>Ga0164296_1001277_pt1 | contig 27194 bp, 22 predicted proteins | sample GEODES057metaG_FD_113533 | JGI IMG/M metagenome (GOLD analysis project Ga0164296, IMG submission 113533) | Dystrophic lake water microbial communities from Trout Bog Lake, Wisconsin, USA - GEODES057 metaG | ecosystem: Environmental > Aquatic > Freshwater > Lake | place: USA: Trout Bog Lake...
CGCGGGTCTTCCATCATGAACGTAATCACTTGGCGTTGAATCGCTTCGTATTCGTCATCGATCACGCGATCGTCACTGACGATCGATAGCGCCGCTTCCGCATCCAGGCGGGCGAAGGCGTCAAGGGCCGCATGCAACATCTGATGCACGAGGCGGCCAAGATTCTTCAGCTCCCGATAGCGATCCGTCGGACGCTCCATGAGCGCCAGTCGGGTCGCGATAAAACCGACCTTCTCGGCCTCGTCGCCGATGCGCTCCAAATCCGTGATCGTCTTGATGATGGCGACAATGAGTCGCAAGTCCGACGCCGCGGGCGCACGGGTCGCCAGAATTCGACTGCACTCCTCATCGATCGCGACCTCAAGAGCGTTCACTTTGTGATCGTTGTGGGTCACTTCGTCAGCGAGGGCGCCGTTGCCTTCAACCAAGGCCACTACCGCATCCGACATCTGTTTCTCAACGAGGCCACCCATCTGCAGCACGTGAGAGCGGAGCTTCTCGAGGTCCTCGTTGAAGCGGCGTGAAATATGCGGGCCGAGGGTATTCGCGTCCATCACTATTCTCCAAGCTTTGACAGGTTATAACCCCGTCCGCCAAGGGGATCAATGCGAGAAATCTACGCGCCCAGCGGCCGCAGTGTCCGTGCATCCATCACAGACTCCCCATGCGGCGGAGGAGCGCCGAAAACGAAGCCGGGGAAGTTGCAAGCAACTTCCCCGGGTGGTCCTCACAACGGAGGCCGATTCGATCAGAGCTTGACGGCGCGCAGGTCGTTCGCGTCCTTACGAGCCTTCGCGAGCTCCGAGGCCTTCATCGTGATGAGGCCGCGCTCCGCGAGGTAACCGTCCGCGCCCATCGCCTTGTCGCTCAGGAACTCGCTGACGAATTCCTTGATGCCCGGGATGACACCCACGTGCGCCTTCTTCACGTAGATGAAGAGCGGACGCGAGATCGGGTAGCTGCCGTCGGCGATCGATTCAAAGGTCGGCGCCTTCCCCTCGACCGTCGCGGCCGAAATCTTGTCGCCGTTCTGGTCCAAGTAGGAGAAGGTGAACACGGCGACCGCATGCGGGTTGGCCTGCAGCTTACCGAGCACCAAGGCGTAGTCTTCCGAGACGTCGGTCCAGACACCGTCCTCGCGAATCTGCGTGCAGACCTTGGCGAAGCGCTTCTCGTCGACGTCCTTCAACGACTTCAGCCAGGGGAAGGTCTCGCAACCGGTCGTCATGACCAGCTCCGCAAAGGCGTCACGGGTGCCGTGGTTCGGCGCCGGGCCAAACATCTGGATCGGCAAGTCCGGCAGCGCCGCATTGACCTGCTTCCAGTTCTTGTACGGGTTCGCGACCAGCGTGTTCGGGTCCTTCGGGTCCGGAACCTGCTTCGCCAGGGCCAGATACAGGTCCTTACGGCTCAGCTTGAACGCCGGGGCGCCCTTCTTCGTCGCAATCGTGATGCCGTCGTAACCGATTTTGACTTCAACGACATCCTTCACGCCGTTGGCCGCACAGGTCTCGAGCTCGGAGGCCTTGATTCGGCGCGACGCGTTGGCGATATCCGGGTACTGGACGCCGATGCCGCCGCAGAAGAGCTTAATGCCGCCGCCCGTGCCCGTGCTCTCGACCTTCGGGGTCTTGAACTTGGTGTTCGACTTGCCAAAGTGCTCGGCCACCGCGGACGCGAACGGAAACACCGTGGACGAACCGACGAGGGCGACGTAGTCGCGACCGGCGTCGGCATGGGCAAGGCTGGCCGCAGACAAGCCGGCCACGGCGAGCAGAGTCAGAGAGCGCTTGAGCACAGTATTCTCCAGAAAAATGACGGGTTGGAATCCGGTCGCGTCGGCGCCGGCCCGGTAGCTGCGCAGTATGAAACCCAATTGTTACAGAGATCTTTCAATGAGGCCGCTTCTGTAACAATTCGTTTTATTCCTTATCTTTCAAATAATTAATTCGATTGATTACGTCCGCTGGATCCGCGCACCGGCCTTCGATGCATGCGCACGACGGGCCGCGCGGCGGGCCGGTACGGTCCGAAATTCCACCAAATTGGATTCGAATTGCCGAGTGGCCTTGTCCCAGCCGTACTCCTCGGCCTGCGCGCGGCAGGCCCGAGGATCCAAGGCGAGCGCCCCTTCGACCGCCTCGCGCAAATTCGTCCGCAGGCAGCCCGTGACGCCGTCGCGCACCACGTCGATCGGCCCCGTCACCGGATAGGCGGCCACCGGCACACCGCAGGACATCGCTTCGAGGAGGACGAGGCCAAACGTGTCGGTTCGACTCGGAAACACAAAACAATCCGCCGAGGCGTAGGCGGCTGCAAGCTCAGTCCCGTACAGGTAACCGCGGAACTCCACATCGGGATAGCGACGGCGCAGATCCGTCAACTGCGGACCACCGCCGACCACGACTTTGCGAGACGGCAGATCGAGGCGGCAAAAATCTTCGACGCTTTTTTCGACCGCAACGCGGCCGACGTACACCAAGGTCGGCGTCGCCCCCGGCGTTTTCAGATCTGGCCGGGGCACAAACACGCGGGTATCAACGCCGCGCGTCCATGGGACCACACGCCGGAATCCGTGCCGACGGAGATCCCGCCGCATTTCCTCGGTGCCGACCATCACACGCGTGGCGCGAGAATGAAAACACCGCAGGTAGGCGTACACCACCGATTCCGGGATCGGTAGCCGAGCGCTGATGTACTGCGGAAATTGCGTGTGGTACGACGTCGTAAAGGCACGGCCCCGCGCGGTCGCATAGGCCCGAGACGCCACACCCAATGGCCCTTCCGTGGCAATGTGCAGTGCGTCGGGCGCGAATTCGTCCAACCAGCGCGTCACCGAAAAGCGTGCAAACAGGGCGAGACGAATCTCGGGGTACGTCGGACACGGCACGGTGTAACGGCCCTCCGGCGTGACCAAACCGACTTCGTGCCCCAACGCCGACAACTCCGCGGCGGTGCGCTGCAGTGTCGTGACGACCCCGTTGGTCTGGGGGCGCCAGGCATCGGTGACGATCGCGATGCGCATGAACCTTAGGCTGCCTCGTCCATGGAGGTCGACACGGACTGCTCGAGCCGCGGAACGACCGTTAACGACGGCTCGACGGCCGCCGCGTGATGGAACGCGACGTGCAAGCGACCGGCCTGATCCTCGTACAGCATCGAGCAGTTCTCGACCCAGTCCCCGTCATTGCAGTAGCGGACGCCGTCCACTTCGCGTATCCCCGGGTGATGGATGTGGCCGCAAATCACGCCGTCGAGTCCGTGACGGATGGCAGCCGTCGCAGCCGCGTGCTCAAAGCGGCTGATGTACCGGCGCGCGTCGGGGACCTGATCCTTGATCCAGTTTGACAACGACCAGTAGCCGTAACCAAAGCGATGCCGAACGTCCTGCACGGTGCGGCTCATCCACAAGATGAAATCGTAGAGGTGCTCGCCGATCCATTTGAGCCAACCGGCGAACTTCACCGCGCCGTCGAACTCATCGCCGTGCACCACCAAGTAGCGTTCGCCATTGGCCGTCTCATGGACGAAATCGCGCCGAATCTCGATGCCCTCGAGGCGACCGCCGCAGAGTTCGCGGAATCCCTCGTCGTGGTTACCGGGCACGTAAATGACACGGGTACCGCTCCGAGCAATCCGGAGGATTTCCCGCAGGACCTCCTGGTGGAGGCTCGGCCAGAAGAAACTGCGCCGCAAGCTCCAAAGATCCACGATATCGCCGACGAGGACCAACTGGTCGGCATCCATCCGACGTAGGAAGTCAAGCAACAGGCCGGCTTGGCAGCCCCGAAATCCCAGATGCACGTCGGAGATAAAAACCGTTCGGACACGACCCATCGGAGCAGTTGCGCGCGCCATGTAATCCTCGTCTGGCAGCCCGGATGACCTATGCTGCCGTGGGCCGTTGACGCGAATATGACTTTTAAAAGACGAAAATATGACAGCCCATTCAGGGCTGGTGGGCCAGTCGCTCTTCCGGAAAATGGCAGGTGAAGACACTACCACTGCCCTCCACACTCTGCACGTCCAGGGTGGCGCCGAGCCGTTGCAGGGCATGTTTCACAATGGCAAGACCCAGTCCTGAGCCGCCCGAGGTGCGCGCGCGACCCGGATCCACCCGATAGAACCGCTCGGTCAATCGAGGCAGGTGCTCGGCTGCGATACCCACACCCGTGTCGGTCACCGAAAAATGCCCACCCTTGTCGTCCGTCCACCAGCGCGCCGTGACGGTACCCCCGGCCGGTGTGTACTTGAGCGCGTTGCCGATCAAGTTGGCGAAGATCGAGTGCAATTCGGACTCGGCGCCCAAAATGCCTTGATCGGCGTCGAGCACGAGATCGAAGGTGCTCGACAAATCAGGGCGCGCGAGCACGTCTCGCTTCATCAAGCTGAGCATGCCGACCACGTCGATGAAGGCGTATGGCGCCTCGGTCGCGCCCGCCTCCATCCGCGACAGTTCAATCAGATCTTCCACAACGGCCTGCATGCGAGCCGACTGGCGTCGCATCTCTTCGAGAACGGAGCGAATTTCCGCATCGACGAGCGGGTCATCCACGAGCGTGTCTACGTAACCGGAAATGACGGTCAACGGCGAGCGCAACTCGTGGGAGGCGTTTGCCACGAAATCCTTGCGCATTGCTTCAATACGTATCTCGCGACTGACGTCGCGAGCGACTAAGAGCTTCTGCCCGTCGCCGTAGTCGACCATCTGCAACGATAAATGCACATCGGTTGTGCCGGCCTGACGCACGACGACCGGCGTCGCGAAGTCACCCCGATCGAGATAGGTTCGGAATTCCGGGTGGCGAATCAGGTTGTCGATACGGTGGCCATAATCGATCTTGCGGCGCAGCCCGAGCAAATGCGCCGCTCGCGGGTTGAACCATTGAATGTCCCGCTCGCGTCCCAGCACCACGATGCCGTCCGGCAATGCGGAGGTGAGGCCGCGAAACTCGCGCACCACTTCGATCAGACGCTTCTTGTGAAATTTCTTGCGGCGATAGATGCGCACGACCAGCGCAATGACGTCGCCCCACGGCCCCGAGAGGTTGGGCGGGTCCATCTCGCGGCGGTGCTTGAGCCACCGCTCCAGCAAAAAGAGCCGATAGTAATTGAGCGCCAAGGCACCGGAGAGCGCCACGGTGACCGCTATGAACACGTGCCCAATGATCAGGCCCAACACGGCCGCGATGCCGAGGACCGTCAGCAGGCGAGGCATCGCGAAGGTCCAAACGGCAGAAATCACGGGCAACCGAACCTGAACTTACAGCGCGCGGGTCGAGAAACGGTAACCGGCTCCACGAACAGTCTGCACGTACCCGTCACAACCGAACGTCTCCAACGCCTTGCGCAGGCGCCGTATATGGACGTCGACGGTGCGTTCTTCGACATACACGTTGCCGCCCCAGACGCGGTCGAGCAATTGCGAGCGCGAGTAGACCCGTTCGGCGTGGGTGATAAAAAAGGCCAGCAAGCGGTATTCGGTCGGCCCCAAGACCACCGTCGCCTCGCCACACAAGACGCGGTGACCGGCGGCGTCCAATCGCAGTTGGCCGACGTCAATGATTTCTTCCGTCGACGCCGGCGACGAACGCCGCAAAACGGCATTGATACGGGCGAGTAACTCCCGCGGCGAGAACGGCTTGGTGACGTAGTCATCCGCGCCGCCTTCGAGGCCGGCGACCTTGTCCTGCTCCTCGGCGCGCGCCGTGAGCATGATGACCGGCACCTCGCGAGTATCCTTGTCTTTCTTGAGCGCACGCGTAAGTTCCAACCCACTCGCATCCGGCAACATCCAGTCGACCAGAATCAGGTCCGGCCGGGAATCCGCAATCGAGGTCCGGGCCGAACGCGTATCGTCGGCTTCCATGACTTCGAACCCGGCCCGACGCAACCCAAACGCGATCATGTCGCGGATAGGCTTCTCGTCTTCTACGATCAGGATTCGACGTGCTGACATTCGTCACACCCAGTTATAGTGAATGAGATCATCGGTAACGGATCCGACGACCGCAGGCATTAAACCGAAGGTTTATGACGCTCCTGTGACTGTTTGCAACATTCCCTGTCATCTTACCGAAATATGACGGTCAGCGCCCTGAGCGCGTCGCCACCTCGTCCCTCAAATAGACCGGTTCCAACGCGGCCGCGTCCACCCCGCGACCCGCCCGATGCGCGGCCCGCCCGAGCGCAGCCACCACCGCCGCGTCCGGCAATTGATCCGCGTAACACGCCTGGGCCAGCGGGAACCCGGCCGCAAGATCCGGATACGCTGAAAAACCATGACCCGCCAAGATCGGATGGGCGTCGCAAGCCACGCGACGCACGAGTTCGGCCGGGGCGCACAGCGCCTCCCAGCGAAGCTCGAGCGCATCGCCGATGATGCGGCCTTCCGCCGCATAGACCTCCCCCATCCGCGCATCAAGCGCCACCACCACCGTGTCGGCGTGCAGCCCGGCCGCGCGCGCGCGCTGGGCGGCCGCCACAGCCACGGCTTCCAGATCGGAAATTCCGACAACCGGCACACCGAGACCGAGGGCGAGCCCTTGGGCGACGCTGATGCCGATCCGCACCCCGGTGAACGCGCCCGGCCCCCGCCCCACGGCGATGGCGTCGATGGACGGCAACGTCCAACCGGCCTCGTCGAGCAGTTCGTGGATCCATGGGAGGGTCGCCTCCGCATGCCCGCGGCCAATCACCGCAAAGCGGTGGGCGACCAGTCGACCGTCGTCGTCCAAGGCGACACTGAGGGCTTCCGTGGCGGTATCGAGGGCCAGTAGTCGCATCGCTGCACTCACTCTTCCAACGCATCCAAATGGTGTCGCAAGAACGCCGTCGCCTCGTCCACGCGGGTCGTCAACGGCATCTCCGGTAGGCTCGCCAAGAACGTGCGACCGTAACTGCGTGAGCGTAGCCGCGGATCCCCCACCATCACCACCCCGAAATCGGCCGTATCCCGAATCAGTCGCCCAACCCCTTGTTTGAGGGCTAACACCGCTTGGGGGATCTGGTGATCCGCAAAACCATTGCGGCCGGCGCGGCGTAACCCCTCGAGACGCGCTTTCAGCAGCGGGTCGTCCGGCGACGCAAAGGGCAGTTTATCGATGACCACCACGCACAACGCGGGCCCACGGACGTCGACGCCCTCCCAAAAACTGGAGGTACCGAGCAACACCGCGTGCCCGATTTCGCGGAACCGTTTCACCAAGGCATCGCGGGGCATGTCGCCCTGCACGAGCAGGGGGAAGGGATCGTCGGCGGCCATCGCTTCGCGCAACAACTGCGCCGCTTCGGACAAGGCGCGATGGCTCGTGAACAACAAAAAGGCCCGCCCACCGGCGGCCCGCAGCAGCGGCAACGCCGCCTCGATCAAGGCGCGGTTGTACAGCCGATCGGAGGGATCCGGCAGGCCAGGCGGAAGGTACAAACGCGATTGCTTGGCGTAGTCAAAGGGACTGGCGATCAACAGCGTCCGCGCGTTCTCGGCACCCACGCGACTGGTGTAGTGCGCGAAATCAGACCCAACGGCCAAGGTGGCCGAGGTGTGTATCCAGGCGCACGGCCGCTCCTCGGACTGTGCCCGCAGCCGATCCGAGACCTCAAAGGGTATAAATTCGAAGGTGAAGTAACGGGCCGCATTATCGACCCACTGCAGCCCCATCGAGCCGTCAAAGGCCAACAAACCGCGCAATCGGGCCGCCATTTCCGCGGCACGGCGGCCGCACTGCCGCACCGGCGCGGCTTCCACCTCGGGATCCTCGTAGCGCTCGGCCACGCCTTCGAGCGCGATCGCCAGTTCTTCCGCGGCCTCAAGGGCAGAGTCCGGCAAGCGCGCCCATTCGATGCGATCGCCGAGTCCGGAAAGACTCAGCGACAGTGCCGACACGCCGCCCTCCAGCTCTGCCAATTGACCGCGCGCGGTGCCGTCGATGAGCCCGGCGCGCGTCAATTCCAGTTCGGCGTCGCGGACCAAGGCCAGCACACCGCGCGAGCCGAAACGCGTCCCGAAGAACTGCGCCGCTACTTCCGGGAACTGGTGGGCCTCGTCGAGGATCACCGCCTGCGCGCCCGGCAGCAACTCGCCGAAGCCCTCCTCCCGCAACGCCATATCCGCTAACAGCAAATGGTGATTGACCACGACCAGGTCAGCCGCCTGCGCCTCGCGGCGCGCCGCCAGTACGTGACAACGCCGAAAATCCGGACAGTCTTGCCCGAGGCAATTGTCACGGGTCGACGTCACCGCCGCCCACAACGGATCGTTGTCGGCCACCGAATCGACCTCGGCGATGTCGCCCGATTCCGTCGTTTCCGACCATTGGACGATACGATTGAGCGCGCGTTGCCGGGATCGGTCAAAGCCAGGCAGCGGCGGGGCCGCCACTTCCAAGGACAGCCGGTAACGACACAAATAATTCGAGCGCCCCTTCAGGAGCGCGATCCGCACGGGCCGGCCGAGCAGCCCCGCCAAGACCGGCAAGTCCCGGTGAAACAACTGATCTTGCAGGTTGCGTGTACCGGTCGACACCAGCACTTTGGCGCCGCTGTACAGGACAGGAATCAGGTAGGCGAACGTTTTGCCCGTTCCCGTGCCTGCCTCGACGACAAGACTGCTGCGCTCCTCGATCGCGGCGGCCACGGCATCCGCCATCTGCAGCTGCTCCGCACGGGGCTGGAATCCCGGGAGCACATCGGCCAGCGGGCTGTCGGGCAGGAGGAGCGATCGCCAGTCCGACATGTAAACGCCCGTCGCTCCCAAGAGGCCGCTGTTGCGGTGCGCGCATCATCCCCGCCCCTCTGCAGCGGCGCAAGCCGTGCGAGGCAAAGAGGCTCAATTACAAACGTTTTCATTCGGCGGTTAGGAAATGCAAGGGCGTCGACCGCGCCGATTAGGCGACAAATCCCTGTTTTTATTATCAATTAACGCACTACAGAAGTCACTACATTTTTGCCGTCGCGGCACCGCAAATGGCTGTTTTTCCCCTATTATTCCACCGTTGACCACGGAGTTCGTCACTACATGAGCAGCCTTCCCGCAGACTGGTACCCTCGCGTGCACCTTGCGGCCGACAGCGTGACCGAATGGGTCCGCGCGGTCGCCGCGCTCACCGAACCCGACCGCGTGCACTGGTGCGACGGCAGCCAAGAGGAGGCGGATCGCCTCACGTCCGCGTTGCTCGCCGCGGGCGAGTTGACGCCGCTGCACCCGGACTACCCGGGCTGCCATCTCTATCGCTCCGATCCGACCGACGTGGCCCGGGTGGAGCATTTGACCTACGTCTGCACGAGCGACCCGGCGGACGCGGGCCCGAACAACCACTGGATGGACCCCACCGAAGCGCACGCCCGGATGGACGACCTGTTCCACGGCTGTATGCGCGGACGGACCCTTTACGTCGTTCCGTATTGCATGGGCCCGGTGGAGTCGCCGTTTGCGCGCTGCGGTGTCGAGATTACCGACAGTCCGTACGTGGTCCTCAACATGCGCCTCATGACCCGGATGGGGAGCGCCGCCTTGGCCCGCATCGAGCGGGAAGGCTCGTTTGTGCGCGGTATGCATTCCACCGGCGATCTGAATCCCGACCGCCGCTTCATCATGCACTTCCCCGAAGAGCTGTCGATCCGCAGTTTTGGCTCGGGATACGGCGGCAACGCCCTGCTCGGCAAGAAGTGTCACGCCTTACGGATCGCCAGTTGGCAAGCGCGCGACGAGGGCTGGCTCGCCGAGCACATGTTATTGGTGGCGATCACCAATCCGGCCGGCGAAACCTATTACGTGGCAGCCGCTTTCCCGTCGGCGTGCGGCAAAACCAACCTCGCCATGCTGATCCCGCCGGCGTCGATGCCCGGCTGGACGGTACGCACCATCGGCGATGACATCGCCTGGCTGCACGTCGGCGACGACGGCCGCCTGTGGGCGATCAATCCCGAAGCCGGTTATTTCGGTGTCGCCCCGGGCACCAATCCCCGCAGCAACCGCAATGCCTACGACATGGTGCGGCGCGACACCCTGTTCACCAACGTCGGGCTCACGGCCGACGGCCAGCCGTGGTGGGAGGGCTTGGACGGACAACCGGCGATCGACTGGCGCGGCCGCCCCTTTGAACGCGCAAACGGCCCCGCTGCGCACCCCAACGCGCGCTTCACGGTCTCCGCGCGCAACAATCCCGCCTACGCGAAGGAAGCCGACCACCCCGCAGGCGTGCCGATCTCGGCCATCCTCTTCGGCGGTCGGCGGCGCGCGCTGGCGCCGCTCGTGTGTGAAGCCCACGACTGGGCCCACGGCGTCTTACTGGGGGCCAGTGTCGCCTCGGAAACGACCGCCGCTGCGACGGGTGCCGTCGGGGTGCTCCGTCGCGACCCGATGGCGATGAAGCCGTTCTGTGGCTATCACTTTGGGGACTACTGGCAACATTGGTTGGACGTGGGCGACCGCTTAACCCAACCGCCGCGGATCTTCCACGTGAACTGGTTCCGCCAAGACGACGACGGCCGCTTCCTTTGGCCAGGGTTCGGCGACAACCTGCGGGTCTTGGCCTGGATGCTCGAACGCGTGGCCGGCCGCGCGCCGGCACGTGATACCGCGATCGGATGCATGCCCTCCCCCGCGGACTTACCGCTCGAAGGGTTGTCCATCGACACGGCCACGCTCGAGTCGTTATTGGCCGTCGATGCCTCGGGATGGCGCACCGAATATGCGCATCTGCTCGCGGAATTCGCGCAATACGGGGATCGCGTTCCCGCGGCCTTCCATCGCTTCATCGACAGCGCACTCGCGCGCTTGGACGCCTAATCCTCGCAGGCGTAATGCACGGTTCCCGGATCATCGGCGCTCGGCTCTCGGCCGAGCCCGATGGTCCCCGTGCCTTCGAGACTGATCGTGTCACGGCGCACGAACTGCACGTCCCCGCCGTTCATCCGCACAAAACTGCCGTTCGTGGATTGGTCGGTGAACTGAAAACTGCCTTTGCGGGCTTCGATACGGGCGTGCAGCCGCGACACCAGACTGCCGGGCACCATCACGTCGTTTTCCTCAGCACGACCGAGGTTAATGCCGCTGGGCGGCTCGGACAGCGTCCATTCCGTGCCGTTGAGACCGACCCGTAACCGCGTCGATCGGGTACGACCGCCGGCCCCTTGCGCGGGAATATGGATGACCCCGGTGGCCTCCTCGAAATGCCAAACCACTTCGTAGAGCGCCGTTTCGTCGCTGAACCCGCGCAGGGTGGCGACATCCACGTGCCGCACCGCGGACTGCCACTCAGGACCCAGTCGCGACACCACCGACTCCGTCACCATGATCTGGCCGGCCTTGGCCAGACTGGTCAGCCGATTGGCGGTGTGCACCGTCGAGCCAAACACGTCGAATTCTTCATGGACCACGGGCCCAAAATGGCAGCCGATCCGGATGGCCACACGGCTCAGCCCATCCGCCGGCGGTGGGTGGGCCGCCAGTGCCCGCTGCATGCGTGCCGCGGCGGCAATGGCATCGGAGGGCGACGGGAACGTCGCCATGATCTCGTCGCCCATGGTCTTGATCACGGTGCCGCGGTGCGACACCGTGGCGTCGCGCATGATATTGAGACTCGCACCGATGAGGGCACGGGCGCTGGTATCGCCGAGACGCTCATACAACCGCGTCGATCCGACGACGTCGGCAAACAGCACTGCAAGTTGTACGTCCGTGTGCATTCGTCCGATTATATGCCGGTTAGCCGCTCAGGTCTGTCACCGTCCCACCAGAGCCCTCCGCCGCCTTGACCGCGGCTGCGAGCACTTCGAAGCCGACGCCGGGGCGCGTCGCAAATTCGGAGAGCACGCGCCGGAAGGATCGCGCGCCCGGTCGATGGGCATACAGACCGAGCAAGTGGCGACTGAGCGAGTGCAGACGTGTCCCAGACGCCAACTCCGCCTCGATGTACGGACGGAGGATCGCGATCCAATCGGCCGGCGCGGGCGGTTCGTAACGCGACTCGGGCCATAACGCCGCCTCCAACTCCGCCAACACGTACGGGTTGTGATACGCCTCGCGACCGACCATGACGCCGTCCACGCAGGCGCGGTGATCCAACGCTTCTGCCACCGACTTTATGCCGCCGTTGATGACAATCGATAGCGCCGGCCGCTCGCGTTTGAGCCGGTAGACGACGTCGTAGCGCAGCGGGGGGATATCGCGATTCTGGCGCGGGGTCAGCCCGGCGAGGATCGCCTTGCGAGCGTGAACAATAAATTCGGTACAACCGGCCGCCGCGACCGTATCGACAAAATGCAATAAAAACTCGTACTGATCCTGATCGTCGATACCGATACGGCACTTCACCGTGACCGGCACGCGTACCGCGGCGCGCATGGCGGCAACGCCGGCCGCCACCCGCTCGGGGTTCGCCATGAGACAGGCGCCAAAGGTCGCGTTCTGCACGCGCTCGCTGGGGCAGCCGACGTTGAGGTTGATCTCGTCGTAACCGAAGTCTTCGCCGATCCGCGCTGCGGCCGCTAAGCGCGCCGGATCGTTGCCGCCCAATTGCAGCGCGAGCGGGTGCTCGCAATCCGAATAGCGGAGCAGACGCTCGGGGTCGCCGCGCAGAATGGCCTCAGCGACGATCATTTCCGAGTACAGCAGCGTTTTCGGCGCGATATGCCGCACGAAATGCCGATAGTGACGGTCGGTCCAATCGAGCATCGGCGCCACACTCAAGCGGCGATCCAGCGACACGGCCGCGCTCATGGCTGGCCTTCCACGCCCGATAACGTCTCCGCAACCAGCCAATCGACGACGCCGCGCAGGGCCGCATCGTGCGATTCGCCCGCATTGCGAGCCGCGCTGTAGAGCGCGCGCTGTCGCATTGCGCTCGTGCCACGCGCGAGAATGGTGCGGGCATGGCGTATTTCAGCGCCGCTGCCAAACGCCTCCGCATCCTCTTCGACAAATTCGATCAACTCGTCGACGAGGCGCTGACACGTGACGAGTTCGCCGCGCGCAAGATCCAACAGCCCCGCCTCGACCCCGTAGCGCATCGCTCGCCAGCGATTCTCTTGGACCAGCAATTCGGCGTGGCTGCGCCACTGCCGGTTACCCGCGCGCAGGCGCCACAGCGCGCGCAGCAGCGACTGCACCAATGCCGCGACGCAGACCGCATCGTCCAGCGACGTGCAACAGTCCATGACGCGCACCTCGAGGGTCGGGTAGCGCCAACTCGGGCGTATGTCCCACCAGATTTTCGAGGTGTCCTCAATCAATCCGTTGCGGATGAGCATATCGATGTGGCGACGGTATTCACCCCAACTGGCGAAGCGCGCGGGCAACCCCGATCGCGGCAGCCCACTCACCACGGACGTGCGAAAGGACCGAAAGCCCGTGTCCTCGCCTTCCCAAAACGGTGACGACGCGGACAACGCCAGCAAATGCGGCAGGAAATACGCCAGCTGGTTCATTAAATCGATGCGGGTGTCGTCATCGCCCACGCCGACGTGGACGTGCATGCCGCAGATCAGCATGCGCCGAGCGGCCGCTTGCATCTCTTCCGCCAAGGCAAAGTACCGAGCCTTCTCCGTGTGCTTCTGATCAATCACACGGGCGAAGGGGTGCGTCGAGGCCGCCATGATGGCGAGGCCGTGCCGGGACGCGACGCCGTGGACGAGCGCCCTCAGCCGCGACAACTCCTGCCGGATACCCGCCGGGTCCTCACACACTCGCGTACCGACCTCGACCTGGGAGCGCAGGAACTCGTGGCTGACACAGCCCTCCCCCAGCGTTTCACACTCGGCGAAAAATGCCGGGTCCGGATCTTCGTGCAGCGCCCCAGAGTCTCCCTGTATCAGCAGATACTCTTCCTCGACGCCGATCGTAAAGGTGGGAACATCCATCACGGCAGCACCTCGGCATCCTGCAGCCACGGACGCAAAGCGCCCGCCAGCAGGTCCGCCCAGCGGCGAACGCCGGCCGGCGTCAGCAATTCGTCCTGCCGGATTTCGAGACTCACGTGCGGGCAGTCACCCGCGCGCGCGTGACGATGAAGGGTATACGCGGACGGATAGCGCCCGCTGTAGGGCTCATTGTCACCGATGCGCCCCACCGCCGCCGCACGCAGGTGTCGCAGCAACGGATCGGCGAGTCGCGCATCGTCGCCGTAGAGCACGCCCGCCACCCAAGGGCGCGCAAACCCGTGGAACACGGGCGTAAACGAGTGGATGGCGATCAGCGCCACGGGGCCGCGGGCGACGCATTGCGCCACCGTCTCGGACAGCGCCGTGTGGTAAGGGCGGTGGATCGCATCCAGACGCGCCTCGCGATCGGCCGCGCTCAACCCCAGATTGCCGGGTATGCGATGTCCATCGCCGTCGATCGTGAACGCGTCCGGCGCCTCGGGCGCGCGATTGCAATCGACCACGAGGCGCGAATAGTTGGCGAGGAACGCCGACGTCTGCAGTCGCTGAGCCAACGCCATCGATAATTCGGCTGCACCGATATCCCAGGCGATGTGTCGGCCCAAAGCGTCGACCGGCAGCCCCAAATCACCCAATGCACGGGGAATGCGCCGCGCCGCGTGGTCGCACACCACGAGCGCCCGACCCGGTTCGCCACATCCCACGAGGGTGTACGGCGCCGGTTCATCCGGCGCGAGCAGCCCGTTCGGTGGTGTCCTCCCGTGCATCGCTCGCGCCATCGTTCAGCGCTTATTCGCCGTCGGCACGCTCGGCGCGGCGACGGTCGCCTTCCTTGAGATGCCGCTTGCGAATGCGGATGTTTTCCGGGGTCACTTCCACCAACTCGTCTTCGTCGATGAACTCCATCGCCTGTTCGAGCGAGAAGCGAATCGGTGGGCTGAGCACGACGTTTTCGTCCTTGCCCGCCGCACGCATGTTCGTGAGCTTCTTGCCCTTCAGCGGGTTCACGACGAGATCGTTGTCACGCGTATGAATGCCGATGACTTGGCCTTCGTACACCTCATCACCGTGGCCAATGAAGAGACGGCCGCGCTCTTGCAACGCGAACAGCGAATACGCCAACGCCTGCCCTTCACCGTTCGAGATCAGAACGCCCAGCTGACGCTGCGCGAGCTTCTTATCCACCACCGGGCCGTAGTGATCGAACACGTGATACAAGAGCCCCGTGCCCGACGTCAGGGTCCGGAAGTCCGTCTGGAAGCCAATCAAACCACGCGACGGCATCATGTATTCGATGCGCACGCGGCCACGACCGTCGTGGGTCATGTTGGTCATCTGGCCGCCGCGCTCGCCCAAGGCCTGCATCACGCCGCCTTGCGACCGCTCTTCGATGTCCAGCGTCACCTGCTCCCACGGCTCTTGGCGCTCGCCATCGACCACGCGCACCACGACCTGCGGGCGCGACACGGCCAATTCGTAGCCTTCGCGGCGCATGTTTTCGATGAGCACGCCGAGGTGCAGTTCGCCACGACCGTAGACGCGGAACTTGTCCGGGTCTTCCGTGTCCTCAACGCGCAGCGCGACGTTGTGGAGCATTTCGCGCTCCAGTCGCTCACGCACCTGACGGCTCGTGACAAACTTGCCTTCCCGACCAAAGAACGGCGACGTGTTCGTTTCGAAGGTCATGTTGATGGTCGGTTCGTCGACGACGAGACGCGGCAACGGATCGATCGCATCCGGCAAGCAAATCGTGTCGGAGATCTTCGGCGCCGCGATCCCAGAGAAGGCCACAATGTCGCCCGCCTGGGCTTCTTCGACTTCGACGCGGTCAAGGCCGAGGAAGCCGAGCACCTGGCCGATACGCTCTTGGCGCACCGCACCGTCACGGTCAACCACAGAAACCGACATGCCGCGACGCATCTTGCCGCGCGCAATGCGTCCGATGCCGATCGTGCCGACGTAGTTCGAGTAGTCGAGCTGACTGACCTGCAACTGCAGCGTGCCGTCCGGGTCGACGTTCGGCGCCGGGCAATGCTTGACGATCGCTTCGTACAGCGCGGTCATATCACCGCCGCGGTGCGACGGATCCAAGGACGCATAGCCCTTGATCGCCGAGGCGTAGACGACCGGGAAGTCCAGCTGCTCGTGCGTCGCGCCCAAGCGGTCGAACAAATCAAACGTCTGGTCCAGCACCCAACCCGGGCGGGCCTCGTCGCGGTCAATCTTGTTGATGACGACGATCGGGCGCAGACCGTGCTTAAAGGCCTTCTGCGTGACGAAGCGCGTCTGCGGCATCGGGCCGTCGACGGCATCGACCAGCAACAGCACCGAGTCGACCATCGACAACACGCGCTCGACTTCGCCGCCGAAGTCAGCGTGCCCCGGGGTGTCCACGATGTTGATCCGGTAGTCGCTCCAGCGAATGGCCGTGTTCTTCGCAAGAATCGTAATGCCACGCTCTTTTTCGAGATCGTTCGAGTCCATGACGCGATCAGGAACGACAGCGCGCGCGTCCAGGGTGCTGGACTGCTTCAAAAGCTGGTCGACGAGCGTGGTTTTGCCATGGTCGACGTGGGCGATAATGGCGATATTGCGGAGATTGGAAATCACAGGGGGGATACTCAGGACCCTGGAATGGGCCCACTGGCTAGCCGCCCATTATACGTGGGAAGCCCTCTTCCCGCACAGTCACTGTTCTTACGGGTGTGTGACAAGCACCGGCAACTGAAACGACCGGGTCTCCGGTTCTCCCGGCAGATCGAGCGACACGTCCACCGACACGAGGTGGAGGCCAGGGGTGGGCGCCTGCCAGGTCGTCTCCAGCGTTTCGCCCGGACCCGGCTCCAGCCGCGGCAAATGCACGTCGGTGGTCCCGGTGCCGAGCAGTTCGTCGTCGCCGTGCCAGCGGACCCGCAACGCCGGCTGAGCGCCCGAGGCGGTCAGCACCAGCGTGATCGAAAACCGCTCCCCCACCCTCGGCGCTTGGGTCAATCCAAACCGCAGGTCGACCGGCAGCGTCCCAGTACCGACCGGGACCGCCGGCGTCCAGGCCGTCGGCGCGACCGGGCGAGCGGCCGGGCGGGCGCTGCCGGCCGGCGCACCCGAACCGGCGCCATCGCCGTGACAGGCAACCAACAGCAGCGCGTGTACAAGCACGAACGCGTGACGGACGACTCGATGCCCCATACGTCTCCACCGACCGCTTACAGACGCAGCGGCGGTTCCTCCATGACTTGCAATTGCTCCATCAATTCTCGCACATGGTCTTCCCAATACCGAGGCCCACCGAACCACGGGAAGGCCTTTGGAAAGGCCGGGTCTTGCCAACGCCGAGCGAGCCACGCCGCGTAATGGAGCATCCGAAACGCGCGCAGGGGCTCCACCAAGGTCAATTCGGACCGATCAAACGATGCAAATTGCTCGTAGCCCTCCAGGACGTCCGTCCACTGGCGGCGGCGCTCGTCCGGCGTACCGGCCGCCAGCATCCATAAATCCTGCACGGCCGGCCCGGTCGTACAGTCGTCCAGATCGACAAAGTGGGCGCCGGCGTCCGTCCACAACACGTTACCTCGATGGCAATCACCGTGAATCCTTAAGGTTCGAGGCATCACCGCTTCGAAGGCGTCGGCAACCCGATCCGCTATGGCCCGAGCCACCTCGGCGTACGGGTCGATCTGATAATCGGGTAACCAGCCGCCCTCCTCGATCGTGTCGATGGCCGCTTCGATCTGCCGAACCGGATCGAAGCGCGCTCGGTGTACGAAGCGGCGCGTGGCACCCACACGATGGATACGCCCCAAGAGTCGTCCAATGCGCTCGCGATCCTCGGCGGTATCGAGGTCTGGCCATCGCCCGCCGCGCCGCGGGTAAACGGCGTACTGGTAGCCCTCGTGGCGATGCAGGGTCGCACCGGCGAGCACCAACGGCGCCACGACCGGTATCTCGGCTTCGACGAGCTCGGCGGCAAAGGCGTGTTCTTCCTCGATCGCCTCGGTCGTCCAGCGACCCGGTCGGTAGAACTTCACCACCACGGGGGCCTCGTCCTCGAGACCCATCTGATACACCCGGTTCTCGTAACTGTTGAGGGCGAGCATACGACCGTCGGGCACAAGCCCGATGCGCTCGAGCGCCGCCATCATCACATCCGGCGAGAGCCGATCGTAGGGTATTTCGGCCGAAGCCAGGGACGGAACAGTGACCATCGGATCATTATGCGCGGCCTGACGCCGCCGTGTTGGCCTGCTCTGATATTCTCAGACCGCGCAGAAGCGACAACGGAGTGTGGTGCGTGTCGAAAGGTAAAGCGATTTTGGTCACCGGCGGCGCCGGCTACATCGGCAGTCACGTGGTTCAACAACTCGGCCGGGAAGGCTGGAGTGTGGTCACGCTCGATAATCTGTCACGCGGTTTTGCCGACTCGGTGACCTACGGCCCGCTTGTGGTCGGCGATATCGCCGATCGTGCACTCGTTCGACAGGTCCTGCGCGACCACGACGTCGGCACCATCATGCATTTTGCCGCCTACACGATCGTCCCCGAATCCGTGGCCGAACCCCTGAAGTATTACGACAACAACGTCCTCGGGACTCGCGCGCTGATTGACGCGGCCTTGGCGGAGGGCGTTGACGAATTTGTGTTTTCCTCGAGCGCGGCGGTGTACGGAATGCCGCCCGGTGGCGTCGCAGCGGAGGACTCGCCGACCGTACCGATCAATCCCTACGGGACGTCGAAGTTAATCAGCGAATGGATGCTGCGCGACGTGGCGGCCGCCTCGTCCCTACGACCGGTGGCGTTGCGCTACTTCAACGTGGGCGGCTCGGATCCGTCTGGCCGTATCGGCCAGTCCACGCCGCAAGCCACCTTGTTGACCAAAGTCGCCGCCGAACACGTGGTCGGTAAGCGGACGCACGTGTCGATTTTCGGCACCGACTACCCCACCCCCGACGGCACCGGGATACGCGACTACATCCACGTCGAAGACCTCGCCGCCGCCCATTTGTCGGCCTTGCGCTACCTGCGCGCCGGCGGTGCACCGATCGTCCTCAATGTCGGCTACGGTCGCGGTGCCAGCGTGCGCGAAGTGCTCAACGCCGTGGCCGCTGCGGCCGACCAACCGTTAACGATCCGGGAGGAACCGCGGCGTGCGGGCGACCCACCGGTCTTGGTCGCGAAAGCCGACCGGATCCGTCAAGTCCTCGATTGGACGCCGCAGTACGATCGCTTGGAGCAATTGGTCGGCGACGCGCTGCGCTGGGAGCGCGTGTTGGCGGCGCGACCGGCACCTTGACGGTGCCGGAACGCCCACGGCCAAGCGGCCGTCGCTGATATCATCGAGCGATGCGCGTCCCCCACCCCCGTTCGTTACGCGGCCTCATCGTGCTCGGTACGGTGTTGGTCGCCGCCCCGTTCATCGGTGCGGTCATCCACGCCACGGTGCAGATGCGGGTACTCACTCAGCGCAGCACCAGCCTGATCGCACGCACTGCCGCGGCGACCCGCGCGGGTCAGGAACTGGCCCGGTCCTCGACGGCCGTGGAGCGGGCGGCACGGTTGCGCCTCGCCCTGGGCGACGATTCGATGGACGACGTATTCCATCAGAACGTCCAACGCACTGAGGCAGCGCTCACCGGCCTCGTCGCCGACACGGACACCGACTCTGATTTGAATCGTTCGGGGGATGCTGTCCGTAGACGGATAGCGGACTTGGCCGCCGCGTTTTCGGATGCGAGCGCCCGATCCGCCAAGGCCGGGGACCCGGCGCTGCGCGCTGCCATCGAGCGGTACACCCCCATCGCGGGGGATCTGTCCCGGTTGGATCGGCAGTTGGCCGATCGAACCGCGGCATCACTGAGTGACATCCAAGCCTCGACGGCCACCACCGAGTCACGGCTCTACCGGGAGTTGGCGGTGATTTTGCCGGTCTCGATCCTCCTCGTCGTGGGCTTCCTCACCGCCCTCGCGCGACCCTTGCGGCGCATCGATCGCGCCATCGACGCCCTGGGCCGGGGTCACTACGACGGACCGGTCGAGGTCGGCGGCCCCGCGGACTTGGTGAAACTGGGCGCTCAACTGGAGTGGCTGCGGCTGCGCCTCATCGAGGTGGGGGAAGCCAAGAATCGCTTCTTGCGTCACATGTCGCACGAGCTCAAAACGCCGCTGGCCAGCATCCGCGAGGGCACGGAACTGCTGCTCGAGGGCGCCGTCGGGGCGCTGTCCCCGGAGCAACGCGAAGTGGCGTCGATCCTTCGGGACAATGGCGTGAAGCTGCAGCGGCACATCGAGAACCTGCTCTCCTACAGTGCTTGGGAAGCGCAGACAGGGTCGCTCGAGTTGGAGGAGTTTCCGTTGCGGGACCTGCTCCGGACGGTCATCGACGCGCACCGCATGACGCTGCTCACGCATCACTTGCGGCTCACCGTCGACGTGGGCGACGTGACGGTCACCGCAGATCGCGGCAAGTTGCGGCTCATCCTCGACAATCTGCTCTCCAACGCGGTCAAGTACACGCCGGACAACGGCAGCATCGACATTCGCGCCACCACCGACGGGGCGGGACTGATCGTGGAGGTGATCGATACCGGTCCGGGCATCGCGCCGGAGGATCGAGAACGTCTGTTTGAGGCGTTCTACACCGGGCGGTCCGAGGCCAACGGCCCGTTGCGGGGCACCGGGATCGGCCTGTCAGTCGTGCTCGAGTTCACAGAAGCGCACGGCGGGCGGATCGAATTGGTGGATGGCGAAGGCACGGGCGCCCATTTTCGGCTACGGTTACCGGCCTACCCGCGACCGGCCCGTAAGCCCGCTGTGTTACACGACGCATGACCGTTGCCCGCCTCACCGCTGCGATTCTGAGCCTCACGGTGTTGATGAGCGCCGTCAGCGGCTGCGCGTCCGTAGAAGGTTGGTTACCCAAACGGTCGCCCGCCGTAGCGCCGGCGGGTCCCGACCGCGAGGCGGACACAGGCCGTGCACTGTTGGATGCCATCGCATTACTGCAAGTCGACTCCGCGTCGACGCAAGCCGAGCTCGTTGCGAGCGCCAAGGCCGCGGCAGACGCGGCACCGACGGTGGCCAATCGGCTGCGGTACGCGGCCTATTTGGCCATACCCCGACAACCCGCCGCCGACCCTGTCGCCGCGCGAAGACAGTTGTCAGAAATCCTAGCGCAGCCAGAATTACTGCGTCCGGCGGAACGGATTGTGGCGACCCTGCTGCTCGACGAGGTCGATGACCGACTGGTGCTGCAGGCCGAAGCCGACCGTCTCCGCCAGGAACTCGCCTTTCGCGAGAAAGAGCGTCCGGTGACACCGACACCGAAACGCACCCCCAGCGAAGCGGACGAGATCGCGCGTTTGAAGCGTGCGCTCGAGGACGCCCAGCGCAAGCTCGACGCGGTCACCGAGGTCGAGCGTTCCATGCTCGGCCGGGGGACCCCGGCGAAGCCGTAAGCTGCAGAGGACATCGTGGCTCACTCTACCCGTAAAGATGCGCGCAAGCGCCCGCCTCGCATTCTGGTCGTCGACGACGATCCGGGGCTGCTGCGACTCCTGTCCATCCGGCTGCGGTCGGAAAACTACGAAGTGCTCCCGGTCAGCAATGCGCTGGATGCCTTGGAGCAACTGGACCAGTTCCGACCGGACCTAGTCGTCACCGACCTGCGCATGGATCGGATGGACGGCATTGCGCTGTTGGAGGAGATCCAAGCACGCCGTCCGGGCCTCAAGGTCATCTTGCTCACCGCGCACGGCACCATCCCCGATGCGGTGCGTGCCACCCAAAGCGGCGCGTTCGGCTTTTTGACGAAGCCGGTTGAAAAACAGCAGTTGCTCGAGCAAGTGCAAAAAGCCTTGAAGGTGTCCGGCTTTGCGACCATCGACGAGGAATGGCGCGCCGGCATCGTGACCCGATCCCCCCTGATCGAGCAACGGCTCGGCCAGGCGCACATGGCCGCCGCGAGCGACGCGCGCGTCCTCATCAGCGGCGAGACCGGCACGGGGAAAAAATGTTTCGCCCGGGCCATTCACGCGGCGAGCAGTCGCCGTGAGGGGCCGTTGGTGATCGTCACCTGTGCCGAGTACGCCGACGGCAACGTCGATCTCGACCTGTTCGGTAGCGTGGAATCCGGCGGGCGCGGCCTCTTGGAGGCCGCCAGCGGCGGGACATTGGTCTTGGACGAGGTGGCCGACTTGCCATTGCCGGTGCAAGCTCGTCTGGCCCGCGCCTTGACCGAACACCGCCTGCCGGGGGGTGCCGCCGGCGCTGGAACGCCGCTCGATGCGCGCGTCATCGCGACCACCCGGACTCAATTGGCGCAGCAAGTAGAGCTCGGGTTATTTCGAGAAGATCTACTTTACCTTTTGAATTCATTGCATATTGACCTGCCGTCTCTGGCCCGACATCGGGAAGACATCCCGCTGTTGGTGGCCCACTTCCTGGACGGTATCGCCGACCCGCAAGGCCGACGCCTGAGTTATGCGCCGGACGCGATCGAGTTCTTGGCGACCGCGGAGTGGCCGGGCAACGTGCGGCAATTGGAAGCGGTCGTCCGCCAGAATGCCGCCCTCACGCCGGCGCCGGTGATCAGTCGCGAGATCGCCGAAAACGCCGTCGGCGCGGGCGCCACCGGCCTCCCCTCGTACGACGACGCGCGCGATGAGTTCGCGCGCAACTACCTCGTGCAATTGCTGCAAATCACCGGCGGCAACGTGAGCCAAGCGGCGCGACTCGCGAAACGGAATCGAACAGATTTCTATAAGTTATTGAATCGTCATCAGCTTTCGCCAGACGATTTTAAGGCCGGTACGCCGTAACCGCGCACCGAGGGCGCGGGCGGAGCACCGCCCCGCGCCATGGATTCACGTTTTTAGTGCTGCGCCGGACGGTGGGCTAAGGCGCCTCGGAGGCCTGCCAGCCCGACAACGACGACGGGCAAGATCATGAGCGTTTGGTAGACCACGGACGCTGCCAACGCGTGGGCCGGGGCAACCCCCGTCGCCCCCAACGAGACCAGAAACGCGAGCTGGGCGGAACCGGCGTATCCCGGGGCGTTGGGGAGCAAGAACGCCACCACGATCCCCACCACGACGAGCAGCGCGGTGCCAAGACCGATGACATCGCCCACCACGAGGGCAGACCCGGCCGCGCACACCGCAATGGCCAACCACTGGACAAGCGACCAGCCGAGAACCCGGATTGCCGTGCGCAGCGAGCGTACCGGCGCAAACCCCGCCAAAGCCGCGTCCACTTCCCGCAGAAAGGCCTCGGCGAGTCGCGTGGGCAACACGGCAGCGATGTGCCGGGCCAACGCCTGAAACGGCGCTGGCCATACGAGCACCGCCACAATCCCCGCAGAACCGGCGAAGGCGACCGCTCCTAACGTATGAACAGCGCTGGCAACAGCAGCCGGTACCGGCACCCAGACGATGGCCCACGCCGCCAGTAAGAGGACGGCAAAGAGGTCAAAGACCCGTTCCGCAACGATCGATGCCAGAACCGCGGACGCCACGAAGCCTTGTTGGCGCTGCAGCGAAAACGCGCGGACGAACTCCCCGGCGTGGGGCAAGAGCGCATTCAGGGCCAAGCCTGCGGTCACGGGTCTCACGAGTGCCCCCGCCGTGGGCGCGGAGGTCGCCCCGAGCAACCACCGCCAACGCACGGCCTTCGCCCACACAAACACGGCAGTTCCCGCGAGCACACTGACCGCCGGGAGGCCCCAGCGGCCGCCACGGAGCAGGCCGAGCACCGCCGCGACGTCCGTGCCGCGGAACGACCACGCCAGCAAGGCCCCGCCGACCGCAAGGCCGAGCAGCAATGCCAACAGCCGCGACAGGCCTGCGCGCACGACGCTTACGCGTAGAAACGGCGGATCGTGTCGACGACGTACTCGAGCTCGGCCGTTTCAAGTTCGGCGAAGATCGGCAGTGCCAAGGTCTCGGCCGCGGCACGCTCGGACTCCGGGCAATCCCCGGTGGAATGACCGAGGTACGCGAAGCACTCCTGCTGGTGCAGCGGTACCGGGTAATAGATTTCGCTACCGACGCCCTCTTCGCCCAGAAAGGCCCGCAGCCGGTCTCGATCCGGGACGCGGACGATGTACTGGTTGTAAATATGCCGGCGGCCCTCCAGGGCCATCGGCAACTCCACGGTCGACTCAAGCCCCGCCGCCGCGAACAGCCGGCCGTACGTCTCGGCGTTGGCCTGACGGCCCTGTGTCCACGACTCGAGCAACGGCAACTTGACGTTGAGCACCGCCGCCTGCAGTTCGTCGATGCGGAAATTGCCACCGATCATGGCGTGGTAGTACTTCGGCTTACCGCCGTGCACACGCATGACTCGCAACCGCTCGGCGAGCTCTGGGTCACGCGCGGTCACAAGCCCCGCGTCACCGAATGCGCCGAGGTTCTTGGTCGGAAAGAAGGAGAAACAACCGATGTCACCGATGCTGCCCGCGCGTCGGCCTTGATACTCCGCCCCGATCGCCTGCGCAGCGTCCTCGATGACCGACAGGCCGTAGGTCGCCGCCAGCGCCATAATCGGGTCCATGTCGGCCATCTGGCCGTACAAATGCACTGGCATGATCGCCCGCACCCGAGTGCCGCTCGCCCGATCGTACAAGCCGTCCTCGCGCGACTCGCAGCCCTCGGCGAGATAGCGCGACAACCCCGTCGGGCACAAGTTAAAACTGACGGGATCAATGTCGAGATAAATGGGACGCGCGCCGGTGCGCGCGATGGTGCCGCCGGTTGCGAAGAAGGTATACGGCGACGTGATGACCGCATCGCCCGGTCCGATGTCGAGACCCATGAGGGCGAGCAACAGCGCATCCGTACCCGACGACACACCGATGCCGTGCTCGGAGTGGCAATAAGCAGAGGTCGCGACTTCGAGTCGGTTCACCTCGGGACCGAGAATGAACATCTGGCTTTCGCAGACGCGTTCAAGCACGGGCAAGACGTCGGCTTTGAACGTGCGGTACTGCCGACGCAGATCCAGCAACGGCACAGACATTTTGGGCATATGAGGTCACCGCATCGATGAGGGCGAAGCGCCCCGGGCGGCCCGAACTCTACACAATCTGTCAGGAAAAAGGCGGCCGGGCTTTGACGCTGAGATGGCGTCCCCAGAGGGATTCGAACCCTCGTACCTACCGTGAAAGGGTAGTGTCCTAGGCCTCTAGACGATGGGGACGAGGCCGGCCGATGTCTCTCGAAGTGGTGGAGCTAGTCGGGATCGAACCGACGACCTCTTGCATGCCATGCAAGCGCTCTCCCAGCTGAGCTATAGCCCCACGCGAGAGGCCGCGAATCTTGCTAGGAACCGCGGCCCGTGTCAATTACTTGACCAAATTAATTCGCACGCGCGTGCTCAAGGGCGCGATCGATGCGCCGCAATGTCGCCTCCGCGCCCAAAATGGCGAGCGTCGCATCGATCGGCGGCGACACACCACTTCCCGCCACTGCGACACGCAAGGGCTGCGCGACCTTACCTAAACCGACGCCGAGCTTGGCCACCAAGGCCTCCAAGACGCCGTGGACCGCTGCCGCCGTCCAAGGCCCCTCCAACGCTGCGAGCGCCGCACGCGCCTCGTCCAACACCGGTGCGGTTTCCGCATTCAGGTTCTTCGAGGCCGCCTTCGGATCGTAGCCCGTGGGATCGGCGAAGAAGAACATCGCCCCATCCGCCATGTCGACAAGCGTCTTCGCCCGCTCCTTCAGACAGTCCGCAACGGCGGCGAGGTCCACCGACTCCACCGCGATCCCCCGCTCCGCAAGCACCGCCGAGAGGCGTGGAGCGAGTTCTGCACCACTGCGGCGCATCATGTGCTGCTGATTGGTCCAGGCCAACTTATCGGGATTGAGCGCCGATGCCGACTTGTTCACGGCGTCGAGGTCGAAGAACTGAATCAACTCCTCGATCGAGAACAGTTCCTGATCGCCGTGCGACCAACCCAGCCGCCCGAGATAGTTCAGCAAGGCCTCCGGCAAGAAACCGGCGTTCTTGTACTCGAGCACACTGACCGCGCCGTGGCGCTTGGACAGCTTCGTGCCGTCCGGGCCCAAAATCATCGGCAAATGCGCGTACACCGGCGGCGTTGCGCCCATCGCGCGCAGCATGTTGATCTGACGCGGCGTGTTGTTGATGTGGTCGTCGCCGCGGATCACGTGCGTGATGCCCATATCCCAGTCATCGACCGCGACACAGAAGTTATAGGTCGGATTGCCGTCCGAACGCAGGATGATCAAATCATCGAGCTCTTGGCTATCGAACACGATGGGGCCGTGGACCACATCGTTGACGACCACCTGCCCCTCGTCGGGATTGCGGAAGCGCACCACCGGCGTCACGCCTTCTAAGGGCTCGGTCCGGTGCCGGCAACGACCGTCGTAGCGCGGCTTTTCCTTGCGCGCCATTTGATCGGCCCGCATCGCATCGAGCTCGGCCTTCGAGCAATAGCAGTGATAGGCATGCCCCGCCTGCAAGAACTGGCCAATGACCTCGTGATATCGGTCGTAGCGCTTCGTTTGGTAGAACGGGCCCTCGTCCGCGTTGAGGCCGAGCCACGCCATGCCGTCCAGGATGACCTGCACCGCTTCATCGGTCGACCGTTCGCGATCGGTGTCCTCGACGCGCAGGATGAACTGACCGCCATGGCGACGGGCATACAACCACGAAAAGAGCGCGGTACGCACACCACCGATATGCAGCATGCCGGTGGGACTCGGGGCAAAACGGGTTCTAACGGTCACGGTCTGGCTCGCTTCAGAGGGGCCGAGACTTTAACAGACCCGCCGAGGTTACGGACGGCGCCCCACAGTTGCGATTGCGGTACGGCGTAAAGATCCGTACACTGCCGCCCCTCGACTCGCATGGCGGGCGGTTAGCTCAGCGGTAGAGCACTGCTTTCACACGGCAGGGGTCACAGGTTCAAGCCCTGTACCGCCCACCAATCAATTCCCGGCTTGACAGGACACCGTCGCCCCCAAGCCGATCACGCAAGCTGGCGCTTTCGGCAAGGATTGCCTTCTAGAAATTTAACGCTCTCTAGATTCCGACTATCCCGCCGTGCGGATGCTGTTGAGCATCTTACCGTGCTTCGCTGTCAACCGAGCCTGCCAGAGATCGTAAGCCAGCTGCTGTGATAGCCAGCGCTCTGCAGAACCACCGCGATCCACGCCTAGCCACTGTTCGATTCTGAGAGCCATCATCGGACTGATACCGGAACGGCCGTTGAGGACCTTCGAGAGCGTCGTACGGTCAATTCCAAGCGCCGAGGCCGCCGCACCTACAGTTAATCCCAATGCCGGCAGAACGTC
>Ga0164296_1001278_pt1 | contig 27188 bp, 26 predicted proteins | sample GEODES057metaG_FD_113533 | JGI IMG/M metagenome (GOLD analysis project Ga0164296, IMG submission 113533) | Dystrophic lake water microbial communities from Trout Bog Lake, Wisconsin, USA - GEODES057 metaG | ecosystem: Environmental > Aquatic > Freshwater > Lake | place: USA: Trout Bog Lake...
AGCGACATATTTTCCCGGGCGGTATGCTGCCCAGCCCGAGCCATTTGCAGCGGCAATACGCGCGCGCCGGGCTGCGGGAAGTGGGCGCGCACTGGTTCGGGCAAGATTATGCCGAGACATTGGCGCGCTGGAATGCGGCGTTTCAGGAGGCCTGGCCCCGCATCGTGCAATCGACGCGGTTGCAAACCCGGCCTTGCGACATCACCTTTAAACGTATGTGGGAATATTACCTCGTTTACTGCGAAACCGGCTTTCGGGCCGGCTGGACCGATGTTGGACAGATCATCCTGGCGCCCGCATGAACTTTGCAGCACCGTGATCCCGGCCGGTCGGGGTGTGCGCGTGGTGGGCGATGTGCATGGGGATGCGCGCGCCTTTGCCATGGCCTGTGAAACCGACCTGTTCGTGGTGCAACTCGGCGACCTGACCGATTATGGCCGTGACAGCGCCGAGGTGTTGCGGCTGGCATTGCGGTTGGTAGAGCAAAGGCGTGGGATATTTCTGCTCGGCAATCACGACCACAAACTGGCGCGGGCGCTGGACGGGCAGGATATTCGCATCAACCCGGAATTGGGCAGCACCTTAGACCAGCTTGATCCGGCGCTGCGCGAAGCGGCCCTGGCAACGATCCGGGTGGCTCCGGCCTGGTTGCATTGGGATGCGACACGCATGTTCGTGCATGGCGGGTTTCATACCGACATGCTGGAAGGCCCGGCGCCTGAGGTCCCGTTGAGCCACCCCAAGGGCGCTTTGGCGCGGGCGCTGTATGGCGAACCGACTGGGCGCACCCAGGCCAACGGCTACCCCGAGCGCAGCCTGCGATGGGTGGATCGCATTCCAGCCGGGTTGACGGTGTATTGTGGACATGATCGGCGCAGCAGCGATGGCAGGCCCTATATTCGGCACGGACAGGCAGGCGGCACGGCAGTGTTTGTGGATACCGGCGCCGGCAAAGGCGGGCATTTATCCTGGATCGATCTGCCGCCAGGGATCGAAACGCCGTGAAGCTGTGCGGGCTGGTGGCAACGTGCTGCTGGCTGATGATGGCGGTTGCCCACGCACAACCCTGCGATCCCTGCGCCTTGGCCAACGGGCGCTATCGCGCCGTGCCGCCAGCCGATTGGGACGGCAAGCGGGCGTTGCCGGTGTTGTTGTTTGTGCACGGCTGGCAAAGCACGGCGGATAGTACCGTGGCGGATGACGATGTGCGCGGACCGGCCGGGCGGCAGGGCTTTCTGTTACTGGCGCCGGACGGGATCGACAAACGCTGGGGGTTTCGTGGAAGCCAGGCTGGGGGGCGTGACGATCTCGGCTTTCTGCAGGCGGTGGTGCAAGATGCGGCGACGCGGTTTCCGATCGACCGAGGGTTGGTGGTCGCGGCCGGATTTTCCATCGGAGCCTCGATGGTTTGGGACCTCGCCTGCCATGCGGCGGCCGGGTTCACCGCCTTTCTGCCGATCTCCGGCGGATTTTGGGAACCGCTGCCCGTTGCGTGCGAGGCCGGGCCTGTGAACTTGCGGCAGACCCATGGGACGGGCGACACCACCTTTCCCCTCGCGGGCCGGCCGGTCGGGCGGGGCATGCGGCAGGGTGATGTGCGGCGGGGATTCGCGCTGTGGCGGGCGGCGGATGGCTGCACCGAGGCACCGGATGCCGTAATCGGCGCGGCGAACTTGACCTGCTCGGTCTGGCGCCAATGCCGCAGCGGGCGGCAGCTTCAATTCTGCCTGCATGCTGATGGCCATATGATTTACGGGCCGCAATTGGAGGCTGGGTTGATCTGGGCGCGTGGCCTGCCGGTTCCGTAAACCGGGCCACTCGGCAGCGGCGGCCGAATGTGTCAAACTCTGTGCTCAGACCTCGTCGCAGGAGAAGCTCCATCGCCGCTTTTCGCCAATTGCTGCTGTTGCGCCACGCTAAGTCGGCCTGGGACGATCCGTCGAGCACCGATCACGCGCGGCCGCTGAATGCGCGTGGCAGGTTGAGCGCTGAATTGATGCGCCACGCCATGCAGGAGCTCGGCCTGGTGCCGGACCTGATCCTGGTGAGTTCCGCCCGCCGCACGATGCAGACCATGCAGGCGCTGGAGCCGTGGGACGAGACGCCGCTGGTGGAGGTGATCGATGCGCTCTACCTCGCCAATCTGGACCAGTTGCTCTCGGTGTTGCACGGGGTGCCGGAGACGACCCGCAGCGTGCTGGTGATCGGGCACAACCCCGGCCTGCACGAACTGGCCGTGTATCTGGTCGGCGAGGCAGGGATGGAACTGGCCAATCCGCATACCCGCCGGCTGGGCGAGGGTTACCCGACCGGGACATTGTGCGAGTTCACCATTGCCGGCAGTTGGTCCGGCCTGTCCAACGGCGGCGGACGTTTGCAACGCTTTCTCGCGCCGCGCGACTTGCCGGGCGGCGCGGACTGAGCATGACAACGCCACCGCGGCAGGCTGACTGGCTGCGGTTGGATCTGGTTTTACCGGCGAGCGCGCCGCGGCCCATCACGCGCGGTCGCCCTGCCCGGGTCGCGCTCACGTGGCATGATACGGACGATCGCGCGCTGGCCAGGCGCGGTCAGGCACTGGTCGAGGTCCGCCGACGGCGGGATACAGTCTGGCAGTTGCTGGCGCTGCGCACCGATGGCTCAACCCTGCCCTATGCGCTGGGTATGCAGGACGCGATCATCATTGAGAGCGCCCGGTTCGAGGATTTGGCGGTCACCGAGGTTGTGGGGCCAGTGGCGCAGCTGGAGGCTGCCATTCGGACCGTTGGGGTGCCCTGCGCGGACGTAACGGCACAGGTGCTGGAGGGCTATTTTCGGTTTGGCGCCACGACGCAGCCGGTTCGGCGCCTGCTATTAAGCGGCCCGGCGGGCGCGGTGGAAGAGGCCGCCATCATGTTAGGCGCCGCGGTGCCGCCGCAAACGCTGTCCGGCGCAGCACTTGCGTTGAGCTGGCCAACTTTCAGGCCGGTCGGAGCGCCCATCCTGCACGCTGACATGACGCTGGACGCGGCTTTCGTTCATATTGTTGAGCATCTTGCGGCAATCATAGTCGATCTCGTACCAGCGGTGTGTGCGGGCGAGACAGCGGAGCCGGTGCATCAGATGCGCGTCGCGATCCGACGGTTGCGGTCGGCGATGTCGCTGTTCGGCAACCTTGTCGCGTGCCCTCCGGTGAGCGAGGCCAAGACCGCCATGCGCGATTTGGCGCAGGCGCTAGCCCCGGCGCGGGCGTGGGACGTTTTTCTGGATGAGACCTGGGCCGCCATTGCCGAGGCCTTGCCATCGGACCCGGCAGTGGTGGCTTTGCAGGCCGCGGCATCCGACCGGCGGCAAGTGGCGTATGCGGACTTGCGAGCGATACTGGTAGCGCCGACGTTTGCAGCCCTGACCGTACGGCTGGCGTGTCTTGCCGCCGTTCGGCCTTGGGCGGCAATGACGGACGAACTGAGCGATTTCGCCGCCCGCGCCCTGAAACGGCGCGCCAAGCGCCTGCGGGCGACTGGACGCCATATCGGCACGCTGGAGATCGCGGCATTGCACGCGTTGCGACTGAAAACCAAGCGCCTGCGCTATGCGGCCGAGTTTTTCACGCCGCTCTATCCAGGTCACGCCGCACGTCGCAGCTTGCGTGCCCTCGCGGACTTACAGGACGAACTCGGCCATTTGAATGATGCCGCCACCGCCGAGGCCTTGCTGGCCGAACTGCCAACCGACCTTGCGACGGGCTATGCTGGCGGCCTGGTTCGAGGCTTCGTCGCCGGCAGTCACGCTAACGGTCGTACGCAGATAGAAGCGGCCTGGCGGCGCCTGCGCAAGCAAAAGGCACCATGGTAATCGCGAGGAGATCCAGATTCGTTAATCCGAGTCGAAAAATCGCCACAATCCGGATTGCCGTCGGCGCAGCGGCACGCTACTTGAGACAAAGTGTTAAAGTCCCCGTGAGGAGGCGCGTTTGCAGCTCCGCCGGCCACGACGCATATTTCGTTCAGAATCAAGATTTTCTGGCGAAAATTTAGGAGGTCGCTTGATCGCGATCGGCTTAGGCGTGACCAGTTTTGCGGTCATGCTGATGGTTGCGTTGCCGGCTGACCTGTTCGGTCGCGCCTCCGACCTTACCACCACATTTGCCGCCGAATCGCCACAGGTTGCGGTGGTCGATGGCGATACGCTGCGCATGCGGGACACGCTGGTTCGACTGCGCGGCACCGTGGCCCCGTCGCGCGGCCAACTCTGCCAGAGCGGTCCGGCGATGACGGTGGATTGTGGGACGGCTTCGAGCACGGCCTTGGCCGGGTTGGTGCGCGGCAGGGCGGTATCGTGCCAAGCCAATGGGCGGGATCGACGTGGCTTTGTGTTGGCGAATTGCGAGGCCGCCGGGGTGAATTTGAACCGCGCGATGGTGTCCGAAGGATGGTCCCGCGCCGAGCCGGATGATGCAGCCATGCGAGCAACCGAGCGCGAGGCGCAGCGGGGCGAACGCGGGCTTTGGTGGGGCGGCGGCACCTTGCCGCTGTAATTCAGCAAAAATCGACATTTTGCCGCACCTGCGAAGGTTGCGCGGTCGGACAAGCCACCGTAGTTTTTAACGCGACAGAATTTGCAGTGCAGCGATGAGGCGGGGCGGGCTCCCGAGCCTCCTCATCTTTCGGCAATCTAAATTCGTAATACTCGGCACGCTGCGCCGCGTCCTCCTATGCCAAGTGGCAAAGGACGTGGCCATACAAAGGGAAGCACCATGAGCGGCACGGCACATACCGGCGGTGGCACCGTCACCATCACCCTAGACGGCACCAATAAATCGGTAAAAATCCCGCTGACCACCGGCACTGTTGGACCCGATGTGCTGGACATCCGTAAACTCTACAACGAGTTGGGCATTTTTACCTATGATCCCGGTTACGGCGGCACCGCTGCGTGCGACAGCCGCATCACCTACATCGATGGCGACGAGGGGGTGTTGCTGCACCGTGGCTACCCGATCGAGCAACTGGCGGAAAAGTCGAGCTTCCTCGAAGTCGCCCACCTGCTGCTGAACGGCGAATTGCCGAATGCGGCGGAAAAGAAAGCGTTCGAAGACGGCGTCATGAAGCACACGATGCTGCATGAGCAGATCCGTCGGTTCTATGACGGCTTTCGCCGGGACGCTCATCCGATGGCCATCATGTGCGGCGTTGTTGGCGCCCTCAGCGCCTTCTACCACGACAGTCTGGATATCAACGATCCGGAACACCGCCGGATTTCGGCCTTCCGCCTGATCGCCAAGGTGCCGACGATCGCCGCCTGGGCCTATAAATATTCCATCGGCCAGCCGTTCATGTATCCGCGCAACGATCTCGGCTATGCGGAAAACTTCCTCTATATGATGAATGCCGTTCCGGCCGAGCCCTACCACGTTAATCCGGTTCTGGCGCGGGCGATGGACTTGATTTTCATCCTGCATGCCGATCACGAGCAGAACGCCTCGACCTCGACCGTCCGCCTGTCCGGCTCCACCGGCGCCAACCCGTTTGCCTGCATCGCGGCCGGTATTGCCAGCCTGTGGGGACCTGCGCATGGCGGTGCCAACGAGGCCGTGCTGAAGATGCTGGCCGAAATCGGCACGGTTGAAAACGTCAAGCCGTTCCTGGAAATGGTGAAGGACAAAAACAACCATGCACGCCTGATGGGCTTTGGCCATCGCGTGTATAAAAACTACGACCCGCGCGCGACGATCATGCAGGCGACCTGCCATGCCGTGCTGAAGGAACTCGGCATTAAGGACGACCCGTTGCTTGATCTGGCGGTCGAGTTGGAAAACATCGCGCTGAGCGACCCATATTTCGTCGAGCGCAAGCTTTACCCGAACGTCGATTTCTACTCGGGCATCATCCTCAAGGCGATGGGCTTCCCGACCAGCATGTTCACCGTGCTGTTCGCAGTGGCCCGCACCACGGGCTGGATCAGCCAGTGGAAGGAAATGATCGAGGACCCGAGCCAGCGTATCGGCCGGCCGCGCCAAGTCTATACCGGCGCCGCCAGCCGCGACTATGTGCCGATGGCCAATCGCTAATCTCGCAGCGCCTTTGCGGAGTTAACAGAAACGAGGCCGGAGCCATGCTCCGGCCTCGTTTTTTATTGCGACGCAAAAAAAGACCTCACTCTGACTTCATTAAGTCACATAGGCGCTTTGCAGTCGGACGTGGCTGGCATAGGGTGACGGGATGTTCGCGTTCATTGTTTCCCGTCTGTTGCAGGCCATTCCAGTGCTTTTGGTGGTCGGCTTCATCTCGTTTGGGATGTTTGCCTTCGTTGGCGATCCCATCCTGTTCATGCTCGGCCAGGATTTTACCCTGGAGCAAAAGGAAGCGCTGATCCGTCAACTCGGGCTGGATCAACCATTTCTGGTGCAATACGGGCATTATCTGTGGGCCGCCTTGCATGGCAATTTTGGCATGAGCTACCGGCTCGCTCGCCCTGTTTCCACATTGTTGCTTGAGCGTTTGCCGGCAACGGCTGAGTTGGCGCTCAGCGCTGCGGCCTTCGCGATGATCGTCGGCATGCCGTTAGGTGTCTACACTGGCATTAAGCGGGATGCGCTGTCGTCGCGGCTAATCCTGATGTTTTCGCTGGTTGGCGTGTCGCTACCGCCGTTTCTCATCGGGATTCTGCTCATTCTGATTTTTGCCGTCTTGCTCGGTTGGCTGCCAAGCTTTGGCCGTGGCGAGGTGGTTAATCTCGGAATTTGGACCACTGGGTTTCTGACCTGGAGCGGCCTCAAGGCCCTGGTTTTGCCGGCGATCTCGCTCGGGTTGTTTCCGCTCACCTTAAATATGCGATTGGTGCGGGCGGAAATGCTGGAGGTGCTGCGGAGCGACTATATCAAGTTCGCCAAGGCGCGCGGCATCTCGCAGCGGGCCATCTATTTTGGCCATGCGCTGAAAAATACGCTCGTGCCGGTGATCACCATCGTTGGGTTGCAGATCGGCGGCTTGATCGCCTTTGCGATCGTCACCGAGTCGGTCTTCCAGTGGCCTGGCATGGGATTGCTGCTGGTGCAGTCGATCGGCACCGCCGACATTCCGGTGATGAGCGCCTATTTGCAATTGATTGCGGTGCTGTTCGTCGTCATCAACCTGCTGGTGGATTTGCTATATTACGCCGTTGATCCGCGGTTACGGATCGGTCGCGGCGGGGGCCATTAAGATGTTGGGCCGTTTTCTAGACAGCGATGTCTTCTACAGTTTTCGCCGCAATCCGCTGGCGGTTGGCTCAGCAATCGTCCTGGCCTGCATTCTGATTGGATCGGTGTTTTCACCTTGGCTGGCACCGACAAACCCGTTCGATCTTGCCAGCCTCAACGTGATGGACAGTTTCAATCCACCCGCCTTCATGCCGGACGGTGCCCGGGCAAATTTGCTGGGAACGGATGAGCAGGGCCGTGACGTTCTGTCCAGCATTATGTACGGCACGCGGGTTAGCCTGTTCGTGGGCGTGCTGGCCGTGGCCTTTGCCATCACACTCGGCGTAACGGTTGGGCTTGTCGCCGGCTACCTCGGCGGCTTCGTCGAGTCGGTGCTCATGCGGATCACCGATGTGCAACTCTCCTTCCCGTCGATCCTGATCGCATTGCTGGTGGACGGCATTGCGCGTGCCGTTTTGCCGCGAGAGCTGCATAACGAACTCGAACTTTACGTGCTGATCTTTGCGATCGGGATCTCCGGTTGGCCGCAATTTGCCCGCACCGTGCGAGGTTCAACCATGGTGGAACGGGGCAAGGAATATGTGATGGCCGCGCGGGTGATTGGGATCGGTTCGGCCCGGATCATGTTCAGCCACATCCTGCCCAATGTTCTTGGCCCAGTGCTGGTGATTGCCACCCTGTCGCTCGGCCAGGCGATCCTGGCGGAGGCGACGTTGTCTTTCCTCGGTGTTGGTTTGCCGCCGACCGAGCCGTCGCTCGGCACGTTGATCCGGATCGGTCAGAACTTCCTTCTATCGGGCGAGTGGTGGGTCACCATCTTCCCCGGCGTCGCATTGGCGCTAATGGTGCTGGCAATCAACCTGCTGGGCGATTGGTTGCGTGACGCGCTGAACCCGAGGTTGCGCTAATGGCCCTGCTTGATGTTGTCGACCTTGTGGTCGAATTCCCGACCCGGCGCGGCGTTTTGCGCGCGCTGGATGGGGTGTCGCTGTCGATCGACCCTGGCGAAGTGCTCGGTGTGGTTGGCGAAAGCGGTGCCGGCAAATCTTTGACCGGGGCAGCTATCATTGGCCTGCTGGAGCCGCCGGGCCGGGTGGCCAGTGGCCAGATCCTGCTGAATGGCGAGCGGATCGACACGAAAACCCAGGAGCAGATGCGCCCGCTGCGCGGCAAGCAAATTGGGGCGATCTTCCAGGACCCGCTGACCACGCTGAACCCACTCTATTCCATCGGCCGTCAGTTGGTGGAAACGATGCAGACGCACATGAAATTGTCCGACCGCGACGCGCAGGCCAGGGCGATTAAGTGGCTGGAAGATGTTGGCATCCCCGCCGCCGCTCAACGTATCGGCGCCTATCCGCACCAGTTCTCCGGCGGGATGCGTCAACGGGTTGTGATCGCGCTCGCTCTATGCGCGGAACCCAAATTGGTCATCGCCGATGAACCGACAACGGCGCTCGACGTGTCCATCCAGGCGCAGATCATCACACTGCTCAAGCGGCTGACCCGCGAACACGGGACATCGGTGATGCTGATCACCCACGATATGGGCGTGATCGCCGAGACGGCTGATCGGGTGGCGGTGATGTATGCCGGCCGGTTGGCGGAAATTGGTCCGGTGGCTGAAGTGGTCAAGCACCCCGCCCATCCCTACACCGAAGGGCTCATGGGGAGCATCCCAAGTCTGACCCATCGGGTCGAGCGCCTGCGCCAGATTGATGGTTCGATGCCGCGGCTGACGGCGATCCCCACCGGCTGTGCCTTCAACCCGCGCTGCGACAAAGTGTTCGATCGTTGCCGCACCGACCGACCCGGCCTGCTGCCATCCGGACAAACGCAGGCTGCGTGCTGGCTCTATGCAATGGAGGCAGCGAATGGCTGAGGATATCGTGCTGCTCGCGGACCAGGTCAGCCGCTATTTCGACGTCTCCCGCCCCTGGCTGCAACGCACGCTTGCTCGCGAGCCGAAGCAGTTGCTGCGCGCCGTGGATGGCATTTCGTTCCGGGTCGCGCGTGGCAGCACCCTCTCCCTCGTCGGCGAAAGCGGGTGCGGCAAGTCCACCGTGGCTCGCCTGGCCGTCGGGCTTTACACCCCATCCGGCGGTGAGATCCGCTTTGAAGGCGAGAACATTTCCGCCGCCCGCGCCCAGCCAGATCTGCGCCGGCGGATGAACATGATCTTCCAGGACCCCTATGCCTCACTTAACCCGCGCTGGCGGGTGCGTGACATTGTCGCCGAGCCGATCCGGGCCTTCAAACTGTTGTCCTCCAACGCCGACATCAATGCGCGCGTCGGTGCCTTGTTGACCCAGGTTGGCCTGGCGCCGGCCGATGGTGACAAGTTCCCGCACGAGTTTTCCGGCGGCCAGCGGCAACGCATTTCCATCGCCCGCGCCCTATCGAGCGAGCCGGAGTTTCTGGTCTGCGACGAACCGACCAGCGCGCTCGATGTGTCCGTGCAGGCACAAATCCTCAATCTGATGAAAGATTTGCAACAACGGCTGGGGCTGACCTATCTCTTTATCAGCCATAACCTGTCCGTTGTGCGTCATATGTCGGACCGGCTCGGAGTGATGTATCTCGGACGCATTGTTGAGATCGGGCCGGCAGGGGAAATTTTCGCCAATCCACGCCACCCCTATACCAAGCTGCTGCTCGACGCGATCCCGGACCTCGATATGGTTGGCCGGGCCCGTACCCCGGTGGGGGGGGAGGTCCCCTCCCCGATCAATCCGCCACCAGGTTGCCCGTTCCACCCTCGTTGTCCGCTGGCCAATGCGCGCTGCAAAACTGAAAAGCCGCAGGTGCTGCGGCTTGATACGGTGGAAGTCGCCTGCCACGCAGCGGAGGAAGGGCGGACCACCGCCTGAACGGGAGCCGGCGTTGGACATTTATCACATCTACTGCGACCTGAAGCCGGGGGTCTCGGACCTCGGCTTCGTTGCGCGCATGCATGCCTATTTCGACCACCTGCGCGGCAACGGCCTGATTGAAGGCGCCCGGATCACCCGCGCCAAACTCGGCTTTGGGCTGAAGGGCATGGGGGATTGGCATATCATGCTGGAGGTGACGAACCTTGCGCAGTTAGAGGCGGCATTCCAGCACGTCGCCAGCCGGCGTGCCCCGGTCGAAGGCCTGCATTTCGACGTCACCGCCCTGGTCGCCAATCCAACCTTCGCCCTTACCCGCGATTTCCCCGATCCGGTCCGGCATCACGGTGACGAGAAATTTTAATGCGCGCGAGTATTGGGATCGATTTCGGCACCACGAACTCGGTGGTCTCCGTGCTGCATGCCGACGGCCAAGCGCAAACCCTGCGCTTCGGACCAGAGGCGCTGGACACGTTTCGCTCGGTGTTGTGCTTCGCCGCCGAGGATACGCGCGACGGCAACACGCTGCACCACCATGCCGGCCCGGCGGCGATTGAAGCCTATCTGGAAGACCCTCTCGACAGCCGGCTGATCATGTCGATGAAGACCTATCTGGCCCAGCGCAGTTTTACCGAAACCCGCATCTTCGGGCGCCGGTTCACGCTGGAAGATCTGATTGCGACCTTCCTGCGCGCCTTGCTCGCCGCTGCTGGCACGCTGCCGCAAGATGCGCGGGTGGTCGTTGGCCGTCCGGTGCGGTTCGCTGGTGGCAACCCCGACGATGACCTTGGCGCCAGCCGACTCACCGCCGCCTTCGCCCTCGCCGGTCTGCCCCAGGTCGAACATGCTCTGGAGCCGGAAGGCGCGGGCTACCGGTTCGCGCGAGGCCTGACCCGCCCGGCCAATGTGCTCATTGGTGATTTCGGTGGCGGCACCAGCGATTTTTCGGTCTTGCGCTTCGATCCTGCGACCGGCGGCGTCGTCGCGATGGCCAATACCGGGATCGGGATCGCTGGGGATGTGTTTGACTACCGCATCATCGACGCCGTGATTTCACCCCGGCTCGGCAAGGGGGACACCTATATCGTGCCGGGTATGGGCAGCGGCACGGCGTTACCGGTGCCGCCAGAGTATTTCTCCGCCTTCGCCCGTTGGCATTTGCTATCGCTGATGCGGGCGCCGAAAACCTTGCGATCCATCCGCGAAGTAGCCGCCCAATCCGCACATCCCGAACGTCTGGGTGGGCTGTTGACAGTGATTGAGGAAGAACTTGGCTACCAACTGTACCGCGTGGTGTCCGGCGTAAAAGCCGCGCTGTCGCAGACCGATGAGGCAGTCTTGCGCTTTGTGCACGGCAATATCTCCATCGAGCAGGTGGTGACGCGGGCGGCGTTCGAAAGCTGGATCGCGCCGGATTTGGCGCAACTCGCCAGCACCGTCGATGCCGCGCTCAGCCAAGCCAATCTGGGTGCGGAAGAGATAGACCACGTCTTCCTGACCGGCGGGACATCGTTTGTCCCCGCCGTGCGTCGGATCTTTACCGACCGGTTCGGCGCGGCCAAGGTCGAAGCAGGTGGTGAGTTTGTCTCCGTGGCCGAGGGGCTGGCCTTGATCGGACGCGACCGGCTGGCGGCATGAACGCCGACCGTGCTGCCCGCGGCGCCCGCGCGCACCGCGACGGCCTGAGCGCCGAAGATCTTGCTTGTGCGGCGCTGATGCAATCCGGCTGGACCATCCTCGCGCGCCGGCTGCGCACCGAGGCGGGGGAAATCGATGTGATCGCCGATCTGGCTGGCCTACTGGCGATCATCGAAGTCAAACAGCGGCCAACCCTGGCGGACGCCGCCTATGCGGTCTCCAAACGCCAACAAGGCCGACTGATCGCCGCCGCCGGGGCGGTGCTGGCAAAGCACCCGGACTGGGGGGCTGCCGGCGTTCGCTTCGACGTCATCATGGTCGATGCCGCCGGCACGGTGCGGCGCATAACCGATGCCTTCCGCGCCGAAATTTGAGATCACGCTTGATCTAGCGCATAGCGTCGCGCAGCCTTCTCTCTGAAACTACCCCCAAGCTGGAGTTTCCACATGCGTTTGGTATTTGCCATGCTGCTGGTCGCCACACCCGCCTGGGCACAAACGTCCCCACCTCCGCAAAGCCTGGGAACAGTGCCGATCGCCCCGGCTTTGCCGGCACCAACTGTGGATGATGATAGCCCACCATTGATATTTCTGCTTAGCGCCCGCCAGGCCATCGCCGACGGCAAGCTTGGGGTCGCGCAGGAAGCCCTCGAGCGGGCGGAAAGCCGGGCACTGGTGCGGTCTGTAAAGCCGTCACGCGCCAACCTCCCCAGCGATCAGGGGATCGTCGCCGAGATTGCCGCCGCCCGCCATGCGCTCGCCAGCGGCGATCGTGCAACCGCGCTCGACAAGATCAGCACCGCATTGGCCAACAAAGATGCTGATGCGGCACCGGAATAGACACAGAGTCCTAGTGCCCGGACGAACGGACCCGGATCGGGCTTTCGCCTTGCGCCAACTCCGCCATGCCCATAATCAACAACAATGCGGCATGGCTGCGGGTCGCGGCGGAGCATATCCGCTGATCCGCAAACCAGCCACCTGACGCCCGCTACCTGACGACGGAGAGGAAAACATCCAATGCTCGGCCTGATGCAAGACCAGGAATTGATGATCAGCGCTATCATCAAGCACGCCGCCCGCCATCACCCAACCGCCGAACTGGTCAGCAAGACCACGGAAGGCGATGTTCATCGCTACACCTACGCGGAATTTGAACGCCGGGCACGACGCATGGTACGCGTGCTGCAGCGTCTCGGTGTGAATGTGCAGGACCGCGTGGCGACGATGGCCTGGAATGGCTATCGGCACATGGAACTGTATTACGCGATCTCCGGCATGCAGGCGATTACCCACACCATCAACCCACGCCTCGCGGTCGATGATGTTGCTTATATCGTCAACCACGCCGAGGACGTGCTGGTGTTTTCCGACACGACCTTCGCGCCGCTGATCGCCGCCGCCGCGCCGAAATTCCGCGCCACCGTGCGCGCTGTGGTGTTCATGTGCGACCACGCGCACATGCCCGACATCGCCTTGCCGGAAGGCATGGAGTTGCTCTGCTACGAAGACCTGATGGACGCGGCTGACGAAGATTACGTCTGGCAGGACTTTGATGAACGGACCGCCGCGACCCTTTGCTACACCTCCGGCACCACCGGTCGCCCCAAGGGGGTGCTGTATTCCCATCGTTCCACCCTGTTGCATGCCTTTGCCGTTGGCCAAGCCGATGTCATCGGCCTGCGCGCGGTGGACCGGGTGCTGCCGGTTGTGCCGATGTTTCACGTTAACGCCTGGGGCATTCCCTATGGCGCGCTGATGGCTGGTGCCACTCTGGTGATGCCCGGCCGTTTCCTCGACGGTGCCAGCCTGACCAAGTTGATGAACGACGAAAAGGTGACCATGTCGGCCGGCGTGCCAACGGTATGGCTCGGCCTGTTGCAACATCTGGAAAAGTCCGGCGACCGTTTGCACAGCATGGAACGGTTGATGGTCGGCGGCTCGGCCTGCCCGCGCATGATCTACGAGGCGTTCGACACCTACGGGGTGCGGGTGTTCCAGGGTTGGGGCATGACGGAAATGAGCCCAGTCGGTACCTATAATACCGCCAAGGCCGCCCATATTGGCATGTCGGTGCAGGATGAATACACCATACGGGTAAAGCAAGGTCGCGCACTATTCGGCATCGACATGAAGATCGTCAGCGACGATGGCGACGAGTTGCCTTGGGACGGCAAGCAATCCGGCCATTTACTGGTCAAAGGCCCCTGGGTCACCAACGCCTATTATGGCGATGCACCAGGCAGCGCACTGGACAAGGATGGCTGGTTCGCCACGGGAGACGTCGCGGCGATCGATCCTGAAGGCTATCTGGAAATTACCGACCGCTCCAAGGATGTAATTAAATCCGGCGGTGAATGGATCAGTTCAATCCAATTAGAGAACATCGCGGTTGGCCATCCAGACGTCGCGGAAGCCGCCATCATTGCTGCCAATCACGCCAAATGGGCCGAACGGCCGCTGCTGCTCGTAGTGCCAAAAGCCGGCCGCACCATCGACAAGGCCAGTGTCATGGCAATCTTCGATGGTCAGGTTGCAAGTTGGTGGAAGCCGGATGATCTGGTGGTCGTGGACGAATTGCCGCATTCCGCGACCGGCAAAATTCAGAAACTGGCGCTGCGCAACAAGTTCCGGGATTACCTGTTGACCAAGGCGGACTAAGCCTCGCGCACGGCCGGGCAGCCGGATTTCCTCGACCGCCTCCCTTCGATGGCATAGGCCCCGAACGGACGGTCCGGCCGGCTGGACGGCTCGGCAATCGAGGTTTCGTAGTCCGTCCAATCCGCGGAACTGAAGTCGTCCAGGCTGGGTGCCAGCCGCATATCATCCAACACCGCGTCGGTATAAAGCTGGCGCGGGATGGGCTGGATTTGCAGCAGCGGAAAATCGGCACGCAACCGAATAGGCGAATGGGTGCGGGTGAGGCGCAAATTGGTGAAGAGCGGTCCGAACCAACGATCGGTCTCCAAAATCCCCTCGTAGGCGACATAGCCACCGGGCAACGGCACATTCGCCGGTGCCCGTACCAACAAGCTCCATCCTGGCGCGGTGCGGGCAAATAGCCCGGTCCAAATCTGCACAACGCCCGGCTCAGGGATCGCCGTGAGCATGGGCGGCGCACAGCCGCGCAGGCCTTCGGGCGCGACGGCATCAAACCGCGCACTGAGATGCGGGAACTGTGCCGCCGCCAACGGCAGCCATCCATCCACACCGGCGTAGTTCCAGAAAATGTCGGCCCCGTCCCACATCAGCGACAGGTCCATCGGCGCAAACGCCCACCAGCCAAAACCGGTCGCGCTGGTGATGGCGTCACAATATCGCACAGCGCGGACAGGGAGCGTTCCGATCGCCGACCGGTCAGCCCGCTGCGGCAGGCGGGAGGTCTCAATCACGCGATAGAATCGGACGTCGGGCGTTGACCAGGAGTACATCAGGGACCTCCGGACGGAATAGGAAAACATGCTGCCACTCCGGCGCAGCGGAGTGGCAGCATCGGGTCAGCTCGCTTTCGGCAAAAGTCGGAAAGCAGAGCCAAGGCGAATACGCCCGGAATCGGCGACAGCCGCCGGCATCGGCACGATAGTATCGATGTTATTCATCTTTATCTCTTTCAAAACAAATGAAAAAACAGCATGCGAATAACAACCATCGTGCCTGCGGCAATGGACTTCATTGCCGAGGGGACAGCGATACGCGATGGTTGTGGGGAATGACGAAAGACGCAATGCGCCTCTCGACGACGAGAACAATGCCCTATTGGCGACCGATTGTCAAGACTATTATCCTAAAATAGGCTCTGTGAAACCGTTACAATATCGTCAATTTTTCGTTTTTGATCCAATCGGTAGTCCCAGCTAACTTCGCCGTAATACTTTTTTTGTGGGTCCAGTCTCGTGAACGACAATGTGCACAGCGTGCCAGAGACAAATCCCGGCGGCCGCTTAGATCGCGATCCGAACATCCTCCCCATGACGACGATCAGCGTCCTAGGACAGATGCGGGTGACGGACGCTGGCGGCGCTGACGTGCTGCCGCGCGGGCGCAAAGCGCGTGCCATGCTGGCAATCCTGGCCCTCGAGGGGCCAGGCCCAGTACTGCGGGAACGGCTGGGTCAGTTGTTGTGGAGCCGCCGCCATCGCGATCAAGCGCGTGCCTCCCTGCGCCAATCCATCCATGAGTTGCAGGAGGGCCTGGCGCGCGCCGGCAGCCGCGTGCTAACGGTCGAGCGCGGCATGCTTTGCCTCAACCGCGACATGTTCAACTTGGACATCGACCCGTTCGCCCCCCATATCGCCTTGGACTGGCCACTGGTGGATCGCCAGGCCGCAACCCATTTGGCACGGGCGCAGCTTTTGGAGGATCTCGTCGGCGTGGACCCGGCGTTCGACCAATGGGTGCAGGAGCAGCAGCGCCGCATCAACCGCCAGATCACCTTGCGCGCCGAAGCGGTGCTTGCCCATCCAAACGACAAAAGCTTCGCCCCGGAGAAACGAACCGCCGCGGCGGCGTATTTGATAGAACTGTTCCCGTCGCACAGCACTGCCGGCCGGGCACTGGTCGCCGAGCACATTTCCCGCGGCGAACGCAACCTCAATGCTCCCGCCAGCACATCGGTAAACGCCTCCCCCGACACCACTTATCGCGCCAGCTACGGCGGTGCCCGCTTTGATGCCGACCGGGTCGTCCGCCTCGGGGTGCTACCCTTCCGGGCGTTGGATGAAGGCGCGCTCGACGGGCTAGCCGCCGGCATGGCGGACGAAATCACCGCCGCGTTATCGCGTTTCCGCTGGTTCTTCCTCGTCGCCTCCCCTTCGCTCGCTGCACTCGCCACTGAAATCCGAGAGGGCAGCGACCGTTGGCGCATGCTCGACCTTGATTTTCTCGTCGAAGGCACGGTCCGCCGCTCGGGAGAGCGGGTTCGGGTGAGCGCGCGATTGCTGGACTTGCGCGTTGGCGGAGAAGTTGTCTGGGCCGGCCGCTTCGACCGTCTCGGCCGCGATGCGATGACCTTGCAGGACGAAATCGCCGCCCAGATGGTCGCTCAGATCGACCCACAATTGTTGTTGCATGAAGCCCGCCGCGCCACGATCTCACCCGCAACCTCGCTCTCGGCCTATCAACTCGTGCTAGGCACTGTCCCGGCACTCTACCATTTGGACCAGGCAAGCTTCGTCGCCGCCGGCGCGCCGCTGGAAGCCGCAGTAAAATTAGACCCACATTATGCCGGCGCCTACGCGTGGTGGGCCTACTGGCACGTCTTCATGGTCGGGCAAGGATGGGCGGACGATCACACCGGCTGGTTGGAGCGCGCCGGCACGCTGGCCGAACGGGCCGTGGCGCTGGACCCGTGCGATGCGCGCGGTCTGGCCATCGCCGGCCATGTGCGGGACATGCAAAACCTGCCTACCAATGATGCCGCTGCCCTGCATGAGCGTGCTTTGGCGCTCAATCCCAACCTTCCACTGGCCTGGGGCTTTGCCGGGCTGTCGCAATCACTGCATGGTTACCACGTCGAAGCCTTGCGGATGATCGAGCAGGCACAGTCCCTGTCACCGTTCGATCCGCACGGCTTCTACTTTGAGATGCTGCTGATGATGCCCAACCTACTTCTGCGCAATTTCAACGCCGTGGTCGAACTTGGGCGCCGGGCAATTTTGCTCAACCCATCGCTTTCGAGCTCCTTCAAGGGCCTGCTATCCGCCTTGGGGCATCTGGGTATGTTGGAGGAGGCTGCAAGCATTCGTGCCAGGCTGGCCGTGCTGGAGCCCGCGTATACCTTACGCACCGCGGAGGCCCGCGCGGCCATTCGCGGCCCAGAGGATCGTGCGCTGTTCCTCGAAGGATTGCGGCTCGGCGGTTTGCCAGCCTAGACCGTGCGACCGGGCATGCGGTGGCGGAACGCCAGCGCCTCCGCAACATCCACCCGCCGGATCTGCTCCGCGCCGGCCAAGTCGGCAATGCTACGCGCGACCCGTAAGGTGCGCGTGTAACCGCGTGCCGACAGCCGCAATTTGTCGGCCGCGCGTTCCGCCAACTCCCGCGCCTCCGCCGCCAGGATCAAGGCTCCGATATCAACCTCGGCATTGGTGACCGCCGCACCATTGGCACGCGCCCGCTGCCGCTCGCGGGCTTGGGCTATGCGAGCCGCAACAATCGCCGAGGCCTCCCCCGCCGGCGCGCGCGACAATTCAGACGGTGGCACCGGTTGCACCGCAACCGTCAGGTCAATGCGATCCAGCAGTGGCCCGCTGATTTTGCCCTGGTAATCCTCCCCACATCGGGGCGCTCGCCCACATTCCCGCGCGCCGTCACCGAGATAGCCGCAGCGGCACGGGTTCATCGCCGCAACGAGTTGGAACCGCGCCGGATAGGTGATGTGCGCTGCCGCCCGTGCAACGGTGGTGCGCCCGGCCTCGATCGGCTGCCGCAAGGCCTCAAGCGCCTGGCGCGGGAATTCCGGCAACTCGTCGAGAAACAACACGCCGCGATGAGCGAGCGACACCTCCCCTGGCCGCGCCCGCTGCCCGCCGCCGGTCAGCGCCGCCTGGCTGGCGCTGTGGTGAGGTTCCCGAAATGGCGGCCGCATGACCAACCGTCCACCATCCAGCAAGCCGGCAACCGAATGGATCATGCTGACCTCCAGCGCTTCCATCGGCAGCAAATCCGGCAGCAAACCCGGCAATCGCGCCGCCAGCATAGATTTGCCAGACCCGGGCGGGCCGATGAGCAGCAGGTTATGCCCGCCGGCCGCCGCGATCTCCAACGCCCGGCGCGACGTCTCCATCCCACGCACATCCCGCAAATCAGCCACCGCGCCCCCGTCGGCGACGCCCGCCGGTTCCGGCGGGGTCAGCACCTGCTGACCACGAAAATGGTTGATGAGCGCCAGCAAATCCGGCGCCGCCAGCACCGCAATCTGCCCGGCCCATGCCGCCTCCCCACCTTGTGCCGCCGGGCAGATCAGTCCCAGCCCACGCGCGGACGCGGCAATCGCGGCCGGTAACACCCCGGCGACCGGGTTCAACGTGCCATCCAGAGACAATTCGCCCAGAGCCGCAAACTCCAGCAAATCCTCACGCGGCAACACATCCATCGCCGCCAGCACCGCCAGCGCAATCGGCAGATCGAAATGGCTTCCTTCCTTCAGCAAGTCCGCCGGGGCAAGATTGATCAGCACCCGCTTCGGCGGCAGCGACAACCCCATCGCCGTCAACGCCGCGCGCACCCGTTCGCGCGCTTCCCCCACCGCCTTATCGGGCAGACCAACCACCAGAAACGCCGGCAGGCCGGAGGAGATTTGCACCTGCACCTCAACCGCCAACGCCTCGATACCTGCAAATGCGAACGATTGAACCCGTGCGATGGTCATGGCGCAGCCTAGGCCAACATCCCCGCGCCACTCGCCGCAATTCTCTGTGATTTCAGCGCGAAAACCAATTTGCTTGACGGCAGGCCCATGCGATCCCTAGGAAATAAGGCTTCGCTGCCCTGCGCCCCCAGCTGTGGACACCCGCATTCCCCATGTTGCCGGACACACTACTGGTTCTGAGCCAAAACGAGCGCTGGCAGGCCGCGCTGCGAGCGGAGGCCGCCGCACTTCAGCGCGCGATCACCACAACCGCCTCGGTGCCAGAGGCGATTGCCCTGCTGGCTGGCAACGCGCCCGGTTTCAGCCACGTACTGATCGATGGCACAAGCGCCCCCCCCAATCTGGGGCTCGTACTGCAACTGATCGCCGAAGCTGCGCCTGATACCCCCAGGCTCATCGTGCTGGGGCCGCAAGCCCCTGGCGCAACCCTTGGGCCTCACATCGAGCCTCCCATCATCACCGGCGGGGCGACTGGCTGGTTAGGCGAAGCGCTCGCGCGCCCCCAGAATCCCCGCCCTGCCCGCCTGACCGCCGATCAAATCCGACCCGCCTTGCTGACGGCCGACCTGGACCTTCGCTACCAGGCAATCGTCCACCTCGAGGACCGACGCCCGATCGGGATCGAGGCACTGGCGCGCCTGCACCATCCGGATGGGTTCACGCTACCGCCGGCCGACTTTGTGCCGCAGGTAGAGGCCGCAGGCGACGGCTGGCTGCTAACCCAGCAGGTTCTGGCGCGCGCCCTGGCGGACTGGGGGGATCATCGCCTGGAAGTCCTGGACCTCACGCTCTCGCTCAATGTGCCGCTCGACGTGCTCGTCGCGCCCAGCTTGCCCGAATGGCTCAGCACGGCTTGCCAAGCCGCCGGCGTCACGCCAGGCCGGTTGATCCTGGAACTGACGGAAACACAAATTGTCGTCAATCCGGCGGCGTTGCATGCACCGATGCAGTCACTGCGCCGCCTCGGCATCGGTCTGGCCATCGACGATATCGCCCCGGTCACACACGACCCGCAGGAGCTGCTGACGCTGCCGTTTACCACCGTGAAACTGGACCGCCATATCGTTCGGGAAGCAGCGGATTGCGCCGGCACACGCGCGTTCATCAGCCGCAATATCCGCGACGGTCAGGCCGCCGGCATGACCATCGTCGCCGAGGGGATCGAAGACGCAATGCTCTGGGGCCACATGCGCGCCCTAGGGGCCGACTACGGTCAGGGTTTTTACATTGCCCGCCCATTGCCCGCCGCCGCCGTGCCGCTCTGGCTGCGTGACTGGCAGGCAAAGGCAGCATCAACCGGCTAGCGTCTGGTCATCCCCGCCGCCGGGCAGCGTCCATTCGTGATCCAAAGCCGCGCGGCGACGTTGCAAAATGGCCAAGCGTGTGCGTGCTTTCGCATCCAGCACCAGTTCTACCAACAGCGGCGCCACTTCAGTGAGCAACCAGCCGAAGCCCTGCAACCCCCAAGCCGAGCCGGTCAACCGCAGATTGGCCGCAATATCCAGGCCGGCAACAATGGTATTCGGGCCATGCCAAAGCTGGTTGATGCCATGGGCGGCCACCATTAGCCCCATCATCAGCATTGTGCGGGCGGTCGTGCGCGCCGAGGTGCGATCCACCATCACGGCAATCAACACCGTCGGTGCCAGCAAAATAGCCGTCAATAGCGCGGTTGCCGGTAACGCCGAGGCTAACGCGCCGCACAGCAACCCTTGCAGCCAGATACTGCGGCCGGGCTTGTCCGCCGGCACCGGCTTTGCCGCGCGCGCCATCAGCCGAGCGCCAGCATGATAAAGCTCGCGGTCAACCCGGTGACCGCGAGCGCGGTGGCAAGTTCAGCGCCAATCCGCTTGGCATAGGCACTGCGCGCCGGCGCCTCGGCCCGCAATGCCGCCAACTCGGCGTCAATGGTTTCCGCCGCCTGGACGGCGGCTTGAGCCCCGCGTGCGTCGGCCGCCAGCAATATCGGGTCATCGATCAACCGCAGCATTGCGGTCAGGTTTCCGGCCGCCGCCCGCTGCGGCAATACCTCACTCACCTGCTCCCGCCGGGTGCGGCTGCGCCATACCAGGACAGCCGGCAGCGCCAGTTCAGCACACCAACCAGCGAGATGGACCAGCTTCGGCGCATGCAGCCGATCCTGTAGCCCGGCCAGGACGCGCAACTGCAGCACAACGGCGGCGGACGGATCATGCACGGTGGTCAGTTTTACCAGATCGGACTGCAAGGTCGGCTCCTGACGGGCGACCAGAAAGGCGGCGATCTCAGCGTCCAGCGGTGCGAGTTTGCGTGACTCCGGTCGCGCCGCAGCCGCGTCCAATGCTGGCAATAATTCGGTTTTGCGCACCACCGCCTGCCCGGCGAGCAATGGACTAGCGCACGGCAACATCGGGTTCAGCGCATAGCGCAGCGCCGCCAGCCCGCCGCCCCAGCCGCGCTGGCGCATCAGCTGTCGCTGCAGGGCGGCATCGGCCCGCAGGCCCGCCACGTCACATCGCTCGGCCCGCAATTTTCCCCATACAGACGTAATTTCGAGGTCCACCAGCTCATGGATCGCATCCAGGACCGCCTGATTTTGCTTCCCCGGCTGCCCAGCCTCAACCAAAACGCTGCCCAAGCCATCAGGCCAAAGCGCCACGCCACGCCACCAAAGCGGTGCCAACGGGTCCAGAAGCGCCACCGCGCGCGCTGCCAGCACCATGTCCGCCACGCTATCGGTATTATCGCCATCCACGCTGCGCTGGCGCGTAAATTCCTCCAACCGCACCGCCAAGCCGCTATCGCCGAGGTGGCGCCGCAACCAGGTATCGATAGCGCCCAGCCGCAGCATGCGCGCCCCTTGTTCCGGTGCCCGGCCAATGGCGTGCGCGAGGGTCCGCGCCGTCCATACTCCGGTGCCGCCAACGTCCATCGAGCGTTGCGCTCGCCGAGGCGGCCGCGCGGCGACACGTCGGGCCCGCGCCGCCACCGGGTCCGCCAGCATAGCCGGGCTTGGCCGATGTTCCGGGTCTTCAGCCAGCATGCCGGTCAGCAGATCCGCAATCGTGGGTGGCAGGCGGGAATTGCCGACCAAGGCGGCAAAGCTGCCCCGTTCCAACTTGCGGGCAACAATGGCCTCGGCATCCAGATCCGCCATTGGCAACTGTCCGGTTGCCAAACATAGCAAGGTCACCCCGAGCGCATACACATCGTCGGCGATGTCGCCATCCCCGCGGCCATGCGGCAGGCACACGGCGCTGTACGGCGGCTCAAACACCGCCGATTGCAACGAGGCCGGCGGGGCGGACCAGGCATTGCCTAGCGTTACCGTCTCCCCCGGCGCGGCCCGAAAAATATTATCGGGCCGGATCGCACGATGCGTCAGATGGCTGGCATGCAGTTGCGCGAGCGCAATCGCCGCCGGGCGCAACAAATACATCAGCAACTCGGTCTCCGTCCAAGGCCGCACCGTCATCGCCCCAGTCGGCCAGATCGCCGGCCCCGGTGGCAGCGGGCAGACAACAAACCAGCCGGGCACACCTCCTGGGCCAACCTCCAGCCCATGCGCGACCGGTGTGAGCAAGTGATCCACCTGCGCCGAGGCCAGCGCGTTCAACGCCGTGCCACGCGGCAACGCCAGCGGGCGCGACAGGACCGCCATCAGCCCTGACCGCGCACCCGCCCGATTCGCCACCGCAAACGCCTCCAACCCACCGCCTGCCCCGGCAATCGGCTGCGTGAGATCGACGGTATATTGCCCCGCGATCATGGCAGCCGGGGCCGACGCGCGAGACGTGATGCAGGATGGACGCGGAAGGGCATAGTGCGGACCGGTTTCGGTTACGATCCGCGCAGCATCGCGCCCTTAGGTTACCAACGTACGAATTCCGCCAAGATTTTGCATACACCTGCATCCAAGATCGCGCCGACCGACTTGCCGCCCCGGCAGGCAACGGGCAGGTTGCGCTCGGGCGGCACTACCACGCCCAAACAGCAACGCCGGGGAGGTCCCAAACGTGACGGTTAACCGCAAGAAACTGCTTCTGCCCACCGAACTCGCCAAAGCCGGCTGGGCCGTGCTGGACGATCGCGACGACATCGAAGCGGTGCCGTTTTCCCCCGCCACCACCGAAGCCGAGTTGCATGCTGAGCTCGCCACCGCCAGCGGCATCGCGCTCTGGGGCCGGCCGTTCCGCGCGGTGGATGTCGCCGCCGCACCGCATTTGCGCGCCGTGGCCCGCATCGGCGTCGGTTATGACGCGGTGGACGTACCCGCCCTCAGTGCCGCCGGGGTGCCGTTGCTCACCGCCGGCACCGCCAACTCCGCCAGTGTGGCCGAACAGGCGATGGCCTTCATGTTCCATCTGGCCAAAGCGATGACGGAAATGGACGCCGTGGTGCGCCAAGGCCGCTGGGGGGACCGCTATGCCACCCCGGTCTGGGACCTCGGTGGCCGCACGTTGCTCATCGTCGGCTTCGGCCGCATCGGCACCCGCCTCGCGGCGCGCTGCAAGGCGCTGGAGATGACGGTGCAGGTTTATGACCCCTATGTCGCCGCAGACGTGATCACCGCACGCGGCTGCACCCCGGTCGCCGATCTCGATGCCGCCTTGCCCGGCGCCGATCTGGTCAGCATTCATTGCCCGAAATCTCCCACCTCCATCGGCATGTTCAACGCCGCCCGCCTGGCGTTGATGAAGCCGACGGCGTGGCTGATCAACACCGCCCGCGGCGGCATCGTTGACGAGGTGGCGTTGTATGACGCGCTGACCGCCGGCAAAATTGCCGGCGCCGGCCTCGATGTGTTCGACGCCGAGCCGACGCCACATGACAACCCGCTGCTGAAACTGCCCAACGTCGTTGCCGCGCCGCATATGGCCGGCGTCTCGCGGGAGGCGATGGACCGCATGGCGGTGGCTTCGGTGCGCAACCTGCTCAGCGTGCTGGACGGCGCGCCGAATGTCGAAAACGTGATCAACAAGGATGTGCTCGCGCCATGACACTCTGGGTCCGCTTCGCCGTCGGCAACGCCGAGGGTTTCGGGGTGCTGCACGATGGCCTCGTACAGGTTTATTCCGGGGACATGTTTGCCACCCCCACCGCCACCGACACGCTGTTGCCGCTGGCCGATCTGCGCCTACTTGCCCCGGTACATCCGGGCAAATTCATTGGCCTGTGGAACAATTTTCACGCCGCGGCGGTGAAGCAAGCCCTGCCGATCCCAACCACGCCGCTCTATTTCCTCAAGGCGCCAAGCTCCATCATCGGGCCGGAGGATGGGTTCCGCGCCCCGGCCGGCTATGATGGCAAGGTGATCTACGAAGGCGAACTCGGGATCGTTATCGGCGCACGCTGCACGAACGTGTCCGAGGCCGAGGCGGCGGACCACATCTTCGGCTACACCTGCGTTAACGACATCACCGCGGCCGATTTGTTTTTCGCCGCCGATCCGGAATTTCCAGCCTTCCCGCAATGGGCGCGCGCCAAAGGCTGTGACGGCTTCGGCCCGATCGGCCCGGTGATCGCCACCGGTATCGACCCGATGACGGCATCCGTGAAGGTGTCGCTGAACGGGCGGGAGCGGCAGAATTACCCGTTGGCCGACATGATCCTGCCGCCGGCCCGCATCGTCAGCCTGCTCTCGCGGGAGATGACCTTGCTGCCGGGCGATGTGATTGCCTGCGGCACCTCGGTCGGCGCGCTGCCGATGCGGCCGGGAATGGTGGTGGAGGTGGCGATCGACGGGATCGGCCACCTCCGTAATCACTACCTCACCGTTGAGGCCCAGGCTTCGTAACGCGCCTTGGTTTCGGCGTTCATCGGGTAGAGGCCGGGCAGCGGGATGCCGCGCTCGACCTCTTCCATGATCCAACCTTCCTGGCGCTCCTGCTCGATGGATTCGGCGGTCACCGCTTCCACCAGATCCGCCGGGATCAGCACCGCGCCGTCCTGATCGATGACCACCACGTCGTCCGGGAACACCGCCACCCCGCCACAGCCAATTGGCTGCTGCCAGGCCACAAAGGTCAGCCCGGCCACCGATGGCGGCGCCGCCGCACCGGCAGACCACACTGGCAGCCCGGTGCCGAGCACGCCGGCGATGTCGCGCACCACGCCATCGGTCACCAGCCCGGCAACCCCGCGCTTGGCCATGCGGGCGCAGAGAATGTCGCCGAAAATGCCGGCGTCGGTCACGCCCATGGCATCCGCCACCACGATGCAACCTTCCGGCATCGCCTCAATAGCCGCCCGTGTGGAAATCGGCGAGGCCCAGGAGGCCGGGGTGGCGAGGTCTTCGCGCGCCGGCACGAAGCGCAAGGTGAAGGCGCGGCCGACAATGCGCGGCTGGCCCGGCTTGATCGGCATGGCGCCACGCATCCACACGTTGCGCAGGCCTTTTTTCAGCAGCACCGTGGTGAGGGTGGCGGTGGTGATGCCTTCCAGCGCGGTCTTGATTTTCGGGTCGAGCGTCATGGTCCAAGGCTCCCCAATGAAGTGGCGGCGGTTCTAAGCTATATGGCGTACCGCTGCGAACCCAAAAACGGAATTGAGGGCGATAGGGGGGAGGTGGCGTGAAGCGTCGTTCTATTTGTGAACAAAAAAAGAACCAAAAACTTCATTTGTTCTTTGCTACGCTGTAGGTCCGCGCACACAAACCGTTGCCGCCGCCACTCTGTTTGCCATCGCTTCGCTTGCATATCTGTTTGAGCCACCGGACTGCCACGCTCCGAGCGGGGCTCGCGGCGGGTCGCGCGCAGTGACGGCGTATCCATTGGGCCAGACCGCACGAATGGCGATGTCGCATGGGCGGCGCCGACAAAGGAGGGCGAGCAGGAGTTGGAGCGACGAGGCAGGTAGCCGGTTGCTGTCAGCTCAGGCGGCAGGAACGCCCAACGCGTCTCATCGACATTGGACGAGTGGGGGTGGTGCAGTTCCGAGGGGGAACTGCGCTCGACGCTCGCGGGGGCGCCTTCCGATCACGTTCCTCTCAAAATCCAAAAACCGCCAAAAGGCAAAAATCAAGATTTTTGTACGAACCCATCTCGAACTTGCTGTAGCCAATCCTCCAGTCGTGTTGCCTCGTGTTCGATGAACGAAGTATCCTCTTGCGTGTAAGCCAACAGTATCGCGCCATGGTACTGAGTCATCAGTTCGCGTGAATATTTCTCCGCAACAGCCGACGAGAAACCGCCCTGCGCGAACTGCGTGGCCAGCCATTGCAACTGCACACCATAGATGCGGGCAACCTCGCCTTTCAGTGCGTCGCCTTCGCGCCGGAGATCACTGGTCAGCCCTGCCAAGGGGCAGCCGAGCGTGACGTAGAATTCGCGCATCACGCGGGCCTGGTTAATGAAACCCGCAATTCGCCGCCAGTGGTCGGTCTCGCAATCCAGATCAGCCAGGTAGCCCACCAGCCGGGCGCACCAAGCGTCGATAACGGCCCTGGCCAGGGCGTCTTTAGCCTTGAAGTAGTAAAACACATTGCCCGCTGACAGGCCCGCTGCCTTTGCCACATCGGCAAGGGAGGTTCGGGCATATCCATTCCGATGGAACTGCTCGATTGCCGCAGTCACGAGCCTTTGGCGTTTATCGGTTGCTGGGCGACCCATCGATTTAGCACCTTATTAGTAGTGAGTTGACCAACAAATTATCATGAGATAGGTTATTCGTCATCATCAAACGGTAGAACTCTCATGAAGCTCGGCTACGCAATCCTATATGTGGAATCCGTCGCCGACACGGTCGCATTCTACGAACAGGCGTTCGGCCTTGAGCGTGGGATGATCACGCCGACCAACGAGTATGCCGAGATGAGAACCGGCGACACGAAACTCGCCTTCGCGGCCAATGCCTTCGTCAAGACGCTTACCCCCGTGCCATTCGAGGCGGCGAGTCCGGCGAAAGCAGCGCCGCCAATCGAGCTCGGTTTGGTCACCCAGGAAGTTGAAGCCGCCTTTGCCAAAGCAGTCGCTGCCGGTGCGGTCGCGGTCAAGCAACCAGAGACGAAGCCTTGGGGTCAGCTGGTCGGATACGTCCGCGACAACAACGGGTTCCTCGTTGAAATTTGCTCCCCCTTGGATGTTTAGGCGGAGATGGCTACGAACCAAAGCACAGTGGATTAAATCGTCGAGCAGATCACGGGCGCGGGAGCC
>Ga0164296_1001279_pt1 | contig 27155 bp, 24 predicted proteins | sample GEODES057metaG_FD_113533 | JGI IMG/M metagenome (GOLD analysis project Ga0164296, IMG submission 113533) | Dystrophic lake water microbial communities from Trout Bog Lake, Wisconsin, USA - GEODES057 metaG | ecosystem: Environmental > Aquatic > Freshwater > Lake | place: USA: Trout Bog Lake...
AACCCGCAGTCCCTGAATAGAGAGGCAACCGTGAAAAACCTTTATGTGATCCATCCCCATAAACCCGAGACCATCATGCACCACATCTTTGCTGAGCCGCTCGGCTCAACGCACTCAGCACTATGGATCGATCGGATCCCACCGCACTATCACTAATCGAGAGTTTTACGATAAACGCGTGTCGCAATAAACGTAATGACCACCATAAAACATAACAGCGGCCAAACGTTGGGCCATATTTCTAAAAACGTGCTTCCTTTTAACATTATGCCCCGAACGATGCGAATAAAATAAGTGCTGGGCAATAGACTTCCAAGCATCTGAGCCCACCGCGGCATTCCCAAAAAAGGAAACATAAATCCCGACAATAAAATTGATGGCAATAATAAAAAGGTGGACATCTGCATGGCCTGCATTTGGTTGGTGGCTTTCGCCGATAGAGTGAAACCCAAAGCCAAGTTACACACGATAAAAATCAACAACCCAAACGCCAACAATAGTAAATTGCCGAATATTGGAACCCCAAATAGAAAATGCGCTGTCAGGATAATGATCGTGGCTTGAACATATCCGATTAATACATAAGGAGCAATCTTTCCGATCATCACTTCGATCGGCCGAACTGGCATCGATAGCAAATTTTCCATGGTACCGCGCTCGCGCTCGCGAGTAAGTGATAACGCCGTCATCATAACGCCCGTCATAGTCAGGACAACCGCAATCAAGCCCGGAACGATGTTGAACCGACTAAACCCTTCGGGGTTGTATAGCCGTTGAATATTGACGGTATAAGACGGTGTCGGCGGCGGCGTAGAATTCAACACCCCATTGAGATCTCTCTCGAAGCTCTGCCGGAGAGCACCGTCCACCGCAGCAATCGCGCCACCCACCGCAATCGGATCGGTGCCATCGGCTTCGATCAGCAGACTTGGGGAGTCGCCGTGAATTAGTTGCCGGCTAAAGCCATCCGGAATCGACACCACAAAAATTACCTTTCCCTGCTGCAGCAGCTCCTTTGCTTCTTCAACAGAGTCAGGCTCCCGAGTTATTTCAAAATAATCTGAATTTTTAAGTCCACTGACAACATCGCGCGCGAAAATGCTGTGATCCGGCGATAGGACCGCAGTGGGGAGGTGCTTTGGGTCCGAGTTAATTGCGAATCCGAATAGCAGCAACTGAATAATCGGAATTCCCACGATCATTCCCAACGTCGTCCGATCTCTTAGCAATTGAATAAATTCTTTTATTAAAATCGCTAAAATACGACGTCCGGAAAATTTTCTAAGCGAGTTCATCCGCCCCTGCCAGCTTGCGCTTTTAACATGTAGTGAATGAACGCGTCTTCGAGCGTCGCTTCAACGCGAGTCCATTGGAACCGCTCATCATTCATCCAGGGATGCAATGCTCGAGCAAGCTCGTTTTCCCGTGCACCGCTCACGTGCAGGCTGTCCCCAAACGGCGCGACGTGATCGACCGCAGAAAGCTTCAGCAGTTCACTTTGAAGTTGAATGAGCCCAGGGCCTCTCACAATCCACGTTACCAGCGCCGCTTGCGCAATCACCTCTGACACAGTGCCCTTGGTCATAATTTTGCCATCCGCAATATAAATTATTGCATGACACCGTTCCGCTTCATCCATGTAATGGGTGCTAACCAGCACCGTCAGACCTTGAGACGCCAAGCGATGGATCTCATCCCAAAATTCACGTCGGGACTGAGGATCCACGCCGGCCGTCGGCTCGTCCAACAAAAGCAAATCAGGGTTATGCAAAATACACGCGGCCAGAGCCAAGCGCTGCTTCCACCCCCCAGAGAGCGTACCGGCCAATTGGTGCTGCCGTTCCACTAAACCTAAATTTTCAAGCGACTGATGAATACGTTCGTCGATGTGGTCGAGATCATACATATTTGCCACAAAGGCCAAATTTTCTCGAATCGACAAATCCTCCCAGTAACTGAATTTTTGCGTCATATAGCCAACGCGTTGGCGTATCCGTTCCGCATTGTGGCGGATGTCTAAACCCAGGCACGTGCCACTCCCCTGGTCCGGCGTCAATAGTCCGCAAATTAACCGAATGGTGGTGGTCTTGCCGCTTCCGTTAGGCCCCAAAAACCCATATATCTGTCCTCGCGGCACTTGGATCGAGACGTCGTCCACGACCTTTTTACCATCAAAGGATTTATGGAGATTCTGCACATCAATGGCTAGGCTCGATTCCATCATGGGGGCAATAATTGAATATCCACCGGTTGTCCTGGATGCAAGCTCAAATTAGGCTGATCGGGAATGGCCTCAATCATGTAAACGAGTTTTTCACGGGAGCTGTTGCTGAAAATCACCGGTGGGGTAAATTCCGCTTGAGAGGCAATAAAACTCACGGTCGCTTCGACGGGATGCTCACATCCATCGCACTTAATATTAACGCGTTGACCATGCCGAATGCTGGGCAACAGCTTCTGGGATACGAAGAATCGGACTTTGATATTCTCAGACGGCAATAGACTCACTACCGGCTTTCCAGCCGCCACATACTCCCCCGGACGAAAAAAGGTGTTCTCGACATAGCTTTTTGCCGGCGCGCGAGGATTAGCATCGGTCAACTGCTTTCGTATTTGAATATATTTTTGTTCACTCATTTGCACGTTTGCGATTTGCGCATTAATTTCATCGGACCGCGCGCCTAAACGCGCGACCGCGATTTGCGCGTCGCGTGCTTTTAAATTGGCAAGGCTGGATTGGTAATCCATTTCCAATTTATCGAATTCGGATTGACTCAGCGCCTTCGATGCCAACAGCGGCTTGGCGCGATTTAACTCCAATGCGGCGTTTTCAAGAACGGCGTTCGCTTGGTCACGTTCCTTTAATAGAACTTCAATATCTTCTGGTCGTTGACCTTTTTTTAAGTTATTTAATTGATATTTGGAATGCGCGATATCCGACTGCGCAGCCGTCAAGCTCGCTTTAAGCTCGGTGTCATCCAATTTAAACAAGGTGGCGGATTGATCGACGAATTGACCGCGCCTAACATCCAATTGCTGGAGCACGCCGGACGTCGTGGCGGCGATGTACAAGTATTCGCCATCAACATAGCCATGAATGACTTCAGGCTCAGGCGAACACCCCATCAAGATCACAGACGCGAGGACTATATATAATCTTTTCACAATAGCCTGACCGCATAACAGAAGTTGTTGGATTTAAGTATAGTCCAATCCAAAGCGGAAGTCAGGAGAGCGATAAAAACCAGCGCAGCCCCCTAGGGAAAACGACGAGAAATCGCTATACATCGTGTTCCGTAGGTACAGACCGCAATTTGCCAGGCCAACTGCTGCACGCCAATTCACCATCCTAAAGCCATCGAAATGCACGACGACAATCGGCCAACGGCAGCACACACTAATGCGTCGATTAACGCGTCACCGGCTTTCAATAAGACAAGCGTAGCACTCCCCTGCTAAACCCTGCGCTCACCGAGAATATTACAACCAATAATCCATCGAAAAAAATCACCGCGATATTTTTACTCTGCAACCACGAAATTAAACTCACCTGTACAGCTGCACTGTCGTCACGCTCAATCCGATCCAATGAAGTCACCTGGCAGCAATTTCTTAATCTCGTAACAAATCTTTCAAAGGAGAGTCACCTTTCTCATTGGACGGAATGAAGCAAACCGACCTTTCCATCAATCCGCCTAAATAACACACCAAGCGAGTGATAATGAAGCGCTTGATCAACCCATTCAAAAATGCGATCGCATGTTCGCTTAAAAGAAAGTGCAACAAATCTTTCTCAAAAATGTAATGACCTTTATTTAAAGTTGTAGGCACTAACTCACCTCAATCCGTATCTAAGGATCCATTATGGCTATTGTCTCCACTCGCCTCAGCCGCGCCATCATCTTGGTTTTAGGCGCCTCTACTTTAATTCCGGTCGCCTACTCGGAAGACAACAGTAATGACGTTGACACCATTATCGTCAACGGCAAAGCCATTGTGGTACGCGGGCCTGCCGTCGAGGCGGCCCCCTCAGAAGTGTCTTTGGACGCTGTTGAGCCTGTATCGATTGTTAATGACAACTTTATTCGCAACTATATTTCGCCGATCGGTGATTACTCGCAGGTTGTGGGCATGACCCCTGGTACCTATGGCTACTCGCCCAATGGTGTGGCGTTGGGCGACACCAAAATCTACATGAGAGGCATGGATGACTCAAACTTTAACATCACCTTTGATGGCATCCCGTTTAATGATACGAATGGCGTGAGTCACCACTCGTGGGTTTTTTTCCCGTCCCAATTCATTGGCGGCGCAGTCGTTGACCGAAGCCCTGGAACTGCATCCACCATTGGACAAGCAACCTACGGTGGAACGATTGATTTGCGCTCCAGAATTCTCTCCAAAGACGCCAGTGGCACCTTAACGGTTTCTTCCGGGGACTGGAACACCACTCTTTATAACGTCGAAGCGCAAACCGGTGAAACCGGCGATGCTCACCACACCCGATTGATGGCAAACATTCATTTGCTCAATTCAAACGGCTATCAAAGTTATAACATTCAGTCTCGAAAAGGTGGCTCATTTAAACTGGAGTCAGACCTGACCGACACCTTAAAATTGACTGTGTTCGAAGACGTTATACAGTTGAACTCCAACACTCCGTCAATCAAAGGGATTTCTCGAACCCAATATTTATCGGGTGATTACCAAACGCTATTGAGCGGCGACCCCACCAAAGCAAATTATTTTGGCTATAACTTTTATGACGTTCCGACGACATTCACCTACGTTGATTTAGCAGCGGATTATCACACGTGGAGTTTTGATGAGAAAGCGTATCGATACTCCTATCACAATAAGCAGAATTACAATAGTGCAACTTCAATTAGCGTTAACAGCGCTGTGGACAAATTAAACTCCTACGACACCGTCGGTGACATTCTTAGAGTTAATTTCAAAACGCCACTCGGAGAGTTGCGCACAGGTGTGTGGTTCGATTACGCCCAAAGCTACCGCTATCAAATTCCCAGCAACCCACAGACTTGGGTAGATGTCGCCACACCCAACTTTCGCGAGCATTACACCACCACGACTTGGCAGCCATTTATCGAGCACGAATTTAAGCTCAATGATGCTTTCAGCGTAATCGCAGGAATCAAATACGCTCAATATCAACAGAACTTCGTTCACGACCAAGACAACGGCGGCGCCGTGGGACCATTGGGGGGCGTGTACAATTCGAAGACGTTCGTCATCACAGGCGGAGCTCCCTACATCAAAAACGACATCACTTACAGCGATACGCTGCCATCGCTCAGCGCACATTGGAGCATCAGTCCGACGTTGACTGCCTATGCGCAATACGTGTACGGAGACGCAATCCCAAGCACCAGTATCTTCGACAAGCCCAACGCTCAAGTATCTCCGGCTCCGAAGCCACAGCAAGCGAAGACCTCTCAATTGGGTCTTGTGTGGTCAAACGGCACAGTTAATGGTTCCGTAGATGTGTTTCAAGAAAAGCTCGATCAGGCCTATATTGCAACGGCGCCGGACGCCAACGGAAATGTTGGCTGGATCGCCAGCGGCTCGGAAACCAACCAAGGGGTCGAAGGCGAGCTCAATGTAAGCTTAGGCCATGGCTTGAGCCTGTATGTCAATGGTACCCAGGGATCGGTAAAGCTATCGACTGGCGCTTGGGCTCCCAACGCCGCCAAAGATACTGAGAAAGGCGGCCTTACCTATCAGAACGCCCATTGGTCGACCAGTTATCAGGTCGAGCGTGTTGGCACTATGTACAATAACGACAAAGCTGGTAACCCGTCCTTTGTCTTAGATCCCGTTGTGGTCAGCAACGTGTTCGTCAACTATACCTTTGACAAATCGGCTATGTGGGAAGCTAAAACCAAACTGCAACTTTCCGTCAATAATCTGGGAAACAGCCACGCTATTGTTGGAATTGCTTCTCCGAGCACTGGAAGCTCTAGCGCGAATCCACTGGGCGCGGACCTGTTGAGTGTCCTAGCGGCTCGCAGTTTTGCAGTTACCTTAACCACGCAGTTTTAAAAACAGGTGAATGGGAATGAGTGTAGCCTCCGGCACAGAGGCTACACCTTCTTGGTGGTTTAAACGCCAAAGCCTTCACGAGGGGCGAAACCGAGCAGCGTTTCGCGTCTTCAGTGCCTCAGGGGGCTTGAATCCGAGCGCCCCGTCTTCTCAGCCAAGATTTTCCGAGCGTCCGACCGACCCTACGCTAAACGACTTTTTTAACAAACTCAGATTTTAAACCCATCGCGCCAAAGCCATCAATTTTACAATCTATGTCGTGGTCGCCATCGACGATTTTGATGTTACGCACCTTAGTGCCCACTTTAATCACCGTCGACGATCCCTTCACTTTGAGATCTTTAATAACCGTTACGGTGTCTCCATCTTGGAGTGGCTGCCCTACGGTGTCTCTGATAACCTTTTTTTCATCACTGCTATTGGGCGTTTCCGAAGGATCACCCGACGGACTGCCGGCGGCGGACTCTTTTGAAAATTCATGGGCACACTCGGGACACACCCATAGTGTGCGATCTTCATAGGTAAATTCTGAGCGACAAACTGGGCAAGGTGGGTTGGTAGTACTCAATTCAATAGACTCCGAAAATGGTCACTAATAAACAAGCCATCATTTTGCCATAGACCACATCAAATAGCGCTGAACGCCTAGTCTTCGTCACGTTTTGCAGAACCGACTCACGTGATCCAGACCGTCCAGACTTACCGCGCGGCATTTGCTCACCTAATATTGGAACGGACGATACTCGATGAGCGGCTAATTGTGTTTAGACTGCCAGGAGGGTTTTACAAATGCGGTTGCTAACGTCTCAACAATCAACCTCACCGCTGGATTTTTTTGGCGGTCTTTTGGGAACAACACATTGAGCGATGTCGGCACTGCCTCGGCTTTCGCAAGCACCCGCTTGAGTCGGCCTTGAGAGACCGCGTCCGAGACTAAAAAGTCCGGCAACATCACCAAACCCAGCCCCTGTTCCGCGGCCAGCAGCATGAGCTCGCCGTTATTGGCAACCCATCGTGTCGGCACTCGTACCGGCTTCAAACCGCGCTTGGTTTGAAAGTTCCACACTTGACCGCCGGCCAGATGCGCATACCCCACGCATACGTGATTGGGCAGCTCATCAATATAACGGGGCACGCCATGGGTTTTAAGATATTCTGGGGAGGCACAGATCCACAATTCAATGGTCGTCAAACGACGTTGAATCAAGGACGGTGTCGAGCTTTGCCCAACCCGCACGCCTAAGTCATAGCCATTTCCCAGCAGGTCCACCGAGCGATCATCCAAATCGATGGCCACCTCAAGAGTGGGGTGTTGTTTGAGCACTGGCGCTAAAACTGCCCCCAAATAACGCACACCAAAGCTGATCGGAGCGGCAATTCGCAATTGCCCTTGTATCCGTTGTTCACCACCTCGAACCTCGTCTGCAGCCGCTTGCAGTTCGGTGAGGATCTGCCGCACTCGCTCATAAAGGCGCTGACCCGTGTCCGTGACCAACATTTTACGGGGGAGGCGTCGAAACAGCTCAACGTGAAGCTTTTTTTCCAACTCGCTGATGCGTTTGGAGACTACGGATTTGGTAACGCCTAAACGATTAGCCGCAATGGAAACACTCCCCGTCTCCACCACGGCCATCAGCGCTTGCATCTCGACTAAGTCTAAACCCGTATTGAGTTTCATCCTCAAACCCTAGTTCCAATGGGGAGATCATACAAGGAATAGTCATTGAGTGCTCTTATCTTAAGTTCGGATCGGGTTAAACGCCGGCCCTGGCGGCGTTGAATGACACGCGCTTTTGGAGCATTGGCAGGCTATTTATACGAACCTTGCTGCAATCCGAACATCGTCGCAGACACCGCCGATTGGAGTGCAGCGTAGATGACTTGCTGGCGACGCCATTGAGCCCGCTTTGAGGAGGCCACCTCAGCAATGCTCTTCGCCGATTTATGCAAAGGCAGGTCGAAGTTGCCTTGCAAATTTACACACCCGCCGACCAACTCCCACAATGGTTCAAATCGCACTTTGAGAAGCCGGCGACGATGGTAACGGCCACTCGAATAGGGATGATGTTTGGTTGCCACCCCTTCTAATCGAGCCACGCCGATTTGATGGGCAAATAACCGAATCGCTTGTACCAGCAGCAGTCGCGGCTGAATGCCCTCGAGGTCCTTGGTGACTTGCTTCAACTGCTCCTTCGGTTGATCATCAATGGACTGCACACACCCAATGAGCAAGCTCATGCCGTTGACGTCTTGAGACAACGTTAAAGACGCTCGAACGATTAAGCCGCGCTCATTTTGAAGCGTCAGCATCATTGAGCCCTCACGCGGAGATTGCCCAAAGGACAGAACCACTTGATAACCGGCCGCTTTGCCGTTCAGCGTTGCCAGTAACAGGTGTTCCCCTCGCTCCAAGCGCCTTAAAACGCTCCTTTGAAATCGAGCGTTCAGGCAACGGCGATTAGAGACCAGGAGCAATAAACGCTCACGCACATTGAGGCGAACGTCGTAATACGGCCGATGCACCTGACACAACCGACTCAGAAACTCGCGCGGTTGTGGATTGAGGGTCGCTTCGGGGACACGCGCGAGTTCTTGGTACCACTTGAGCGACCAAGGCGCCAACCAAAGGGTTCGCACTAAAAATTTGAAGCGCCGTAAAAATCGAGGCTCTCGCGCCTGATAGTTGCGCCAGGCAAAGGTCCACGCCGACCACAGCCCCTCAACCGGACGATCACCCGATGTCTCCCCTTCGAGGATTACCGGGTGATCACCAAAATTGGGCGATCGCAATAAAATCGGAACGTTTTGGGGGTTAAACGGGGTCAATTTTCGAAATCCGCGCAAAGTTTACAGTGAAATAATATCATTTTTTAATTACTTTTTTCAACTGAATGTGGCCCAAACGGTGCTAATTTTGCCATCCGCCTTAACGCGGAGGACCGGCTCGACGCACGCGAGCGCCTAGCCGGCATTGGCCGAACGTGGCTTGACCGGATGGGGAGGAATGCGATCGCCTACTCGACGGTTTGCCAAATCCGGCAGTCTCTTCAAGAAGACCTCCCCCCTGCGCAGTGGTAGGATACGCGCCATGCCGCAACGAACGACGCGGTTCAACGATACGAGGAGAGCGTGGTGGAGCAATGGATCAATGCAGTGCTGCTGGGGTTATTGGAAGGCATCACCGAATTTTTACCCATCTCTTCCACGGGTCATTTAATCGTACTCGGTGATCTGTTGCATTTTGACGACAGCTTCTCAAAGTTGTTTGACGTCGTCATTCAACTGGGCGCCATTTTGGCAGTCGTCTGGTTGTATCGGCATAAGTTTACGCACATTCTTGCCACTTTAAAAAGCGACGCGACGAGTCGACAATTTGTCATCAACGTCTTTTTAGCCTTCGCGCCGGCCGTAGTCATCGGTTTGATCGCTCATGATTTTATAAAAAGTGTCTTGTTCTCCACCACGGTGGTGGGGTGGGCATTTTTAGTGGGTGGCGTGGTCATATTAATCGTCGAACGGGTTGCGCCAGTCCCGCGCTTTGAACGGACGGAGGATTTGCCGAAGCTGTCTGCACTCAAAATTGGTCTGTTTCAGTGTTTGGCCATGATTCCAGGCACATCGCGCTCCGGCGCGACGATTATTGGCGCCTTATTATTGGGCGTAGCACGCACCACCGCAACCGAATTTAGTTTTTTTCTTGCCATTCCCACTATGGCGGGCGCCACCGTTTTGGATTTATGGAAAGCGCGTCACGACATCGTCAACTCGCAATGGACGCTCATTGGCATTGGTTTTGTAGTGGCGTTTGTTTCCGCTCTCATTGTGGTGCGAGGCCTAATTGGTTTTATCAGCCGCCATGGATTTAAATGGTTTGCAATCTATCGAATTATTGCCGGCGCAACGATTTTGGCTTGGGTCTACCATCTCATTTAGTTCTGGGAAACGCTCAAATTTGTAAACGTGCGGACGTGTTCCTCACGCGCCGGAGTGGATCCACACCCTGTGGCTCGCAGCCTTAAATCACGGTTTAGGGCCGCATTGACCGCAGGCGACGCGACCAACCAGCCAGATGCGAATGCGATCCGAGACCTTGCCGTGAAGCTGGTGGGCCAATTTAATGCGAAGTGCGAGCGGCACGAGCCGCTGCGCCAACAGCACCAGGCTGATCAGCAACACCGCACCGACGATGAGCCACTGCACAATCACGCCGCCCCCCACCACGCCATCGCCAAGCGGTAGGTGACCAAGGCCGCTGCATAGGCTAAGACAAACTGATACGCTGCCAAAAACCACGCCATTTTCAAGGAATTGGTTTCGCGCCGAACCACCACCAGCGTCGACAGACACTGCGGCGCATACACATACCACGCCAATAACGCCAACGCCGTCGGCAATGACCAGGATTGGGCAATCATTGGCGCCAACGAGACGCTCAAATCGCTTGCAGACCCGCCTAAGGCGTAGACGGTGCCCAGCACGCCCACGACCACTTCTCGTGCCGCAATTCCAGGAATCAATGCCACCACAATTTGCCAACCAAAACCAATGGGTTTAAAGATCGGCAAAAGCCACTGACCGATCTGTCCTGCAAAGGAATATTCAATTGGAGCCCGAGTCGCGCCGTCGGGAGGCAAGGGGAAGGAACTTAAAAACCAAACGAGCACCATGAGCAATAAAATGGTGCCCCCGACTCGATTAATGAAGATCAAGGTGCGTTGCCATAGGCCCAACAGCACATGCCTCAGGACGGGCCAATGGTAGGAAGGCAGCTCCATCGCAAGCCCTTGAGAGGCTTTGACGCGTCGAAATCGTGAGAACACGAATGCCATGGCAAACGCCCCCACAATCCCCAAGGTATACAACACAAACAGGACGAGCCCCTGAAGATTAATGCCAAACATCAACTCTTTTTGTGGGATGAAGGCTCCGATGAGCAAGGCGTACACGGGCAAACGTGCGGAACACGTCATTAACGGCGCAATCAGAATGGTGATGGTTCGATCGCGCTGATCCGGAATCGTTCGAGTGGCCAGAATCCCCGGTATGGCGCACGCAAAGCTCGACAGCAACGGAATAAACGCCCGACCGGACAACCCGACGCCGCTCATGAGTCGATCCAATAAGAATGCCGCTCGCGGCAAATAGCCCGAGTCCTCGAGCACAATAATAAATGCGAACAGCAACAAGATCTGCGGCAGAAACAACAGCACCGTCCCCGCACCGGCTAAAATTCCATTGACCAACAAACTCTGGACTGGTCCAGGCGGCAATCCCTGGGTGATGACATCACTGACCAGCCCCAATCCCGCGCTGATGACGTGCATAAAGGGTTGGGCCCAGCTGAACACCGCCTGAAAGGTCAAGAACAACACCAGCGCCAATATCAGCGGTCCAAACACGGGATGCAGAACCCATCGATCAATTCGCTCCGATCGGGTCACGGCCAACTGCGGCGACAGTTCTAAAGCGGCCATCCAATTCAAATAAATCGACTCGGCGTCCGCTGCCAGCGGTTGGCGAGGAGACAAAGGCGCGTCACAACTGGCCCGTAGCCGTTGTTTGAGCGCATCGGCACCGTCCGCTCGAACACCAATGGTCTCGATGACTTCAAGACTTGTGACCTCACTGAGCTTTTTGGCATTCACCTGGGCCGGTGCCCGATCCATCATATTCAACGCCACCAATATGGGTTTGGGGACGTTGACCAAAGCGGCTAACAGCCGTAATTGTCGCTCTAAATGCGACGCGTCTAATACCACGAGTAATCGCTCGGGCTCTCGCTCGCCCGGCAACTCCCCTTTTAACACTTGCACCGTAATGGCCTCATCCGGCGAATGAGGATTTAGACTATATAGACCCGGCAAGTCAATGATTTCAATCATGCCTCGCGAATCTTTGAGGGCCCCTACTTTCCGTTCAACCGTAACCCCGGCGTAATTGGCGATCTTTTGGGTGGAACCCGTCAGCAAATTAAACAAAGCGCTCTTTCCACAGTTGGGACTGCCCAACATGGCCACTCGTGCCGGTGGAAAAAGTTCGTTCATGGCGTTATCGGCGCGACCATTAAATCCTGGGCTTCATGGCAACGCAAAGCAAAGGTATCGCTGCCCACGCGCACCGCAATCGGGCCTCGGAACCACGCCTTCGCGATCACGCGCACGTGCGTCCCGGGGGTAAAGCCCAGTTCCGACAATCGGCGATGAGCAGTGGCACAAACCACGGCGTCTTGATCAATGCCTAAACTGGCCAAGCTAACCACCGCTGGGCTGGACTGGGACCGCATTGAGTGTTGAGTTTCCATACCTCCGAGTTTAAACGAGAATCACTCTTATTCGCAACTAAGGATATATGCCTAAGTACACCCCCCAAGCACTTTTCGGCGAACTCGTCTGAACGGATCGGTCTTTCGACCGTTGAAAAATTAATAATTATTATAAAAATCAATAATTTAAAACTTATTTCGCTCCAAAAGCGTCACCATAACCCAACGGGATGAGTCAATACCAATTGCCCGCGCCCATGTGCGCCCAACCGCTCAGGCTGGGCGCAGGGTGACTCGGTGTCGTCGAGGGACTAATGATCAGCCGGGGTAGCGCCCATGCTGGCCAAGAAATCCAAGATCTCTTTGGTTTTTTGATGCATTAAGGCGGAGTCCCCACGCGATTCCACGTTCAAACGCAGCAACGGTTCGGTGTTGGAACTGCGCAAATTAAGCCGCCACTGAGGCAGTTCAACCGACAACCCATCGGTCCAATCCACCGTTAACGCCTCGGCCTGATAGCGCGCCAACACCGCCTCAATAGCGGCCGCCGCGTTCGGAATCCGTTGATTGATTTCGCCACTCGCGGGAAAACGTTCCATGCGGTCCCGAATCAACGCCGAAAAGGGAACACTGGCCTCACTCAAGACCTGCGCCATCACCAGCCACGGCACCATGCCACTATCGCAGTACGCAAAATCTCTAAAATAATGATGCGCGCTCATCTCGCCGCCGTACGCGGCATCCACTTCGCGCATTTTGGCTTTGATGAACGCATGTCCAGATTTACACAGCACGGCCTCACCGCCGAGTTCCTTTACGCGCTCAATGGTGTTCCAGGTTAAACGAGGGTCATGAACAATACGCGCCCCGCCCTCCCGTTTTAAAAACACTTCGGCCAACAAGCCCACCAAATAGTACCCTTCGATGAAGACTCCGGTTTCATCAAAAAAGAAACATCGGTCAAAATCACCATCCCAAGCAATGCCCATATCCGCGTGGTGTTCTTTAATCGCATCGATGACGACCTGTCGATTCGCGACGATCATGGGATTCGGGACGCCATTCGGAAATGAACTGTCTGGCTGGTGATGAATTTTAATAAACTCAAACGGTAAGAATTTTTCAAGTTGATCAACCACTAAACCCGCACCACCATTGCCCGCGTGGCAAACGATCTTCAATGGGCGCAACTTGCTCACATCGACATAAGACAGCAAATGCCTCAAATAGCTCTCAGAAATATCGACCATCTCCGATTTGCCCTGAGCGGCGGGTTGATGGAATTGATTGGCCTCGGCCAGCGCCTTGATGTCTTTAAGACCATTATCTGAGGAAATCGGTCGCGATCCCTCGCGCACGAATTTCATGCCGTTGTAATCCGGAGGATTGTGGCTCGCGGTCACCATAATGCCACCGGACGCATTGAGCGCATTGGTCGCAAAGTACACGCCTTCGGTGCCGCATAAGCCAATGTCCATGACGTTGACGCCGGAGTCCGTCAATCCACGGATGACCGCCTGGGCGATTTCATCGCTGGAGGAGCGTATATCACGTCCGACCACCATCGATTTTGCATTTAAAAACTGCGCCGTTGCACGCGCCACCCGATAGGCAATTTCAGGGTTTAATTCGGTGGGAATTCGACCCCGAAGGTCATACGCTTTAAATGCAGTGATCGCGTTCATCTTGAGATTATCCTTCTTCTAAACGATCCAGCCTCAGCCCTGTGTTCCTTGACGACCGTAGTTGTCTTCAAAACGGACAATATCGTCCTCTCCCAAATAGGATCCCGACTGCACTTCAATAATGTGCAGCGGAACTTTTCCAGGATTGGCAATCCGATGAGTCGCCCCAACCGGAATATAGGTCGACTCATTTTCCGATAATAAAAATTCTTTTCCATCACAGGTGATTTGTGCGGTTCCGGACACCACGATCCAGTGCTCCGCTCGATGATGATGCATCTGCAAGGACAGTTGAGCGCCCGGCTTAACGGTTAAGCGCTTCACTTGAAAGCGATCACCGAAATCAATGGAATCATAACTGCCCCAAGGTCGCGCCACTTCTCGATGCAAAGACACCTCAGAACGCTTTTGAGATTTCAATTGATTCACGAGCGCTTTAACGTCCTGAGCTCGATCATTTGGAGCGACAAAGACCGCGTCACGCGTTTCCACAACGACGTGATCTTTCAAACCTACTGCGGTCACCAATCGATGCTCTGCGTGTAAATAGGAGCCATCGGTGTCCTCAATAACCACATCGCCGCGACACACGTTGCCGCGCTCGTCCTGCGGCAAGCTCTCGCGCAGCGATGCCCATGAACCAACATCGCTCCAACCCGCGGACAGGGGGATCACCACCGCGTCTTGGGTTTTCTCCATAACCGCATAGTCGATCGAATTCGAAGGACACGCTTCAAACGCTTGCGCATCGACACGCGTGAAATCCAAATCTAAACTGGCTTGATTAAAGGCAGCCTCACAAGCCTCAAACATTTTGGGTTCAAATTTTTTCAGCTCATTTAAATACGTGCGCGCCTCGAACAAGAACATTCCGCTGTTCCAGAGGTAATTGTTGGACTCAAGGTACTCGTGAGCCTTTTCGCGGGTGGGTTTTTCAACAAATTTGGCTATCTTAAACGCCTCCTGAAAACCATCCCCTTTTTGAATGTAACCATACCCGGTCTCAGGCGCGGATGGCACCACACCAAAGGTCACCAATTTATGCGCCGCGGCGGCTTTCAGCCCCACTTTCACCGCTTCCACAAACGCCTTCGGCTCATTGATCTGATGATCCGCCGGCAAAATCAAAATCATCACGGCGTCCTGCTGAGGATTCGCTTTTAGGGCCGCTAACGCGGCGAGCGCAACCGCCGGCGCCGTATTCCGCGCGGCCGGCTCTAGAACAATTGCGGTGGGCTTTACATTTAACTGTCGGAGCTGTTCGGCCACCATAAATCGATGTTGTTCATTACACACAACTAAGGGCGCTTTGGCCTCCAAGCCATTTAAACGCAACACCGTGTCTTGCAGCATCGAGTGCGCAGAGACCAACGGCAAGAACTGCTTGGGGTGTAATTCCCGCGACAACGGCCACAAACGTGTACCGGAACCACCCGACAGAATCACTGGCACAACAATCATGTTTATTCTCCTGAACGAATCAATCAAAACGCGCGTTCGCCGCGTCCGATGGCGTAGTAGGTGAAACCCTGTTTTTTCATAAAGGCTGGATCGTATAAATTACGCCCATCAAAAATCACCGCTTTGTTAAGCTTGGACTTCAGATAATCGTAATCCGGACTTCTAAATTCTTTCCACTCCGTCACGATGACCAACGCATCCGCGTTTTCAAGCGCCTCTTCCATGCTGGCCGCATATTCCAAATCGCTCCGGTCACCATAGATGCGATGAGTCTCCGCTTGAGCAACTGGATCGTACGCTCTCACGGTGACCCCTTCTGCCCACAACGCTTCCATCAGCACCCGAGAAGGCGCTTCACGCATATCATCGGTTTCGGGCTTGAACGCCAGGCCCCACAACGCGAGGCGAAGACCTTTGAGCTTGCCTTGGTAGTGATGCGATATTTTCTGAAAGAGAACTTGCTTTTGACGATAATTAACCGCTTCAACGGCTGCTAAAATTTGCGACTCATAGCCCGCCACACGCGCCGAACGCTCTAGGGCTTGCACGTCTTTTGGAAAGCACGATCCGCCGTAACCAACGCCGGCGTAGATAAACCCATAGCCAATACGCGGATCCGAACCAATGCCGTGACGGATTTTTTCGATATCCGCACCGACGCGTTCGGCAATATTCGCCATCTCGTTCATAAACGATATTTTGGTGGCCAACATCGCGTTCGCGGCGTACTTTGCCAATTCTGCGGAACGCAGATCCATCACAATTAAGCGTTCATGGTTGTGCGTGAATGGCTCATACAGCGCGCGCATCAATTCGGTTACGCGCGGATTGTCACAGCCCACAATCACGCGGTCGGGTCGATTGAAATCACCAATCGCGGCGCCCTCTTTTAAGAATTCTGGATTGGAAACGATGTCGTAATCCAAGGACGTGCCGCGCTTGGCTAAGGTATCCACCACCACTTGGCGCACGCGATCTCCCGTTCCCACCGGCACCGTCGATTTGGTGATGATGACTTTGTACTCATCCATATGTGCCGCGACCGTCTCGGCCACTTTGAGCACGTACTGCAAGTCCGCCGAACCGTCTTCATCGGGTGGGGTTCCCACCGCAATCATCTGAAACAAACCGTGCTTGACGCCGTAGGCCGCATCCAGGGTGAACTCCAGTCGCTTACGCGACTGGTTTTTTTGAATAAGGGCTTCCAATCCTGGCTCATGAATGGGCACCTTGCCCTCATTGAGCATCGCGATTTTGCGTGGATCCACATCCACACAGACCACGTGATTGCCGGCTTCAGCCAAACACGCACCGGTCACCAATCCCACGTAGCCCGATCCGAATATTGTAATTTTCATACGTAAAAACCTTTCAAATCCACGCGTAGCCCAGCCGCTACTGTATCGTTTTCGAGGTTAACTTTCAATTAAGTTTAGTTAGCTTTTGGCTTAAAAACCATACACTTATAGCAACTTACCCGCCCAAATCCCCTCCCGCCATCAGCCGCAACGACCGCAGCGTGGTTCCCAGCTCGTCGGTGAGCCCCAATCCGAGAAAGACCGGCCCCGCCCAAAGTTGATAACGGGTGTTGGGATCCAGCGCAACCGCTTGCGGCTTGCCCTGACGCAGCGCCTGCCCTTCGGTCGGCGTGAGCCTCACGGTGGGCCAATGCGCAACGCCAGCTTCCGTGGGTTTTAACCACGCATCCAATTGCTCTAATGACGCGTTTTCAATCTCATCCAATCGATACGCCACCCACCCCTGGTGAGACCCAATGCCGGAGCGTCGCAGGTGCGTCAAATGACCCACGGTTGAAAAGGCCTTGGCAATGTCTTCCGCAAGGGTGCGGACGTAGGTGCCTTTTGAACAATGAACCTCGAAGGCTAACTCGGGGTGCCGGTACCACAGGCGTTTGAGACGAAGGATTTCAATCTGGCGCGCCTCGCGTTCAATTTCTACCCCCTGACGGGCCAGACGATATAACGGTTGACCTTGATGTTTGAGCGCAGAGTACATGGGAGGCGTTTGCCATTGCAATCCCATGTGCGCGTCCAAAGTCTCATCAATCTGAGCGTCCGTCAATGCGGGCACGGGAGCGGTTTCAACCACGGTTCCTTCCAAATCACCGGTGTCGGTTCGCTGACCAAACGACACCACGGCTTCGTAGGTCTTCGATTCCTCCAGCAAGTACCCCGCCACTTTGGTGGCCTCCCCCAAACAGATCGGCAAGTGGCCACTGGCTAGGGGATCCAAACTTCCGGTATGACCGGCCTTGTGGGCGCGATAGGCCCGTCGAACCCGCTGTAACGCGGTGTTCGAACTCATGCCAATGGGCTTATCCAGCGTAATGATGCCGCTGACCTCACGCCAGACCACGCGCGGCTTAGGCTCACTCATGCGCGCCGTCAATCAAGCGCAGGATCATCGCCGCGCGCTTTGGCGTTTTGATCATCCTCACGTCTGGCGTCGTCAATGAGCTTTGAGAGGTGTAGTGCCTTATCAATCGATTCATCTTCAATAAATCGCAATTCTGGCACATGACGAATCATCAAGGACTTTTTGAGTTGAATGCGCAAAAACGCCGACGCCGCAATCAATCCTTTGAGCCAATCGGGATCTTTCTTTTCTGGATCAAACGGCAACACGTATATCTTAGCGTGCGACAAGTCACGACTGACGTCCACATGCGTGAGCGTCAACAAACCGACGCGAGGGTCTTTAACCTCGTGTCGGATGATATCGACGAGCAAACGTTTTATTTGCTCAGCCAGTCGTTGTGGTCTGGCGCTGGGTGCTGACACGTTACAAACTTCGGTTGGTCACGACGCGCTCGAAGCACTCAATCTGGTCGCCGGCTTTGACATCGTTGTAGTCTTTCACCGCGATACCACATTCAGTACCCGCACGCACTTCGTTAACGTCATCCTTAAAGCGGCGCAAGGATTCCAAGGCGCCTTCAAAGATCACGACGTTGTCGCGCAACACGCGAATTGGGTTGTTACGTTTAACGTGCCCTTCGATCACCAAACATCCCGCCACAGACCCAAACTTACTGGAGCGGAATACGTCTCGCACTTGAGCCAGACCCACAATTTGATCCCGGATCTCTGGGGCCAACATTCCCGACAACGCTGACTTAACGTCGTCAATGGCTTCGTAAATAATGCTGTAGTAACGAATATCGATATCGTGATCTTTCACCAGCTTACGAGCCGTCGCATCCGCGCGCACGTTAAAGGCAACGATACGAGCTTTGGAGGCCATCGCCAACATCACGTCCGACTCCGTAATACCACCCACGCCCGACGAAATTACTTTCACCGCAACTTCATTGGTTGACAGGTTATTCAAGGCATCCTTTAAGGCCTCTGCTGAGCCTTGAACATCGGATTTAATGAGCACTTGAATTTCTTGAGCCTTGTCTTCCATCTGTTGGAAAACATCTTCCATTTTAGTGCTGGTGCGCGCGAGCTTAACATCGCGGAACTTTCCTTGACGATACAAAGCCACTTCGCGGGCCTTACGCTCGCTTTCCACCACCAAAAGTTCATCGCCAGCATGGGGCGCACCCGACAACCCTAAGATTTGAACGGGGATCGATGGACCGGCTTCTTCAGTGGGCAAGCCGTTTTCATCAAACATGGCTCGAACTCGACCAAACTCTTGGCCCGCCAGGATGACGTTCCCGGTTTTTAGAATGCCGCGTTTGACCAAAATTGTCGCGACAGCGCCGCGGCCTTTGTCCATTCGAGATTCCAAAACCACACCCGCTGCTGCGCCTTCGGCAACCGCCTTCAATTCCAAGACTTCTGCTTGCAACAAGATGCCTTCCAACAGGGCGTCGATGCCAGCACCGGTTTTAGCGGAGACCGGCACAAACATCACATCACCGCCGTACTCTTCCGGAATCACCCCTTGGGTAACCAGTTCATTTTTAACTCGATCTGGCTCAGCTTCGGGTTTGTCCATCTTATTTAAAGCCACGATAATCGGGGCTTCAGCCGCTTTGGCGTGTTGAATGGCTTCAATGGTTTGAGGCATGACGCCATCGTCGGCCGCCACCACCAAAATAACGATGTCGGTGATTTTGGCGCCTCGGGCACGCATTGCGGTAAAGGCCGCGTGTCCCGGGGTATCAATGAACGTCACGATGCCACGCTCCGTGGTCACGTGATAGGCGCCGATGTGCTGAGTAATGCCACCGGCTTCGCCAGCGGCCACTTTAGCTCGGCGGATGTAATCCAACAACGAGGTCTTACCATGATCGACGTGACCCATGATGGTGACCACCGGTGGGCGTGTGACCAGGTTAACCCCTTCCGCCACCGCTTCTTGAAGATTATCTTCAAGGGCGTTTTCTTTAATCGGCTTGGCGGTATGGCCCAACTCTTCAACCACCAACACCGCTGTGTCTTGATCAAGCGGTTGATTAATGGTTGCCATGACCCCCATATTCATCAACGCCTTAATGAGTTCAGATCCCTTAACCGCCATTTTCTGAGCCAGTTCAGCCACGGTGACGGTTTCCGGAATAGACACCTCGCGCTTGACCGGTGCGGTTGGCATTTCAAAACCATGCTTGCCATCCGGCGCGGATTGACGACGGCCATCCGAGCGCATTGGCTTTTTGCGCTTAACACGGGCGCTGGCATCGCCAGCCACTTGTATCTCGTGACGTCCATAACGAGTTTCGCGATGAAAATCCCCTCGACCATCACGGCCATCGCGATTTTCCCGACTGTCTCGGCCGTCACGAGTCTCACGACCCTTGACCACTTCGCGGTTATCTTTCGGTGGTTGCGCGGGCCGAACTTCAGCCACTTTGGGCTTTTCTGCAACGGCTTCCGGACGCGCCGCAGTGTCTTCAGCGCGCCGTTGCGCCTCCGCTTCCAAACGCGCTTTCTGTGTCAGCTGCTCTTGTTGCAGTTTTTCTTCTTCGGCGCGCCGCTTGGCTTCTTCCGCCTCCCGAATACGCGCTTCCGCTTCCTGACGGCCTTTGGCTTCTAATTCCTCTCGAGCACGCTCGACTTCTTGAGCGGCTTTTGCTTTCTCTTCCAGAACGCCGCGATTAACGTACGTGCGCTTGGCGCGGACTTCAACGCTCACCGTGCGCGCGCTGCCGCGGGCAGCACCCACTTTGATTTCACTCTGAGTTTTACGCTTCAGTGTGATTTTACGTGGACCGGCCGCGCCCACTTCAGCCGCATCGCGACCATGTGATTTTCGCAGGTAAGATAAGAGTTCAGTTTTTGCATCATCTGAAATCATATCGTTGGGACCAGCAACCGAAATGCCGGCCTCTTCCAACTGTTTTAATAGCTTATCAACCGAGACCTTTAAGACCTCGGCGAATTGAGCAACGGTTACATCTGACATACGCGCCCTCCTAGTTGCTCATCCTTACTGCTCGTTCGCGAACCAATGGGCTCGGGCAGACATGATGAGTTTCTTGGCTCGCTCTTCATCCAACCCTCCCAAATCGATCACATCCATGACCGCTTGTTCGGCTAAATCTTCACGGGTATGAATACCATGAGCTGCCAACGCATTGGCCAACGCCTCATCCATACCCTCAACACTCATAATGTCATCAGAGCCATTGTCATCCGTTTCTTCACTAGCAATGGCTTGAGTTAACAAGACATCTCTAGCTCGATTACGAAGCTCTTTAACAATTTCATCATCGAATTCTTCAATCGCCAGTAACTCATTCGTAGGCACATAAGCGATTTCTTCGATCGTTGAAAATCCTTCTTGCACCAAAATCGTAGCGACGTCAGCACTCACATCAAGCGCTTTTATAAAGTTGTCGCGTAAACGATTGGCTTCGGCTTCACTCTTTTCTTCCGCTTGCTGTTCGCTCATGATGTTGAGCTTCCAGCCAGTCAACTCGGAGGCCAATTTAATATTTTGACCGCCGCGTCCGATTGCCTGTGACAATTTATCCTCAGCCACCGCAATGTCCATGCTGTGCTGATCTTCGTCAACAACAATCGAACTGACTTCCGCAGGCTGCATCGCGTTAATCACGAACTGGGCGGGATTATCCTCAAATGGGATAATGTCAACACGCTCGCCGCCAATTTCATTTGACACGGCTTGAACGCGCGAACCGCGCATGCCGACGCACGCGCCGACGGGATCAATTCGAGGGTCTGCGGACTTCACTGAAATCTTGGCGCGCGCACCCGGATCGCGGGCAGCGCCTAAAATTTCAATTAATCCCTGACCAACCTCGGGCACTTCCAATTTAAACAATTCAATCAAGAACTCTGGTGCCGTACGCGACAGGATCAATTGCGGACCACGCGCTTCGGAACGAATTTCTTTTAGAAAGGCTTTAACCCGATCCTGAGTACGAATGGGTTCCCGTGGAATCATATTCTCACGCGGAATAAAGCCCTCCGCATTGGCGCCTAAATCCACAAAAATTCCATTACGATCGACGCGTTTCACAATACCGCTCACCAACGTGTATAAGCGATCTTTATAAATTTCAGCCACCTGAGCGCGTTCCGCTTCGCGTACTTTTTGTACGATCACTTGTTTGGCGGTTTGGGCATCAATTCGTCCGAACGATTCGGAGGGCATATGAACTTCTACGTATTCGCCCACTTTGGCATTGGGGTCAACGTCGAGGGCGTCCTCTAAACGCAGTTCACGCTGAGGAAATTGCAAATCGCGAGAGTCGTCGGCAAATACCAGCCAACGCTGATAAACATCGTAATCGCCGTTTTTGCGATTAATGGCAACGCGAGCGTCGGTTTCTTCACCCAAACGCTTACGCGTTGTCGACGCCAAAGCCGCTTCCAGAGCTTCAAAGATAATGCCTTGATCAATGCCTTTTTCGTTAGCAACGCTTTCAACGGCATCAATGATTTCTTTCAAATTGCTCTTTAACATGTCGCCAACTCCCGAGGCTATCCAAACGTTGGCACTATGCGTGCCGATTTAATCTCGCGGTGCTCAAGTAAAACCGTTTGTCCATCAACATTCAGTTCAATCAGTTCACCCTTCACCGCCACCAAATCTCCGGTCCAGCGCTTCCGCCCATCTTTAGGCAACAGCGTCTCGACCTTCACCCGCTCACCCGCGAAGCGCGCGAAATGCGCCAACGTTCGCAGTGGCCGATCAAAACCCGGAGACGACACTTCGAGCGCGTACTCGCCCGGGATCGGATCGCTTTCATCCAGACCCTCGCTGACGGCTCGCGACACCCGCTCACAGTCCTCGACCGTGATCGGGTCGGCATCGACCGTCGGATGATCAATGTAAACCCGCAGCACTGAACGAGCGCTTGGCTGGTACTCGATTTCGACCAACTCATAACCCAACTCGCTCACCCAAGGCTCGAGCAGTCGCCACAATCGCTCTCGCATGTCGACCCTCAACTTCCAAAATCCTGCGCCCAATAAAAAAGGGCCCATGGCCCCCCTGATGGCATCCAACCGGTAGAAACGCAAAAGCCCCATAGGCGGGGCTTTTCAGTTCCTGCATTGCTCTGCCAGAGCAAGGCGCGACCCGGCAATTATAGCGCTAAAGCCTTGAACCGGTAAATATTTCTTGCCAAAAGCCAATTGATTACCACATAAAACATATATAAGCTTATGAATTAATTGAATTTTTACAACCTGGTGAAATCATCGGCCGCAATCGTCCTCTCCCTAAGTTCCTGGATTTTGCGACGCCGCAGGCAATTCGATTCGATCCGCCACCTTGAATTGGTGCGGCTCTGGGTCCAGCGCATCGGTGAGCCTGACCATCTCGATTTGCAATCTGGCGCTGTGTACGTGAAATCGCAGGAAGTGAAAGTTGATCGGTGTGTTCTCGGCCGAATACAAATCATCGGCGGTTCGGTCAACGGCGTACGGCTTTGCACCCCCACCCCCACTGACCAGATAAACAATTCCATTTCTTTCCAGATGCTCGTAATTATGGATATGCCCTGCCACCACCACAAAGCGCAACTTGGGATACTTGACGGACGATTGCTCCAGAAAATGGGCTAACGCGATTTCGTTGGGGCGTGGGTTGTGATTGGCCATTGGCCCAACCGCCAAATCCGCCACGGGTGGGTGATGCAGCATGATGAGCACGAAGCGATCGGAACTTCGAGCATTATCTAAGGCTCGAGTCAACCATTGTCGCTGTTCTGAACCATCTAGAAGCGACTGGCTCGAATCTAAGGCGATGGCCAGCAAACTTGGTCCCACGGACGCGGAATACCAACGTGAGCCATTCAACGCCGGGAAGGTGTGCCACCAATTGTCTAAACAAGCGCTCTCGGCACAATTAATAAACTCATGATTTCCCAGGGTCGGCCAGACGCCAATCCCTCGCTCAGTCCAACGCTTAGTTTCTTGCTTGAAGACCGCATAATCATTCACGTCCCCACCATGCCATGGCACGTCACCCGTCAAAAACACCGCCGCGGGCGCTTCATCGGCGATTGCCGCCACCAACGCGCGTCGCGCCGGCACATTGGTGGCTTCGTGTTCTTGAGGGTCCGTAAAGCGCATATCGCCATATACAACGATGTGGGTTTGTCGTGCCTCTCCAATTACAGTTTGCAGATGATGGTTGTTGTCCAGATGCTCGCTCGACGCGGCGAAACTTTGGCCGATGCTGCACATCATCATTGTGATGAGAGCCATTCGCGAATATTTCAACATATCGAACTTCCCTGCTGTGTTTTCGACCACCAATCGTTGTTCCCGACGTCTTACCGGGTTTTGATCCTCAACGAGTCCCAACTGCCATCGCCACTCCAACCGCCATCCACCGGCAATACAACGCCATTTATGAACGACGCGCGTTCGGAATCCGCTAAAAATTCGATGGCCGAGGCCACCTCTTGACCTTGCGCGAATCGTGCCATCGCCACTCGATTTTTAATATCGTCATCGGAGTAAGCGCCCGAGCCTTGATCTTTATAATCCATCTCTGTTTTTATCCAGCCAGGAGCCACGGCGTTGACTCTAACGCCTCGACCGCCCCACTCTGCGGCCAACGTTCGCGTCATTCCGACGAGAGCGTGTTTGGAGGAATTGTAGGCCACGCGATGAATAATGCCTGAAATACCCGCAACGGATGCCACATTGATAATCGCACCACGACGCTGCTTCAGCATCGATTGACCAAATTCACGCGACATCAAAAAGGGACCTAATACATTAACATCCATCACTCGCTGCCACTGAACAGACGTCGTCGTTTCAGCAGATTCGATCAAACTAATGCCGGCATTGTTAACCAAAACATCAACCCGTTGGTATTTGGCCAGCACGGCTTCATGAAATTTTTTTACAAACGCCTCGCTGGACACATCGCCAACGTGAACATCCATTTCAAGGTTCTGAGCTGTACACTCTTGGGCGAGGTGCGCAAGCTCTTGCACATCGGTCGCAATCACGCGGTAGCCCGCTCGCGCCAACGCCAAGGAGCATAAACATCCAACGCCTTGGGCCGCCCCTGTGACGATCGCCACTCGCTCGCCATGTGATTTAGTATTAGGAGCCATCGTGACCGACCTCGTTAATAAAGCAGCTGATCGTAACGGAGCGATCACCCTGTCAATAAACCAATATCTTTAAGCGTCCTTCCTCACACAAAAGGACATCACACGGGCACCAGCGCCTCTACGTCAATGGTTACCGTGGTTTCGACGCCTAAAATATACAACAACACCTGAGCGCGTTGATGACCGTCTGACATTTGAAAGATGGCCTCTAGCCCTGTGAATGCACCCACGCCAATGCGCACTTTCTGCCCGCGAGTGAACATTGGCACGCCAGCCTCAATGACTTCACCCATTTGTACGAGAGATTCGATTAAGGTCGGCGGCACTAACGTCATGGTACCGCCGAAACGAACAAAGTTGATTGCTCCACGGGTACTGCGCACCACATTCCAAGCCGACTGTCTGGGACCACCCAGAAATAAATATCGCTTGAACAAGGGCTCTTCCACCCATTGCAGCCGCTTACGGACGATGCGCTGTTCACGCAATTTAGGCAACAGAACTTCAAAGCCCTGCCTCTCAAGGTTTATCTTCGCCTCAGACTCTGATCGGGGCTTGGTATAAACCAAATACCAATCTAAATCCTTCAACATGATTCAACCTCAACCTAATTACACTTGGACCTTTTCTGCTTTCGCTTTTTTGAGCGAATGTCGCACCAACACAATCATCGCACCGATCATCATACCAACAAGTCCCGCCACCAGCACGATGAGCGTTCGTTTCGGCGAGTCCCGTTGCTTAGGTGGCACCGCTGGGTCGATTATTTTAAATGCAAATTCATCATTGGCGCGCGCCAACGCCATTTTTTGCATTTCACCCTCCAACACGCGCCCAATCGACTGTTGCAAAGAAACAACGCTGGTGGACACCATTTCCTGTTGGAGGTACTCAATACTCTTTTGATAATCCTGAATGGCCTGGGTTCGCATCCGATCGTTTAATCTGCGAACAATCTCATTGGCCCACTGAGCGGCGGTGTCAGGGTCTTTCCATCTGATGGACATGGTCACGGTACCAGACTTCTTATCTTCCGTGATCACCCGTATGGTCTCGAACATTTTGGTCGCATCGCGCAAATCGGGTATCTTTTTACCTGTGTCTTTAAACCGACCCGTGTTTGGGTCAATCTTATCGGCAAATAACACCGGCATTAAATGCTCGTCTTCCACAAACGATCGGATCATGGCGTTGGATTTCAACACGGCTAACGGTTCACCCCCGTCCGCCCCAGGAATGTCGATTCCGGCCAAACTCGCCAATCCACCCAATTGCGCCAAACTGCCGCCGCCGGCTGATTTTTTACCAGCGGGCACCAACACCACATCCGCTTTGTACCACTCCGTGGCCAATAACGCATACGCCACAGCAATCGCAACGCATAAACCCGTTATGACCGCAACCAACCATCGTCCGTGCCACAGGGTTTGACCCAATTCTTTTAAGTCAATTTCGTCATCGCCTGAGGTCATCGGCTCCATCGACTGTGGCATGACGTAAACGACTTTTTGCTGCCCCTCTGGGGAATGCGGTTCGGACTGATTCATACTGTGCTCCGCTATTGATTCATCCACTGACGTCAAAACCCTTGACGCAGCGTCATTTATTCTCGGGCATCTAACAAGAACCTCAGACACCCCTGAACTACCATCCATGGCCACCGACTGCCCAGTCGGATGTCATAAGCCGGCAACCACTCAAGTTTATCAGTATAACCGGTATTTGCCGAATTAACGCCGACCATTCACTTGCTAACTTAATGTTTATAAACATATTTTTAAAGTCGGAGACCCGCAAAGCCGCCTGACCCCTCGCCGACGAGGTATTTGAAATAGACCGACAACTCCATCAATGCCTTACCTATAAAACTGTATATATAAACAATTTTTGATTGCCAAATCACGCCACACAGAACCTTTTGGATGCCCAATCTCGAATGACCACCAGCGCCGCAATAAGCCGCACGTTTGCGCAATACGACCCAATACAGCACGCACACCGCAGTGGGAGTCTAATCTTGAAATTGGCAAACATTGCGACGATGTAATGACCCAGCACTTTCTGCACAGGTTAAGCCGCTAAAGCATACACCATAGCGGGGGTTTTCATGCCGAGGGCCTGGTGAGGCCTGCGGGTGTTGTAGAACTGGATCCAGTCGCTGATA
>Ga0164296_1001281_pt1 | contig 27127 bp, 24 predicted proteins | sample GEODES057metaG_FD_113533 | JGI IMG/M metagenome (GOLD analysis project Ga0164296, IMG submission 113533) | Dystrophic lake water microbial communities from Trout Bog Lake, Wisconsin, USA - GEODES057 metaG | ecosystem: Environmental > Aquatic > Freshwater > Lake | place: USA: Trout Bog Lake...
ACTCGGCACATTTTCCATCCGGCATGGTGCCGGGGGATGGGATGCACATCGTCATGCCCATGCTGCTAGGGCTGAACCGTGGTCGCTACTTCTTACTGACAGGGCAGACGCTCAGCGCGCAGGAAGCGAAAGACCTGGGGTTGGTGGCGGAGGTGCTGCCCGCTGACCAAGTGCTGGCACGCGCATGGGAGCATGCCAGAGCGCTGTCGCAAAAGCCGACGCTGCTGCTGCGCTATACACGGCTGATGTTCACCGAATATGTCCGCCGCCGCATGCAGGATTTGCTCGGTTACGGCCTGGCGATGGAGGGGCTGGCGCTGATGGAAAAACTGGACGGCGCATAAGCAAACCGCACGCCTGACTGGACAAGTTTTTATCCGCCATGGCACTTATGTTTTTCATTTCCCAACCAAAGGAGTCACGCGTGTCTGCCTGCCACGGCTGGGCAGTGGTTGAAGTCGCCGCAGGCTTCCAGGGCGACAGGGCATGACCGACGGTCCGCTCGACGAAATGGCAGCCGGCTCCGGTCAAGCAAGGCCGCACTGGCGCTCACTGCTGTCCGTTCTTTTCTCTCTTGGTCATGAAACATTGGCGGAACGCTTGCGCATCCTTGATAGCGCGTTCGCCGAGGAAGGTATTACCGCGATCTTGCCCGGGGAACGGTCTGTCAATTGGCGTTGCGATCCGATCCCGCTGTTGATTTCGGCTCAAGAATTTGCCGCCCTGGAACGAGGCCTTGTGCAGCGGGCGCAACTGCTGGAACGGATTTTGGCGGACCTTTATGGCCCGCAGACACTCCTTGCCGAGGGGCTGATCCCGCCCGACCTCGTTTTCGGCAACCCCGCCTTTCTGCGCCCGTGTCGCGATGTCGACGGACACCGGCGCGACCGCTTCCTGTTTATGTATGCCGCAGACATGATCCGCGGCCCCGATGGTGGCTGGCGCGTGCTCGCCGACCGCGCTGGACAGGCGCAAGGCCTTGCCTACGCGCTGGAAAATCGCCGCATTTTGGCGCGCGTGGTGCCCGAAGTCTTTCAGGGCCAAAAAATTCGGCCACTGCGCCAGTTCCTCGAAACAACCGGCGACGCGCTGCAAGCTCTGCTACCCGACCAGGGCTCCGGCGTCGCGCTCATGAGCGCGGGCCACAGTGATCCCCTGTGGTTCGAGCATGTTCTGCTATCGCGCGAAATGTCGATCGGTCTGGTGGAGGGCGGCGACCTTACGTTGCGCGACGGCAAGGTCTTTCTGAAGACACTGCGTGGCTTACAGCCCATCGGCGTACTGCTCCGCCGCATGGAAGGTGGCATGGTGGATTCGCTGGAACTTTCACCGGGTGGCGGCGTGCCAGGCTTGATGGAAGCGATCCGCGCCGGCTCTGTCCGCATGGTCAACGATCCCGGAACCGGTGTCGTCGAAGCACCTGGTCTTGCGGCGTTTCTGCCCAGCCTTGCGCGAAAACTCCTGGGCGAGGATCTGATCCTGCCAAGCCAGGCAACGCTGTGGCTGGGCGAGGGTGCCGTTGTCCGTACGGTGCTGCGCGATCTGGAAGGCTGGCTGGTACGGCGAGCCACCGATGGCAATTCGCCGCCGGTCGTGCCAATGCTGCTCTCGACGCAGGAGCGCGCTGATCTCGCAGCGCGAATCGAGGCCGATCCGTCCGGTTATGCCGTCTCTGTCGCCCCATCGCCATCGGTCGCACCTTGCGTCGGAGAACATGGGCTTGAACCAAAGCCGATCGCCTTACGCATGTTTGTTGGCTTCGATGGCACACAGTGGCGGGCTTTTCCCGGCGGCTTGGCGCGAGCCTTGTCCGAGGAAGATGCTCTGTCGGGCCGTTTACCGCGCAACGCATTGTCCAAGGATGTCTGGGTGCTCGCCGACGAGGTTGCCGGGGTGCAAGGCGCATTGGGCATCATGACACCGATGTTGCCCATCCGCCGAACCGCCGGCGACATGCCGTCACGTGTGGCAGATAATTTCTATTGGCTGGGCCGCTACCTCGAACGTCTGGAGGAAGCCGCTCGGCTGCAACGGGCCGTCATCCTGCGCATCATGCGGCCCTCCCTGACGCCGCGCGAAATTGCGGAAGTTCAGATCCTGATCGAAAGCCTCGCGAATTTCCGGATGATGGACCGCGAGGACGCGTCGGTCCTTGGCGTCGGCATGCTGGGGTCAGCCGTTATGCGTGCATTCCGCCTGAAGGGCGGCGTGAGGCGCCTGCTGGAAGACGTTGCCGCTCAGGTGGACCAATTGCGCGACCGCTTGACGGGCGAGATGCATACGGTGCTGACCCGTTCGCTGCGGGATTTGCAAGAGACGATGCGGCAGTTGCCGCCCGATCAGAATCCACGTGCTCTGGAGCAGGCCTCTCATCTCACCACCGAGATTTTGCAGTTCGCGGCAACCGTCGCCGGCCTAGCGGCCGAGAACATGGTGCGCGGCGGTGGTAGGTTGTTCCTGGATTTTGGACGACGGATGGAGCGCGCGCAGGCGATCACTGCCGAACTCGCCCAGGTGCTGGACCAACCCGGCGCCATCAACCAGCCCGGACGGGTGGAAGCGGGGCTCCGCATGGCGCTGGAATTGCGCGATTCCGTCATCACTTATCGCAACCGCTATCTCGCCATCTTGCAGCCGGCGCCGGCGCTTGACCTGATTTTAACCGACGAGGGCAATCCTCGCAGCCTGGCCTTCCAGCTTTTGGCGGTACGGGACTTGTTGCGGGAGATCGCCGAAGATGGCGATTCTCTGACGATGGCGATCGATCCACTTATGGCTGAAACCAGAGCCATCGTCCGAGATGTTGAAACGGCAACCAACCAGATGGCGACCACGGCGCGCCTGCCAGAGCGTTTGCGGGCACTCGAGCAGGCAATCAGTTCGATCGCTGATCGGGTGTCGCGACGCTACTTCACGCTTTTACCCGTGGCACGAAGCCTGGGCGTGGAAAGCGATCTGCTGCGCGGCGCCGCCTAGATGCTTTACCGGGTGCGACATGTGACGCGCTACGCATACGGTGCGCCGGTGGATCTTGCGGTGCATATGGCACATCTGCGTCCGCGGCCGATGCCATTCCAAAAGGTGCTTACCGACTCCATCACCTCCTCCCCCTCCCCCGCGCGCCGGCGTGACGGGCAGGACCATTTCGGTAACCACGTCACCTGGCTCTTCCTCGATCTGCCCCATGAGGATTTCGAGGTGACATCGGAATCGCTGATCGACGTGATGTTCCCACCACCGCCGCCCGCCGATGACACCCTTAGCTGGGAAGCCGTCGCCGCGGCCGCACGCGAACCGGCGGGCTGGCAAGCGGCCGAATTTTGCTTTGGCACGGCGTTGGCACCGATCGATGCCGAAACGCGCGCCTATGCGGTGTCATCATTTCCGCCCGACAGACCGGTACTGGCCGGGCTGCTGGACCTGACGACGCGCATCTATAACGATTTTCGCTTCCGATCGGGTGTTACGACCATCTCCACCCCCGTTTCGCAAGTGATGCGGCGGCGAGAGGGCGTGTGCCAAGACTTTACCCATCTGATGGTCAGCGCCCTGCGCGGCCTTGGCATCCCCGCACGATACGCATCCGGCTACATCCGAACCCGACCGCCGCCAGGACAGACGAAGCGGCTGGGCGCGGATCAGTCGCATGCCTGGGTCAGTGCCTGGCTTGGCCCAACCGACGGCTGGGTGGACGTTGATCCGACGAACGGAATCGTGGTCAAGGACGAGCACGTCTTGCTTGGCTGGGGCCGCGATTTCAACGACATCAGCCCCCTACGCGGCGTGATCCTGGGCGGCGGAAGTCACGCTGTTTCAGTCAGCGTCGATTTGGATCCCCAGTCAGAGGACGCGGTATCATGACCACGCTAACCGCATATTCGACCCTGGCTGTGATGGGCGCAATGCCAGCCATTGCCGACGCCTATCGCGCGGAAACCGGCACCATCCTGCAGACCGAATTCGCCCCGACAGTGGCGCTTGTCGAACGGCTTCAGGCGGGCGCGGCCGGTGATATCGGGATCCTGACTGCCGGTGGTATCGACGGATTGATCGGCCAGGGGATCATGGCGCCGGGGTCACGGACCGATATGGCCCTATCCTTCATCGGGCTTGCCGTCAAAGCGGGGTCGGCCAAGCCGGATATCGGTTCAACCGACGCCTTCAAGGCCACATTGCTAGCCGCCAAATCCATCGCCTATTCACGGATCGGTGCCAGCGGCATTTATTTCGCGGCGTTGATCGAGCGTCTCGGCATCGCCGAGGCGGTCAATGCCAAGGCAACGATCGTCGCCACGGGCTTTACGGCCGAACATGTCGCCAGCGGTTCGGTCGAACTGGCGGTGCAGCAAATCAGTGAACTGAAAGTGGTCTCGGGTATCGATGTGGTTGGCCCGCTGCCGGCAGACATTCAATCCACCGGGATGTTCTCCGCCGGATTGCTCAGCACCTCCGCCAACGCGCATGCGGCGCGGGATTTCCTCCGCTTCATAACCTCCCCGGTCATCGCACCCGTGCTGCAGGCATGGGGGTTGGAGCAGCCGGCGCGCTGACTTACTTCGGCCGCCGTGCCAGCCGCCGTTCATAGGCTTGCGCCAGCAGCGTGCTGGGGAATAGCAGCGCGAAATAAATCAGCGCCACGACCGTGTAGACCTCCAGCGGCCGATACGTGTCAGCGGTGATCAGCGTGCCATTATAAAGCAGGTCGGGCACCGCGATGGTCGAGATCAATGAGGTGTTCTTCAGCTGCGTGATGGACTGATTGACGAAGGGCGGGATCATCCGCCGGACGGCCTGCGGCAGGATCACCCGACGCATCACCTGCCAGCGGCCCAGCCCCAATGCGCGTGCAGCGTCCCATTGCCCTTGCTCGATCGAGATGATGCCACCGCGGAAAATCTCGGCGTAGAACGCGCCCGTATAGCAGGACAGGGTCAGCACACCGGCCACCGTGGCGGGGATCTGAATGCCCAGGACCACGGGCAGTGCGTAATAAAACCAAACGATCTGCACCAGCAGCGGCGTGCAGCGAAACACCTCGATAAACGCCACGAGGGGAATGTTCAGCACGACGGAACGAGACAGACGCCCCAATCCGACGATCAGCCCGATGAGCAGACCGATCAGAATGGTCGCGCCGGTGTAAGCCAGGGTCACCAGGACCCCACGCTCAAACAACGGCAGGTAGTGCAGCAGGAAAGCGAAGTCCCACTGATAGTGCATGTGGAACCTCGCTTCTTCGTCAGAAGGTCAGATTTGATGGCATTTGATCGCGCGTCACGCCGAATTTGGCGACGCCTTCCAACAACCATTCACGCACCTGACCGGTGCCACGGTTCATATCCAGCCACGCGTCGATCACTTCCTTGAACCGTGTATCTGGCTCGCGCTGCAGACCGATGCAGCTTGGCAGTGCCACGAGCGGCGCCGTCAGCAGGTAATAAGGGCCGAGGGCCGGGTTTTTGCCGACGGTTGAAAGCCCGAGGAGTGCTGCCTGGATATGGGCATCGGCGCGCCCGGACTGCAGCGCCAACGTGCATTCATCGCGCGTTTTGTAGCCGACAAGGTTGGCTTTCGGGCAGTAACGGCGCGCTGCGGTTTCATGCAGGGACCCGATATCGAACACGATCGTCAGTTCGGGTTTGTTCAGATCGTCCCACGTCTTTGGTTGCAGCCCCTTCTTCGCCAGGCAACCGAACGGATGCGTGATCATCGGATGGGTGAAGGTAATCGACAAGGCGCGGGCCGGCGTTGGGTTGAGGGCAAACGCCATATCAACCTTGTTGGACTGCAGGTCGAGGACGGAGTTCCCATACGTGGATTCCAAATACTCCAACTTGGCGTCGAAGACCTTGGCCATATCCAGCGCCATGGAGATGCACGCGCCGGACCACTCTCCGGTGGCGAGATCCTTCTGGAAATAGGGCAATTCGCCCGGCAAAACCGCAATGCGCAGTATCTTTGTGCGGCGAACGCGCTCAAACGTGCTTTCAGGGGCATTATCTGCCCGCGCCGCTCCGATGATGCCGAACAGCGGCAATAGACCCGCCGCAAGCGCCATGTTGCGACGGCTTGTGCCTTTCGGTCCGAGTGATTGGTTCATCTCACGCCTCCTGAATTCGCTTGGGCTCTGTATTATGCGGCATCTGTAACACGGTTCTTGAAACTTTGCAGGTCTCGTGCGCGCCGACGGGGCTTGGTTGGAGTTTCCGCCTAGGCATCACGGCTCGTCCGCCTCAATCCTAGCACACACCATGCCGCTTCCATCCCGCACCTGACAATCCTCCGGGGCAGCCAACACCGGACGCCGGCGCAGCATGACCGAACAGCGCCAGGATCGCCGCCACAAATTGGCCCGGATTGCAGAACAGCCTGCGGCCGAATCGGAACTGTCGCCTATTGGTTTCAGCGCATAAGCGAGCAGGGAGTGCGTGCATGATCCGCCATATTGCGATCATCGTCCTGGCGATGTTCAGTCTGTCACAGACGGCCTGTTCACCAACGACACAGAATGAACAGCAGACGCTCGTGGATCGAGCTGCCCTGGCTGTGCAAGAAATGATGACGCAGAACGTCACCGATGGGCCACGCGACCTTATCAAAAGGGCTAAGGGGGCTCTGATATGCCCGCGGGTTTTCGGGGCGGGCTTTTTCTTCGGCGCCTCGGGCGGATCCTGTGTGCTGCTATCGCGAACCGGCAACGGAACGTGGTCTTATCCAGCGTTCTACTCCCTGGGTAGCGGCAGTTTCGGCTTACAGATCGGTGCCGAAAGCAGTGAATTGCTGATCATGATCATGACTGACAAGGGCCTGAATGCCGTACTCGACAGTCAGGTAAAACTCGGCGCGACGGCGGGCCTCGCGATTGCCAACCTGGGTGGCAATGTCCAAGGCTCCACAACCACGGCGGTTGGGGCGGATATCGCGGCGTTTTCGCTGTCCAGCGGCTTGTTCGGTGGGATCGCGGTGGAAGGCAGCGTGATGTCCTCGGATACGCAATGGAACCAAGCCTATTACGCAAGGCCGCTGGCGGCGCGCCAGATCGTGACGGAGATGCAGGCAAACAATCCCGGGGCTGATCCGCTCCGCGATCTGCTGACCCGGTGGAGCATGATGCAGACCCCGGCCGCGCCGATGCCGGCGCAGCCGCAGCCTGGTTACGCACCGGCCTACCCGCCACAGCAGGGCTACAAAGCACCGTCGCAACCGCCCGCCGGTTATGCCCCGGCATCGGCGCCGGTATCGCTGCAGCCACCTCCGGGCTACACCGCGCCGACGCAGCCGCCCGGCGGGTATATGCCGCAAGGCCAGGCGATCCCGTCGGATGGACGCGGCCCAATTCAGCAGCAGTCGTTGACGGCGCCGAATTGATCTCCACGAGGCCAGAGCACTAAGCGATCCGCTTGATGGAAACGGCCTGACGCGGTTGCTGGCCAAGGCTGTGGCTTTGGGATATGGACCGACGTTATGGATCAATTCTGGCGCACCAAGACATTGTCAGAGATGTCCCAAGAAGAATGGGAATCTCTGTGTGACCGGTGCGGCCGCTGCTGCCTGCACAAACTGAGGGACGAAGACACAGACGAACTTGCGTTCACGAATGTCGCATGCCGCCTTTTGGCCGCCGATTCATGCCAATGCAGCGACTATGCTCACCGCAAGCGCTGGGTGCCGAATTGCGTCAGCTTGACGCCGGAAAACCTTCAGGACATCGACTGGCTACCACCTTCATGTGCCTATCGCCTGCTCAGAGACGGCAAGGATTTGATGTGGTGGCACCCTCTGGTATCCGGCGATCCCGACACCGTCCACCAGGCCGGCGTTTCTGTCAGAGGACGTTTCATTAGCGAATTCCACGCTGGTGCGCTGGAGGATCATGTGGCTCGCTGGCCCGGCAAAATGCCGCGCAGCCGACCGCCACACCCTAAAAAGGAGACGAAACAATGCTAGCGAATGCACTTTATGGCGGCGTCAATGCCGCAGTTCTCACAGCCATGAATGCGGATCTGTCCATCGACCTTGATCGGATGGCCGCCCATTGCAAATGGCTACTGGCGAATGGCTGTAACGGGCTGGGTGTCCTGGGAACGACGGGAGAAGCCAACAGTCTGGGCATCAACGAGCGTATCGCGGTTCTGGAAGGGCTGGTTGAACGCGGCGTGCCGGCCGCGAAGATGATGCCGGGCACCGGGACGACGGCGATCACCGATACGGTGTTGCTGACGCGGCATGCCGAGGCGATGGGGTGCCCCGGCGCGCTCCTGCTGCCCCCGTTCTATTACAAGAACCCGTCAGACGATGGGTTGCTTGCCTATTTCAATGAGGTGATCCAGCGGGTCGGCGGTGCCATCAAGATCTATGTGTATAATTTCCCGCAGCAATCGGCTGTGCCTTTCACCGTCCCGTTCCTGGAGCGGTTGCTGAAAAATAACCCCGGCAAGGTGAAAGGTATCAAAGACAGCAGCGGCAACTACGACAACAGCCTGTCCTACGTCGAGGCTTTCGCCCGCGATGGGTTTGAGGTTTACGCCGGGGATGATTCGCTGCTGAAGCCGCTGCTGGAAAAGGGCAGTGCTGGCTGCATCACGGCGGCCTCCAATGTTAACTGCTCGGTCGGCGCGACGGTCTATGCCAACTGGAACAATGATAAAGGCGCGGCCGCGCAGGAAATCCTGACTGCAACGCGCAAAGCGGTGACCAGTGTTCCGCTGATCTCGGGCCTGAAGTCCCTAACGGCGCGCAATACGGGCAACGCGGCGTGGCTGAATATCCGCCCACCGCACATGAAGTTGACGGCCGAGCAGGAGGCATCGCTGTTCAGCGCCTTCGACGCGAGCGGCATCATCCTACCGAAGGCATAAACGAAAAAACACCGGCGGCTGAATTCAGCCGCCGGTTTCTTTTTGTGCTTTCTGTTACCTAAGCCCAGCCCCAGTGTCTGGGGCGCGCCCAAGCATCGGATAAGCTGCTGCCGACCTAGTCGCTGGATGTTTTGGCCGCGGCGCCATCAGATGACGCGGGGGGACGCGTATCGGAAACGACATCGGGCTTGACCGGCGCGCTCCGCTCGATCGCGCCGCGCATCGGGATGAAGAACACGCCGATATCACGCTTGGAGTGGATCTTTCCCTCCGCATCCTTCGTGTAAGAATACAGCACCTGACCGCGCTTGAACGGCTGACCGATGGGAATAATCATGCGGCCACCGGGCTTGAGTTGCTTGAACAAATCGGGCGGTGCGAAGGTCGCGGCGCAGGTTACGATGATAATGTCGAACCCACCCTCGACTTCCGGCCAGCCATAATATCCGTCGCCGACTTTGGTGTGGACATTGTCATAGCCGAGTGGGGCGAAGATCTTCCCGACGGCGCGCCCAAGTGGTTCGATGATCTCGATCGAATAGGATGCCTTGACGATTCGTGACAGCAGGCTGCTTTGAAAACCGCTGCCGGTGCCGACCTCTAGGGTCACTTCGCCTGGCTGAGGCTTGAGTATCTGGGTCATGTAGGCTTGGCCCAGATAATCGGACAAAGCGGAACCGTACCCCAAAGCCCAAGGCTTCGGCGTATCTTCATAAGCGTCGCCCGGCGTCGCGCGATGTTCGGGATATTCGTAGTGATAGTATTCGCGCGGCACCGCTTGGAACGCGGCCATCACCAAAGAATCTGCCGCGCCGAAATGGTCCTTCAGGTAGGACTCGATGCGCTTCATCGCCGCTGGTTTGCGCTTCTGGATGGCGTCGAACTGCGCATCGGTCAGGCTGACAGGCCGGCCTGATTCGCGCATCGCTTGCTCAAAAGCGGCCTTGGTCCAACTCTGCTGCGCTCCGGCATAGGCTGGAAGCAGTGAAGCCGCCGAGGCCGCGATCACTCCGCGACGGGTGATGGTGCTGCTATTTTGTGCCAATTCTGCCTCTTACTGATCGCCGGAAATGTCAGCCACGCTATGCCATAGATGATGGCTGACCACAAAAGAACCCAACCCAATCCCGCCTCCCGCGCAAGGAGGTTGGCAAGCGGGGTCGCCACGACCGAAAATGCGCCGTTCAAGCCCCATGCCCAGGGCAGAAAGCCCGAGTTACCCGCATGATGCAGACCAAGCGGAAACGGCATGCCCAGAGCGATCGAAACCGGTGCAATCAATACCAGCAACAACGTAATGCGGGTTACCATGCCCCATTGCATCGTCGCCAGAATGATCGGTTGCAAGCCGATATACATGATCACGCACCACGATAGGATGACGATCATCGCCAAGGCGATCGCGGCGCGCGGCGAGCCAGAGAGACGGTCGCTCACCAGGCTGCCTAGGCCGGAAAAGATCAACATACCGGTCAGCACCAGGGCAAAGCCGGTCGTTCGGTCACCAAACCAAAAGCTCGCTTTCTCGATCAAATATATCTCGATGAACAAAAACCCCAGTGCCAGCGCCGGGAAATAAATAATGGGGCGCAGTAGGCCAATAGCAGGGGCACGGACGCGGCGCGGAGCGGCGAGCGGGATCAGCAGCACGAGAGCGGCGATCACACAGGCCTGCGCCAAGACCGCCAAATTCACCAGCGCACTGATTTCGGTCTGAGGCAAAATCTCGAGCCGCTTCAGGATCGTGCCAATCCGGTCCAGTCGCAGGACGGCATAAAAATAGGGCCGCTCCAGCGTCACAGGGGCGAGATTGAATTGTTCCGCGGACGGTGTTTGCAGGCCGCTCAGAACGGCCAGTGCCTCATCTGCGATCGCATCATCAGGCCCATCTGCCGAAACCTCCCCCTTTTCGAAGGATACGGCGGGGAGATCGTTATAGAGGTTCGCGCGCGCGGTGGACGCATCGAAACCCGGATACCAAGAAAGATCGAAAGACCGCTCATCGCAGAATTTTCGTGCCGCCTCGATGCGCTCGGGCGGCCATCCATCGGGGGAAACCAGGATGCGCACGCTCCAAGCCGAACGATAGACCAGCACATGTCCAGGAATATCGGCAACGCCATTGGCCTGTAGCGCTGCTCGCACGGTGGCGAGCATGCGCAAAGCATAGACCGGAAAGTCTCGGATCGAAATTGGGATCGACAAAATGCCGCTCGGCGCAAGCACCCGCAGATAGGATGAAAGTGCCTCGGTGCTAAACGCGGTCGCGTTGATTTCGGCGGCATCAAGGAAGTCAGACGACAGATCGATGACGTCATAGAGCCCATGCCGGACATCAGCGAGCGGGGGTGCATTGCTCAGTTCGACATCCGGCTCGGTGCGCAATCGCGTCACGGTGCCCATACCCGACTCAAGGATGGAGAACAGCAGCGGTTCAGGTTCGAGAATACGCACCTGTGATGCGTTCAAGCGCTTGACTTCAGCCGGGCGGAAACCGCCCGAAGCCCCAACCAGAAGCACCCGCGCATGCGGGATCAACTGAAACGGCAACGCATCGAGGGCAGATGCGGCGTATCCGGAATCGATGGCCCCCGGCATCGGCAGCGCAATGACGCGATTACCGTCACGATAAAGACCGAAACTGCGCGGCGGTCCGGAAACGCCGAGCATACCGGCGTTATTCGAAATGTCGGTGTCTAGCCGTTCGGTGAAATCATCCAGGACGGCATACTCGCCACGCGGACTGTGTCGGGACGCCACGATCTTGGCGTCTGGCGTGTGCAGCGGGGCGTAGATCGCCTTGAAGTCATTATAGGTGCCTTGCGGCCCCAGCAGCAAAAGCGCCTCTCCCGCCACCAGAGCCAGAATGGCGCAAAGGCCGGCGATCCGGCGATGCGGCCCTTGCGCGACCAATGCCGCAAGGGTTAGCGGCACAAGCAGCAGCGGCACCAGATGAAATGCATCGACCACATACATCGCCACCAAAATGCCGGCCGCCCCTGCCCCGGCCCCGGCGAGATCAGCGGCATAGACGGGGCCGATACGGTCCGCGTAGCGCACGAAACTCAGGCTTATGAACAAACCGGCGAAGAAGAAAAATGGTAGCAAAGCACCATAGTAGCCGGCGATGTGCCAGAGTTGCTCCGCCCATGTGGCTGGGTTTTGCAGTTGCAGGGGATTGAACGGATTAACGATGGTGAAATGGTAGCCAAGCGCCGCCGTCAGCACCATCACTGGCGGCAGCGTGGCCAGAAGAACCGCCATGCGCCGTGCCAAGACGTCCCGCCACAGCGCCAGCACAACGCCGCTGACGGCGAACCCGACCATGACGATCGATATCACCCAATAACCATACTCCGACCACTTCGCGACGGCGAAATAGCGCGTGAGCGCGGTTTCAAAACCGACTGCGGCAAACGATACCAGGAATAACGGGAGCAGGTTCACGGCCACGCCTTCTGCGTCAGAAAGACTGACAATAGCGTGTTGAAACGCGCGGCATCGTCGACGAACAGAGCATGACCGGCGCCGGTGAAGACCTCTAGCTCGGTATTCGGACGCTTCTGCAGAAGATTTTCCCCTTGGGCCTGCCAACGCGGCCGAACCATATACAGTAACGGAACTTTCGTTGCATAGACAGCCTCCCGCCAAAAACTGCGCGGTACCGGATAGGCAAGCAGCAGTTTGCTGGCTTGCTCCGGCGTGCGCAGGCAAGCTTGGGTCAGACGACTGAGATAGTCATCGGACTGTTTTGTATGAAACATGTTCCCGACGAAGCGCCGCATGTAGGTGGCGTGGTCGACCGGTGGCGCGGGATGCGCCGGTGGCGGAGGCACCGGTGGTGCAGGCTCTTCTCCGACGGAATTGTCGACTAGCACCAAGGCCTTGATGCCATGGTCCCCCGCCGTGTGAATAGCAGCGAGGGTGTCGAGCACGCCGAGCGACCATGCGATGATCGTGACGGGCGCAGTGTTGAGATGCGCGAGTAGTTCGGTGATGTCACGCCCGCGGCGAATAGGTTCATAGCCGCTTGCGGGGGTCGCCGACGCCCCCTGCCCGCGTGGATCGAAGGCTATGACATGATACCGCGCCGAAAAGGCTTGGATCTGCTGCATCCAAATCCAGGCTGGCATCGTCCACCCGGGCACAAAAACCAACGTGTGTGCGGATTGCGGCCCTGCCTCCAGATAATGGAGTTTCACGCTATCGGATGTCAGAAAATACCGACCCATCGGGGCATGGGGCACAGTTTCGCAATGCGCCTTCGGCCCCATGCCGCCGCAAGCATCACTCGCGATCGAGATCGCGGCAGCGGCTTGGATATCCGCCGACATGGCCGGAGCGGACTGCACAAAAAGCAGAACAAAGACACTCAACTTAGCGAGACGGCCGATCATGCCTTCGTCAAACCCACGGGGTGCTCGGCGTCAATTAAAAAACACCCCGGCTGGTTCTGCCACGGGTATCCATCGAGGCCGGCAGGCACGCGACGCGGGCACGAGGCACACCGCCCATGGCACCGCGACGATGCCTCAGGTTGTCCCCGTGCTACCGAATCCGCCGGCGGCGCGGCTTGTCCCGGCCAGCGAGTCCACCTCCACCCAGACGGCGCGGACAACCGGGGCGAGCACGGCCTGGGCGATCCGCATACCGCGGGTGACGACAAAGGGTTCGTGACCGAGATTTATCAGGATTACCTGCACCTCCCCCCGATAATCCTCATCGATGGTGCCAGGCGTATTGGGCAACATGATGCCATGACGCAGTGCGAGGCCGGAGCGTGGCCGGATCTGCCATTCGTGACCGGGCGGTAGCGCAATGGTCAGCCCAGTCGGGATCAGTTCTCTGCCACCCGGCGCAATGATGACCGGTTCATCGATCGCGGCGAGGAGATCCATGCCGGCGGCCCCTTCGGTCGCATAGGAGGGTAGCGGAAGCCCCTCAGCGTGAGGAAGCCGCTTAACGTGGATCTGAATTCCGGTCATCGGCAGAGCTTAGAATGTGCCTTCACCCGGTTCAAGCGACGGTCTGTTGGGCTATCTGGAGACCTATTCTGACACGGAGTGATGCTGGTCATCACCGCGACAGGCGTCCTGTTGTCATCATATTGTCATCTGTTTGCAATACTTGAGTCACCATCCGGCCGTAAGAGATGGAGGAAGGTTCGTGACGTCTTTCGCGCCTGCCTTGGCGTCGCTGGTTAAATCCGAAGGAGGGTATAGATGAAGTTTGCCACAACGGCTCTGGCCTTAGGCCTGGCCGGTTTCGCTGTCGTTGCGACGCCTGAAACGGCATCTGCACAGCAGGTCACGGGAGCAGGCTCTTCGTTTGCAGCGCCGATTTATGGTGCTTGGGCTGAAGCGTCTGCCGCTTCGACGGGCATCAAGCTGAATTACCAATCGATCGGGTCGGGCGCTGGTATCAACCAAATCAAGAACCGCACCGTCGATTTCGGCGCATCCGATATGCCGTTGAAGTCCGATGACTTGGCCGCGGCCAAGTTGATGCAGTTCCCGACGGTGATCGGCGGCGTCGACATCATCGTCAATATTCCGAACGTCAAGCCGAATGAGTTGAAACTCACCGGCGACCTGCTGGCCGAAATCTATCTTGGCAACATTGCCAAATGGAACGATGCGAAGATCGCCGCGATCAATCCTGGATTGAAACTGCCGAACATAGCCATCGCGACCGTGCACCGCGCAGATGGCTCCGGCACGACGTTCGTCTTCACCGATTATCTCAGCAAACAAAGCCCAGACTGGGCTTCCTCGGTTGGTGCCTCGACGTCGGTGAATTGGCCGGGGGGACAGGGTGGCAAGGGTAGCGACGGCGTGACAGCGTCGGTCAAGCAGATCCCCGGCGCCATCGGCTATGCCGAAAGCGCGTATGCGATCAAAAACAACCTGACGACGGTCGTGTTGAAGAACAAGGACGGCAATTTCGTCGCCCCGACCATGGAAGCCTTCGCTGCATCCGCCGCCAACGCCGACTGGTCGAAAGTCGAGAACTTCGCCATCAATCTGAACGATCAACCGGGTGCGGCGAGTTGGCCCATCGAATCGGCGACGTTCGTGTTGCTGCCGACGGATCCGAAGGACCTTGCGCAGAGCAGTGCCGTCAAAAAGCTGTTCGACTGGAGCTTTACCAAAGGCGGCGAAATAGCGACCAATATGCTGTACGTAACCCTCCCGAAGAGCGTGCAGGACAAGATCCGCGAAGCCTGGAAAGCTGTTCCTGGCGACCTATAACCGCAGCCGCAAGAAAGCCTGAGCGGCCGGGCGACCAACCGTCCGGCCGCTTCTCTCCCCTAAGGACTGCGAAACACCGTGCAGAATTCCGCCATCCAACTCACGCCATCGCAACTCGCCCGTCGGTTCCACCCGGGCGACCTGGTATTTGCGATCCTCGCTCGCTCCTCAGGTATTTTTGTGTTGCTGCTGCTTGGTAGCTTAATCGGCTCCCTGGCTTACGGCAGCTTGCCGGCTTTTCAGACGTTCGGGTTGAAATTCGTCACGACGGCAGCCTGGGATCCGGTAAAGCACATCTTTGGCGCCGAAGTGTCGGTCTACGGCACGGTGGTCACTGCCACGCTCGCGCTGATCATGGCCGTGCCGCTCGCCTTCGGCATCGCATTTTACCTGACGGAACTCGCGCCGACATGGCTTCGCCGGCCAGTGGGAATCGCCGTGGAGTTGCTGGCTGCCGTTCCGTCCATCATCTACGGCATGTGGGGTTTCTTCGTCATCGTGCCGTTCATGGCGACCTATGTGCAGCCGATGCTGATCGATTTTTTCGACGAGGTTCCCATCCTGGAGGACATGTTTGCCGGACCACCTTTCGGGACAGGCATCTTCACGGCTGCCTTCGTCCTAATGGTGATGGTCACTCCGTTCATCGCAGCGACGATGCGCGATATGTTCGACACCGTTCCGCCCGTGTTCAAGGAGTCGGCTTATGGTCTGGGAAGTACGACGTGGGAAGTGATGCGCTCCATCGTGTTGCCTTACACGCGCTCATCCGTGGTGGGGGGCATCCTGCTCGGGTTGGGTCGCGCGCTGGGTGAGACGATGGCCGTCACGTTCGTGATTGGCAACGCGAACCGGATTTCGCCCAATCTGTTCGCCTCGGGCAACACCATCGCCTCGCTCGTCGCACTCGAGTTTCCGGAGAGCCCGGCCGGGAGTCTCAAAGACTCCTCGCTGCTGGCGCTTGGCCTGATCCTCTTCATTATTTCCTTTATCGTCCTCGCACTCTCTCGGGCACTCCTGCGCTCGAAACTCAAGAGCTGAGCCAATGAACGCGACAGTTGTTAGCGCCCTTCCTGGGCCCGCCAAAAACCAGTCCGTCGCTCTTGCCCTTGGGCGGCGCCGGCACCGGTTAAATATCCTCGTGGAAGCGGCCTGCGTCATCGCGACCATCATCGGCCTGTTTCTTCTCGCCTCCATTCTCCTAACGCTTGTCTGGCGCGGCGCGCACGGCCTTGCGCTGAGCGTCTTTACCGAGTCGACGAAATCCCCTGGTGCCGGGGGCGGCCTTGCAAACGCAATCGTCGGGACTTTGATCCAGACCGCGCTCGGGACACTGATCGGCACCCCGATCGGCTTGATGGTCGGCACGTATTTGGCCGAATACGGCCGTCATTCGCCACTTGCGAATGCCGTGCGGTTCGTGTCCGACATCCTGCTCTCTGCACCGTCGATCCTGATCGGTATGTTCGTTTACCAGCTCGCCGTGAGACCTTTCGGCGGATTTTCAGCCTTCGCCGGCTGTCTTGCGCTTGCCGTCTTGGTTATTCCGATCGTGGTTCGCACGACCGAGGATATGTTACGCCTCATCGACCCTGCCCTGCGCGAAGCCGCGATCGGCCTTGGCGCACCGAAGTGGAAGATGATCGTGACTATTTGCTACCGAGCGGCGTTGGATGGCATTGCGACCGGTGTTCTGCTGGCTATCGCCCGGATCGCCGGCGAGACCGCGCCGCTGCTGTTTACCAGCCTCGGGAACCTTAACTGGTCGTTGTCGATGAATAAGCCGATGGCGAGCCTACCAGTGACGATCTACCAATATGCTGGCTCCGCATTCGACGACTGGGTCGAACTTGCTTGGGTAGGCGCCCTTCTGATCACAGCCGGCGTCTTAGCCATCAATATTGCTGCCCGCGTCCTTTTGAGCCGACGGAAGTGAGGATACCATGAGCGACACTGCCTCTGCCACCACACACCACACCACCAGCATTGGTACCCTCGATATCCATTCTCATGAGAAACTCCATGAGGCTCGTATCGCCATTCGGGGACTTGATTTCTACTACGGCAAAGACAAAGCGCTAAAGTCGATCTCACTCGACCTTCCCGATCGCCAGGTGACCGGCATGATCGGCCCATCGGGATGCGGTAAATCGACACTTTTGCGCGTGCTGAACAGGATGTACGACCTCTATCCAGGTCAACGCGCCACGGGCCAGGCGATGATGGACGGCATCAACCTGATTGACCCGAAATTGGACCTCAATGCCCTGCGCGCACGGATCGGGATGGTCTTTCAGAAGCCAACCCCCTTCCCGATGACGATCTACGACAACATCGCTTTCGGCGTAAAACTGCACGAGAAACTATCAAAATCGGCGATGGATGAGCGGGTTGAATGGTCGTTGACCCGGGCTGCGCTGTGGACCGAAGTGAAGGATCGCCTGAACAAGTCGGCAATGGGCCTTTCGGGTGGCCAGCAGCAACGGCTTTGCATCGCTCGCACGATTGCCGTGCGCCCAGACGTTATCCTGTTCGATGAGCCGACCAGCGCTCTCGATCCGATCAGCACATTGAAGATCGAAGAACTGATCGACGAGTTGAAGAAAGATTTCACCATCGCCATGGTAACCCACAACATGCAGCAGGCAGCTCGCTGCGCTGATCAGGTTGCCTTCTTCTACCTTGGCGAAATGGTGGAATGCGCTCCCGCGGAAGAACTCTTCACGGCACCGAAACAAAAGCGCACCCAAGAATACGTCACCGGTCGATTCGGCTGATAGGCGGAAGGCACCCATCTCATGTCCGACACCCCAGAACATCTCGTGAAGAGTTTCGATAACGAACTTAAAAAACTGCGCCTGATGCTGACCGAAATGGGCGGCATCGTCGAGCACCAGATCGCTCTCGCCGCCCAGGCTATCGTCGAACGCGATAATGCCGCCGCGACAGAAGCGGTTGCCGAGGACCCCAAAGTCGATGCGCTGGAACGCGACATTGAACAGTTCGTTATCCGCATGTTGGCACTGCGCCAACCAATGGCCGCAGACCTTCGTATGATTGTCGCCGCGCTGAAAATCACCGGCGATCTCGAGCGGATTGGCGATTATGCGGCAAACGTCGCGAAGCGGAGCATCGTGCTAGACCAGTTTGCGATGCCTTACTCCATGGCTGGTGTCGCTCACATGGCACACCTGGTCCAGGAGCAACTGAAATCCGTCATCGACGCCTTGGATACGAACGATAGCGCAAAAGCGGTCGATGTGTGGCGGTCTGATCGCGTGGTCGATGATATATACAATGCGATCTTCCGCGAACTGATCACGTACATGATGGAAGATCCGCGCAATATCACGCCGTGTACGCATCTTTTGTTCATCGCCAAGAATCTGGAACGGATTGGCGATCACGCGACCAACATAGCCGAAACGACCTACTATGCGGTCGAAGGCGAAACACTCCCTGATACGCGCCCGAAGGGTGATTCGTCCGCCTATGCCGTGGTGCGTCCAAAAAACTGATCTCGGAGCAATATGATGCTCGATTCCACCTCCGCCCTCCCCAAGCCGCTCGTCTTGGTCGTCGAAGATGAGGCGCCGCTCGCAACCATGCTCCGGTATAATTTGGAGAAACAAGGTTACCGGGTTGAAGAAGCGGCTGACGGCCAGGAAGCATTGACGCGCATTTCCGAAACACAGCCCGACCTGGTGCTGTTGGATTGGATGCTGCCGGTGATGTCCGGCATAGAAGTTTGCCGCCAGATTCGCCGTCGGCCAGTCACGCGCGACCTGCCGGTTATCATGGTGACCGCGCGAACCGAGGACCAGGATGCCGTCCGGGCGCTGAACACGGGCGCTGACGATTACATCACCAAGCCGTTCAATCTGGAAGCGCTGCTCGCCCGTATGCGCGCCCTTCTCCGCCGCAGCAACGTCGTGCCGGTGAAAGGGCAACTGACCTTTCACGACATCGAGATGGACCTTGCGTCCCACCGGGTAAACCGCGGTGAAAGGCGCGTTCACCTGGGGCCGACCGAATACCGGTTGCTGGAGTTCTTCATGCAGCATCCGCGCCGTGTCTTCTCACGCGAGGAACTGCTGGATGCCGTCTGGGGGCCAGACATTCATGTCGAGCCTCGGACTGTGGACGTCCACATTCGCCGGCTACGGAAGTCACTCAACGGGCCTGACGAACTCGATGTGGTTCGTACTGTCCGCACCGCAGGTTATGCCCTCGATACCGAACCCCTCTAACATCGCCACCGATCTGCCCCAGGCCGCCGCTTGGATAGGCTTGCCCACATCCAGGCGGCGCGTTCATCTCCGGGAATTTCCTGTCCCTGACGCATACTGGGTGTGAAACCGGTCTGATAGCACCGATCACGCGGCCGGTGATCGCCCCGATGTGCATTGCCCGCCATCACGCCCGCAGCGCGCGGACCTGCAGCATCACCTCGGGGTCCAACAAGGCGGCCAATTCGGCCTCATGCTCATAATCCGGCATCAGCCGTGTCAGCGTCGCATCACGCCGGCTTGCAGGATGAAAATAAAGTTCCGACTGCCCCTCGGGCAAAGCCGTGAGCAAGCGGCGCACACGCTCCGGTGTCATGTGACCGCTCCAGGCCAAACCGAAGCAATGATCATTCACGTCCACACCGTGGCGTTTCGCCTGGCGACGCAGCTGCATTGTCCAGGCGTACAAGATCCGATCACCGATCGACACCGGCACGCCCAACGCCGTCATCACCGCCGGTGGTTCCGCTGGCACACGCAACTTCGTCAGCCCGTAGGCCCGTCCGATCCGCAACGCCATCGCCGCAACAGTCGGGTGGAGATGCATGTGCTTGTGGGCATTGAGATGATCCAACGCTAGCCCGGTGCGCGCAAAGGCCTCGAACTGCGCGCCAATCTCAGCCGCGAGTTGGCGCCGTATGCCGGGGTCCAGGAAATACTTCATCCCCAGGCCGACTTGGTCGGAGGGAAACTGGCCGTCGGCGCCAAGCAACCGTGGGATCGACGGTGATGGCGATGCCGCGGGCCCTTCGATCACGACCAGGTGCAAGCCGACACGTAAGGACGGGTTTCGACGCGCGATGCGCACCGCGTCCTCGGCCGCGGGCGCTGCCACCATCAGGCTTGCAGCCTGCAAACAACCATCACGATGGGCACGCTCCACCGCTTCATTGACGGCAGGCGTAAGGCCGAAATCATCAGCGGTCAGCGTGACCGACTTCATCGCGGCGGCTGCAATCCAAGCACGCGTGCGTCTCAGGCTGCCGTGTGACGCTCTCGCAGGAACTGGAAGAACTCAACGCCTTCGCGCAGACGGCGCTTCATCATTTGCGGGCTGCGCACCATCTCGCCAACGATAGAAGCGATCTTCGGCGCGCGGAAATAGAACCGCTTATAGAATGTTTCCACGTTGTCGAAGATTTCGGTGTGAGACAGATGCGGATAGTGCAACGGCGCGATCTGAATGCCACTTTCGTCCACCAATTCGGCATGTTCGGCGTCCAGCCAGCCATTTTCCAGCGCCTGCTTGTGCAGGAACGTCCCCGGGTAGGGCGCGGCAAGGGAAACCTGGATAGTATGCGGATTGATTTCGGTGGCGAATTTGATCGTCTCTTCGATCGTTTCTTTGGTCTCGCCCGGCAGCCCCAGGATGAAGGTCCCATGGATCTTGATGCCCAGGTCGTGGCAGTCCTGGGTAAAGCGCCGAGCAACCTCGATCCGCATACCTTTTTTGATGTTGTGCAGTATCTTTTGATTGCCACTTTCATAGCCGACCAGCAGCAGGCGCAGACCGTTATCTTTCAGCACCTTCAGCGTCTCGCGCGGCACATTGGCCTTCGCGTTGCAGGACCAGGTAACCCCCATCTTACCCAGTTCCTTCGCGATCGCCTCAGCACGCGGCAGATTGTCGGTGAAGGTATCATCGTCGAAGAAGAATTCCCGGACTTGCGGGAACAGCGACTTCGCTAGGCGGATCTCCTCGGCGACGTGGCCGGGGGATCGCACGCGATAGCGATGCCCGCCCACGGTCTGCGGCCACAGGCAGAAGGTGCAGTGGGATTTGCACCCGCGTCCCGTGTAGATCGAGATGTAGGGGTGCATCAGATAGCCGATGAAGTAATCTTCGATCCGCAGGTCACGCTTGTAGACCTCGGTCACGAAGGGCAACTGGTCCATATCCTCGAGCGTGGCGCGATCCTTGTTGTGGACGATGGCGCCGGCGCTGTTGCGATAGGAAATGCCGTCGATGCCGGACCAGTCCCGTCCTTCAGCAATTTCCTTGATGGTGAAATCAAACTCATTGCGGGCAACGAAATCGATCGGCGCGCCCTGCGCCAGGCTTTCGGCCGGTTGCACCGCTACCTTGGCCCCGACAAAGCCGATCTTGAGCGAAGGATTGGCATCTTTCAGCGCCTGCGCGACCTTCACATCGGAGGCGAAGGACGGGGTCGAGGTATGGAGCACGCACAATTCGTAATCCCGGATCTGAGACGTCACGGTCTCAAGCCCGATGCGCGCCGGCGGGGCGTCGATCAGCTTGCTGTTGGGGACCAACGCGGCGGGCTGCGCTAGCCATGTCGGAAACCAGAAGGACTTGATTTCCCGCTTCGCCTGATAGCGTGAGCCAGCGCCGCCATCGAACCCGTCGAAGGAAGGCGGGTGCAGGAACAGGGTCTTCATCATCGTCTTTCGATGTCCTCGGTCGGGCTTGATGCCGCTAGAAGTCGTTCGCCGGAGTCGGCTTGCAAGGCTTGGCCGCGCCACTCAACCTGTCGGCTGCCATAACTCATCAGCATGACGCCAACAGACAGAAGGTCGCGCAACGGCAGAAGCCAGACGGGGCAAGAAAAAGCAAGTGTTGCCTTGCGGTTGCCTTGCCATTGACGGCGCAGCGGATGGTCGATGGCCAGCCCAGCCACTGCCCGCAGCAGCCAGCAGGCGGCGTATAGCTGCAGGGCCCATGATGCAAAGCCACTCACCAACAGGGACAGCAACGCCCAAAACAGCGGATACTGCAATACGGATGCGGCGAATCCAGCCGGCTCCAGCGCCCTGATGGTTCGCGCCCAGCGCAGTTCATGGCGAAACAGCGCCCGCAGGGTCGTTTCAGGCACCGTCGTCAGGGGCACTGTGTCAGCCAACACCACCCGCAACCCCTGCTCGGCAATACGCCGCCCCAACACGTTATCGTCGGCCAAATGCTCGACCAATGCTGCCAAGCCGCCGATCGTGGCCAAATCACCGCGGCGCAAACACATGGTGGCACCTAGGCAATCCTGCCGGCCAAGGAATCGCCCCAACACCGCGCTGGGCAGGAAGCCATGCGTGATCTGCGTCGCCCCCAACGCGCCGGCAACGGCGCTTGAGGATGGAAGGCCGGCGTAAAGCGTCGTGACCAGTCCGACACCAGGTTCGCTCAAAGCGGCGACAAGGCGGCGGACATAATCCGGCCGGACATGGACATCGGAATCAGCAATCACGATCACGTCGTGACGGGCCGACGGGAACATGTTGATCAGATTTCCGACCTTACGGTTATGGCCGTGATAGGTCGGGTCGCAGACCAGATCGATATCGGTATCTGGAAACCGGTTTTGCAGACGGTGAACGACAGCGATCGCCGGATCGTCTTGCCGCTGCACGCCAAAGACAATCTGCATGGTGGGGTAATCTTGCGCGCATAACGTCTCCAGCGCGTCTTCCAGCAACGGTTCGTCCCCGTATAACGGCTTCAGAACCGTCACCGGCGCCAAATCCACGGGATCGCGCGGCACGCGGCGGCAGAACCGCATCACGAGCCAAGAAGCCAAGAGCGCCTGAATGACCCCGATGCCAGCCATAACACCCGTAAGGGCGGCCAGAGACGCGGTCATGAATTCAGCGCGCCCTCCGACAATTCGCTGATTTTGCGCCGTAGGCTGTTGATCAGAGCATCGGCGTCGCCACCCGCCAGCAATTTGCGAAAATCAGAACGCTGGACAGCAACTCGGCTGATCGACCCGTCCAACAGAACATCCACAATGCGCCAAGAGCCATTCTCCGACCGCATGACGTAATCGAGTCGCACTTTATCGCCCGCGGTTGGGATCATTTCGGTATGCACGATCCGATCAGCACCTGATTCGCGCACATCCGGAAGAACACGGAATTGCTGACCGTCGTAATGGTCGAAATTGGCGACGTAATTGGCGATAGTAAAGATGCGGAAGATTTTGAATAGCTTCGTTTGAACAGCCGGATCCATCGAATCCCAGCGCAGGCCGACCGACACCTTCAAGATCGTCTCCAGATCGAAGGTCTTGTCGACGCTTGGCGCCAGCATCTCAAAACGCTGCGCAAAGGGGGCGGATTTGCCGGCTTTCATCACCGCCTCAAGCCCCGCATAGAGGGTTGTCAGCGGTTGGCTTATCGCCGCGTCGTCTGCCCGCGCAGGGACGATCAAGACAGTCGATGCTGCCATGATCGCGGACAGCAGCACTGCACGCCGGGTCGGCTCCATCATAGGGATGACAGGACTTTTGCCGAACCCAACGATGGCGTTTCGATCCCGACTGCCGCCAGGGCGGTATTGACGATGTCACGGGCGGATAGGCCAGCCTGCGCAAGCTGTTTGGCTTGCGAATCGTGATCGATGAATACGTCCGGCATGACCATCGGGCGGAACTTCAGGCCACCGTCCAATAGGCCTTTCCACGCCAGATGATGCATCACCTGCGTCGCGAAACCGCCGATCGCGCCTTCCTCTACCGTGATCAGCACGGCGTGGTTACGGGCGAGTTGTTCCACCAGGGCGGTGTCTATCGGTTTGGCGAAGCGCGCGTCGGCGACCGTTGTCGGAAATCCCCGCGCCGCAAGTTCGTCCGCCGCCTTCACGGCATCAGCTAGGCGCGTGCCGAGGGAGAGGATCGCAATATGACTGCCTTCGCGGATCACGCGGCCTTTGCCAATCGGCATCACCTCTCCACGCGCCGGTAGCACCACGCCGGTGCCTTCGCCGCGCGGGTAGCGGAAGCCTGAAGGACAATCATCGATCACGGCGGATGTTGCCACGACATGCATCAGTTCCGCCTCATCGGACGGCGCCATCAGGATCATGTTCGGCAGGCAACCAAGATAGGCAATGTCGAAGCTGCCCGCATGGGTCGCACCGTCCGCGCCGACATAGCCGGCACGGTCCATGGCGAATCGCACCGGCAGGGACTGCAGCGCCACATCGTGCATAATCTGATCGTAGGCGCGCTGCAGGAATGTCGAATAGATCGCACAATACGGCTTCATACCTTCGGTCGCCATGCCAGCGGCAAACGTCACGGCGTGCTGTTCGGCGATACCGACGTCGAAGGTACGATCCGGGAACAGCTTGCCGAACCGATCAAGCCCGGTTCCCGATGGCATCGCGGCGGTGACGGCAACGATCGTCGGATCGCGGCGAGCCTCCTCAATCAGCGCGTCCGCGAATACTTTGGTATAGCTTGGCGGCCCCGGCGGTGCCTTAGCCTGCTCCCCGGTGACGACGTTGAATTTGGAAACGCCGTGATATTTGTCAGCCGATTGCTCCGCCGGCACATAGCCTTTGCCCTTTTGGGTGATGGCGTGCAGCAGGATCGGCCCCGTGTCGTCGGCCTCGCGGATATTGCGCAGGACGGGAAGCAGGTGATCGAGGTTATGGCCGTCAATGGGGCCGATGTAATAAAACCCCAATTCCTCAAACAGCGTCCCGCCGGTCAGAATTCCGCGGGCATATTCCTCCGCTCGGCGTGCCGTCCGCTCAATGCCTTTCGGGAAGCGCTTGGCCATCTTTGCGCCCAGTTCGCGCAGCGATAGGAAACTGCGCGAGGACATCAGGCGGGACAGATAGGCACTCATTGCACCGACCGGCGGCGCGATCGACATGTCATTGTCATTCAGAATGACAATCAGACGTGACCGAAGGGCTCCCGCATTGTTCATGGCCTCATAGGCCATGCCAGCGCTCATGGCACCGTCGCCGATGACACAGATGACGTTGCGATCATCACGCTCCAGCCCAAGCGCGTTCCGCTCGGGCTCGTCTGCGGCCAAATAGCGCGCCGTCTTCAGATCGCGCGCGACAGCCATGCCAAGACCAGCGGATATGGATGTGGAGGAGTGCGCGGCGCCGAACGGATCGTATTCGCTTTCCGAACGCTTGGTGAAACCGGATAGCCCTCCAGGCTGACGCAACGTGCGGATCCGGTCGCGCCGTCCTGTCAGTATCTTGTGTGGATAGGCTTGGTGACCGACATCCCACAGCAAGCGGTCACGCGGGGTATCAAACACCGCGTGGACGGCAACCGTTAGCTCCACGACGCCAAGCGAAGCGCCCAAATGCCCGCCCGTTACCGAGACGGCATCCAGGGTTTCGGCCCGCAATTCATCGGCCAATTGACGAAGCTGCTCGGGGGAGAAATTGCGCAGGTCCGACGGAAAGTGGACCCGGTCGAGCAAAGGGGTGTTGATCGGACTCATCTAATTTCCAGTTCCCGCTCAGCTCCGGCGCGATACGACAAAAGCGGCCAGCGCCCGCAAATTCGCCGCACGCTCGCCAAAACCATCCAAATGCGCTGCCGCCTGCTGCGCGATGAGGCTTGCCCGTTCGCGGGCCGCCTCAAGCCCTAATACCGAGACCATCGTCGCCTTGCCAGAGGCCGCATCCTTACCGGCCGTCTTGCCGATTTCCTCGGCGCTGCCTTCAACGTCCAAAACGTCGTCGGCGATCTGAAACGCCACGCCAAGATCGCGCCCATAAGCCGCCAACAAGTGACGTTGATGCAATGGTGCGCGGCCAAGTATCGCGCCGGCCTCGGCGCTGTATTGTATAAGACGGCCGGTTTTCAGCGCCTGCAGCCGCGTTACGGCCGGACCATCGAGCACTTTTCCTTCGGCCTGCATATCGATCATCTGCCCACCGGCCATCCCGCGCGCACCCGAAGCAGCCCCCAAGGCCGCCACAAGTTCACAACGCGCCAAGGGATCGGCATGCGTATCCGGTTCGGCCAGGATTTCGAATGCGCGACATTGCAGGGCATCACCCGCAAGAATTGCCGTTGCTTCATCGAACGCCCGATGCGTGCTCGGCTTGCCACGCCGCAAATCGTCATCATCCATCGCCGGCAGATCATCATGCACGAGCGAATATGCGTGCAGCATTTCAACCGACGCAGCGACACGAGCCGCACAAGTCTGATTGACGGAAAAAAGCGATGCCGCTTCCATCACGAGGAAAGCCCGCAGACGCTTGCCCCCACCCAAGGTTGCGTAGCGCATCGACTCAGCCAAGCGGCCCTCCGCCCCCTCGACCGGCGGCAACAGCGCATCCAGCGCCTCCTCGACGACTCGCGCCACTCGCGCCATCTGCTCGGGCAGGTTTATTGCAAGATCAGACGCCTCAAAGGACACGATACGCCTCATTTTCCGCGGCTCCCGATATGCGGAAGCGAAGAGTGCCTCCGATACCACGGCAGTCCGAATTTCGCATGGTCACCGTCACGCCATCCATATACAAGTCACCTTTTTGTCACGCCCGACGCATGCGACACAACACCCGCAGGCCACGAGCAACACCAGAACGAGCTTCCTGCCGGACCAGAGCAAGCTTCGTGCCGAACGATCGGTAACCCTTTCGCTCCCTTCCAACCATGCCGCGCGCCGCGCGACAACCCTTATAAAGGATATAATGCGGCGTTGCGGCAAAGACCCGGACCTGCCATATCCTGACCAACCTGGTACGGTATTCGCTCGGAGATAATTTGCATGCTTCGCGTTGTCCTGGCTCAACCTCGCGGCTTTTGCGCCGGCGTCGAGCGAGCGATAGAAATCGTCGAACGCGCGTTGAAAAAATATGGACCGCCCATCTACGTGCGCCATGAAATTGTTCACAACCGCCATGTCGTCGAAGATCTGCGGACCCGCGGCGCCGTTTTCGTTGATGAACTCGATGAGATTCCGCCTGGCGCGATCACGGTTTTTTCGGCGCATGGCGTTGCGAAAC
>Ga0164296_1001282_pt1 | contig 27123 bp, 17 predicted proteins | sample GEODES057metaG_FD_113533 | JGI IMG/M metagenome (GOLD analysis project Ga0164296, IMG submission 113533) | Dystrophic lake water microbial communities from Trout Bog Lake, Wisconsin, USA - GEODES057 metaG | ecosystem: Environmental > Aquatic > Freshwater > Lake | place: USA: Trout Bog Lake...
ATTCGCCCCGCGATGACGATTGTTGAGGACGACCTGGCCGACTCGCTACCCGCGGTCGCCGGGCAGATCGTGCATCGGAGTGCGCTCGCCACGCTGCCTGCGGCGGAGCGACCACCCGCGCCCCCTCGGCGTGGTGCCGACGTCGTGGCGGTCGTGTGGACGTCGGGGACGACGGGGTTGCCAAAGGGCGCCTTGTTCTCTCATGACAGCCTCCGCTCCGTCGCCGAGGGGACCGACGTGCTCAGCCAGCCCGGGGATCGTCGGTTGTCGCCACTCCCGTTCTCTCACGTCAGCTACGTGACCCGAGCGTGGGACGAGATCGCACATGGTGTGACGACCATCATCAGCCCGAGCCCCTGGCAGGCACGGAGTTCGCTTGAGGTCATGCGCAACGAGGCGGTCACGGTGGCACAGGGGGTGCCAACCCAATGGGCCTTGATGCTCGAGCTGGACGAGCTTGATGCCTCGAACCTTCCGTCGTTGCGTGTGGCGGGTACTGGTGCCGCGCGGATGGCCCCATCGCAGGTTGCCGAGATCAGACGTAGGCTCGGTGTGCCGGTCATCGTTCGCTACACCTCAACAGAGACCTCGTTGGGCACCGGAACGAGGCCGGGCGACGATGACGAGACCGTCGCCACCACGGTCGGTCGGCCGGTGTCGGGCGTGACGATCGAGATCGTCGATGGAGCGGGTGCTCCGGTCGGCTCGGGCGAGATCGGGCGTGTTCGGCTGCGGTCGGGAGCTGTGATGCTCGGCTACGTCGCTCCCGTGCGTGAGAAGGAGCGGGGCCAGCCTCTTCGCATCGACGAGGAGCGAACGCGAGGGGTCCGCAGCGATGATGGCTGGATCACGACGGGGGACTTCGGTCGCCTCGACGAGGCCGGCAACCTGCAGCTGGTGGGCCGAGACAACGAGATGTACCAGCGTGGCGGGTACAACGTCTACCCCGCAGAGGTGGAGCACGTCCTTGATTCGCTCGAGACCGTCGCCCAGGTGGCCGTGGTGTCGGCGGAGGACCCCATCCTCGGCGAGGTTGGCGTCGCCTTCGTGGTCCCCGCTGGCGTGCGGGCACCATCCCTCGATGAGGTTCGTGAGCACGTTGCGTCACAGCTCGCTGACTACAAGCGACCCGACGCACTTGAGATCCTCGATTCGCTTCCCGTCACGCCGATGGGGAAGGTCGACAAGAGGTCGCTTGCGAAGATCGCCGATGCGGCGGCGTTGCGACGAAGCCGTGCGCTCGCTGCCGCTCGCCAACGGCCGGCTCGACACGACCCCTAGGTTTTCGGCAAGGATGACCCCCGTCATCTCGTCTACGAAGGAGTGCTCATGAGCCCGATCGACAACCTTGGTTCCCCCGATGCCGATCGGGGCACCATGCCCGAGCACGTGCAGGCCGGGCGATTCGACGGCAAGGTTGCCTTCATCACTGGAGCCGGGTCGGGCATCGGTCGGGCGACGGCGCGGCGGATGGCAGCCGAGGGCGCGGCGGTCGCCTGCCTCGACATCAGCGGGCAGAACGCCACGGAAGCGGCCGACGAGATCAACGCGTCGGGAGGCTCCGCGCTCGCACTGACCTGCGACATCACCGACGAGGCATCAGTCATCGACGCCACCGCCGCGGCCATCGCGGCCCTCGGCCGACTCAACGTGGTGTGCAACGTGGCCGGCATCGGTGGCTTCCACAACACGCACGAGCTTGACGTCGCCACGTGGGACCGGATCATCGCGGTGAACCTCACGGGGACCTTCATCGTCTGCAAGTCGACCCTTCCGTCCCTGCTCGACGGCGGTGGCGTGATCATCAACGTCTCGTCGACGGCCGGCGTGATGGGGCAGCCGTATTCGGCGGCCTACTGCGCCTCGAAGGGTGGGGTCTCCATGATGACCCGAGCGATCGCCATCGAGTACGCCAGCCGAGGCGTCCGGTGCAATGGCGTTGCGCCCGCCGGCGTCGACACCCCCCTGGTCCACAACTTCGGGCTCCCCGAAGGGGCGGACTACAAGCAGCTCGATCGCATCATGACGCCACTCGGCTACTCGACGCCGTCAGAGGTGGCCGGCGCGATTGCCTACATGGCATCAGATGAGGCGGCCTATGCATCGGGAGCGATCCTCTCAATCGATGGGACCATCAGCGCCTGAGCCATGTGAGAGGCTCACATGATGCCTGAGCGACCTGACGCACCTCTCACGGTTGCGCTCGATGGGACGCCCTTGCTGGGAGTCCCAACCGGCGTCGGGGTGTTCACCAGCGACCTCCTGGAAGCGCTTGCATCTCGGGGGGATCTTTCGGTCTCCTCGTTTGCCGTCAGCTGGCGACGGAGGGAGCAACTAGCCGACGCCGTCCCTGATGGCGTCCGCACCGACCAAGGTGCCATGCCGGCGCGACCCCTCACGTGGCTCTGGTCGCACAGCAATGTGCTGACTGCAGAGCGCTTCATCGGCCCCGTTGACGTGGTGCACGGGACGAACTTCACGGTCCCTCCGACCCGAAGGGCCGGCAGGGTGGTCACGGTCCACGACCTGACCTGCGTCCGCTATCCAGAGCTCTGCCAGAGCGACACCCTGCGCTATCCGGCACTCATCGCCCGGGCAATCAAGGGGGGCGCCATCGTGCACACGCCGTCGGCCTTCGTGGCCGACGAGGTCCGCGAGCACTTCAGGGTCAAGCGCGATCAGGTGGTGCCGGTCCACTCGGGGATCCCAGTGCTTCCAGAGCCCGATCGCGAGGCAGCGGCGGCGATCATCGACCCACGGAGGCCCTATGTCCTCAGCATCGGGACCGCGGAGCCGCGCAAGGATCTTCCCGGTCTGGTTGCTGCCTTCGACGCAGCAGCCGCCATCGATCCTGAGCTGACCTTGGTCTTGGTGGGTCCTCCGGGGTGGGGGAGTGCCGCAGTGGATGAGGCGATCGAGAATGCCACCGCACGTTCACGAATCGTGACGGCTGGGTTCGTGTCTGACGGGGCCCTGTCCGCCCTGCTCAGCGGCGCGCGGCTGCTTGCCTACCCCTCGGTCTACGAGGGATTTGGGTTTCCGCCACTCCAGGCGATGGCACGTGGAATCCCGGTGGTCACCACGGCCGTCGGGTCCCTGAAGGAGATCGCCGGAGGCGCGGCGGCCTTCGTGCCTGTCGGCGATGTCGATGCACTTGCCGAGCAGCTCGTCGAGCTCAGCAGCGACGAGGCACGCCGCTCGATCTTGATCACGGCAGGACTGGCGCGAGCGAACGACTTCACCTGGGAGGCCACCGCCACGGGACTGGTCAACCTCTATCGGCGGTCACGGCAGCGCTGATGCGGGTTGGCATCGTCGCAGAGCAGCTCCGCCAGTCGGTCCCTGGTGGGATTGGTACCTACACAGCTGGGCTCCTCCAAGGCTTGGCCGACCTCAGCCCCGAGGAAGTCACCATCGAGATCCTGGCGAGCAAGGTCTCGGGGCTCGATCCCCTTGAGCGCTTCGGCTTCCCGGTCACGATGACCAACCTCTCCCACCGATTGCAGATGCTGGCGTGGGACCGGGGCATCGGCGCTCGAGCAGGGCGCAGGGTCGACGTCCTCCACCGAACATCATTGGCCGGGCCTTCGATGAGCGACGGCGGGCCCCTCGCCTCGATCATGGTCCACGACCTCAGCTGGCGGCGATACCCGGAGCTGACGACACCTCGCGGTGCCCGCTGGCATGATGCAGCGCTCCGACGAGCCGTTGCTTCGAGCGCGCTGCTGATCGTCCCCTCGGCGGTGATCCGGGGGGAGCTGCTCGACGCCGGCGCGGCTCGTGATCGGGTGACTGTCATCGGCGAAGGGGCTGATCACCTTCCGTCGGCAGACCTCGCTGCTGCCGATGCTCTCCTCGAGCGCTGTGGCATCGACGGGCCATTCTGGTTGACGGTCTCGACGCTCGAGCCACGAAAGAACCTTGAACGACTCGTCGAGGCCCATGGGCTGGCCAACGCACGCGGGCACCGGCCCTGGCCGCTCGTGGTGGTGGGACCGGCAGGCTGGGGACCGACGCTTCGCCCTCGAGACGGGACGCACCTCGTAGGGCAGTGCGACGGTGCCCTCCTGGCCGGGCTCTATGAGCGATGTGGGGGGTTCGTCTACGTCCCTGTCCACGAGGGCTTCGGGCTCCCTCCGCTCGAGGCGATGGAGCACGGCGCGCCGGTGGTGGCCAGTCTCGGCGTGCCGAGCATGATCGGTGCGCCGGTCGCGGCCGTCTGCGATGCGACAGAGATCGTGGGGATCAGCAATGCGCTGACTGAGGTGATGAGCAATGACGGAGGTCGAGCCGACACGGCTGAGCGCGGACGCGTCTTCGCCGCCCAACATCGGTGGCGCAACGTGGCCGCAGAGCACCTCGACCTCTGGCGGCGCAACTCGTGAGCGCCCTGCGCGTCAGCATCGATGCCACCGCGATTCCCGTCGACGCCGCGGGTGCGGGCCGGTACTGCCTCGAGATCGTTCGTGCGCTCTCGCAGCGTGATGATGTGGACCTCGCCGTGCTGACGCGACGCGACGATGCAGATCGCTGGCTCGCGCTCGGGGCGGCTGCGGTGGACCCCGTGGCGCCGCGGTCTCGGCTCGGCCGGATCGTCTACGAGAAGACCCTGATGGGCTCTGCCATCAAGCGTCTCGGCGTCGTGGCACACCACGGTCCGCACTACACCCTCCCGGCTCGGTGTCCGGTTCCGGGCATCGTGACCATCCACGACATGACCTTCTTCGAGCGACCCGAGGTGCACGAGTCGGCAAAGGTGGCCTTCTTCACGAGGGCGATCGCCCACGCAGCCGCAACGGCATCGGCGATCATCTGTGTGTCTGCCTGGACGGCCGACCGGCTTGAGGAGCACGTCACGGTCACCGCGCCCGTGTTCGTGGCCCCACACGGGGTGGATCATGAGCGCTTCCGACCTGAGGAGGCATCACCTGGCGCCGATCACGCTCTTCTCGCGGGCATCGGATTGGGTGACAGCCGAACACGGATCGTTACCCTGGGGACCCTGGAGCCTCGAAAGGGGGTCATCGATCTGATCCAGGCATTCGACGCACTTGCGGCGACCGATCCATCGCTCGAGCTCGTCCTCGCTGGGCAGCGAGGCTGGGGCATGAGCACCATCGATGCGGCGCTCGAGCGGTGCGCAGCCCGTGACCGCATCCGGGTGCTTGGCTACGTCGAGGATGCTGCAGTCCCGGCGCTGCTCCGCAGTGCGGCGGTGGTGGCGTACCCATCTATCGATGAGGGGTTTGGTCTTCCCGCCCTCGAGGCGTTGGCCTGTGGTGCCAAGCTCGTGACGACCGAGGACTCGGTGATGGCACAGGTGTGTGGCTCGGCTCCCTGGTACACCCCAAGCGGGTCACCGACCGCCCTGGCGGCGGCGCTGGCGGCGGCGCTCAAGGCCAGCCCGCACGAGGGAGACGAACGGCGGTGTCTGGGCATGACGACGGCGGCTCGCTTCACGTGGAGCGCCGCGGCTGCCGTGCACGCCGAGGCGTATGCGGTGGCCGCAGGGTCTTCCTCGAACCGCCATGCGTGACCTAGGGTCTCTTCGGTGCGAGCGCTGATTACGGGAGGAAACGGGTTCGTCGGCCACCATCTGGCTGCGCACCTCAAAGCCCAGGGCGACGAGGTCGTCGCCATCGACATGGAGGTGGACGTCACCGATCCGGCTGCCGTCGCTCAGGCGGTGACCGAAGCTGCCCCTGAGGTGATCTACCACCTGGCGGCCCTTTCGCACGTGGGCGATTCGTGGAGCGACCCGAGCAAGGTCTTGAGCGTCAACGTGATTGGTACTGCCAACGTCCTGGCCGCCGCTCGACAGATCGATGGCGATCCGCTCACCATCGTGATCAGCTCAGCGGAGGTCTATGGGATCGTCGCCCCCAGCGAGCTTCCGCTCACTGAGCTCTCAGAGGTTCGCCCTGCGTCGCCGTATGCAGCGTCGAAGGCCGCTGCGGAGCAGGTGGCGCTCCAGGCGACCCGTGGCTTCGGCCAGCGTGTGATCGTGGTCCGGCCCTTCAACCACGTCGGACCCGGGCAGCCGCCGGTCTTTGCGGTCCCGGCGCTCGCCAAGCGCATCGTCGATGCGATGGCAGAAGGACGAACATCGCTCTCCGTAGGCACGCTCACGACCCGACGAGACTTCACTGACGTGCGTGACGTGGTGGCTGCCTATCGGCTGCTCGCCACGCGAGGCACATCCGGGGAGGTCTACGACGTCTGCTCTGGTGTCGACGTCGAGATCGCGGAGATCGCCGATCGGCTGTTGGCCCTCGCCGGGACCTCGTTGACGCTCGAGACCGATCCATCCTTGATCCGACCCGTCGACATCCCGGTCCTCCGCGGCGACGCGACCAAGCTCATCGAGGCAACCGGGTGGGCGCCGGTGATCCCACTGGACGTCACCTTGGCCGACGTCCTCGCGTCGTTCCGTACCTGAGCCCAGACGCGACACGAGCGGCTCGCCGAGGCAAGCCGCTCGTGTGCGAAGCCTGAGGGCTCTCAAGGTCAGGCGTTCTCGAGCACCTTGGCGCGGAACTTGTCGTGGACCGAGCGTCGAGTCGCACGGGCCTTACGCGCCAGCTCCTGTGCCTGGGCGGGGAGACGCTCTTCGTAGGGGCTGAAGCTGTCCTCAACCTTGACGATGACGGCCTCGACGGCCTCATCGGCCTTGGCGACCGACTTCGTGGTGGCCTTCGCCGCCGTGTCGACCTGGTCCTTGACCGAGTCGACGATGCTGCTCACGTCGCCGGCATTGACCGACTTGACCAGCTCACGAGCGTGGGTCTGGATCTTCGTCAGCCCCATGACGCCGAGGCCCACTGCGGTGTAGGTGGCGTCCTTGGCCTTGGACGCAGCGTCCTTGGCGTTGGTCGGGGCGGCGGCAGTCACCTTGGCGGCGGCGCTCTTGGCGGTGGCCGTGGCCATCGAGGTGGCGTTGGCCGCAGCCTGCGTCGCCTTGGCGGTGGTGCTGGTGGCGGCCTTCGTCGCCTTCGTGGTGGTCGCCTTGGCGGCGGTCGAGGCCTTCGCCGTCGAGGTCCGAGTGGTGCTCGAAGCCTTCTTGGTCGTGGTGGTCGCCTTCTTGGCGGCGGTGGTCTTCTTTGCGGTGTTCTCAACCATGGTGGTGGATCCTTCCTACGTGTCGATTCCCGAGGATGCTCCTCGCTTCGAATACAAGTGTATAGGAAGTGTTAAACACTTGCAAGCACCCCCGGAAGAGGTCGTGCGACGGGTAGCCTCGTGTCCCTAATGGACACCCGCGCCCCGTCAGTCGTGGCCGTTGTTGTGACGACGGATCCCGATGCCCACCTCGAGGCGACCCTCTCCTCGTTGGTGGCCCAGGACTATGACGAGCTGAGCATCCTGGTCATGGGAACTCGACCTGAGCTGACCCTGAACGCCAGGGTGGCTGCTGTCGCACCTGGCGCCTTCGTCGCCGTCTGCGACACCGCAGGAGGGTTCGGCGCAGCGGTCAACCAAGCCCTCGCCATGGTCGAGGGGTCGTCGTTCCTGCTGCTGTGCCACGACGATGTCGTCCTCGAGCCTGATGCCGTCCACCTGCTGGTCGAGGAGGCCTTTCGTTCGAACGCGGGAATCGTGACGCCCAAGGTCGTCTCGATCGACGATGCGTCGGTGCTCCTCCACGTCGGCCAAGGGGTGGACCGCTACGGGACCATCATCGAACGCGTTCAGCCCGGCGAGGTCGATCAAGGCCAGCATGATGCGGTGCGCGATGTGTTCGTGGCTCCCGGCGGGGTCACCTTGGTGCGCGACGACCTCCTCCGCTCGCTCGGCGGCTACGACCCGCGGTATCTGGCGATGGGCGATGATCTCGAGCTCTGCTGGAGGGCGCGCCTGGCTGGTGCTCGAATCGTCTGTGCCCCTCAAGCGGTGGTGGCCCACGCGGAGCGGTTGGCGGCGGGCGCTATCTCGCTGACGGTACCGGAGGGCGAGCACGCAGCTCCCACCTTGAGCCGCCTCCGACGTCGAAACGAGCTTCGGACCATCATCATCTGCTGGGGGCTGTTCCAGCGGACCATCACGCTGGCCATGCTGGCTGTTCTCAACCTGCTCGAGATCATCATCTCGGTCACCGGTGGTGATGCCGAGCGGGCCGTCGATATCCGCGAATCGTGGCGAGTCTGGTTCCGCGAGCGCAAAGAAGACCGAGCCGCACGAAACCGGGTCAAGGCGCTCCGCACCGTCTCTGATCGATCGATCCGGAGTCTGCAGACGCGCGGCGCCACCCGAGCTCGTATCTTTGTGGCCACGCTGGCGCACCACGGCTTCGATGCGGCACGTGGGGCCTGGTCGCCCCTTGCCGAGGAGCCCTCGACCGAGGCCGCTCCCGAGCTCACGGCAAGCTTCGGCGGGGCGTTCAGCGAGGACGAGGGCTTCGACGAGCTCGATGATCTGGGTCGTCGAGGTCGACGTGCCCATGGCCGACGCCGGCTGGCGTCGCCACGGGCGGTGCTGGTCCTCACCGTGGCGTTGGCGATCGTCTTCCTCATCGGATCTCGCAACCTCATGGGGGCCCGCCTCCCGATGATCGGCCAGCTGGTGCCACTCGGGTCATGGAGCTCGGTCTGGCATCGTGTGTTCGCAAGCTGGCAGCCGGCGGGCCTTGGGAATGGGGCCCCAGGGCATCCTGGCTATCTCACGCTCGGGCTCGTGGGCACCGTGACCCTTGGGCAGATGGGGTTCGCTGTTCGGCTGATCCTCCTGACCTCCCTTCCTCTGGGGGCGCTCGGCACGGCCAGGCTCATCGCCCCGGTCGCCTCCGCGCGAGCGCGCCTCCTGGCAGCGGCCGCATTCTTCGGGCTTGCGCTCGGCGTGAACTCAATCGCGGGCGGTGACCTTGGTGCGGTAGCGGCACTCGGCGCGATGCCCTTCGTGATCCGCAGGGTGCTCCGACTCCTCGCCATCCCTCCGTTCGATGTCCCCTTCGACGGCCCGGTGTCGATCGCGGCACGAGGGTGGCGACGGACCGTGGCCGGACAGATCGTCGCTCTCGGCCTGCTGCTGGGGTTCGTCGGGGCACTCTCGCCCGCATTGCTGGTGGCAACTGCCCTGGTGGCGCTCGGAGGAGCGGTGGGTGCTTGGTTGGCTCGGGCGGGGAATCGTGGCGCGGGCCTTGCCCGAGTCGGTGCCGCACTCGGTCTCGCAGTGGTCTTGCTTGCCCCCTTGACCATTCAGGCGGTCGCTGCTGGTGCGCAGGGCCTCGCCATCTTTGGCGTTCCTCAGGGCCCGTGGTCGACGGCCGGGCCGTGGGGCCTGCTCCGCTTCGCCGTCGGACCGAACGGTGATGGCATCCTGACCTGGCTCTTGCCGCTTGCCGCCGTGGTGCCATTGCTGATCGCCCGCAAGGAGCGCTTGGCGCTCGCGGCCAGCGTGGCGGGTGCAGGTGCAGCCGCGCTTGCGCTGGCAGTCGTCGTCGCGCACGGAGGGCTCGGGCCCTTTGCCCCCGATCTGCTCGTGCTCCTTGCACCGGTGGCGGTTGGGGTGGCGGCGCTCGTGGGCCTCGGCCTCGCCGCCTTCGAGATCGACCTGCCCGGCGTGGACTTCGGCTGGCGGCAGGTCGTCGGCCTGCTCGGCGTTGCTGCCGCGCTGGTCGGCCTCATCCCGTTCGTCGTCGACGCCGGCAACGGGCGCTGGCACATGCCGACCTCCGGGTACGGCGATGCGCTGTCCTTCCTCAATGCCCCAGCCAAGACCGGCCATCGGGTGCTCTGGCTCGGTGACCCTCGCGGCATCCCGGGAGGCTCATGGGGGATCCACCCTGGCTTGGCATGGGCCACGTCCACCGATGGTCTCCCCACGGCGGCAAACCTCTTTGCTCCCGCAGCCGCAACCGGTGGCTCGGCCATCACCGTTCCCATCACCACAGCACTCGAGGGAAACACGGTCCACCTTGGCCAGCTCCTCGCGCCGACGGGGATCTCGCAGATCGTCGTGGTGACCTCGACGGCGCCGACCCTGCCTGGAATCTCGACGGCAGAGTCCGTGGCGCCGCCGGCAGGGCTGCTCCCGGCGCTGCGTCACCAGCTCGACCTCCAGGAGATCCCGGGCAGTGGCAGTGCGGTGATCTTTGACGTCGCCGGGTCGATGCCGGTGGTCGCCACGCGCCGCGCACCCCTCTCGTCGTCGTTGACGCCCTCCTTCGAGCTCGCCACGCAAGGGTGGCGGTCACTCGTGGGGAGCAACCCCCTCGCCGGGCAGGTGCGTGCGGGGGATCGCACTGCGTTCGCTGGTCGAGCGCCCGCCAGCGATTTCTCGCTGCAGGGATCGACCGGGACGTCATCCTCCGCCTTTGGCTGGGCCCAGACATGGCCCGTGCGCAACGGTCAGGTGTCGCTGAGGCTCTCCGCACTTCCGGTCGATGCCCTTGTCGCCGTGTTCACGATGATTGCGTGGCTTGCGCTGGTGCTCTGCCTGATCGGTCGCCATCGGTGGCTCGATTGGTGGTGGCGACGTCCGAAACATGTCCCGCACCTGGACCCCGTCGAGCTCGAGGAGCAGCTGCCATGAGCGATCATCGACGGCTTGCTCGCGCTGAGCTGCAACGTCCGGCCATCGTGGGAGGCCTCGCCGTCGCGCTGGCTGCCATCGGGATCGGCGCGTGGGCGGTTGGTGGCACCGCGCAGGCCACCGCTCCCGTGCAGCCATCGACCCTGGTGGCCAGCGCAACCGCCGAGACCTCGCAGTTCACGTGCGGCGGGTTCAGCGTCGGCGCCGGCTCGGTGGCCCACGCCACCATCTCGATGGTCAACACGACGGGCGCCACCGTTCGCGCCACTGTGGCGATCGCATCCGACGCAGGGGCTCGCGCGGCGACCACGATCGAGGTGGCACCCGGGAGCACCGCGTCGATCCAGCCAGGCGACATGGTGTCCTCCGGGCACTTCGCCGCCGCCACCGTCCTCGTCCATGGCGGGGGAGTGGCAGTGACCGAGCGCATCGATGGATCGAACGGAGTCTCGGACACCCCGTGCTCATCGACCACCTCGTCGTCGTGGTACTTCGCGGGGAACTCGTCCGCCAAGGGGCAGGACCCAGTGGTGACCTTGGTCAACCCAAGCTCGACACCGGCGGTGGCGGGGATGACCTTCATCACCGGTGCGAACGGAGCTGCGACCCCGCAGGGAGCCCAGGGACTGGTCATCGGACCGCAGTCGGCCATCTCGGTCCACGTCGCCTCCCTCGTGCCCCACGGCGGCGAGCTGGCAACGCTCGTCCAAGCGACCCAAGGTTCTGTGGTGGCCTTCATGACGCAAATCTCGCCGGGGCCTGTGGCCTCCGCGGTGACCTTGGGTGAGCCATCGGTGGAGTCATCGTGGCTGCTACCTCGGGCCGTGGCCACACCAGGAGCGTCGGTGGCGGTCCAGGTGGCAAACCCGACATCGTCGGTCCAGCAGGTGAGCGTGCACGTCCGCTTGGTATCCGGCTGGGTGGCGCCGTGGACCGTGAGCATCGACCCCTTCACGGTCGCGTCGATCCCGACCGCGCCGTCGTCACGGGTGCCGGCGGGCAGCGTCTACGCGGCCACGGTCCATGCCTCGGGTCCGGGTGTCGTGGCCTTCTTGGCCACCACCGACACAACCGCATCGTCGAGCGGGTGGGGGATCACGCCGCTCGTCGACGCGACGGCCGCCGGCTGGGGTCATTGGGTGGTGCCTGCCCCCGCCGGCGTCGTGCGGTCTGGCGTCTCACTGTTCAACGAGGCGTCGAGTCCAGTGTCCGTGACGATCCGAGCAGTGGTCGGCGCCTCGACGACGGCCGCTGGTCAGGCCGGGTCCGTGACAGTTGCGCCCCGCTCGGTGACGACGCTCTCGTCGACCCAGCTCAAGCCCTCGAACGGATCCACGCTCGAGGTGACGTCGTCTGGTCCGCTGGCGGTTGCGCAGAGCTTCTTCGGAGCGGATCCTGGCGTCGGCACACTCAACGCAATGCCGCTTGGCTGATCGTTAGGCCGGAGTCGGGTCGATGCCGTTCGACGGCCAGGCCGGGGGAGCCCACGACGGCGAGGCGGGCTCATCGAGGACGATCGGTGGCGTCGTTCCTTCGCCGATGGTGCTCCCATCGAGCGAGGGGACCACGGCCTTTGGTCCGCTTGCGTGCACCGGCGCACCATTGGCTTCATCCACCAGTCGGCTGACCATGGCCCCATCGATGGTCTCGTGCTCGAGGAGCGCCGCAGCGATGGCATCGAGACCGCCTCGGTGGGTCGTCAGCACCTGCATGGCGCGCGTCTCTTGCTCGCGCAGGATCTGCTCGACCTCGTCGTCGATGACTCGACTGGTGTCCTCGGAGTAATCCCGGGTGTGCATCAGGTCATCGCCCAAGAACACCTGACCCTGTGATCCCCAGGCCATCGGGCCGATCTTCGAGCTCATGCCCCACTCGCGAACCATCCGTCGAGCGAGCTCGGTGTTGCCGACGAGATCGTTCGAGGCGCCTGTGGAGAGGTCGCCATAGATGATGAGCTCAGCGACGCGACCGCCCATGCGGACGCACAGGGAGTCCTCGATCTGCTGGCGTGGGTAGATGTGGCGCTCCTCGAGCGGCATCTGCATGGTCACGCCGAGCGCCATGCCGGTTGGGAGGATCGTCACCTTGTGGACCGGGTCCGCATCTTTGAGCACGTAGGCGATCAGAGCGTGGCCGCCCTCGTGGTAGGCGATGCGCTCCTTCTCCTCATCGGAGAGGACCAAGCTGTCTCGCTTCTGGCCCATGAGGACCCGGTCGCGGGCAGTCTCGAAGTCGACCATGGCGATCGACGTCGAACCTCGCCGGACGGCGTGAAGAGCGGCCTCGTTCACCAGGTTGGCAAGATCCGCCCCGCTCATCCCCGGCGTGCCCCGAGCAACGAGCTCGAGGTCGACGTCAGGCTCCATTTTCTTGTTGCGGCAGTGAACCTCAAGGATGGGAAGTCGCTCCTCGAGGTCGGGCAGCGGGACGACGATCTGGCGATCGAAACGACCTGGACGCAGGAGGGCAGGGTCGAGGGTGTCGGGTCGGTTCGTGGCCCCGATCATCACCACGCCCTCTGCGGGATCGAAGCCGTCCATCTCCGAGAGCATCTGGTTGAGCGTCTGCTCCCGCTCGTCGTGGCCACCGCCGAGACCCGTGCCACGCTTCCGGCCGATGGAGTCGATCTCGTCCACGAAGATGATGGCCGGGGCCTGCTTGCGTGCGGTCTGGAACAGGTCGCGCACCCGGCTGGCACCGACGCCGACGAACATCTCCATGAAGTCGGATCCTGAGACCGAGAGGAAGGGGACGCCTGCCTCGCCCGCCACCGCTCGAGCGAGGAGGGTCTTTCCCGTTCCCGGGGGGCCGACGAGCAGGATGCCCTTCGGGATGGTGGCGCCGATCTCCTTGAACCGTGCCGGTGTCTTCAAGAAGTCGACGACCTCTGAGATCTCCTGCTTGACGCCGTCGTAGCCCGCCACGTCTTTGAAGGTGGTCGAGGGGTTCTCGGTGTTGAAGAGCTTCGCTCGAGAGCGACCCACCGACATGATGCCGTTCATCTGGCCCTTGGCCTGGCGTCCGACAAAGATCATCATTCCGGCGAAGATGGCGATGAAGAAGATGTAGGGCAGCCACGTGGCCAGGGTGTTCGAGGGGGTGACCACGTTGACCGTCACGCCGTCCTTGCGGACCTGGTTGATGTCGGTCTGAAGCGGCGGGTTGAACCCCATGGAGGAGTACTGGGTGCCGTCCTTCATGGTCCCGCTGATCGACCCGGAGGTGTTGTCGAAGGTTGCGGTCTTGATCTGATGGTTGTTGGCATCGGTCAAGAACTGCGAGTAGCTCAGCGACTTGGTCGACGAGTGGGGGATGAGCGAGGGGACGATGATCACGAGGATGGCCACCACGGCGATGACCGACCAGATCACCCGCCAGTTCTGCTCGCCACCACGCTTCAAGGGGTTCTTGGACTTCGGCGTCTCTTGCGACTGTTCAGGTGTTTCCACGAGTCCATGCTAGGCGCCACCCTCGTTCCTCCCGGCATCGGGCCTGCTCGAAGGACGGAGGCGTTGAGTCAGTAACGTGGCGGCAATGTCCGAGGAGGTGGTCACGACTGACGAGATGCGGCCGTGGCCTGGGGTCCTCGCGCAGCGTCTCGGTCTCAGCGAGGCGGGCCGGTGGTTTCTCCTGGCCCTCGTCGGATTCCTCGTCGGACAGATCGGATCGGTGGCTGCCGTCAGCGTGGTCGCAGCGCTCAAGGGCGCCACTGGGTCGCTGAGCACCTATGCCAGCGCTGCGTCGCCTCCCGAGTGGTACGTGCTCTCGAGCTTGGTGGGCCTCTGGGCGGGCTTCATCGGTGCCCCGCTGGTCGCCATCCGCCTTGGGCCGATCCGTCGGCAGCTCGGGGTGGCGTTCCGTCCGGTTGATCTCTGGGGCATCCCGATCGGCGTCGTCGGTCAGTTCGTGGTCGTGGCGCTCTACGCGCCCTTCATCAAGCACCTCCACAACTTCGATGCGCCGGTCAAGAAGCTCACGGGCGGCAGTCACGGGGCAGGGCTGTGGCTCATCGCACTGGCCACCGTCGTCTTTGCTCCGATCGCCGAGGAGCTCTTCTTCCGTGGACTCCTGTTCCGGAGCCTGCTCAACCTCGCCGGGGGCCTGCGATCACCTCGCGCCCGCAGGTTCGGCGTGGTGGTGGCGGTGGTCGCCGACGGCATCTTGTTTGCGCTGGCCCATGGCGAGCTCGCCCAGCTCGCCGGCCTCGCCCTCTTCGGCATGGTGCTTGCGATCGCCTTCTTGAAGACCGGGCGTCTCGGCATGTCCATGGCCGCCCACATGTCGTTCAACGCGGTGGCCATCGCCTCGCTGGTGGCGTCCTCGGGCGTGGTCCTTCGATGGCTCTGAACCGAACCAAGGAGCGCCGGGCCACGGTCGTGGATCTCGGCCCGACGGGGTGGGATCGCGATCTTCCTCGTCTCTCGGTCGTCATCGCCATCGTCGGGGTCCTCTGGGTCGTCCTCTGGCAGCTGCACCCGAACCTGCTGCTGAGCTCGTCGACCACCACCGGTGGCGACACCGGCGCCCACTACATACTCCCGGCCTTCTTGAAGGGCTCGCTGCTGACCCATGGGCACCTGACGGGCTGGTTCCCGGGGTGGTACGACGGGTTCCCCCTCTACACGTACTACTTCGTGTTCCCCGACCTGCTGGCCGCCCTGGGTTCGTACCTGATCCCCTACGGCGTGGCGTTCAAGCTCGCCACCATCGCCGGATCGGTCCTGATGCCGATTGCCGCCTACTGGTGTGGTCGGCTCTTCCGGCTCACTGCTCCGATCCCCGCCGTGCTGGCGGTGGCGATACTTCCGTTCCTCTTCGACTCGACCTTCACCATCGACGGGGGAAATCTCTTCTCCACCTTGGCCGGCGAATATGCCTTCTCCCTCTCGCTGGCCCTCTCGCTCGTGGTCATCGGACTGTTCGCCCGAGGGGCTCGAACCGGTGCCGGATCGATCGTGACGCCGATCGTCATGGCCGTGTGCCTGGCCAGCCACCTCGTGCCGTACCTCTTTGCCGTGCTCGGTGCGGCTGTCGTGTCGATGCTGGCGCTGTTGCCGGCTCGATGGCTCCCCGGCGACGAGGCGCAAGGTGGCACACTCGGCCTCCGACCACCCCCGCAACCGCCCGTCACCGCGAGGCTCTGGTGGGCGCTGCGAACCGCAGCCCTCGGCCTGGCCCTGAGCGCCTGGTGGGTCGTGCCGTTCGCCACGACCCAGAACCTGACCAATGCCATGGGCTACGTCAATGACACCCAGTACGTCGCCAAGCTCTTCCCGACGGCGGATCTCTGGCTCTCCGGCCTCGCCTTCATTGCGCTGGTCGTGGGCCTCATTCGCAGAAGCCGGTTCGCGATCACCTTCAGCATCCTGGCCATCGTGATGGCGCTGGCTTTCGTGCTCGACCCACAGGGCGCGCTCTGGAACGAGCGGCTGCTCCCGCTGTGGACCTTCAGCTGCACCCTGCTGGCCGGATGGATCGTCGGCGTGACCTTGGCCGCCATCGCTCGCGGGTGGCGACGACGGAGGCTCGAGCGCTTCGCCTCGGGCAGGACCAGCTCACCACCGACGAGCCGCATCTGGCTCCCCGGTGCGGTGGCTGGGCCGCTGGTCGCCCTGGTGCTCGCAGTGGTGGTCGTGGTGACGCCCATGGTCCCTCAGGTCGTCCCGGTCTCGTGGCTCAACGCCATCGGCATCACGCCGGGTGCGAACCAGGTGTCCTCCTGGGCCGCATGGAACTACTCGGGCATGGAGTCAAAGCCGGCCTACCCTGAGTACCGCTCGTTGATCTCGACGATGGAATCGTTGACCAAGACCTACGGCTGTGGTCGAGCGATGTGGGAGTACAACTCGGATCTCGACCGGTTTGGTACCCCGATGGCTCTCATGCTGCTGCCGTATTGGACCAACGGGTGCGTTGGGTCCCAAGAAGGGCTCTTCTTTGAGTCCTCGGCCACGACGCCCTACCACTTCCTCATCCAAGCCGAGGTCTCGTCGGGGCCATCCGATCCCGAGGTCGGCCTGCCGTACGGGACGACGAACGTTGCCCTTGGCGTCAAGCACCTCCAGCTGCTCGGGGTGAAGTACCTCATGCTGTCGAGCCCGGCCACCCAGGCCCAGGCTCACCTCGACCCTGACCTCCAGCTGCTCACCACGTCGGGCCCGTGGGCCGGGTCGACGGGGACGCCGTCGACCACGACGTGGAAGATCTATCTGATCAAGAACTCGCCGACCGTGGTCGGACTCACCCACCTGCCAGTGGTGGTCCCAGGCATCGCGGCAAGCCAGGACTCCTGGCGCAGTGCCAACGTGACCTGGTTCCTCGACCCTGCTCGATGGAAGGTGCCGTTGGCCGCGTCCGGTCCGGCCAGCTGGCCGAGGGGCACGGCGTCAGCCACGACCTCGCCCACGGTGGTGCCTCCTCGGGTCACGAACGTGTCGACGGGGACCTCGAGCGTGAGCTTCGACGTGTCGCACGTGGGCACACCGGTCGTGGTTAAGGTGTCGTACTTCCCCCAGTGGCAGGTCACCGGTGCGACGGGCCCCTATCGAGTGAGCCCGAACCTGATGGTGGTCGTGCCGACCTCCACGCACGTCACCCTCCACTATGGCGAGGCCCCGTCGAACGTGCTCGGTGCGCTGGTCTCTGCGCTCGCCCTTGCGCTGCTCGTGGTGCTGGCAGTCCTGCAGCGCCGCCGCTCGAGCTGAGCGGTCAGCATCCTCTTGATCGCGTGAATTCGCAGTACTCGCAAGGGAACCTAAGAGTTCCTCAATAGTTAACTTTCCGATCACCCCGGTGCCAGAGGGGGTTCACCTTGCTTCTCTAGGTTGCATCACGGTGGTCCGGGCGGAGCGGAACCTCGGCTGCTGCGAAACATTCCAACGTCCTCCATCTGAAGAGATGGGGAGAGGAGCAACAACCAATGGCTCAGAGCCCTAACTCCCGCCTCAAGCGGGTTGCGGTTGCAGGACTTACGGTGGCTGGCGCCTCCGCTCTGTCCCTCGCAGCTGTCATCCCCGCTGGTGCGGCTGTGGTCTCGCAGAACGCGAACAACATCATCGTTGGTTCGGGTTCGTCGACGACCTACAACATGATGCAGCAGATCGACCTGCTGTTTAACAACGCACAGTCCTGCCCGATGACGACCGCCAACTCCGCTGTGACCGCAGCGCCGCTGGACTTCGGTTGCATCGCCGGTGGCGGTGGCGACCCGTTGGCACTCAACGCGTCCCCAACGAAGACCCCTGAGAACCCCTGGGCCGACGTGGCCGTCGAGGAGCCGGCCATCGGTTCCTCCTCGGGCATCGCGCAGCTCGAGAAGGCTTCGGGTTCGCACAGCACCTCGGTGAACGTCGCCACGAATGTCAACTTCGCTCGCTCGTCGCGCGTCGCTGCTTCGTCGGACTACACCGGCCTCAACTTCGTCGCCTACGCCGAGGACTCCGTGTCGTGGTTCCACTTCACGTCCGTTCCTGGCGCTGACCAGACGACCACCGAGACCAACGGCGCTGGCGCCACCACCGTCTCGACGCCCAACGGCACCACCATCGCCACGCCGTCGGCTGGCATCACCAACCTGACCAAGGCGCAGATCGCCGGCATCTACGCCGGGACCTACACCAACTGGAACCAAGTCGGTGGAAGCAACGCCCCCATCGTGGTGTTCGCACCCCAGGAGGGCTCCGGCACCCAGTCAACGTTCAAGACGTACCTCGGCAATGACCCGTCGGCCACGTCGAACAGCGTGAACTGCTACCCGACTGTTGGGAGTACCCCTGCAGGCTGCACCGGTCCGGTCGTGATCTTCGAGAACGAGCTCTCGAGCCTCAACTCCTCGACCTTCATCGGCAACCAGGTGACCAACTTCCTGCCGACGATCCCGGCTGTCGCTGGCACCGCCAACGACACCTTGATCGACCACCGCACGACCTCGACTGAGGGCAACACGGCGAAGAACGCCACCAAGGTCGTCGTCGCCAGCCAAACGGCGATGTCGGTCGGCAGCGTCCTGACCATCAACGGCGTGGCCGGCACCTACACGGTCTCGGCGATCACCCCGGTGGTCCACTCCGGTCACACAACCGGGTACTCGGCGACCGTGTCTCCGAAGGTGGCAGCTGCCGCTACGGCGGGCACCACGGTCTCGTGGACCAACACGACCCACCCGACCACCCGCAACTTCACCATCAGCAACGCCGACGAGGCCGTTCGCGCCGACGCGATCTTCTTCTACAGCTTCGGCAAGTGGCAGGCACAGACGCACTCCAGCTTGACCGGCACTGGTCAATACGCCTCGCTCAACACGGCGAATTGCGCGACGCAGGACTGTGGCTCGGCCAACCTTCCGGCTGGCTACTCGGCCACTCTCGGGAACCTCGACAGCACCCCGCTGAACAACTACAACACGATCGCCCAGCAGTTCCCGGCCTCGCGTTACCTGTTCAACGTGTACTCGAACGGTTCGAACTCGAAGATCCCGGCGGCCACGGCTCCCACGCTGAACTATGTCTCTGAGGCCGGCTTCATCTGCAAGCCCCAGAACGCAACGTTGGTTGACGCGGCCTCCGGTCACACCTACCTCAGCGAGATCCAGAGTGCCATCGAGGCGCAGGGCTTCTTCCCGATCTCCGATGGGGCCTCGTCCGGTGTGGTGAACCAGACCGCGGGTGACGAGGGCTCGGTCACGAACCCCGTGACCGGCATGACGCTGACCGCAGCTGGCTCGCAGGAGACCGGTACCGGTGCGCAGACCGCCACCGTGAACAACTACGGGCTCTACATGAATGTGCCCGGAACCGGCCTCGCCGGTGGTGAGAAGACCGCCCCGAACGGCGATCTCTCTGGCTACTGCATGGTGTCGTCGACTGACGGCAACGCAAGCAGCTGATCCAGCTCATCTGCTGATTGACCCCCCGGCCGACTCTTCGGAGTCGGCCGGGGGCGTTGATCGGTAGGGTTTTCACGTCGCTGCCCGGCTCATTGGAGTTGGGCAGCGACGTGAAGGCGTCCTGCCTTCTTCATCTACTCTCCAACCAACAACGTCGAAGCTCGATCAAGGACACTTTCTGACGATGACAGTCATCGATGCCGCAGAGCCCGAAGCTCTGACGACAACGCAGAAGCCGATCAAGATCGCTGTTCGTCGGAGCCGGGCGGACAACGTCTACCGACGAGTCGCCTGGGTGGCCGCCTTCTCGACCTTCGTCATCCTCGTGCTCATCGGGGTGTTCTTGTACCTCCGAGCCCGCCCTGCGTTCGACTACATGGGCTACTGGGGCTTCTTGCACACCCAGGTCTGGAACGTCTCTGGCTCGCACCCTTCGTTCGGCGTGGGCTCCGCGCTGGTCGGCACCATTGTGCTGGCCATCATCTCGCTGATCATCGCAGTGCCCGTCTCGATCGCCTGTGCGCTCTTCATCAATGAGTACGCACCGAGCAAGCTCTTCGGCTTCTTCCCGCTCAAGGGGCTCTTGACCTCGATGGTCGACCTCATGGCCGCCATCCCGTCGGTCATCTACGGCCTTTGGGGCTTCTTCGTCCTGCAGACGTCGATGAAGGGCCTCTCTCGATGGCTGTCAGACCACCTGTCATTCATCCCCGGCTTCAAGGTCACGACGCCGACCTACACGTCGAGCTTCTTCATCGCCGGCACCTTGGTCGGGATCATGATCATGCCCATCATCACGGCGCTGTGTCGTGAAGTCTTCTCTCTTACCCCGCTCGGGGAGCGCGAAGGGGCGCTCGCCATGGGGGCGAGCCGTGCTCGCGTAGTGAAAGACGTGGTGTTCCCCTTCTCCAAGGGCGGCATGGTCGGCGCCATCATGCTTGGGCTTGGTCGAGCACTTGGTGAGGCGATCGCCGTGTCGATCATCATCTCGTTGACCTTCGGCTACCCCAACCACGTCCTCCAGCCGGGTGGGAGCTCGATCCCCGCCCTCATCGCCACCAAGTTCGGCTCCGGTGGAGCGCTCGGTGCCGCGGGTCTCCTGGCCGCCGGCCTGGTGCTGTTCTTCTTGACACTCATCGTCAACCTCATCGCCGCCAACATCGTGAGCCGTCAGGAGAAGAAGCGGCAGTGACGACAACCTCGAACACCCCCTCCGAGGCGGAGGCGACGATCGGCGATCCAGTGGTCGCGCCGACGCCGAACGATGACCGTCGACGGCGCATCGTCAAGACGAGGGACTTCAAGCCCACGGACGCCGCGCTCTTGATCGTCACGATGCTCTCGGCCTACTCCATCGTCTGGATCATCTTCGACCAGCTGACGCTGCTGTCGGGCGAGTTCGGCTTCGTGGTGTGCACCCTTGGCATCTTCCTGGCCCTGTACTGGTTCGTGAACCTGCAGATCTACGGGCGTCACATGGCCGTGGACCGACTCCTCGGCGGCCTGGTGACCTTCGGTGCGCTCTGCATGATGCTGCCGCTCGTCTTGCTCGTGTACTACGTCTTCGCCAAGGGCTTGCCCTTGTTGTCCTTCAGCCGGTTCACCCAGACGCAGGCCGGAGTGGGCCCGCTGAGTCCGATCAGCAAGGGTGGCTTCCTCCATGCCATCGTCGGCACCCTCCAGCAGGTCGTGTTGGCAGCCATCATGGGGATCCCGATCGCCGTGCTGACGGCCATCTTCTTGAACGAGATCGGCGGCAGGATCGCCTCCTCGGTGCGCACCGTCGTCACTGCCATGAGCGGGACGCCCGCCATCCTCGCCGGTGTGTTCATCTACTCGATCTGGGTGCTCACCTTCCATGGCTACTCCGGCTTCGCCGCATCGCTGGCGCTCGCCATCCTGCTCCTGCCAACCGTCACCCGAGGGACCGAAGAGGTGCTCCGGATCGTCCACAACGACCTTCGGGAGGCCTCGGCGGCGCTTGGTGCTCCGGACTGGCGCACGGTCTGGTCGGTGGTCCTCCCGACCGCCCGCTCGGGCCTTGTGACCTCGATCCTGCTGGGCATCGCCGTCTCGATCGGTGAGACCGCTCCGTTGATCATGACGGTCTTCGGCTCGCAGGTCATGAACCTGAACCCGTTCAAGGGCCCCCAGGCGGCGTTGCCGCTCGTGGTGTACCAGGAGATCAAGCTGCCCCAGAAGTCCGCAGTGGCCCTCGGCTACACGTGCGCGCTGGTGCTCTTCATCCTCGTCTTCGCCATTTTCATCATCGCTCGGATCCTCGGCAGTGCCTGGCTCCAAGGTGTGCTCCGCAGCCGCAAGGGTGGCGCAAAGGGTGGCTCGAACGCGGCGATCGAAGAGGATCTGATGTCGGTGGCACTTGCTCCGGCCATGAGCATGGGTCTGCCGCGTGACGACCGTTCCCTCAACCCTGATTGGGGTGGGGAGGAATGACCGTCACCCTGACTGGATTTGCCCTGCCTGAAGACCGACACTTGTTGCCGACGGTCGGCGACGTCTGTGAAAGGACCCACACACGATGACGACCAGTGATCTCTCAGAAGAGAGTCGCCTCGTGGCTACCTCGAGCTCCGGCACGAACCAGAGCGGCTCTGCCAACCCCATGGGCATGGAGGCGGGCGAGCTCGTGGCGGAGGGCGTCTGTGCATGGTTCAGCGGGCGTCTCGTCCTCGCCGACGTCGACCTCCACATGGAGCGACAGCGGGTCACGGCACTGATCGGCCCGTCCGGCTGTGGCAAGTCGACGTTCCTTCGGATCCTGAACCGGATGCACGAGACCATCAACGGCGCGGAGCTAGCTGGTTCCGTCGAGCTCAACGGCGAGGACATCTACTCGCCCACCCAGCGCGCCACGACGGTCCGTCGTCACATTGGCATGGTCTTCCAGCGGCCCAACCCCTTCCCGGCGATGACCATCGAGCAGAACGTGCTCTCTGGTCTTCGCTTCAACCGGATCAAGACCTCGAACAAGAACGATGTCGTCGAGGAGGCCCTCACCAAGGCAGGCCTCTGGACGGAGGTCCGGGACCGTCTGAGCAACCTCGGCGGCGCGCTGTCGGGTGGCCAGCAGCAGCGTCTCTGCATCGCTCGGGCGCTGGCGGTTCGGCCGTCGGTCCTCTTGATGGATGAGCCCTGCTCTGCGCTGGACCCGGCCTCGACCCTTCGGATCGAGCAGACGATCTCGGAGATCCGAGAAGAGGTGACGGTCGTCATCGTGACCCACAACATGCAGCAGGCCAACCGTGTCTCTGACACCTGTGCCTTCTTCCTCTCGGAGAACGGCAAGCCTGGGCACATCGTCGAGGTTGGTCCGACGACCAAGATGTTCTCTGACCCGGACGACCCTCGCACCCTCGACTACGTGAACGGACGGTTCGGATGACCAGCACGTCGCGCACCCGTCGATTCATGGTCGCCGTTGCGGCCCTGCTCGCCGCGGTGGTCCCCTCGGCCGCGGTCGTCATGGGCGACGCCGCACCGGCGAGCGCCGGTGTCACGGTCAGCGGCACGGGCTCGAGTTATGCCGCCATCGCCATCAACGCCTGGGTCTCGCAGGTCTACACGGCACTTGGCTTGAACGTGAACTACCAGAGCTCGTCGTCGGTGATCGGTCTCGAGAACTTCGCTCAGGGCCTCGTTGACTTCGGAGCGTCGGAGATCGGCTACGACGCGGGACAGACCCAGACCCCTCCGCCGTCGGACTACCAGTACCTGCCGAGCGTGGCCGGGGCCACGTGCCTCATGTACAACGTGCTCGGCCAGACCGGTCAGCAGGTCCAGCAGCTCCAGCTGACCCCTCAGGTGATCGCAGGGATCTTCACCGGGACCATCCGAAAGTGGAGCGATCCTGCCGTGGCGGGGTTGAACCCGTCGGCACTGCTGCCGAACGCGCCGATCGTGGTCACCTTCCGTTCAGATGCGTCGGGTGACAACTACATCTTCTCGGACTATCTCCAGACCCTCGAGCCCTCCACCTGGGCTGCGTTCACCGGCGCCATGGGCGCTCGAAACGGGCCTACGGCGGTCTGGCCCACCCCGGCAACTGGCGGCACCTCTGCAGGACAGTTCAACGAGAGCAACTGGGTGGCGCAGAACGGATCGGACAATGCCTCGAACTACGTGGCCTCGTCGCTGAACACGATCACCTACGTCGAGACCGGCTATGCCTCCGAGCACAACATGCCGTGTGCCTACATCCAGAATACGGCGGGCAGTTACATCCGGCCTTCGGAGCTCGGCGACGCCTATGCGCTCACAAGCGACCAGATCAACCTGACCACCGGCGAGCAGAGCCTCGGTGCCGTCTTCACGTCGCCGAACCCCCAGGCCTATCCGATCTCGGCCTACAGCTACCTGACCTCCTTGAAGGGCACCCTGCCTGCCAACAAGGGGGCAGTGCTGAGCGCCTTCGTGCTCTTCTTGGCGTGCCAAGGGCAACAGTCAGCGGCAACGCTGGGTTACTCCCCGCTGCCGACCAACCTCGTCCAGGCGGACTTCAACGCCATCTCGAACATGAACGGTCACGTGCCGCTGCCCTCGGCGATCAACGCGCAGACGTGTCCGAACCCGTACATCACCGGCCAGCTCCAGAGCGTTGGTGAGCCTCCGATCCTGGGCGCTCCTACGGGGAGCTACACCGGCACGGTCACGGTGGGAGGCGGCGGGGGAGCCAGCGGTGCCGGCACGGCAACTGCCGCCTCAGCAGCCAACGCCGGCACCGGTGGTGCTGCGGCGGTACTCAAGCCGAAGGTCGGCGCCGGTGGGACGATCACTGCGGGAGGCCAGACCCCTGGTGTCGCCCTCCTGGCGGCGAGCAACCAGCTGCTCGGGATCCCCGGACCGACGTGGACGATGATCCTGTGGACGCTGGGCTTCCTCGCCCTGCTGGCCATCCCGATGGTGCTGTTCGCGCTCTCAGCGAACAAGTCGGGGAACGGCGTCGTGGCGAGGATCCGCCGCGTGGGATCGTCCTCAGATGTGGAGAATGAAGGTGACGCTGATGCGTAGGTCGCTCATGCGAATCGTCGTTGTCATGGCTGTCGCTCTCTCGGGCGCACTCAGCTCGCTCTTGTTTGTCGGCAGCGCGCAGGCGACCACGGGCATCGCACCCACGCCGCCGTGTCCGACGGCATGGACGTGTGTGGCAATGCCGCACAACGGGGGAGAGGTCCAGATCGGTCCGGCCCAGGGCGTGGCACCGGTCGGCGGGGTCCAGCCCTTCGTGTACATCCGCGGCTACGGGTTCCAGCCGGGCGACACGATCCGGGAGCACTTCTGCTCGTTGGTGACCCCGCTGACGAACTCGATGCTGTGCGCGGTCTCTGCTGGGAGCCTCTTCATCGGTGCACCCTCGGCGAACCTGATCGTCCTGCCTGACGGGACGTTCGCCTACTCGACGCAGGTGCCGCTGAACCCACCGTCGAACCAGACCCCCTTCCCGGGACAAGTGCCGTTCTCCCGGCCCAACGTCAATGGCCCGTTCTACTGCGACGGTGGATCGCTCAGCTGTGGCATCACCATCACTGACGGTGCGTTGAGCTCGCCGTATTCGAATCAGGCCCAGCCGTCGAACTCGGCCGTGGTTCCGATCCAGTACAACCTGGCGTCGGTCGATTGCCCGGGCACCCAGACGCTGGTGACCTCGGAGTCCGATCAGATGATGGCGCCGCTCCTGCCCGCCGTGAACCGGCTGAGCTGCAAGGGTGCGCACCCCTACAACCTCTTCAACACTGAGCAGACCGGCAACAGCGCAGTCGCCGACCTCTACAACAACGTGCGCAACACCAATGCCAGCGCCATCCGCATCGCCTTCACGACCGATCCCGAAGACCCGGCACAGCAGAAGTTCCTCCCGGCAGGCCACTTCGTGGTGATCCCGGTGGGCCTGACCTCGGTGGTCACGGCCTTCAGCTCACAGGTCTTCTTGGGGAACAAGTCGTTCCCCCAGACGACGCAGAACCTGACGGCGAACATGAACGCAGGGATCTTCACCGGCTACTACACCGGTCCCTATCCCACCTCTGACCCCACCAAGTGCGCTGGTGGCTGCATCACGCCGCCGTGCACGTTGACCACCGTTTGCTCGATCTTCCAGCTCAACTCCGGCCACGAGGGCTACTTCCTGGCGAAGAACTTCGCCGCCCAGCCGCTGGCGGTGCAAACGGGAGCGACCGATGCCTTGACCCACTGGATCTGCTCGGCTCCCTCGGCAAATGCCCCTTGGGGCAACACCTCGTCGACGGAGCTCCAGACAGGTTCGGAGATCATGCAGGCAGGATTGAAGGCGGGTGGTCACCCGTACTCGACGTGCCCGATGGTCGACCAGTGGCCCGCCGAGACCATCGCCAACTCCCTCTGGACGGCGGGGAGCAACCCTCCTGACCAGCTCAAGGCCATGAACGCCGTGCTGCCGCCGGTGGGCTCCGGCGGCATCGCCTTGGCTGACTTCGCCTACATGTATGCGCCGTGGGCTGACTACCTCGGGCTCCAGACGGCGGGTGAGCTCAACGCGGCCAACCAATATCAGCTCCCCACAGCGAGCTCGCTCGACGCCGCGCTGACCGACTCCACTCTGAACCCTGATGGCACCTTGTCGACCTCGTACACGAACACCTCGGACCAGGCCGCGTACCCGCTGCCCGCCGTCATCTATGCCGTGGTCTCCACCGATGCCATGCCGGCGGCTCAGAAGACGGCGATCCAAGGTGCCCTGACGTCGCTCCTCAACGTCACCGGTGGCGCCAATGTCGACCAGCTGCCGAATGGCTACGTGCCCCTCCCGGCGGACCTCTACAAGCAGGCCACGGCCGAGGTCACCCAAGCCGTTGGCAACCCCAGCTTCAAGATCACCGATGTGCTGCCACAGCTGGCGAGCGCCTCGACGACGCCATCAGGGTCAGGCACGGGTGGCTTCTCGGGTGGCTCTTACCTCAGCAACACCTCGTTTGGTGGGCTGAGCTCGTACACGCTCCTGCACCGCACCCTGGGCCTGGCTCAGCGCAACGCGTTGGCCAAGTCGGCCGCGATCCCGTCGTCGAGCCCGCTGTATGGGACCCTCCTCCTGAGCGCCAGCCCGTCTCGTCTGGTGATCCCTTGGGTGATCACACTTGGCATCCTGGCCATGATCGGCGGTGCTCTCGTGATGAGCTGGGGCGGCATCGCTCGTGCCTTCAAGGGGAGGGCCGCCGCCAGTGCCGCAGCCGCTGCTGCAGAGGGTGGCACGCCTGTTGAGTCCGGCGGGGAGAGCTGATGGTCGCCACGCTCGACGACTCGGCGATCGAGGATGAGGCCACGCCGTCCGATGACGAGGAGAAGGGGACGGACGACCTTCGACGGACCATCGGCTTGACCTTGCTCACGCTCGGCCTCTGCCTCTTGCTGTTCCTCGCCTACCTCTTCTCGTTCACCACGCTCCAGCAGGAGCGCAAGCAGCGGCAGATGCTCAACGTGTTCACCACCACCGCTGGTGCCGTCACGCTGTCTGGCGCCATCCCGGCGGAAGGCAACCCGCTTGCGGTGCTCACCATCCCGGCGCTGCACCTTGAGCAGGTCGTCGTCCAGGGCACCTCGCCCACGGATCTGGCGGCTGGGCCGGGGGCCATGCCCCACACGGCGTTGCTCGGCACCAAGGGCAACGCGGTGATCGCAGGGCGGCGCTACACCTCGGGCTCGCCCTTCGCCAACCTGACGAC
>Ga0164296_1001283_pt1 | contig 27102 bp, 24 predicted proteins | sample GEODES057metaG_FD_113533 | JGI IMG/M metagenome (GOLD analysis project Ga0164296, IMG submission 113533) | Dystrophic lake water microbial communities from Trout Bog Lake, Wisconsin, USA - GEODES057 metaG | ecosystem: Environmental > Aquatic > Freshwater > Lake | place: USA: Trout Bog Lake...
GCTGCAGCTGCAGCTGCAGCTGCAGGAGCAGGAGCAGGAGCAGGAGCGGAAGAAGAGGAAGGCGGGTCCAAGAAGTTCCTCATCAAGGGGGTGTATCAGCATGTCGGGGCGGACCAGGTGCGTATCACGGAGTTGCCGGTGGGGACCTGGACCATGCCTTATATCACCATGCTGGAGGAACTGACGGACGGCGGGGTGGACAAGGCGGGCAAGCGGGTCGCGCCGAGCATCCGCGATTTCGTCTCCAATTCCACGGAGAAGACGGTGGATATCTTGGTCACGTTTCCTAAAGGTCGTATCGCGGAGCTGGAGGCCATCACGCCGGCGCCGGGAATCAACGGCCTGGAGAAGCTGTTGAAGCTGACGACCACTGTCTCCACGACCAACATGCATCTCTTTGACGCCGACTGCAAGTTGCGCAAGTACGGCACGCCGGAGGAAATTGTGGACGCGTTCATGGTGGTCCGGCTCGCCACCTATGTCAAGCGCAAGGCGCACCAGGTGACCGAGATGGAGCGCGTCATGGTGAAATTGTCCAACAAGGCGCGGTACATTGAGGCGGTCTTGGCCGGTCAGGTGGACCTCCGTCGCAAGACGGCGACGGAAATTGAGGCCATGTTGCAGGCCGCGCAGCTGGTGCACGTGGACGGGAATTACGACTATTTGATCAAAATGCCGATGGTGTCGGTGTCGGCGGAGAACGTGGACCGTCTCCGTAAAGAGTGCGCCGAGACGGCGCAGGCCCTGGAGACCCTGCGCAACACGACGGTGGAGCAGATGTGGTTGTCGGAGTTGGACACGTTCCAAACCCACTACCAAACCTATGTGAGCAAACGCGCCGCGGAATACAGCACGGCAGCAGCTGGGGGTAGCAAGTCGTCCACGGAGGGGGCCAAGAAAAAGAAGGGTGGAAAGGCGTAGCTGGAAAGGCGTAGCCGCCCTATCGTCCAAAAAAAACCGTACATGTTTTTTTTGTGGTGAATTTACACCCTTTCTTCGTAGGGACTCGGGGAAGAAGACCCCCGATTATCTTTATGAGAGTCGTCACGTAGGGTCTGTGACAGCGGGTCTTCCGTGTTCAAAGAGGCAGACCCATCATCAAGCGGGATCGGGGGGTCGGTCCTATCCGTGTCCGCGACGGCTGATGTGGTTGCAGATGCATGTGCGGGTGCAGAAGCGGTCACTTCAACCATCGCATCCATGACTTGCGTAAGAACTTCCATGGCGTCGTTGTAAGGGATGTCCCAGCCGTCCTCGGTCCATCCTCGGTTGACCCATTCTCTGCCAGGAGGGAACCGGTCATTGGAAAGGGGATCAGCCATGCGCAAGAAGGAATCTTCCAGGATTTCGCCCTCTTCCGCTTCGTAGGCCATTTCATATGGCATATCATTGGCCGCTTGGCTAGCGAGACCAGGTTCAAGGGCTAATCCAAGGCCGAAGGTGGTCGTGGCGGCCGTTGCACATGTCGGCATCAGGGGTTCCCGGCAACAGGGACAACTCGTGCGCCAGGCCAAAGAGGTCATGATGCACACAAAACAGAAATCGTGTCCGCAGGGAGTGACACACATGTTCCGGCGCGGGTCCAGCGTTTCGTAACAGATGGAACATTCGCGCGTTTCTGGTGCGACGTCGGCGCGCCGGCACATTTCGGCCAGACAGGAATCGGTAGAAATGGAAGACATGTCGGAATGCATGGTTTCGTGTTGCTCTTATTACTCTTATAATAGGAGCAATTTCAATTTTGTTTCGCTTTCGGGCACAGCAACGGGCGCCGGAGGCGCTCTACTGGTGGTCAATTTTGACCGGCAGAGTGCAGCACGTGCCCCGGGGTTTGTACGGACTGATGATGGGGGTGCGGGTCAAAGGAAACCCGACCTTGTCCTTGTAGGTATAGACCGAATTCGCGGGGCCGTAGCCCATGGCCGACGCCACGGCATTGCCGTAGACCTTGCGGTATTTGGCGACCGAGTTGGTGATGCTGTCAAATTTCCGGCGGAGGATGTAGGACCCGGCGTCCACGGCGCCTTGTTGCGCAAAGGTGGGGTTGTTGGGCTTGTAGAAGACCGGGGTGAACGGCCGCGCCATCTTGGAGCACGCGGACAGTACGCCGGACGAATCGTAGATGGCGCGTGAAGAGGCGGACCCCTGGCTGCGGTACACGTTGTTATTGGCGCCCGAGGTACCCGGGATGACGGAGGTATGGCCGCTCTGCACGTACTGAAACTGGTTCTGCTGGAAGGTCTTGTTGCGGTTTTGCAGGTACTGGTAGGACGTGGAATTATAGTTGGTTTTGAGGTGGCCACTCGTGCGGCAGCGGCGGCGGGCATTGGTCGCGGGGTCCATGCAGACGCCCCCGGTCGTGAAGGACTTGCAAGCGTAGCGACCAGGGTGGTCGTCGGACAAACTGGTTTGGCCCAAATTCACGGTGACCGCTTCCAGAGGCACCACCTTATCTAAATTGGAAGGGGGAGCATGGGTATGGACGGACACCGTGGCTCCCGGCATTTCCAGGGATTCAATGGTGAGCGACGTACGGGTCACGGTGGCGGTAGGGACACTGGCGATTTCTTTGCGGTAGAGCTTGAGCGGCTGGGCTATGAAAATGTTGTTGCCAATCTTGGCGAAATTGCCGCTCGGGTCCGTGGTCATCGCGTTTTTCTGCACGGTGGCGATGCGCTGCATGTTGGTACGGGATTTTCCCCGGGGCACCTTGGTCATGGCGGTGCCTACCCGGGCATCGTACCGGTAATGACTCTGATTCGTAGACTGTATTTGCGCAGACATTTCACGTGTTGCGGTGTTCTTATACCATATCCATATAGAAATATTGGCGTGAAAAGCGGTAGTAGGTCATGAATTTATTGTGCGATGTGTCTAATTTCCAACCGTACCATGTATGTTTTTTAGAAACCCGGAAGAATATGGTGATAGAAGGCAGTTTTACCAAGATCATATACTCCGATTCGGTGGTGTCGTTGAACGGACTGTATATCCATTGCCCCTTGGAACCTACCCAGGTTCCCATGTTTCCTCTCGCGGGGAGCGCCGGGCCCACGCATTCCTTTTCGGGCATTACCCAGGTCCGTCCTACCACGATGGCGACGTACCAAGAAAACGGGATGACCATTGTGACCCGGAAAATTGCATACGTGTTTTCGCTGATGAATGCCACGAATATCCATTTCGTCAAGGAGCTCAACCGGATAGAGCACGAGCTCATTGAGTATTACAAGGAGTATTTCAAAATCAACAAGACGAACACGTATTCGCTGCGCAACCAGTTGAAGACGGGGAACATCCGGGTCATACAGAAGGTGCCCGTGACCAACGCGGAACAGGTGACCAAGGCTGCTCCTGCGCCGACCCCGAACAAGCCGCTCATCATCAAGATTTCGGGGGTGTGGGAAACAGACATTAGTATCGGTATTACATACAAGTTTACGTTGTAAAACGTGACACGTGACACGGGTCACTTCGTGACCCGTTTAGTATAGTATCCTATACATATCCTTGGTTTGTCCGGCTCTCAGCCAGGAGGTCACCTAGCATTAGGACATGACCATATTGAGTCGGCTCCGGCGCTTGGCCGAGAAACCGACATTGAAGGGGACATTGCTCTTGGACGTGTCAAATTCGCGGTCCAACATGGGGTTGTATTCGTAGGTGGTATTGAACTGGGTCACGTCTATCACTCCGGAGATGGTGGCTTGCTCATTGAGCTGGTAGTACAATTGGCGGATAGTATTGATGCCCTCGTCCACGTTGCGAGCGTAACGGTCAAATTCCGCGCTGTTGACGGTACGCATGGCGCCGGCCCGCATTTGTTGAATATTATTGACGTCGGTATTGGGGTAAAAGGTACTGCGGTCCACGGTCATATTTGCTGCCAACACGCGCTTATTCAGCATATTGTCCTCATAGCCCCAGGCCCAGTAATTGGGGAAGCCGTTGATGCGTTCAAAGTCGCTGGCTAAGATGGCGACGATGCCGCCCAGGGCATGGGGAAATCCGTAGAAATGTTTGACGACCCCCGCGGTCGTTTCGTAGGAGGGGATGGTCTCGCGGTAATTGGGGGTCGTATCCACGTCGTTGAAGACCAGCGTGATGCCCGCGTAGTCGTCGGGGTACATCTTGCGGACTATGAGGAACCCGATGTTTTTCATCGCACCGCGGTTGAAGGGGCGGTTGTCCATTTGGTGAATATAAAAAATCTGGTAGTAGCCAGCCGGTTTGTCCGAGAGGATGACATTGCGCATCTTGGAATCAAACAGGGCGCGTTGGGTTTCGCGGTTGCGGTAAGGCACCAAGAAGACCACTTTAGGAATGGTGGGAATGACGGGGTCGGTGGGCTCGGTTTCCTCCTGGGGCGAGAGCGCAGGGATGGGGGCATAGGGATCCATGTATCCCGTCTCGGGGTGGAACAAGAGCGTAGGTAAGCGAAGCAACCCTTCGGGTATGTGGGCATCCTGGGGGGGATCAATCGGCGCGAAATGCAGGGTCTGCGCGAAGGAATCGGCCTCGGGCAATGAGGACATGTCCATGTCTTTTGCCGTATTCTCGGGCTTCTCAGGTGTTTCGGGTTCCTGTGGTGGTAAGGGCACAGGGGTCGTGGGTACCTGATCGGGTTGTTCAAATACTAATTCTTGCTCCTCCGCCCGCACTTGCTCTTCCGCTGGCGCTTGCTCAGGTTCCTCCGCCCGCACTTGCTCTTCCGCTGGCGCTTGCTCTTCCGCCTGCTCCTCCACTAGCACTTGTTCCTCTATTGGCGCTTGTTCCTCCACTGGAACTTGCTCTTCCGCTGGCGCTTGCTCAGGTTCTTCCTCTTGCTCCTCCGCTAGCACTTGCTCGGGTTGCTCAAATACTAATTCTTGGGGCTGCTCCTCTACTTGCTCAGATTCTTCCACTGGTGCTTGTTCAAATACAAGTACTTGGTCCTCCGCTGGCGCTTGTTCGGGTTGATCAAATACGATTTCTTGGTCTTCCGCAGGTTCCTCCGCAGGTTCCGGTTCTTGGTCCTCCGTTGGCGCTTGTTCGGGTTGCTCAAATACTAATTCTTGGTCTTCCGCAGGTTCCTCCACAGGTTCCGGTTCTTGGTCTTCCGCAGGTTCCTCCACAGGTGCTTGCTCAAACACAAGTATTTGATCCTCCGCTTGCTCCTCCTGAGGCATAGATTCCTCCGGTTCTTGAACCGCCCCCTCCTGTTGGTCCTGTGCGACCACTTCTTCAGAATACTGAACCTCTTGGTCCGATTCCGACTGCATTTGCTGATTGAATTATGCAAAGAAAAATAAATACCATGTTTTACGTGAGGGGTCGGGATGGGGGGTCAGTATTTGTCCAAGATGCATCGCGGTACCAACTGTTCACGGATAGAATCCAGTTTTTTGAAGCACTTGTTGATGGTGACTTCGCTCACGCCACAGATACCCTTGATGTCCACCTTGGTAATATTCAGATGACATATTTGAGACACAAAGAACACGATGCCCGCCGCCGACGATTGCGGGGTATTATCACATACAATGTTGTTGGATTCCACCTTTTGCGCAATGAATTTGGCTAAAATAGCCAGTTCGTTGGGGATGTTCAGTCGGCTGCAGTAACGTTCAATGAAGGCACTGGGCGTGGTGGTACCGAGTTCGGTCTTATGGGACGGCGCCATATTGCGCTCAATGTTGTTAAAGATGTTCACGGCCATGGAACAGCCGTAGGTCGTGCTTTGTTTGTCCAGCTTGAAAATCTCGGCAATTTCGTGGGCGGTGCGCGGGCACTGGTTTAGGCGACACGAGATGTAGATGGACGCGGCCTTGATGCCGTCGCGATTCATCCCCCGAAACATTTTCTGTTCCGAAATGTCCTTGTGAATGACCATGGCGTAGTCAATGAAGATCTTGGGAATACCGGCATTTTGGGCCATGATGGTGATAAATTGGAACTCTTCGTATAGCGATTTTTCCCGGTGTGTGGTGGACTGCCATTCGGTCCATTTGCGGATTTTCTTCATTTCGTACGAGGACCGACTGTTGCCTAAAATCTTGCATCCAAACGACGATTCTACCAACAGGGGGTTGATGGGGTTACCGCAGCGGGTCGGGTCGGCCGCGCCATCGCCGGCCCCGTAATAGCGCCATTCGGGGGAATAGTCCAGCACGTTTTTATAAATAATGCTGCAAAGGGAATTGGTGCAGGTGGGGAATCCGTCTTCCGTGATGGTCAGCACATTCTGGCACGCCTGGCACCGGTGGAAATGGGGTTCCGCCGCGGTCTCGGTCGGTGCCTCTGTTTCCTCAGTTGCCTTCGGACCTTTGGTTGCCTTCGGGTCCGTGGTTTCTTCGGGGGAGGTCACCTCCGGCTCTTCCTCCGCGGTCTTGACATCTTGATCAAATATTTCCCATAGACGGGTTTTTTCCGTGAACGACAATTGGCGCTGATTCTTCTTGGTTTTTTTACCGGTCACGTTCATACAGGTTTAGGAGGTAAGACGTACGGTGCCGTTGACCGTCGTAAAATATAATCACGGGATGATACTTTGACCACGGTTCAAACGCAGCGAATCAATTTTTGCCGACATACTATAACCCGAGTAGCATGGCGCAATTTATGGCAGGTGCCGCCGCGGCCCAGCAAACCATGCAAGCAGTGCAACAAGGTATGCAAGCCGCCACGGACGCCGAAAATGCGACGGCCCAAGGATTTAACGTGGCGACCGAAGTCATCAAACATTCGCGGCCCGAGGATCTGAAGAAGAACCTCCCCAAGATGTTGAGCAATGTCCAAGGCAACGACCCCTTTTCCGGGGCGATTCGGGTGGTGGGGGCCTACGAGGGAATGCACGAAGCTCTGAAGGAACGGATGCATCCGACCGACAACCTGTTGAACGGGACCAATTCGTCGCTTATTGGTGACATGTTCAAAGAATTGGCTTACCAAATCCACCTGTATTTCTGCAACGAATTTTCCCGGATGTTCCAGCAACACGGTCAGAAACTGAAAGAGGTCATTGTGAATACGGTGCGACGGATGTTGCAAGAGACCAACATCGTCCAAGAGTATGTGATCCCCGGTCTACGGAGTGTCATTCGCCGGCTCCTGGAGACTCCCGAAACCCAGTCCATGGTTCTGAAACATTTGCGGGGACCCTGTTACATCCCCGAAACGGCGGTACCCGTGGGCGAACCCGGGACACCCTTTTTCCGCGGGGGGGATGGACCCGCACCCACACCCGCACCGACACCGGCCACAGCCCCCGGCCCGACTGCACCAAGACCCGCTCCTGCCCCAGCCCCGACCCCGACCTCGGCGCCCCTCACCCCTCTGGTAGAAATAGACTACATGGATTCCCCCGACCAGCTCAAACAGTTTATTTGCAACGCCTACCAACGCATGTTCGTGGACCAATGGTCCAGCATCCGGGCCGTCACCATGACCAGCATTGAAGGTATGATTCGCGAAGACCCCGTCATTCGCGATCTCAACCGTAAATTGGTCATTGACCTTATCAATGTAGTCTTTGACGCCCCCAGCACCAAGGCCGAGTTCGTGCGGCATTTGAGCGGGGGATGTGCCATTCCCTCCCCCGCCTTGTCCACGGGTAAAATCGTGTACCCAACCACCCCCCTCACCCCTCAACAACGGGCGGCGGCGAACCGCGAGCGGGAAAACCCCGGTCAGATATTCGCGAAATACCTTCGCCCGTCCGCATAGGAATGAAATGTCCAAGGATTGTATATGATCTTCCCCAGGTGACCGATGAAAGGGGCTTCTACCATGTCCATGGGTCGCGGTGCGGCTCCAGGTCGTCCTCTTGCGGGGGCCACGGCGGCGCCGAGGCCCGGTTCAATTTCAAGTTTCGGTCGTTCGTCCCCTGCGGGTCAGGGTCCGGGCCAAGGCGGGGGTCCGGGAGGTGGTCAGGGTCAGGGCCAAGGCGGGGGTCCGGGAGGTGGCCAGGGTCAGGGCCAGGGCCAGCAGCAACAGAGTGGGATGTCCTCCTTTCTTCAGAAATTGAGCGATGCCGGGGCCAATACGGAACCGACCAAGGTGCCGTTTCGGACCCTTTTTGATACCCAGTACATTGCGATCAAAAAGTGTCTCTGCGAAGGCGTCGCCAATCTGTTCAAGGGGGTGGCCATCACCTGTGTCAACGATGTCCACACCACTTTAAGGAAATCGTTGTTTGTCACCAACATCAGCGAAACGGCGCCACCGGCTCCCTCTTCGTCATCAGGGGCTACTAAAATACTCAGTCCGGAGATTACCAAGACGGTGGACCGGCAAATAGGCAATATCATGACGCATATTCTCAAAGACCCGTCGCCGCAACTTCGGGTGGACATTCGGCGTCATTTTGGCGACGGCTGCCAACCGCGGGCCGGACCCCGGATAAGAGGCGGTGACGGGGGCCGGGCCTATACGCGCAAAAAATATCACAAAATACAGTAGTATGTGATGGCGGTCAACGGTCTCGTAACTAATTTTGAAACACAATTGGCCCAGAATCGGACCCTGCCTAATGAAGTCCTGATCGTATGTCCTACCCGGTTTTCCTGTCCGTGGTGCAACGAAGCCAAACGGTTGGCGACCCAGTATGGTCTCTCCGTGAACACGGTATGGGACGACGTCACGGCCACTCTGGTCAGCTACATTGCTGGAAAAAATGACCAAGTTCGAACCTACCCACGGTGTTTTATGGGTGGCCAATTGGTGGGCGGCTACGACGATTTGAAACGACGGCTGTCTTCTGCCCCTGCACCCGCCCCTGCACCCGCCCCTGCACCCGCAACTCCTTCAGGTGGTCTTGGTCCCTCTGGCCCTGGCCTGTCGGATCCTTCCGGGTCCACAACGCCTTCTGCCGCTGCCGCAGTCGCTGCTGCCGCCGCTATGCCGCAACGACCACCGATATCCAATATCAAGACGTTTTCCAGTGGTCTTTCCCCTTTAGAAGAAGGTTTATTTGCAGGTAGCATGATACCGGATCGTGAACTCAACTGGGCACCCATTGTAGGGACCATTGGTACCAACTTGGCCCCGTTGGCGGACGATTTAAAAAAATGCCTGACCAGCGGGTTCGCCGAACTGTTTGTCAAGACTGCCCCGGTCATGATTGATCGCATCATAGAATCGGTGGTACGCACCGCCGAAGAGGACCCCGTCGTGAAGGCCCATTTAGAGCGGCGGGTCCTCCAAATGATCCTGGAAATCAAGGCGAGTGGCGCCAAAGAAGGCATTCTCCGCAACCTGGACGGCGAATGCCGAGAAGTCTTCATTCATTTGCAAAAGGGGGCGGGGTTAGCTACAGCACAGCCTAGCCGACGTACCCGCCGTCGTCAACCGCGGCGTTCATACTAAAAGTTATTTACAGCACGGTATAATAAGTACTGTGCGGTAACAAAGGCCATGGCATCCACCGACGCAATCTTGGGACAATGGTTGCAAGATCTGTTGCAGTCTATGCCGGCGGCCCCGGGTTCTGAATCAGGTCATGAAGATACGTCGGGATTCTATATGGAACCGCCGTTTTTATCACGCGACGTACCACGTGACTATTCGGCGTATGCTTCTAGAGAAGGCACCGCGGGCATCACGCGGTCGTTCCTGCACAGTTATAATCAGCTGATACAGCTGTACCATACCAACATCATGGAGTATCAGCGTACGATTTCCTATATCATGGATTACCTGAACCGCGAGCACCGGTCGCACCGCACCCAGGCCATTTTTTTAGATAATTTGGTGTACCCCTATAACCGCACTATGCACGAATATAACGAAGTCATGCGTGACTGTTTAGACACTTTGCACGATATTCAGCGCGGCGAACCCCGCCCCCCGGCCAACCCTGCGAGCATATGGGAACCTGTCCGACCTGTGCGAATGAGTACGTCTACTTCCTCGGCAGCGGTGCGGCCCCGGGTCGGGCGCACGGTGACGCTTTTCCAAGACCTCCCGGCCGGGTACCGCGCGGCATCTCCGTTGCGCCCCCCTATCCGGGTTCCAGGACCAGCCCCAGCTTTAGCCCAACCGATGTTGACCCAAGAACAAATACGCAGTACCACTGTCAACCGGATTTATAATGCGCCTCTTGCCCACGGTTCCGAGGCCGAACCGGCAGTATGTCCCATCTCTTTGGAGAATTTCCACGAAGGTGATCTGGTCACGCAGATACGGCATTGCAATCATGTGTTCCATGCGGCTCCGCTCTACCGTTGGTTTCTACGCGACTCGCGTTGCCCTGTGTGCCGATACAACCTGTGGGATGCCTCGTTTTCCGACGTCGGGTCAGGTACTGACGGTGCCGCGGCCGTCGGGGCCGTCGCAGCCGTAGAAACCCCGCCTCGTAATCGTTCCCGTTCCGCGACGGAACCGACCTTGACCCTGCCGCCGACGTTTTCTCTCCATGATACCGCGGCCGCGGCCGCAAACGCGAATGTGAATGCGAGTGCGGCCGACAACCTCTTGCGTCAATGGCTCTCCACGATTGCCATGTCGTCGTCCCCGCCGCCCGGATTTACCAACATGGATCTGGACATTACCTACAGCATTGAATACGACGTTTCTGGCGCCCAATTGTGACCGCGTACTATATACGCCCTTTACGTCACTTACGTTCCTTACGTTCCTTACGTTCCGGCCTATGCGAATCACCAAGTACGTGAGTATTCCGGTGTTTGCCCTGAGTTTCCTCTTTGGTCTGCTCGCCGTCTACATGTTCAACCAGGGAGAAACCCGCAAGATTTACGTGTATCCCACCCCGGAGAATTTGAAAAAGATCCAATACAAAGATGGTACCGATACCTGCTTTGAATTCAAACAGATGGAAGTGGCGTGCCCGGCGAACGACACATTGATGTCTAAATTGCCTGTCCAGGCATAAACCGAAGGTGAGCTGCGCTAAACCGAAGGTGAGCTGCGCTAAACCGAAGGTGAGCTGTGCTAAACCGAAGGTGAGCTGTGCTAAACCGAAGGTGAGCTGCGCTAAACCAAAGGCGAGCTGTGCTAAACCAAAGGTGAGCTGTGCTAAACCGAAGGTGAGCTGCGCTAAACCAAAGGCGAGCTGTGCTAAACCAAAGGTGAGCTGCGCTAAATGAATGACATGTATAGGATCCTATACCTGTCATTGGGCTTCGGCTTTACACCGTTACCGTTTCTTGTTCTTCTTGCCGGCAGACGGCTTCGGCGCGGTGGCGCCCACCGTCTCGTTCAGGTCCAGACCCAAGGAACGCGACAATTCTTCTAAAGAAAGGTTCGGATTAGCTGGGGTCTGACTCTGGGTAGCGGCCGCCTTCATTGCGGCCTCGGCCTCCGCCATCTTCTTCTGCATCATGCGCGCCTTCAACCGTTCACGCATGCTCTGTTGCTGCGTCATGCGGTTGAGGGCATTCATGTCCATGCGCGCGTTCTTCGGCATGGGCATCCCCATGTTCTTAAACATGTCCTTGAAAGCCCCCATGTCGCCGCCCATGCTCTTCATGCGGTTGAGGAGGTCCGTCGCCTCCTTCATCAACTCCTCTTGGGACACTTCGCCGCTGCTCATCTTCTTCTTCAGTTTCTCGCCAATGGTCTGGATGAGTTGGCTGATCTTGGCGGGGTTCTTCATCAGCTTCTGCAACATGTCCTTCGTGGATCGGATGTCCTTGGCGTCTTCGCCTAAAATGCTGGACAGGTCGCCCGAGATCTCTTCCGCCAGTTCCTTCGCCATGGCCCCGATTTTGCCGTCAAACAGGCCCTTCAGGTGGTTGTGTAATTCCTCTAAATTGGGCATTTTAGGGAAATTCGGGGGCGGCGGGATCGGTATTTCCTCGTGATCGGACGACTTGCCTTCGGTGTCGGCTGTCTCCCCGGTATCAGGGCCCTCGGGCGCCATGCCTTGGAAGAAATCCGTCATACTCTTCATGGTCTCCGTGAGTTTCTCCAAGAGGTCCGATTCGTCAATGCCCTCAAACAGGTTCTTGGAGTCGCCGAACCGTGACCGGTCGTTGACACTGCCGACAATGGTAAACAGAATCAACTGCAAATAATTCCACAACACGTTGCAAGTATTCTCACTGACTCCCTCGCATTGAAAGAGCGTCTTGAAATCCACGCCCGGCAGGAACTCCGTGTTCGCGGTGTTCCCCGGTGCGAAAATATCGGCATTCTTGTACAGGATGTCAAAAAACCGCTCCGGAAACACCGCCGTGCAGTGCTGGAAAAGTCGGCGGACCTGTTGTTCGCGTTCTTCCGGCGCGAGGGCATCCAGTGCCGCCGCCGTCCATGCCGACCAAGACGCCGCGTACTCCGGAAACGTGGTGGACAAGTCGGCACACATGTCAGATATCATCTTTTGAAAATTCTCGGGGACGGAGGGGGACGGGCCCTCGGATCCGGCCCCACCGCCGGCGGCCGCCGCCGCGGCCTTCTTCGCTTTTTTTTGATTCTTGGACGGCATCCTACAGCAATCCCTGTGTATAGGATAATGCATGTGTTTTTATGTGGTGATTTTCACTTGACTGCGTAAGGTTCACCGCCGGCGACCTCCGTCATCATGCTAAAGACCGACGAATTCGTGTAAGTGGTCGTGTTCCTCGTATACCAGTCTACAGGCACCGTACCAGTCATAGTAGACCCCGTCGGTGTATATGAGTGTTGGTTTCCCTGGGACGTCATTCGCGAGGATGTGTACATATGACCCCGGAAGGTGCCTAAAGTTCCCTGGGTGACCCGCACATCGTCCATCAAAACTTGAATAAAGTCCACGTCGGCGTCCTCGGTGGCCACTTCCTTGCTGAGTTCCAACTCGCGGTAAAGTTGGGCCAATTCCGCATGGAGCGTCGCAATATCCGGCCCCCGCGCCGCGATCCCGTCCTCTGTCGTACCGTCCTCTGTCATACCGTCGTGTTCGCGGTTCGGACCCATTCGCCGACCCAGCCGAGGTCGGTCCCGTACCGCCGTCTCGTAGGTTTTGACTCGGTACAAACACTCTTGGGTACGTTGTCTCAGCAAATATTTAGTCAAATCGGTGGGTACACGTTCCCCCGTGACGACGTCTACCAAGGGCGGCAACGCCGTCAGAATATTCACCAGCGCTCCGTCCACATTGCATATGTACACAGCCGCCTCGGCCACCGCCTCAGCGGTGGCCTCCCCGTCTACACCTCCTGCTTCCATGCATAGGTGATAATCCTTCTGCATCTTTCCGGCTAAAAGGGGGAGAACCAACTCGGTCGTCCACGCATTGGTACGCCAATCGTACACGCGCATTCCCTCGGTCATCCGGAGATGCAGTATGTCGGCGTTCCGAGGAAACGGGTACAAGAGATTGTACAGGATCTCCCCGCAAATCCACCCGGATTTCTCCAACTGGTCCATGAACCGGTATTCGCCTAAAGGGGACCGGTCCGCCAGGTAATTGAGCAACATGCTGTCGTGGTCATCGCCGACCCCCACGAAAATATGTTGGTCGGCGGGGTCCACCCACGCTTGGAGTTCGGCCGGGGTCTTTTTCCCCGCCGTCGCCTCGCCGTCCGTCATCTGAATATGGACGACGCGATGGCCGGGATGGCTGGCCCGGTACGTTTCCATCTTGGTATGCACGTATTTGAAGGATTTTTCCAGGTTGGTGAGTCCCCACGCATCAATGTGGTCCAGGGCGTCGTAAATCGCCGGCAGATGTTCCGGGACAATGTCCACGAAGCCGTCGTCTAAAGTAATTGGACCGCCACCGGCCGGGGCCAAGGCCCCGGCGGCCGCGCCGCCTCCCGCGTCTACCGAACCCAGTGCCGTATATCTCTCTTGTAAAATATTGGTGACATCGTGGGAGAATACCAAGAAACAAATGCGTACCGAGACGGCCCCCGACGACGTATATTTAGCCACCATGGCACAGAGGTTTTTCAAGACATGTTGGATGTGTTCCAGCTTGGTGCGTCCGTCGCCACATACGTCGGTCATGGAACCCGACCGGTCCAGGCTGACAAGGATGGCTAAAGGGGTGGACGACATCGGCACCTCGGGCACCTCCAAATGTACCGTACCAAAGGTGGTCGCCCCCGCGGGCCAAGTATGAGGGCGCAACGCGTCAGGAAGGTCAACCGAGCTGTGCCATTCCAAATATCCTTCTATGGGCGCGGGGAAGGGGGCATTTAGGTGATCTATCCAAACCGCCATATTTTCCACTTTCAACCCACCAATCAGACCAAGTTACCTGTTATCGCCCGATGGGTTTATGCCCTTTACGGGGGCACCCATTCCAACGAGAGGTATAGGATCCCGACCCCGCCCCGCCCCTTCCAGGGATCTTTAGGAAAACGGACCAAGAGGGGGCCGTTGCGTATTCTTGGACCACCTCCCCTCCCCCAACGAGATGTATAAGATCACATACATCCCGTTGTCATCTGTCCCCATTCTTGGTACCTCCGGGGATCTTTAGGAAAACGGCCCAAGAAGGGGCGTGGCGTATTCTTGGAAACGCCCACGAGAGTACAGGATCCCATACAATCCATTGACCCCATCCGGGGATCTTTAGGAAAACGGACCAAGAGGGGGCGTTGACAATTGTTACAACCCCCAACGAGATGTATAGGATCCCATATGTCTTGTTATCCCTCTGTTCCCCATTCTTGGTACCTCCAGGGGTTCTTTAGGAAGATCCCTCTAAAAGGACGCCGTGGAACCCCTTGGACCACGTCCCCTCACCCAACGAGATGTATAGGATCCCATATGTCTTGTTGCCCCTCTGTCCCCCATTCTTGGACCCCTCCAGGGCTCTTTAGGAAAACCGACCAAGATGGATCGTTGGAAACCCTTTGGAAACCACCCCTCTTAAGTGTGGAAGGCGCATACCAACGCCATCACGAACAAAAACAGCATCCATCCTTGCATGGATTTCACCATCACTTCGGTCGCGCGGTCCGGATAATTGACCCCGTCCCCCGTGAGCGGTATCAACGTCATGCCCAACACGCGGTGCACAAAAAACGTGACCAAGGCGAATGCCATGAACGCCATGAACCAAAACACCAAGACAAACCCCAGTGACAGTGGAAACGTGGCCTGGACGCCGTTGATGAGGAACCCGTACACACTTTCTATGAAATACACGGCCCTATCCACGACCCACATGGCGGCGTCTATGATGATCTCGGCGATGCGTACCAAGATACTCAGTATCCATCCTATCATGCCCAAGAGGGGCACTTCTTTCACATTTACCGTCAGTCGGGGGTCCATCACTCAGTTATACTATAGCGCGAAACCGAGGTCAACACGAAAACCCACATAAAGCATTGCGACGATAACAAGGTAGACGTTCAATACCCGGACCCACCCATTCCAACCACCGTTTACCGGTAGACCACATTATTCCTAAATAACATGTTGGCGGAAAACCCCATGGAGAACAGCAGCGGCGCGCCCGCCACGGTGGGCGATTACCTGGACGCCGCCGAGACTGGTTCCGTGTATTCGTTTGTGCCGTATTCGTACCAAGACGAAGAATCGGTGTACAGTGACCGCAAAGGGAAAACGACCCGAGGCGGGCGCCCCTATACCTCGCGTACCAATGGGAACACCTTTGTCGGGTCGGACCGCGGTCATCGCCGCCTTTTCCAACAGGTGCGCGGCAAGCGGGTGCCGGTGGAGTTTTACTTGACGCGGTATGCCCCGGGCACCCACATTCGCAACGCTATCAGTGGTATCCGCGAGACCACGGTGGTGGGCCGCCAAGAGGAGGGCAATTATTTCAAGGTGGGGTTGTCGTTGCCCGAGGTGACCGGGGACCAGTACGGGGCGCTGTACTATTCGTCACCCGAGGAATACGAGCGCCACTTTTATACCACGGTGTCGCAGCCGATTAAAGAAAAATGGCTGGCCCGGGTCCAAAATTACGGCAACGTCTACGGCAGCGCCTAAATGGGTACCACCGCTTCCTCCCCACCCACGTAAAGACAAATTCATAAATAAGACCATTCGCATAGGCATGATCTTATTTTACTACACAGTAGCCGTGTTCACCGCCGGGGTTTGGTGGCATAGCGCCCACGAACGCGCGTTCCAGAGGCGGGCCGTGGAAGATTCTTTCGTCGCCTCGTGTGCCCAGGTCCAACCCCGTCTTACTTCGCCTCCGCCGCCAAGCACCGTTCAAAAAAGGCGTCAATTTCGGTCAGGTTGGCACCTGTAACGCTGTCGTCACATACAAAGGTTTCATTTCCGCGGCGGTACATCAGCATCGCCGGCACCCCGGCCACCATTTTCTTCTTCATCAAGTAGGCGTACACCTCAAAACTCTCGTCCACGTCCACCGACACGCACTGGACCGTCTCCGGCATCGCCTGGAACCGGGCGTCCACCACGTCCTTGATTTTCTTGCAGGGGACGCACCATTCCGCGCCGAATTTGATGATGAGGCGACCCGGGTTCTCTTGCAACAAACGCTTAAAGTCAGCCATGTCGGCAATCTCGTGAATGACCTCGGGCATGGTTCCCAATGAATGTATAGGATCATACATCGCCGCATGTTTATGTGGTTTAGGCGTGGCGAACCCGTCGTCAATCTATCGCCGTAAGATATAGTAGAACCAGGGCATGGAACCCGCCCTGTTTGTCATGGTAGATTCCGGCCGACCCCGGCCCCAGGCGGCCGGGGGGATCCGTACCCATTATTATCCGATGGCTTGCCACGAATCCAAGCGTGGGGATACCATCACCTACAATTACCAAGGACGCGTCAATGATCCCAACATTGTGTATCATCCGGAACGCACGTCGCACCATGGCAAATTGGTGCTAAATTACCAAGCCCAGGAACTGACGTTGTGCCCTACCGCGGCATCCATGGCGGCGTTTCCGTTTTTGGCGGGCGCCGGAGGCGCCGGAGGCGCCTCCCGTGCCGACCAAGGCGCCTTGGTCATTACCCACCGTCCCCTCACCAACGGCCCCGTCCTCTACAGTTGCTTCATGTTGTCCCCGGCTCCCCAAGGTAGCATGGCCCCGGACCAACTGCAGCAGCTCTTCCAAGCCAACGACAGCATGAAACGGGCCTACCAGTCTAAACCGTGCTATGTGAGCATGGACGACTATGTGATCGGACCACCCCGCCTCTTGGAGACGGAACACGACGGCCAACCGTGCATGGTGTTGTATTATCCCGGCACCATCCCTGTTCTGCCGCGTACCCTACCTGCCGCCACGGTGGCCAAAGCCACCGTGGAGGGGTTCACGGAAGGCGCCACCGCCCTCTCCAACATGATTTCCTTGGATACCAACGGTAACCCCCACGGATACGGCACGACCACCACCCAGTGCGCGTCCACGGGTTCGGGCCAAACCCCCCCGGACCTGTCCAACTTGCCTCGGGTCCGGTCCTCCTACTCGGGTAACCCGGTGCAGCAGGTCGCCGGCGCCACTGTGAGCTCCGACCCCCGCTGCAAGGTATTTGATATGGCGCTCCAGGCCAACATCAGCAACCGCGCGGCGCTCCAGGATTTCGTCAACGAGATTTTCCAATACCGCAAAGACAACGACGGCCTCAACCCCTATTTAGGACTCTCCAACCAAGACTGCTACCAATCCTATGTAGACACGTTCTGGGGCGGCGAACAGAATTTCCTCAACTACTTGCTCCAACTGGGCGTCATCCTCCCTCCCCAGTACAATTACTGGAACGCGGCCATGGCCGGCAACGGGTTTGACCCCGCCAGCATTACGTACAATTTAGACGGCATGTGCTACGATTCGGCCACGGTGGCCTTTAACACGGGCCGGGCCCAGGCGGTCGGCTACGATTTCTTGGGACAGACGTATACCGTGGGCGTGGCCGACGTCAGTTACGGCATCAACCAACTCTATTCCGGGGTGCAAAATTTCGGTACGGGGGTCCTCAACGTGGTGACCGGCGGCAACGCTTCGGGACATTGCCCCAGTCCCACGGTCGGACCGAGTATGATGTTGCAGGTCCCCATCTTGGACTCTCCCGACGTCACTTACCAAGAATGCACGATGATCCCCGCGGACGAATCCGAACAGGAATTGGTGTATTTGACCTCGCAGCAGCAGGTACTGGTACCGAACAATTCGCTCATCGGGATGATTTTCTATTTCATCGTGTTTCTGATTATTTATTTTGGCACCCCCTTTCTCTACTTCTTTGTGATGTGTACGGTGCTCAAACACGGGTTCAACTACAGCGGGACGGCCACCTTTTCGGAATACCTGCGCAAGCCCCAGAATTTCTTGGGTCTCGGCAAAGTCCGCGGCATCTCGCTGCTGTTCAATATCCTGTACTGGCTCACGGTGCTCATTGTCTGGTCCGCGACATTGATACCCGGGGCCGATGCGGTGTCCCTCAACTCCGTGGTCATTCTCATGGTCATCGGATGGGCCATCGGCTACATCGGGGTGAAAAATAACCCGCCCCCCGAGACGTGTTTCTACTAGACTCATGGTTGTTACCCGCGATAAGGTAACAACCATACATTCAAGGCTCCCGACCGTATTTTCTCAAGACCATACGGCGAACTTCGTCGCAATTCATGGCCGCTTTACACGCGTCGGTGAACGTCTTAATCTCGTTCCATTTCTCGTATTTGAACCGTCTGGGGTATTGCAACTCCTGCAAAATCTCCTCTTTCATCTGTCGGTTTACCTCTTCTTCTTGGTAGCCAGGACGGAATCTGGCAAAGTCGCCGTCAAATAAAATGTCCCGGATGCGCGGGCTACTCATGTTTTGACCCGGCTGCACGGCCTCACAGTCCTTCTTGATGTCCTTGCTGCAAAACGGACAGAGGGGCGGCAGACCCTGCTTTTTACGCGAGACACAGTACATATCCAAGCACTTGCGGTGAAACCGGTGCCCGCATTTGGTCTTCTTGTTCTCGCTGACCTTGACCAAGTCCTCCAGGCAAATACCGCATCTGTCCGGCGAACCCGGGGCCGCCATCGGGGCCGCTGCCGGCCCTGCCGAGCCCTCTTTTGCCTCCCCCTCGGCCTCCGACCCCTTTTTGACTGTGACATTCTTGGTACCCCGCCGCCGCTTTGCGGGCGCGCCTCCGCGCCCCGAACCGACCTTGTTCTTTCGGCGTGTTTGGTTCAATTTAGCCCCCATATTGTCCTATACACTGTTGTCCTAAATACTGGTCAAAATGGGTTCCTGACCCTATAACTCGGACGGACGTGTCTTCGTTTCGTACGCTTGCAATTGGGCCATGAAAAAAGGGTTCGGGGATATTCTGGGACGGGCCCGTTTGACGGCAACAAACGCGTCATGAAAGGACATGTATTGGGTTTTCATCAGGTAGGCAATCACGAACGATGCCGAACGACTGATCCCCACGGCGCAATTGACCAAGACGGCGCCGTACTGCATGGACTCTTCTATCTGCTGGATGACCGGTTCAAAATCCAGCACTTGGCTCGTATGGTCCATGATCTCCCATTGGTAGACCCGCTTGGATGCGTATATTTCCGGCTTGATAGTGACGTCGTCTTTGCTCGCCACGCATACAATGGTATGGATGTTGTGTTGGTTCAGCCACGGCAAACGATTCACGTTGACCACGTTACCTAAGCGACCCCTATTTATCGGGGTCGCAAGGTTGCCTGGCAATTCCTAAATACAGTTTTCCAGGTAGAATGACACTCATTATACATGGACCGTCTGGTATTGTTCCACCGTGACGGAACCCACCTTGCCCCCCGGTTCGCGGGTCCTCACATGACGTATAGGCGCCACCATCACCTCCACGTTCCGGTCCGACTTGTTCTTGGAGTGCTGTTTACACAGCAGCGCCCCCTGCACCATGATCTTGTGCCGCTGCTTCTTGTTCACGGCCCCCATGGACGCCATGCGGGCCACCACGTGCGACGACGGGCCACCTACGACATGAAACCACAAGTCATCCGGGTCCGACGCATGAATCATCTCCTCGTTGTCTTGGGCGTGGCGACCAATATGAAACGTGACCTCGGCCTTGACCAAAGGAATGTATAGGATCATGACATGCATGTTTCAGAAGGTCGGTCTTGCGCGTGGCGACTAGGTGGATCCTATACCTTGAATTGAATGAACCCGCCTCCGTTTCATTCAATTTTTTGCACGGCGTCTCCGCTTCGCTACAACACCGTGCAAAAAATTGCCTTAGGCCTAATTTTTTATCCAGTGCCTCCACTTCGCTACAAAAAATTGCCTTAGGCCTAATTTTTTTCCCAGCGTCTCCGCTACAAAAAATTGCCTACGGATTACATTTAGGCCTTGGCGGCCCCGTGGCCGGGTTCCAAGACCGGCTTGAAGGGCGTATCCAGGTAGTCCTGGGCGACCGGCTGGTTTACAACCATGGACGCCACCGCGGCCACCTCCAGGTTGGTGTCGGCGGCCAACGGAATCGTGCGCCGGTCCTCGTGCAGCCGGGTCTGATAACCGTACTGCTTCAGACGGTCGTCGTCGCCGCGTTTGACCGGGTCCGCGGGGAGACGGATGGACCCGTCGTCCAGGGCAACATTGACCGCGGTGTAGTCAATGACCGCCACCGTATCCGGCGCCGACGCGCTGCTAATCAGTTTGTAAGCCACCAAGACGAACAAGATGCCTAAAATGACGTGGCAATACAGGAACAGGAAGATGACCGCGACGAAAAGCACGAGGATCCCTAAAGGGTGATCCACGATTCCCGCAATGAAACGTGGGGTCGGGGCCGGGGAAAAAAGATAGGCCAAGATGAGGACCAAGAGGACAATTTCCAAGGGGGCCATTTTCCCTATTTTCATCTGCATGTTGTTCTTCACCGCCATTATATACTATTACAAGATGAAAGCCTGCATGCAAATGAAGCCTGCATGCAAAGCACGTAAATATTTGATGAGATATATCATCCATGATGGAGTCCCGGTGGGCCACGTTGCCCGAGGTCTTGGTACGTCGGGTTCTCGCCTACACTGGTGTCATCAAATATCGTCGCGGCGAATATGTCAACCAGGTGCGACCGGAACAACATGCCGCGATCATGGCCATCCCCCGCGTCCTATCTCGGCCCCATTATCAGGGGTTGCCGAGCTTACCCCACCCCGCCCCTCCCCATAACGTCTATGTGCAATTCACCCGCGGAAACGTGCGACTGCAAAAGACCGTGATACATAGCTCACATACGACGTCCCCTTGGTACGCGACCTACGACTATTTCAATATGGCGTACACCATGATTTGTTACGACGATATCTACTACGTTATGACCACCGAAAAAACGTGGAGCTGGTATGCGTCCCGGGTCCTGGCCGCGATCCGTAGGTTTTTTGTACACACGTTCAAGGGTGTAAAAATTGAATAAACCGACCACATGACAAATACGAAAGCAACGCAACGCCACCCATCCCCACCACGATGTACAAGCCAACCTTGACCAAGAAACACGAGACCAAGATGGCGGCTTCAGTGCCTCCTTTTGTAACCACCGCCGACTACCGTGCCCGCATCTGTGCCGGTGCGCGCATCGGAAAAAAAGGCTACACCATCCCCAAGGAACTGCTGGACCCGGCCGACCTGCAGTTCCTGTACCAAGACCTGTATATGATCCCCACCAAACAGGGTCCGACCTACGGCGCTCCGGGCGACACGGACCACCAGGCTTTTCCCATCTACCGTGAAAACAGCAAGAAAATCTATCTGCCCCGGTTCTACGCCCTGGAACGCTACGGTCGCCCGACCCAGTGCGATGCGCTTGGTACCCCCATTCGGATTGCCTGCCCGTTTGACAAACCTCTGCGCGATTACCAAGAGACCGTGGTCGCGACTTACTTGAACCATGTCAGGGCGGCCGGTAGTCAGGGCGGCATCATCACCATTCCGTGCGGCGCGGGCAAATGTTTGGCCAAAGACACCCCCATCCTGATGTACGACGGTACCATCAAGCTGGTCCAAGATGTGGTGGTGGGGGACCGGCTCATGGGCGACGATTCCACCCCTCGAACCGTCTTGACGTTGGCGCGCGGTCGCGAGACCATGTATAGGGTGCGCAGCCCCGAGGCCGACGTGGACTATACCGTCAATGCGAGCCATATCTTGACGCTGGTGGCCCCGGGGTCCACGCAACTTGCCGAATTGTCCGACATCCCTGTGAGGGTCGCTCTGGACATATTGGACCAGGTCCGAGGTCTAAGGGTCCCCGTGGAATTTGCCCCCATGCCTCTCCACATAGACGGTGCGACTGACCTCTATACCGTGGGCAAGGACTGGGCGTCCAAGAATCTGGCACTCATGTCGTTAGGTCGCACGCTGCGGTCCTGCGACCTGTTGCCTCACCAGTATAAATGTCATACGCGGGAAACTCGGCTCCAACTGCTGGCGGGCATCTTGGACGCGGTGGGCTTCGCCGGCTACGGCGACGCGGCGATGAATGGCCGGTATGTGACCCGTAAATACGTTACCCGTCGGTACGTGACCGACGACGTGATCTTCTTGGCGCGTTCCTTGGGCATCGTGGTGCGCCGGAATCAGGATGGAGAGGTGGTTCTGACCGGCCCCCGTTTGTCCGATATCCCGGTCCGGGTCTTGCCACGGGCCCCGGCCCATGGTGAACCGGCCCCGGAATTTACGGAAACGTACCCCATTACCCTGGACCTCTTGCCCGAGGACGACTACTACGGGTTTGAGATTGACGGCAACCGCCGGTTCGTCCTGGGCGATTTCACGGTCACGCACAACACGGTGATGTCCATCAAGATCATCGCATCCTTGGCGGTCAAGACCCTCATCATCGTGCACAAGGAGTTCCTCCTGAACCAATGGGTAGAACGTATCCGCGAATTCATGCCCAGTGCACGCATTGGCCGTATCCAAAGCACCGTATTTGATAGCAAGGGCAAGGACATTGTCATCGGCATGTTGCAGACGCTGTACGACCGCGATTTTCCGGAGGACGCGTTTGACGATTTCGGTCTCACGGTGGTGGACGAGGTGCACCGCATCGGGTCCTGCCAGTTTTCCCGCGCCCTGTTGCGGGTCCAGACGCCGTACATGCTGGGGGTCACGGCGACTTTGGAGCGCAAAGACGGGCTCACCAAAGTGATTCACTATTTCATGGGACCCACGGTCTACGCGGACAAGCAGGGACTGCAGTCGGACGACGGGTCGGTCCTGGTCCGGGGGATGGAATTCGTGTCCCGTGATCCCGAATTCAACGAAGTGGTCACCGATTTCCGCGGCAACACCCAAGTGAGCACGATGATCACCAAGCTATGCAATCACGGCCCCCGTACCCGGTTCTTGGTGGACATTTTGCGCGGACTGGTCACGGAGACCCCGGAAGCTCAAATACTGGTCTTGGGACACAACCGGTCCCTCTTGGTGGATTTGCATGACGCCATCGTGGAGCTGGAAATTGCCACCACCGGATACTATTTGGGAGGCATGAAACCGGCCGCCCTGGAGGCCACGACGGAGAAGCAGATCATCTTGGCGACGTATGCGATGGCGGCCGAGGGGTTTGACCACAAGAACCTGTCCATCTTGGTGATGGTGACGCCGAAGACGGACATTGTGCAGTCGGTGGGCCGTATTTTCCGACAGAAACATGCCCGTCCGCTCATTGTGGACGTCATTGATACCCACGACACCTTCAAGAACCAGTGGGCGCGTCGCCGCACCTACTACAAAAAATGCGGGTTCCGGATCCACCATTGCCTCAGTACGGATCCGTTGACCTGGAAAACGGTCTATGAGCCCCGGGGGTCATCGGGTGCAACGCGGGTACCGGAGGATAAAGAGGAGCTGATGAACACTGGTTCGGGGGGAACCTGCCTAATACCCCTGGACGCTTTCGCACATGCCGATGACCACTGCATATTGTAGTCACACTTCATTACACTGGAATACAATTGTAAAACTGTATAGAAATATATCCCAGATCTATATAATATTTTAGAAGCCTCTCCAAAATAAATTCTACAATAAATATGATTGAAGAATCGCCTACGCCGCCTCTTCCACCGCACGGTGCATGTGGTCAAATTGCGCCTTCTCATAGCACCGAAATCCACGATACATCGCACTGCATGTATGCTAACCTCCCTGTCGTTTCTTCCATCAAAAAGGTCCCCAAAAAACGGTGTGGACCGACCAAGGAACGCCATATAAACTTGTCGCTCACCTTCCGCGATTACGTCCGCTCAGGGGTGCAGCTTAAAACCTACAAGGTGGCCGAACTCAAGGCCGTGGCCAAGTACAACCGCCTTCATATTACGGGGAACAAACCCACCCTCATACAACGGATAGAGCAGTGTTTCCAGTCCAATGTTTCCGCGGTCGTGGTGCAAAAATACCTCCGCCGGTTCTTCGTGCGCCGGTCCTACCAATTGCGCGGACCAGCGTTCCGCGCGCGCGGCATGTGCGTCAATGAAACCGATTTTTTTACACTGGAACCGCTGGCCGAGATTCCGTGGCAGGCGTTTTACTCGTACACGGACGACGCGAAGTTTACCTACGGATTCAACGTGTGTTCGCTGATGACGCTGTTGAAACGCAAAGGTTCCGCCATGGTGAATCCATATAACCGGGCCAAATTGCCCGAGAGCGTGGTGGCCGATTTCATCCGTCTGTACCTGTATATGATCACCCTGTATTCCGAGCACATCAATGAGGAAGACGCCGACCCTTATACTCGCAACAATTACGCTAAACCGGTGAATGTGCATCTTTTTATTCAGGGGTATTACCACGGATTCTATCCGGAACGCGGGGGTCGGGCCTTACGCGTTGGCCTGCCTCCTGCCACGACCACGACCACGACGACTTTGAACCCGCGTGAACCGCCGCAACAAAACACCTTGGTCACGGAGGCGCCGACGTCGCGAAGTCCGGGGTCGGGGGTGGCGGTCACAGTGGAACATCTGGAGCGTACAATGGCGCGGATTCAGGACATCCGTACCCGTTCTCTCGTGGCCCGTATGCAGGAACTGTTCATGGAAATAGACCAGTTGGGGAATTACACCGACGCCCGGTGGTTCCAACGGTTGTCCAAGCGCCAGTGTTTCATGTTCTACGGGCATCTCTACGATACGTGGCGATACCGGGCGCGTATTCCCCAGAGCACCAAACTACGGGTATGTCCCCTCGGCGACCCCTTTATGAATGTGATGCCGATGCGTATGCGTATAGACGAGGTGACCGAAGACGAAATCCGGGCAGGGTGCCTGACCGTGATGGAAAACATGGTCTACACGGCCCAGGACGTGGAAGACCGGAAACTGGGGGCACTGTATGTCCTGATGTCGCTTACTTTTGTCTCCCTGGAAGCCCGTCACAACCTGATGTGGTTGTACGAATCCATTGTGGCGTGAAATCATGATTTGGTACCAAAGACCGGTACCAAAGACCGGTACCAAAGACCGGTACCAAATCATGGTATATGATCCTAAGAATTCTCAGATGTTTTTGGCGGTTTTTCGCCGCTTTCTAATACGCGTCGGTATCTTATAGTCAAGTTTACGGGTACGCCTTGTATCAGAAAAGGGCTTGGGTGAAGGGGGCTTTGGTGAAGGGGACTTTAACATCGGTACCAAGGTAGAAGTATTGGATTTATGCGAAACGGGCGTGGCGCTTTTGGATTTCTTTGACGGTATAGGGTCCATTTCAATCATATGTTCAAGAGTACGGTCCGCTATGCGTGGCGATTCTTTCGCATCATGGGTAGATTGGATCATAAAATTTTGATGTTTGGGTACGGAAACCAGGGCATGGTCCTTGAACTTGAACGTGGTCTGGTCAAACTTGAGCATACCGGTAGTCTCCAAAATTTGCTCATAATCGGTCAATACCGTCTGAATCAGGGGACGACGCATGGGATGAAAAGAGGCGAGTCCCAAGAAAAAGGTGCGCGCCGAGTGGTAAAAAGCGTCGGGCACCAGTTTTCGTGTATAGTTTAATAGTTCCAGGCCGGCGACGCCCAGTCCGTACACATCCAGCGTGATAAAATACTGATTCACGAAACGATTGTACGCACCGTCGTCGATGTTCTCTCGGGTTTCCGTGACGAATTCGGCAAAATCGTCTATGGCGGCGTTCAACTCTTCCTCCGTGAATTGGATCATGGGTTTCAGTGAGTACATCCAATTGTTGATATCAGAGTCCTCCTCGTATTTCAATGTGAATTTACGCTTTATGTAACTAGGAAGGCTCGGCTCGTCCAAGTCGTCAATCTCGTCCATGAACGCTCTGCGGGTCAACCAAATACTGTCATACGGAAAATACCACCAATTGATGTCCATTTCGTACGTATTCTTGCGGCATTCTTGGATGCTTTCCGGGATGGACTCCATTAAACCAAAGTCAATCAAGTACATGCGGCGTTGTTTTTGACAATACAGCACGTTCGGGGTTTTCATGTCATGGTGCACCAGCCGGTGTTTGAGCAACATTTGAATACCGCGCATGATTTGGTGGAAATCCACCCAGAATTCTTGGGCGAGTTTCCGGTGCGTGTCGGTCTCCTTGAGGTCTCTGAGTTCTCGTCCGTATTCTTGGATGTTCTTGCCGCCGTACTCCATGACCAAGAGTTGGTAATTGTCCATGTCTTTCAATACGGCCTTTTTCATTTCACATTTGGAGATGGAACGGATGTTGGCCTGCGAATCGTCCACATCACATACGTCGGGTTTCCCTAAATAATATTGGTGTTCGGGGTCCGCCTGTTGGATGAGGTTGTATTCTTTCAATTCGGTTTCGGCCTCTTTTTTACGGATGAGTTTAGACACTTTGCCCTCGGTGATTACGGACGACGGCGATTTACATTTTAACGGGGGGCGATGAATGCATCCATAACTTCCTTCGCCCAAGACCTGGGGGGATTTGGTCATGATGATGGGGGCGGGATCATATACATTGATGGGAGATTTGACCGTGCAACCGCCAAGGCGGTCACAACGGCAGCAACGACATAAACATTGGCGGGTATTCTAGGAAAGAAGTGAATACATGCAGTCCAAGCGTCCTTACGCCACGGCCGCAGCAGCGGGGCCAGCGACTGACCCGCGACCGAGAGGGGCCTGGTCTTACAATGCAAAGGGCGAGGGGGCAGACAGGCGTCCGGCTCATAAATACTACGATATTTGCAATAATTGTGGAAAGCATGGGCATACCTTCAAGCA
>Ga0164296_1001291_pt1 | contig 27039 bp, 29 predicted proteins | sample GEODES057metaG_FD_113533 | JGI IMG/M metagenome (GOLD analysis project Ga0164296, IMG submission 113533) | Dystrophic lake water microbial communities from Trout Bog Lake, Wisconsin, USA - GEODES057 metaG | ecosystem: Environmental > Aquatic > Freshwater > Lake | place: USA: Trout Bog Lake...
ATAAGAGAGTATAAAAATGGCAGCTGGAGATACAACGATCACAATGATCGGCAATTTGACCAACGATCCTGAACTTCGCTTCACACCATCTGGTGCTGCAGTCGCTAAGTTCACCGTTGCATCAACTCCTCGTTATCTCGATAAGGCAACGAACGAATGGAAAGATGGCGATAGCCTCTTTCTTAATTGCCAAATCTGGCGTCAAGCAGCCGAGAACGTAGCTGAATCTCTGACTCGCGGAATGCGCGTCATTGTTTCAGGTCGTTTGAAGCAACGCTCTTATGAGACTAAAGAAGGCGAAAAGCGCACTGTATTTGAGGTAGAAGTTGACGAAGTAGGTCCATCACTTCGCAACGCCACCGCAAAGGTCACCAAGACAACTCGAGGTGCATCAGCAGGCGGATTTGCGTCAGCTTCAGAGACTGCGTCATCAGAAGATCCTTGGTCAGCTGCGCCGGTAGGCGGCGGTTGGGCAACATCACCTTCCGATGATCAGCCACCGTTTTAATTCAATTCATCATCTAACAACCATTCCTGCTTAATCGCAGGGCACCTCGAAAGGGAGCACCACAGTGGGAGCAAGAAGTAATAAGACACTCAAGCCGAAGAAGACAGCACCAAAGATGTCAGCTGCGGCTCTTAAGAAGTTTAAGAAGAAGCCATGTTCTTTCTGCCAGCAGAAGGTCAGCTACATCGACTACAAGGACATCGCAACTCTGCGCAAGTTCATCTCTGATCGCGGCAAGATCCGCGCTCGTCGTGTAACTGGTGCATGTACCCAACATCAACGTGCAATTGCTGCCGCGGTTAAGAATTCCCGCGAAATGGCGCTCTTGCCTTACACCTCAACAGCTCGCTAAGCGGATAAGGGAGAAGCTAATAATGAAACTCATTCTTACTCGTGAAGTAACAGGCCTTGGCCAAGCTGGCGATGTTGTTACCGTTAAAGATGGTTATGCACGCAACTACCTCCAACCACGTGGACTAGCAATTGCTTGGTCACTCGGTGGAGAGAAGCAGATCGAAGGCATTCGTCGCGCACGTGCTGCACGCGAGATCCGCGATCTCGATCACGCCCGCGAAATCAAGGCGACCCTTGAAAAGTCACCTATCGTCGTGAAGGCAAAAGTTGGTACAACTGGTTCACTCTTTGGATCGGTCACCGACAAGGATTTGGTGAAGGCAATTAACACTGCAACAGGTGTTGCGGTCGATCGCCATCACCTCAAGGCTCCAATCATGAAGAAGCTCGGCACCTACACAGCCAAGATCACTCTTGCTGCTTCTGTTATTGCCCAGATCAACGTTCAGGTTGTTGCTGCTTAATTACTGGTAACCCCAGAAGAATCCGTTAAACCCCGGTCTCCTCACTGAGGAAGCCGGGGTTTTTCATATAGTGAGACGCCCCTGAGAATCTTTATCCCCAACGGCTCACGCCTAAATTCTGCAATTAACCCCATTCGGGTGCCTCTTATCCCCATTTCATCCACACCCACGCTCAAGTTATCCCCAGTATGTAGGGGTTACTCCACAGCCTCACCCACAAGGTCGGTGGCGAAAATAGGCTTTGTCAGTGGTGGCGGCCAAAATAAGCCACATGAGCATCGCAGAACTCCCACCTCGGAACAATGGCAATACCAGCGTTCGCCCAGTGGAGTTTGAGCGCACACCGCCGCAAGATCTCGTTGCAGAACAATCAGTACTCGGCGGAATGCTGCTCTCTAAAGATGCAATCGCTGACGTTGTAGAAATTATTAAAGATCGTGATTTCTATCGACCAGCACACGAACTTATTTACGATGCAATTCTTGATCTCTATGGCCGTGGCGATCCTGCCGATCCAGTGACTGTCGCTGCCGAATTAACAAAGCGTGGTGATATTGCGCGTGCAGGTGGCGCGCCATATCTCCATACCTTGATCTCATCAGTTCCTACTGCAGCGAACGCTGGTTACTACGCAAAGATCGTGCGCGATCGCGCCATTCTTCGTCGCTTGGTAGAAGCAGGAACAAAGATTGTTCAGCTTGGTTACTCCGAAGAGGGCGATGTTGACGATGCAGTAAATACTGCGCAGGCCGAGGTCTATCAAGTAACTGAAAGTCGTATGTCTGAGGATTACATTCAACTCTCAGAGTTATTACCAGCTGCGCTCGATGAGATCGAAGCTATCTCTACCGGTGTTGCACAAGAAGGTGTTAAAACCGGATTTAAAGATCTCGACTCACTCACCAATGGTCTGCATGCCGGAAACATGGTTGTTCTTGCTGCTCGTCCTGCAGTCGGTAAGTCAACGCTTGGTCTTGATATTGCGCGACATGCATCTATTCACAATGGTGATTGCTCAGTGATCTTCTCACTAGAAATGTCTCGCTCCGAGATCACTATGCGTATGCTCTCGGCTGAAGCTCGCGTCGGGCTTAACAATATTCGCTCTGGTTCACTCTCTGATGAAGAGTGGGGCCGCCTAGCAAAGCGCATGGGAGAGATCTCTCAAGCACCGCTCTTTATCGATGACTCTCCTAACCTGTCACTGATGGAGATCCGCGCAAAGGCACGTCGCCTCAAGCAACGCCATAATTTAAAGCTCATTGTGATTGATTACTTGCAGTTGATGACTTCGGGCAAAAAGGTAGAGAGTCGCCAACAAGAAGTATCTGAGTTCTCTCGTAACCTCAAGCTTCTTGCTAAAGAGCTCAACGTTCCTATCATTGCGATCTCACAGCTCAACCGTTCGCCAGAACAACGTGCTGATAAGAAACCGATGCTCTCCGACCTTCGTGAATCTGGCTCGATTGAACAAGATGCCGACTTAGTTATCCTGCTTCACCGCGATGATATGTATGACAACCAGAATCGATCTGGCGAGGCTGATCTGATTGTTGCTAAGCACCGTAACGGCCAGACTCGCACAATCACTGTTGCAGCCCAACTTCACTTTGCTCGCTTTGCAGATCTTGCTGCGCCATCGAGTTATGCCTCAGCACAATCTTCGGCTACCCCAACCTCTCAAGGGTTTGGAAACGACTCTTTTATTAGAGATTAATTCTCTGTTACCGGCGTGAGCAAGCCACTCTTCACATCGTAGATCGCGCCCATCACACGAACGCCTTTAGCGAGGTATGGATTTGTTTCAACTCGAATCACATCTTTTCGCAGCGAAGCAAGTTGATCAGTGGTTGTCTGAAAATCCAAGCTGCGAGTATCAACACCTGAAATCTCCATAATTGATTTGTGGATTCCAGCCTCATCAGTACTAGCCATTCGACAATCTGTGTGTGGCATAACAAGTACACGAGTAACACCTAATAGGTGAGTGGCAAGTGCCAGGGTACGGAGCACATCTGAAGTCACGCGCGCACCTGCGTTACGTAAAATCTTTGCATCACCGGCGTGCATGCCAACGATGCGCAGTGGGTCGATCCGTGAATCCATACACGTAACAATCGCTAAGCCTTGCATTGCTTGGCCAGTTAAATTCTCAGAGGTAAATGATTCCGCGAACCCCTTATTAGCGTTCAACAGGTCTTCAAACGTGTCCATCTACACCCTCCTTATTACTTGATGCCAAAAAGCTCGAGATATAAATACCTACCAAGACAATGAGAGCTCCGAAGAGTTGGAGCGTATCGAGTTTTTCATAGAGAAAGATCCAACCCCACACGCCGGCGAGTACAGGCTCAAGCATCCCGATCACTGCGGTGACTTGTGGGCTCAAATGCTTCACACCGATCAGCACCGACGTGTATGGAATAACCGTGCCGAAGAAGATAACGAATGCGATCAGTAACCAACCGGGAGCGTGATGTCCGGCAAACTTTCCATTGAGATCAACCTGCTTGGCGAAGATCGAAGTTGGAAAACTCCACCAGGGCTTGGCAATTGCAAAAATGACCGCGGTGATTCCAAATCCCCAGACGGCCATCGCTTCACCGGAATATCGTGCGCTCAGTTTTCTTCCCAATAAGAAGTAGACCACCAAGCTAAATGCGTCACCGAAAGATGCGATCAAACCTGGGCCGTTGAGCGTGAGCCCTTGCCAGATTTGAGCCAAGAATAAGAGTCCGGCGAAGGCCGCGCTTAACCCGAGCCACATCAGACCAGCGATCTGTTGTTTTCTAAAGATTCGAAGGTAGAGCACGATCCAAATTGGAGCTGTGAATTGAATGATGATTGCAATCGAAACATGCAGGTGCAGAATTGAGAAAAAGTAGAGCGATTGCACCGAGGCTATTCCAAGGGCTCCAAAGACGAGCAAGGTAAGAAGATCGCTTTTCTGGATGACGAGTTCACGAGCTCGACCGGTGAGCACAAGATAGAGCGCCACGATCAGACCAGCCCCGGTGGCGCGAATCTCGGTCAATCGCCATGGCGATAACCCAGCCTCCATCACCCATTTGGCCACAATTCCGTTGATAGAAAAGAGCACTGCCGCCATTGTGACTAAGAGCGAGGCTGTGGCGCGAGGGCTTTTCACAGAGCCGACCCTATCTCCCACGCCGCCCCTGATAGGGTTTTACCGTGCTACTTAGTGATCGCGATATCGCAACTCAAATCTCTTCCGGTCGTCTCAAAGTGGAGCCATTCCACGAAGCGATGATTCAGCCATCGAGCGTGGATGTCCGCCTCGATCGATTCTTTCGAGTATTTGAAAATCACAAATACGAAGTAATCGACCCATCGATCGAGCAATCAGACCTCACTCGCGAGGTTGCTGTCGGGGGCGATGAATACTTCATCTTGCACCCTGGTGAGTTTGTTTTGGCCAGCACCTACGAAGTCATCACTCTGCCTGACGATATTGCAGGACGGTTAGAGGGCAAGTCTTCACTCGGCCGCCTTGGGCTTCTCACCCACTCAACAGCTGGCTTTATCGACCCAGGTTTTTCTGGTCACATCACACTCGAGCTCTCCAATGTCGCGAATTTGCCGGTCAAACTTTTTCCAGGAATGAAGATTGGCCAGCTTTGTCTCATCAAACTCTCATCTCCAGCAGAGCATCCATACGGTTCTGCGCAGTATGGTTCTAGGTATCAAGGTCAGCGTGGTCCAACTGCGAGCAAGTCGTGGTTGAACTTCCATAAGACCAACATTCAATAATTTAATTATTTATTTGGAGTAATCATGAAGGCAGTAGTCCTTGTTCTACTCATCCTTGTAGTTCTCGCTCTTCTTGCCGTGATGGCGCGCAACCGTTTGGTGCGTTTGAACATCTCGTGCGATGAAGCTTTCTCGCAGATTGAAGTTCAACTCAAGCGTCGATCCGATCTCATCCCTAATCTGGTTGAAACCGTTAAGGGATACACCTCGCATGAAGCCTCAACACTTGAGGCCGTCGTTGCTGCTCGAGCAAAAGCCACCAGCGCAACAAGCGTGCAAGATGTTGCTGCAGCCGACGGTTCAGTCACTCAGGCTCTTCGCGGCCTGCTTGCTGTTACCGAGAACTATCCTGATCTCAAAGTTTCCGCAAACTTCTTAGCTCTCCAAGAAGAGCTATCGACTACTGAAAACAAGGTTGCCTTTGCACGCCAGTTCTATAACGACAATGTGCGCTCGCTCAACCAAGCAGTAAAGACTTTCCCGTCGAGCGTCTTTGCCAATTCTGCAAAGGTTTCAGCTCGCCCATTTTATGAAGTCGACGATCCACAAGATCGTAAGGCTCCAACCGTAAAGTTTTAGGAGTAGTCACCACAGATGTCTGCACCAACGCATAATTTCGATTTTAGAAAACTCCAAGCGGGTAATCGTCGTAAGTCTGGTGAATTGCTCTTCGGCATGGGAATCATTGTTGGGGCTGTTGTCTGGGCGCTGATGACATATTTTGGCAAGAGCGGTGTGGCAATTGTTCCGGTAGCAATTGGGGTTGCATTGCTCTCCGTCTGGGGATCGTATTGGGCCTCTGACAAGATCGTCCTAACTATGACGGGTGCACAGCTCATCGATGAAGCAAGCAACAAACAGCTCTATGACTTAGTCAGCGAAATTTGTGTGGCCGCTGGTCTACCGCTTCCAAAAATTGCAATTGTTGAAGACGACGCGCCGAATGCTTTTGCAACCGGTCGCGATCCAGAACATGCAGTAATTGCATTTACTACTGGAATTCTTCGAGTGATGGATCGTGAAGAGCTCCAAGGTGTTGCTGCGCACGAGATGTCCCACGTTGCTAACCGCGACACCTTAGTCTCAGCAATTGCTGCGACCACTGCAGGTGCGCTCGCAATCCTTACTGACTTTCTGATGAGAATCATGATTTTTGGCGGTGGTGAGCGACGCGATGATCGCGATAATCAAAACCCAGTCGCACTCATAGCTTCCATTGTGGTTCTTATCCTGGCTCCACTTGCAGCGATGCTCTTGCGCCTCGCGATATCGCGCAAGCGCGAAGCTTTAGCCGATGTCACTGCGGTGCAATTCACACGCAACCCAGCAGGCTTGCGACGTGCACTTGAGGTCCTGCAGGAGGACACTACTGTTGTGAAACAACGTTCGACATCGGTTGCACATATCTGGATCGAATCGCCACTCGATGGCAGCGCCACTTCAAAACTTTTCTCAACCCACCCACCACTCAGTGAACGAATTGCGGTGCTCAAGGCAATGGAAGGCCAAGCATGAGAAAACTCATTCCTGCGCTAGCGATTGCGCTGATTGCTTTGAGCAGTGGTTCATCACTCGGTGCTACCACTCCCAATCTTTCTGGTTATGCGGCAAAAGCTGGTGGAACAATTATCGATGTTCCAATCCCATCATCTATTTTGAACACCGCCTTGGTAGACCAAAATGGTAAGAGCTTCACGCTCGGTTCGCTTAAGGGCAAGACCGTCGTGCTCACTGACTTTATGACTACCTGCAATGACATCTGCCCTATGACCACCGTAAATATGCGCGATATGGCCTCACACTTTGCCGCTAAAAATCTTGCGAGTTCAATTGTTAGTCTAGAGCTTTCAATAGATTCAAAGCGTGACACTCCTTCGCGAATGAAGGTCTATCAAGATCTTTACGGCGCGCATAACTGGACTCTGGCAACTAGCAGCGTGGCCAACCTAGCAAGCATCTGGAAGTGGTTTGGTGTTTATACCAAAGTAGTTCCATCAGATGAGGGAGTGAAAGATTGGCAGACTGGTAAGCCAGTTACCTACGATTTGGATCATGCAGACGTAGTTATCGTGATCGGCCCCAACTCGCATTGGCGCTATCTCAACTTGGCCAGCCCAGCTGTGAATAATCCAAAAGCTTCACATGTGCTACCCGCGAAAATTGAGGCTTTCTTATCGGCATCAGGAAAAGTTAATCTCACCAACCCAGCTCAACCATTTTGGACGACGGGCTCTGTTTACAGCGCTCTTAACGAAATTTATGGGCTTAAACTCTAAGGAACGCCATGTCTAAAAAAATCGCAATTTCAGTTGTAGCAGTACTTCTTGGAGTAACTGGAGTAAGTTCGGCTTCAGCTCACACAGTTCTTATTGCCTCATCACCTGCTAAAAATGCAGTTGTGAAGTCGCTGCCAGCCAGTATCTCACTCTCTTTTGCAGATCCATTGCTCACCCTTGGTAAGCATGTTATTAATAAGGTTGTAGTTACTGACCCTATGAAGATGGTTATTAGCGGCACTGCAAACAAGGTCAAAGGCGCAGTTCTCACAAACACGCTGAGTGATTCCATGCCGATGAGCGGGAAGTACCTAGTGAGCTATCGAGTCAGCGCGGAAGACGGCCATATTGTTACTGGCCAATTTACTTTCACACTAAAGAATTAATTTGGCTTAGGCCTCATCGCTTTCAATTGGGAAGTGGAGTGTAAAGGTTGCTCCTTCTCCCAACGCAGAGGTAACGGAAACGCTGCCTCCGTGGGCTTTCATAATGGCATCGACGATAGATAAGCCAAGTCCGCTGCCTTCACCGGCGCTACGCACCCGAGATGGGTCGGCGCGGAAGAAGCGTTCAAAGATACGGGATTGATCTTCCTCTGAAAGTCCTGGGCCAGTATCACTCACGCTGATTGATACTTCATTTTGCGAGGAGTGCGCTGTGACTCTAATCGGTGTGCCAGCTGGCGTATGAGTTCTGGCGTTTGCCAATAAGTTTGCGACAGCTTGGTGAACGCGCTTGTTCTCACCCAATACAAAGAGTTCGTCATCGCACTCGGTGGTAATCGGATGATTAGGTCCTGCTGCTTGGGCCGAAGCCACGCACTCCTCAATCAGATGTTTTACATCGACCGGTTCTGGGACAAGTGGACGCGCTTCATCGGAGCGAGCTAAGAACAGTAGATCTTCTACAAGTGAACCCATGCGGATCGATTCTTTTTCAATTCGACCAATGAGCTCTTTCGTCTTCTCTTCACCCGCGACTGCGCCTTGACGATGAAGCTCTGCGAAACCACGAATCGCGGTGAGCGGGGTGCGAAGTTCATGTGAAGCATCCGCTACAAATCGACGCAACTTTGATTCTGACTCTGCTTTGACTGCAAAAGAATCTTCAATGCGAGCCAACATGGTGTTGAGCGAACGCGAGAGTCTGCCCACTTCAGTAGTCGGTTTAGATTCAGGTAGACGCGCTGATAAATCACCAGCAGCGATTGAGGCCGCAGTTACTTCGACATCTAAGAGTGGACGCAAGCTGACATTAATAACGTAACGCGAAGCCACACCAATTAATAGCAGTACCGCAAGTGAAATCAAAAAGAAGAGCCACCACAATTCATTGAGTGTGCGATCGACGCTATCGAGTGAGACCGAGACGATAAATGAACCGACATTTGTTGGCAGCGCGAGTGCAATCGCTCGCAATTCGGAATTATGGCCGCTTTCTTGAATAGTAAATGGCTTGCCATTTGTTGCGTTGACGCGATTGATAGTCATGCCCATAAAGATTGTAGGTGAAAGCTGACTGTTAATATTGCCGCCCAATTGACCCAAGACATTGCCGTTCGCATCTAACAGCGTCACTGCAGTAGCGGTCGGCACTCCACGCAGCGGGTGAACCACTCGAATAGGCGAGCTACTCGAGCTACTCGAACTGCTTGAATCATCCGCGTTTGGATCGATACCGGCTCGAGCGAGTCGGTCGATAGAGCCCATCGCTACGCCTTTGAGTTGAGTATCAACTTGGTTAACCAAAAAAGATTTGAGTTCAGTGTTAGCTGCGAAATCAGAGGCAGCGATTCCGACAGCCGAGACCAGCATAATCGCGAGGAGCAAGCGATTACGTAAACTCCACTTCGAAGGATGCATGGTTTGCCTCTTATCCGTTACTTATCTTTTACTTAGCTGCCGCAATGCGCATGCGGTAACCGACGCCACGTACTGTGTGAATGAGTGCAGGTTCATAAATATCAATTTTCTTACGCAAGTAAGAGACATAGGTTTCAACAATGCCAGCATCTCCACGGAAGTCGTATTGCCAGACATGATCCAAAATCTGAGACTTGCTCACTACTCGATCAGCATTAATCATCAAATAACGCAACAATAAAAATTCGGTAGGAGAGAGATCGATCAAGTTACCCGCGCGACGAACTTCGTGAGTTGCTTCATCAAGTTCAAGATCGGCAAAGCGAATTTTTTCATCATCAACACCGCTTTCAACAGCCCCAATTCGACGAAGCAGTGCGCGCAATCTGGCAACCAACTCTTCAAGTGAGAACGGCTTGGTGACATAGTCATCCCCGCCGATAGTGAGTCCAGCAATCTTGTCTTCAACAGTATCTTTTGCGGTCAAAAAGAGAACGCCGACGCTATGACCGTCTTGGCGAAGTTGGCGACAGACTTCAAAGCCATCTTGATCTGGCAACATCACATCGAGAATGAGAGCGTGCGGTTGAAATTCTTCGGCGATGGCGAGCGCTTGTGAGCCAGTAGCTGCAGTGCGCACATCAAAACCTACAAATCGAAGGCTAGTAGCGATGAGATCACTGATGGAATTCTCATCGTCGACGACAAGGATGCGCTGGTTAGCTGCGTGATTAGATGCCTGAGTTGCCATGCCTTGATGATGCTAGAAAAGGCTGAAGGTTTCCTGAGAAACCGCAGAAGTTTTCCACAGGGTTTATCCACGCTGTGGAGAATTACATGGATGTAATTAGCGCCATTTCGTTGCGAGCGTGAATCCAGCCGCGATAAATCCAAAGCCGATCACCATGTTCCAGGCACCGATATGGACGATTGGGTACTTGGTGTTTGAGACGTAGAAGATGACGATCCAGATCAAGCCGGCGATGAAGGCAGAAACCATGAGTGGGGCGAGCCAGGTTGGGCTCTCCTTGCGAGTCTGGCCAAGATGAGCGAACTCGTCTACCTGGTGAGAAGTTTCCTTCTTCTTGCGCACGCGTGATTTAGGCATGGGAAAAGGATACACCAGCCAATAACCCCCCACCCGTAGGCGGCTTTGCCCGTTAAAGTTCGAGGCATGAGCGCTCGGTCGATATTGGTAGTCGATAACTACGACTCCTTTGTCTATAACTTGGTGCAATACCTTGGGCAGCTCGGCGCCGAAGTTGTGGTTGTCCGCAACGATGAGGTCACTATTGAAGATGCCAAAAAATTCGATGGTGTATTGATCTCACCCGGTCCTGGAACTCCAGAAGAAGCTGGAGCGAGCATCGCGCTCATTAAGTTTTGTGCCGAAAATAAAATTCCGCTCTTTGGAGTCTGTCTCGGTCATCAAGCAATCGGTGTTGCTTTTGGGGCCACAGTGGCTAGAGCGCCGGAATTGATGCACGGCAAGACTTCGCTGGTCGAACATAACTCACAGGGTTTAATGAAAGGTGTGCCATCACCGTTCACAGCTACGCGCTATCACTCACTGACAATCGTTCCAGAGACTTTGCCGGCTGAACTAGAAGTAACCGGAGAAACAGCCAGTGGCATTGTGATGTCAGTTGAGCATCGCGAGCTTCCAATTTCTGGTGTGCAATTCCACCCAGAATCGGTATTAACTGAACACGGTTACACCATGCTCGCGAACTGGTTAGAGCGATGCGGAGACACAGATGCGCTCGCTCGAAGCGCAGGACTCGCGCCAGTCGTTAATCGTAATTAATTATTTGGATTATTTGGATTTGTATTCACGGTAATAGTTACCGAAGAACCAATTGATTGAGTAGTGCCGCCTTGCGGTGCTTGTGCTAACACAATATTTGCAGGCTGACTTGGGTCCCAGGCTTGCGCGGTTTTCACTAAGAAACCGGCCTGAGTAAGTTGAGTAATCGCTTCAATATTGGAAAGTCCAACCATCGAAGGCACTTGCAGATTTCCACTTGCAAGAGTGAGAACAACGCCACTTCCAGCAGAAAGAATGCTGCCCGGTGAAGGTGTAACAGCAAGAACGGTTCCAGGTTCTTGATTTGAATCTGCGGTGAGAGTCTGCGAAACAACAAGGCCAGCACTTGTCAGTGCATTTCTCGCATCGTTGAGCGAAAGCCCAACTAAGTTGGCCGGAACGGTTGTATTACCAGGGCCATCAGAGATTGTGATCGTGACACTTGAGCCAGGAAGAACTTTGGTCGCAGCCAGAGGCAACTCACTTGATACTCGATCTTTGGGAATTCGTGAATCAGGGGCGTGTTGAATATTGATGGTGTGGTTGGGTAAAAGCGCTTTGGCTTGATCTAGCGTTAAGCCAACTACATTGGGAAGTTCACTCGTGGGCTGGTTCTTACTTGTGCCAAGCAGAAAAAGCCCAGCACCAATCAGAATAACAATCGCGCCAACTCCGAGTGCAAGGTAGCTCTTGCGCGGTTTGATCTTGCGCAATTTGGTGGTGACTTGTTCACCTCGAATTGCACGAGTGAGGTCTGCCAGCATCGCACCGGCGCTTTGATAGCGATCAGCAGGATCTTTGCAGAGCGCTACTTGCATAATCTTGACGAGGTTTGGGTCGAGATCAGGTTCAAATTCGGCGGGTGAAATGAGCGGCGCGGAAACATGTTGGAATGCAATCGAGACGGGGGTATCACCAATGAATGGTGGTCTTCCTACAAGCAGCTCATACATTAAAGCGCCAACAGAGTAAATATCGCTTCGACGATCAGCGCTTTCACCAGTGGCTTGTTCTGGTGAGAGATATTGAGCAGTTCCCACAACGTTCCAGGTATTTGTCATGGTGGCACCGATGTCATCCATCGCGCGCGCAATTCCAAAATCCATCACCTTCACTTGGCCGGTTTCGGTGACCATGATGTTTCCAGGTTTAATATCGCGATGCACGATCCCTTTGTGGTGGGAATATTCAAGAGCGGTGAGCACTTCGGAGATTATTCGAAGCGCCTCTGCCTCCTCGATCCGTTCACCTGACTGAAGGATCTCGCGCAAGGTGTGTCCATCGACAAGCTCCATAACAATGTAGGAATCGGTGCGATCAATGCCAGAGTCATAAACAGCAACAATTCCTGGATGACTCAAACCGCCAGCTGCTAGCGCTTCTTTTTTGAAGCGAGCGACAAAGGCTGGGTCGCGCGCCAAATCACTACGAAGAATTTTTACTGCAACCTGGCGATTAAGTCGAGTGTCGCGTGCTTCATAGACATCGGCCATGCCACCAGTGCCAATCATGGCTCCGATTTCATAACGATTATTAAAAATTCGACTCATCATCGATCACCTGCTGCGCCAAATAATTCGGGGCTGATAGCAGTCTCTTCACTTGCCTCACCGATTCTGCTCCAGAGTACCGTGACATTATCTGGCGCACCTTTTTCTTTAACTGCCGCAATAAGAGCTGCTACCAAATCTGCGCTTTGGTTTTCTTTAGCGGAATAGTGCTTGATAACTGCCGCAATTTCGTGATCAGACAAAAGATTTGTAAGACCATCACTGCACAAGAGAAAGAAGTCTCCGGCCTTTGCCGGATAGAAACTCAATACCGGATCAATATTTCCTTCACCCATAAGTGCTTGGGTAAGCATTGAGCGTTGCGGATGATCTGCAACTTCATCAAGAGTGAGGCGACCTTGATCAATTAATTCTTGCATCACGGTATGGTCATAACTTAACTGTTGGAGCTTCTTACCATTCCAGTGATAGCACCGGGAATCACCAATATGTAAAAGTTCCACGCCATCAGCAACTGCATAAAGCGCAGTCAGCGTAGTTCCCATCCCAGTAAGGGCAGGTTCTTCTTTTACGCGAGCAGCGATTTCAGAATCAACTGAGTACGAGATATTCATCAGTAAATCTGCGCGCGATTCTGGGTCGAGGGTTGAATCCGCGAGCAGATCAATCAATCCGGCCAGAGTATTAATTGCAATATGTGAAGCTACTTCACCACCAGCATGTCCGCCCATGCCATCAGCTACGGCAACAAGTACAGAGGAAGTGAGCGCCGCATCTTCATTTCCATCACGGATCAAGCCGACATCGGTGCCGGCGATCGTGGAGAAGCGGAGAGCCATATATTTAGCCTAACGGGATGAGCAATTAGATACCATTAGGCAGTGAACAACCATCGCGCCTCGGCCAAATACGCATACTTAGGGCCCGCTGGAACTTTCACAGAGGCAGCGCTCCGCGGAATCACCAGCGCAAGCGATGAACTTACGCCGTTTGCAAATGTCACAGCGACCCTCGAAGCAGTCCGAAGCGGCGAGTTTGATCACGCCCTCGTTCCAATTGAGAATTCCGTAGAAGGTGTTGTTGCACGAACTCTCGATGAACTCGCAACCGGAACTCCGCTGGTCATTACTGCCGAAACCACAATTCCGGTCAGCTTCTCACTATTAGTTTTGCCAGAGCGGGCAAGTGAACCCATCACTCGCGTAGCAACTCATCCGCACGCCGAATCGCAATGTCGCGCATTTATTGCTCGCGAGCTCCCTGGCGCAGAAGTGATTGCCACAGCGTCGACTGCCGCAGCAGCCGAAGGCTTGGTTCACGGCAATTGGGATGCAGCAATCGCCTCAGAGAAGGCAGCTGAAAAGTACGGCCTAAAAATTCTGGCAACCGATATTGGCGACAACCCTGGGGCTGTCACTCGATTTGTTTTGGTTGAGCGCCCTGGCGCACTTCCCGCCCCAACTGGTTTTGATCGCACCTCGTTAGTTGCCTATATCGGCATGGATCACGCAGGTGCGCTCCTTGAAATTTTGACCGAGTTTGCAAAAAACGATGTGAACTTGAGTTTCATTCAGAGTCGACCAACGGGCCGAGAGCTAGGGCATTATCACTTCATTATCGATGTCGAGGGACACCTAGAAGATGAAGCGGTGAAAAATTCTGTCGCTGGCCTACGCGAGATCTGTGAAGATATCCGCGTCTTAGGTTCATATCCAAGGAAAAGGTAGGGTTGATCTGTGATCGATCTAAAAGTTTTGCGCGAAGACCCAGAGCGAGTACGCCAATCCCAGCGAGTCCGCGGTGAAAACCCAGAACTAGTCGACCAATTACTTGTTGCCGATACCGCGCGCCGCGAAGCCATTACTGCCTTTGAAGCACTGCGCGCAGAGCAGAACCAACTATCCAAATCGGTTGGCGCTGCAAAGGGCGATGAAAAAACTGCGCTCCTTGAGAAAGCAAAAGATCTTTCAGCTCGCGTGAAAGCAGCAGATGCTGCTCGAGCCGAAGCAGAGGCAGCAGCTGATGCACTCTTGCTTCAAATTCATAACTTGATCGACCCAGCCGCACCAGTAGGCGGGGAAGAAGATTTTGTTGTTCTAGAACATGTCGGAACTCCACGCGACTTTAGCGCTGAAGGGTTTGAGGCAAAGGATCACGTTGAAATCGGCAAGATCCTTAAAGCAATCGATACCGAACGCGGTGCAAAAGTTTCTGGCTCTAGGTTTTATTACCTCACCGGTCCGGGTGCGTTGCTTGAATTCGCGCTAGTGAACTACGCGATCGCATCGGCAACTAAAGCCGGATTCACACCAGTAATTCCACCCGTGTTGGTTAAACCTGCTGCAATGGAAGGCACCGGATTTTTAGGGCAAGCAGCCGAGAACGTTTTTCATTTAGAAGAAGATGATTTCTATCTAGTCGGAACAAGTGAAGTTCCACTTGCTGCCTATCACATGGATGAAATCATCGATTCGTTGCCAGTTCGCTTTGCTGGTTACTCATCATGCTTTAGACGTGAAGCCGGAACTTACGGAAAAGATACTCGCGGAATTATTCGCGTCCATCAGTTCGACAAGGTCGAGATGTTTACCTTCTGCAAACCAGAAGATGCGCTTGAAGAACACAAACGGTTATTGCAATGGGAGAAAGATTTCATGAACGCGATGGAGATTCCTTATCGCGTGATCGACGTTGCCTCTGGTGATCTAGGCGCATCAGCGATTCGTAAGTTTGATATCGAAGCCTGGATCCCAACCCAAGGTGCCTATCGTGAAGTAACAAGCACCTCGAATTGCACTGAATTTCAGGCTCGCAGACTCAATATTCGCTACCGCGATGAAGATGGCACTAAGCCCGTTGCAACTCTTAACGGCACACTTGTTGCAATCCCGCGCATGATCGTTGCGATTTTAGAGAACCATCAACAACCTGATGGCTCAGTCAAAGTACCTGCTGCGCTTCAACCATTCTTAGGAGTCGACCGATTACTTCCAGCATAAACATTCCTGGTGTTCGGCCAAAACTTATTGCAACAGATCTTGATGGAACGATTGTTCCGCACTTTGGTCCGGTAAGCGCTCGTACCGTCGCTGCATTTACTGCAGCTCGCGATGCCGGAATCGAAATCTTTTTTGTTACTGGCAGACCACCACGATGGATGGGTGAGATCAAAGATACCTTTGGATTTGGAAACGCTATCTGCGCAAATGGCGCCATGCACTATGACTTACTTGGTGAAAAAATCTTGGAGCAGTGGTTAATTGGCGTCGAGGAACAACTCGCTGTAGTTGAGAAGTTACGTCTTGCCATGCCACCGATCTCTTTTGCCGTTGAGTACCGCGGTGAATTTCATCGCGAAGTAAATTACATTCCACGATGGGATGTTGGCTTTGATGATGTCGGAGTTGCTCGCATTGAAGAGAAAATTACCGAGCCCGCCTACAAGATGCTTGCTCGCTGTTCTGGTTATGAATTCACATCAGATCAGATGTTAGAAATTGCTACTCGCGAAATTGGTCATCTAGCAACAATCACGCATTCAAACTCTGGCGAATCGCTGCTAGAAATTTCTGCTTACGATGTCAGCAAGGGAATGACCCTGGCGAAGTTAGCCGCCAGACTCGGACTCGGCTCTGCCGACTGCGTGAGTTTTGGCGATAACCCCAATGACTTCTCAATGTTGGCATGGGCTGATCGTTCGTGGGCGATCCAAGGCGGTCATGCAGATGCCCCGAAGTATGCGAAGTTTGTTGCCGAGCCAGTAGAAGAAGATGGCGTCGCCAAAATCATTGAGGCGCTGCTCGAACTTCCGGCTTAGCCCAACCAAGCAGCCCGTTTTGCCCAGAAGGCACCCAAACCCGTAAGGTTCTCCACGGAGGGCTCGCATAGCGGCCGAGTGCACCGGTCTTGAAAACCGGCAAGGGAAACCTTCGTGGGTTCAAATCCCACGCCCTCCGCCATTTTTTAGCTTTGTGGGGGATTTCACCTATTCGCCCGTAGCAACTACCTAGCGCCTAGCCCGTGGATTTAGCACACTTCTGCCATGGCAATTGATAGCGATCCTAAAACCGGAGTCTTCTCGCAAGGCCGCGCGAAGCTCTCAGCCCGTACCTTCCGCACCGACAAGTGGTGGATTCAGCCAGCGATTACCGCCAGCGTCCTCTTCCTCTTTGTTGTGTATGCGACCTTCCGTGCATTTGAAAATGGAAAGTACTACGCGGCTCCATTGATCTCTCCTTTCTACTCACCATGCTTGGCGAAGAACTGTGTGACTGGTTCTACCTCGTTCGTTGGAACTATCTTCGGTAGTTACCACGTCTTTGGAATGACAGTTTCACCTTCACTCTTCATTTTGATCTTCCCACTCGCATTTCGTATGACCTGTTATTACTACCGTAAGTCGTACTACCGCTCTTTCTGGATGTCACCACCAGCATGTGCAGTTGCTGAACCTCACAAGACTTACACCGGTGAGACTCGCCAACCTTTGATTTTGCAGAACGGTCACCGTTATGCGTTCTACGCAGGATTGGTTCTCAACGTATTCCTTACTATTGATGCAGTTCAAGCCTTCCAAAATGAGAAGGGTCAATGGGGCCATATGTCGGTCGGCACATTGGTACTTGTCGCAAACGCATCGTTCTTGTGGTTGTACTCAGCTTCATGCCACACCTGCCGTCACACAATTGGTGGTCGCCTACGTAACTTCTCGGCGCACCCAATTCGTTACAAGTTATGGACTTGGGTTTCAATCTTGAACCACAAGCATCAAGAGTTTGCTTGGATCTCACTCTTCGGAGTTGCATTCGCCGATTTCTACGTGCGTCTTGTTTCTGGCCACTCCATCCGCAACCTTTACTTCTTCTAATTTACTAGGGATACAAAAACATTATGAGCAACGAACTAGAACGTTATAAGTACGATGTGGTCATCATCGGTGCTGGTGGAGCAGGTCTGCGCGCAGCGGTAGAAGCTCGCGAAGCAGGGCTATCAGTAGCAATCGTCTGTAAGTCACTCTTTGGTAAAGCCCACACCGTTATGGCAGAAGGTGGCGTCGCGGCCTCTATGGGTAACGTGAACTCCAGTGATAACTGGATGGTCCACTTTAGGGACACCATGCGCGGTGGCAAATTCCTCAATAACTTCCGTATGGCAGAACTCCACGCCAAGGAAGCACCAGATCGCGTCTGGGAACTAGAAGTCTGGGGCGCACTCTTTGATCGCACCGGTGAAGGAAAAATTTCACAACGTAACTTCGGTGGCCACGAATATCCTCGCTTGGCTCACGTAGGTGACCGTACTGGTCTTGAACTTATTCGCACCATGCAACAACGCATTGTTGCGATGCAACAGAAAGATGGCCGTGAATTCGGTGATCCAGAAAAGTTCATTAAGGTTTTTGCAGAAGTTACCATCACAGAAATTTTGAAAGAGAATGGCAAAGTTTCTGGTGCCTACGGTTACCGCCGTGAAAATGGAACTGAAATTCTTTTCGAAGCACCTGCAGTCATTCTTGCAACTGGTGGTGCTGGTAAGACATTTAAAATTACTTCCAACTCATGGGAAGGAACCGGAGACGGTCACGCGCTCGCTCTTAAAGCTGGCGGACACCTGATCGATATGGAGTTCTTCCAATTCCACCCAACGGGTATGGTCTGGCCGCCATCAGTGCGCGGACTTCTTGTAACTGAATCGGTTCGCGGTGATGGTGGCGTTTTGACCAACAACAAGGGCGAGCGTTTTATGTTTAATTACATCCCAGATGTATTTAAAGATAAGTATGCAGATAACGAAGCCGAAGCCGATCGTTGGTATACAGACCAGGCAAACAATCGCCGTCCACCAGAGCTCTTGCCTCGCGATGAAGTTGCGCGCGCAATTAACTCCGAGATCAAAGCTGGCCGCGGTAGCGAACACGGTGGCGTTTATCTCGATGTTTCAAAGCGTCTTCCTGCTGATGTTATTAAGAAGAAGTTGCCATCGATGTGGCATCAGTTCTACGAACTCGCTGGTGTAGATATCACCAAGGAGTCCATGGAAGTTGGTCCAACCTGTCACTATGTGATGGGCGGCGCTTGGGTAGAGCCAGATACCGCTGCGGTTCACGATGTTCCTGGCCTTTTTGCTGCTGGCGAATGTGCTGGCGGTATGCATGGTTCAAACCGTCTTGGTGGAAACTCACTCTCAGACCTCTTGGTCTTTGGTCGTCGCGCCGGAATGGGTGCGAGTGAATATGTGAAGGCCAATGGCGCAAACCCTGTCAGCGAATCTTCAATCAAGGCAGCTGCTGCCAAGATCCAAGCTCCGTTTGATAATCCGGGCAAGGAAAATCCATACGCGTTGCATCAAGAGCTGCAAGAGTCAGCGCAGAACTTGATCGGAATCATCCGTACCAAGAGCGAACTAGAAGAAGCGATTGCCAAGATTGCTGACCTGCGCGCTCGCGCTGCGAATATCGGAGTTTCTGGCGGTCGCCAATTCAACCCTGGCTTCCACCTCACCTTTGACTTAGAGAACATGCTCTTGATTGCCGAGAGCGCAGCTAAGTCAGCGTTGGTTCGTGAAGAGTCTCGCGGTGGTCACACTCGCGAAGATTTCCCAACCATGAGTTCTACGTGGCGTCAGGTAAATAACATCTCAACATGGGATGGAAGATCGATTTCGATCGAACAGAAGCATCTACCGGATCTCACCAAGGATCTCTTTGATCTATTTGATATCCATGAACTCGAGAAGTACATGACTTCTGAAGAATTGTCACAAGCGAGAGGCGGTTCCAACTAATGGCACGCATGATGAAACTACGCATCTTCCGTGGAAACTCTGAAGATGGCGCGCTTAAGGATGTCTCAGTAGAGGCGAACGAGGGTGAAGTTATTCTCGATGTGATTCACCGCGTTCAAGCAGAGCAGATGGGCGACCTCGCTGTTCGCTGGAACTGCAAAGCAGGTAAGTGCGGATCATGTTCAATGGAGATCAACGGTAAGCCTCGTCTTGCCTGCATGACTCAAGTCGCTTCATTCGATGAAGCAGAGACAGTCACTATCACTCCATTGCGTGCATTCCCAGTGATCAAAGATTTGGTCACCGATGTCTCTTATAACTACAAGAAGGCTCTTGAAGTTCGTGCTTATGAACACCCAGCTGACCTCAAGCCTGGTGAAGCTCGGATGCAGCAGATCGACGTTGAGCGATCACAAGAATTCCGTAAGTGCATTGAGTGTTTCTTGTGCCAGAACACCTGTCACGTTATTCGTGACCACGAAGAGAATAAAAAGTCCTTTGCTGGACCACGATTCTTTATTCGTTTGGCAGAGCTCGACATGCACCCACTCGACACTCTTCGCAATCGTAAGCAATCTGCGCAGGAAGAGCACGGACTTGGAATGTGTAACATCACCAAGTGCTGCACCGAAGTCTGCCCAGAACATATTCGCATCACCGATAACGCAATCATTCCGATGAAGGAGCGCGTTGTTGACGTGAAATACGATCCACTTCGCTGGCTTGGCTCAGTTATTCGCAAGCGCGAGGGTATTAACTAGTAATGAGAATCTTTATCCGCTGGGGCATTTTGGCGCTAGCGGTCTGGGCCTCAACCGCGCTCATTCCCGGAATTAAAGTGCACGGTGGGGCCTGGGATTATCTCTGGGTGGCTCTGCTCTTTTCGATCATCAATACTTTCTTGGGTTCTTTGATCAAGATCTTGACCCTGCCAGCAGTAATTTTGAGTGCAGGATTATTTCTCTGGGTCATTAACGCTGCCATGCTTGAACTCACTGCGCGTTGGAGCAAGCACCTGACAATCACTTCATTCTGGTCAGCGCTTTTTGCTTCTGCGATCATCAGTTTGCTCTCAAGTGTCGGTCAGAAGATCACCCTTCGTCCACGCAATCTCTAATTAGACTAGCTCCATGGATCTGATGGAGCGCAAGCGAGTCGGCGTTGTCGCCCTCGGAGGCGTTATTGGTTCGCTCGCTCGTTGGGGTTTTTCACTCGCTATTCCTAATCAAACTTTCGCTTGGGGAACACTCGCGGTTAATTACTTAGGCGCAGTTATTCTTACACTTCTTCTTGGTTACAGCAGACACCACCCAAACCCACGGTGGTGGTGGCGGCCAGCGATTGGTACCGGTTTCTGTGGTGGCTTTACAACGTACTCAGCCTTCGCTCTCAAAATCGATCAATACATCACTGCTAAGAACATTCACGGAATTCTGGAATACGCCCTGGCATCTCTGATTGGTAGTTTAATTTTGGTTTACGCCACGTACGAATTCTCTGAAGCACGGTGGCGTAAAAAATGATGCCACGCGAATTATTGATCTCACTCGGTGCAGGAGTAGGAGCGCCTACACGTTATGTGGTTGATAAATATTTAAAAAAACGGCACTTAATCAACCTGCCGATTGAAACTTTATTGATCAACGTTCTCGGTTCATTTGTACTCGGATACACCGTGCATCGCTCAGCCGCGTTTGGCTATCTTTTGGGCACGGGATTTGCCGGTGCGTTTACAACCTGGTCGACTTTCATGGTCGAAGTGCACGATCTTTTCAGGGTGAGAAAACATCTCAACTTAGCGCTTTACTTAGTTCTCACCTTGCTGCTTGGTGTTGGCGCAGCAGCGTTAGGCAACGCAATTCACTAGCGTGCGATATTCGCCATCCAAACTTCAACTTCATCCGGATGACTTGGCAGCGAACGACTAAGCACCTGGCAACCATTTCGGGTTACTAAAATATCGTCTTCAATACGGATTCCGATTCCGCGGTACTGCTCAGGGAATAATTGATCATCGCTATGCACATAGAGTCCAGGCTCTACCGTGAAAATCATGCCTTCTTCAATCACGCCTTTGCGGTAATTCTCTTCTCTAGCCTTTGCGCAATCGTGTACATCGATTCCGAGCATGTGGCAGGTGCCGTGAACTGACCAACGTCGATGAAATCCCGCTTCTGGTTTAAGCGACTCTTCTGCACTCACCGGCAGCACTCCAAGTTTTTCAAGACCTTGGGCGAGTACGGCTTGAGCTGCTTCATGCACAGCTTTAAATGGAACACCAGGTTTGATCGCAGCAAAGCCTGCTCGTTGTGCTTCATATACCAACATATATAGCTCGCGTTGTGCGGGCGAGAATTTTCCATTGACTGGCAGCGTGCGTGTGATGTCAGCGGTGTAATGAGATTCCATTTCAACACCAGCATCGATCAAAATCAGATCGCCGTTTCGAACCGCACCATCATTTCTTATCCAGTGCAAGATGCAAGCGTGGGAACCAGAGGCCGCGATGGTGTCATAACCAAGTTCATTACCTTCAAGTCGGGCTCTACCAAAGAACGCGGCTTCAACAATTCGTTCTCCGCGAGCTACGGAAGTAGCTGCTGGCAGAGCTTGAACGCAATCAACGAAGCCACGAGAAGTTGCATCGATAGCTTTCTGCATCTCGTTAATTTCGTATGAATCTTTGATCAGGCGCATCTCATCGAGTGTGATCGCAAGTTTCTTCTCGCGCTTCTTCTGTTTCTCAACTAGCTTGTCGACTTTTTTATCGACCCCACTTAAGATCACCGTATCTTGCGAATCATCGAGCAGTTCGACAAGTTCACCTAGATTTTTGGTGTTAATTCCGTATTTAGTGGCAGTCTCTTCCAGAGTCATTCGACGGCCGATCCAAAATTCACCATGCTTGCTATTAGTGAAGAAGCCTTCGGAATTTCGATCAGATCGAGGGTGTACAAAGAGTGTGACTCTGTGGCCTTCGCCTTGTGGTTCGAAAACTAAAACCGAGTCTGGAACAACATCTGTAGCACTCAACCCACTAAGCCAGATAAAAGCCGAGTGCGCGCGAAACCGATAGTCAGTGTCATTACTACGGACTTTGAGTCGGCCTGCAGGTATAACAAGACGCACGCCAGGATAGAGCGCCGAGAGCTTGGCCTGACGAGCTTGTGCGAATGGAACTACTGCGGCCGGAGTGAGATTTAAAAGTGGTGTAGGCGCCCAACCTTGCTTGATGAATTCCGCTAGTCCAGCTGGTGTAGGAGCATCGTGCGAACGACGGCCTTCCTCAATAAAGTTGCTTGAAGAGCTGCTTTCATTAGCTTCATTGAGGTTCGCGTCATTAGTAAGGTTCACAGCCCTAGAGTACCCGTTCAGTTTTCACTAGTCTTGGCCTATGACTACACAGCTACGTTGGGGATTTTTAGGAGCAGGCGGGATTGCAACAGAGGTAGCAAAGGACTTCGCTATTGCTGGGCTTCATATTCAGGCGGTCGGCGCACGCGATATCGATCGCGCAAATGCCTTCGCTGACACCTTTAATATTCCAAATCGCCACGGGAGCTACGAGGCACTTGTGAACGACCCCGAAGTCGACATCATCTATGTCAACACGATACATCCGCTCCATCATCAGCACACCTTGCTCGCTCTAAATGCTGGAAAACATGTGTTGCTAGAAAAGCCGTTCACCATCAATGCTCGCGAAGCTAAAGAGATTGCAGATCTTGCACGAGCGAAGAAGCTTTTTGTCATGGAAGCTATGTGGAGCAGATTCCTTCCTTCGATGGATGCAATATTTGAAGTTATTAACTCCGGCCAACTCGGTGAAATTCAAGGAGTGATGGCAGACCATAGTCAGCAGTTAATGCATGTTCCGCGCATGACCGAAATTGAACTCGGTGGCGGCGCGCTTCTCGATCTTGGCATCTATCCAATTTCATTTGCACACCGCATTCTCGGAAAGCCAGATTCCATTGTGGCGCGAGGAACGTTGACTCCCAACAATGTAGATTCAATGACATCGATGATCTTGGGCTACAAGAGCGGCGCACAAGCAGCACTGACAACATGTTTCTATGCCGCGGGCCCTGTTACTGCATCAGTCATCGGTACTCAAGGACGGATCGAGATCGATAAATCTTTCTACGTCCAGACCTCATTTACCGTCTATAACAAAACAGGTGAGGAGATTGAGCGCTACGATCACACAATCTCTGGCATCGGTCGTCAATATCAGGCGATGCACGCAGAAAAATGTATTGCCGAAGGCCTGGTTGAGAGTCCAATCATGAGCCTTACGGAGTCAGTTGAGATTATGCAGGTGATGGATGATATTCGTGCGCAGATTGGCGTTAAATACCCAACTGAGTAATTAACGACGCATAGGATTACGCATATGCGTCCCGAATTTCACTTTACGCCGACAACTAATTGGATGAACGATCCGAATGGTTTGGTCTATTACGACGGTCAGTATCACCTCTTTTATCAGTACAATCCAGAGGGTGATCAGTGGGGCCATATGTCGTGGGGCCACGCGATAAGTGAAGATTTGCTGCATTGGAATGAGTTGCCAGTAGCGATTCGCGATGATGAGCGAGCCATGATTTTCTCCGGTAGCGCTGTTGTTGATCACCACAATTCTTCGGGCTTTGGCACGCTAGAGAACCCGCCTATGGTTGCGATTTATACCGAGCACCAAGAAGAACACCAAGCGCAAGGTCTGGCTTACAGCCTAGATAAAGGTTTAACGTGGCAGAAATATGAAGGTAATCCTGTTTTAGATCTGAACAAAAAAGATTTCAGAGACCCAAAAGTTACTTGGGATAAAGCACGTGGACATTGGCTCATGGCGGTTGCATTGCCGCAAGAATATAAAATTCAATTTTATAAATCATCCGATCTTAAAAGCTGGGAACACCTCAGTGACTTCGGGCCGGCTGGCGCGACGGGAGGAATTTGGGAGTGCCCTGATCTCTTCGAGTTAGAGCTCGATGGTTCTACCAAGTGGGTGCTAATTGTGAGTCTTAATCCTGGTGGCCCAGTTGGTGGCTCTGCCACCCAATACTTTATCGGCGATTTCGATGGTGTTGGTTTCACCCAGACCGAATATCTGGGCGAAACCAAGTGGATTGATTTTGGTGCCGATTACTACGCGGCTGTTTCATTTAATGATGTTCCAGGTAATCGCCGCATCATGATTGGCTGGATGAGTAACTGGGATTATGCAAAGTTCATCCCGGCAAACCCATATCGCGGTGAGATGTCATTGCCACGAGAGATTTCATTACGCCGCATTAATGGCGCAGTCGAACTTATTCAACAACCAGTTCGTGAAGCATCGCATGTGGTTCGCAACATCGAACTCTCTAGTGATCCGATTGTGCTTGCGGGTGGAATTGAGATTGGCGTAGACCTCACTGATTCTTCGGTCTATGTCGATCGCTCCAAGAGCACAATTAATAGCGCGGTACACCGAGTTCGGGTGGAGTTGGTGGACGGTCGAGTTCAGGCTCAATTGGTGGTTGATAAAGGTTCACTTGAGCTCTTTATCGACGGCGGACGCCAAGTAATCACCGATCTCTTCTTACTGTAAACTGCTCCCACCACTTGGAGACGTCGCATAGCCCGGTCGAGTGCGCCTCACTGCTAATGAGGTAGGCCCGTTAAACGGCCTCGGAGGTTCAAATCCTCTCGTCTCCGCTCTGTTTTTAAATCTTTTGAGTTTCGAGTTCAAACCTTTTAACGGAATTAATACGAGTTGTATGCTTAGAAAACAACATTCATATCAACTCAGACAGCTTTGTGAGGGTTTACAAGTGAGAAAAAACAGAACTATTACAGCGATGGTACTTGCTCTTTTGGTGATGGTTGGTGTTTCTCATTCCTTTGCTTCTACTAATTCGAATTCACAACCAAACATGTCAGGCATGAACATGTCTGCACCTACACCTCCTCCAGTTTCTGGCACTCCAGCAATGATGGGGGGAACAATTTTGAATACACCGATCCCACATTCAATCGAGAATCTAACTTTTACCGATGCCAACGGAAAAAAGATTTCACTCAATACTTTTAAAGGCAAGACGGTTGTTTTAACGGATTTCTTTACTAGTTGCGACATGATTTGCCCGATGACAACTGCCAACATGCGAAATATCGGCGACACAATTGCGGCGAGTAAATTTTCAAGCAAGTTTGCAGTTTTAGAACTCACAGTTGACCCTGGTCGCGATACCGTTTCTCGAATCAAGGCTTACCAAGCTTTGTATGGTGAAGCTTCACCAACATGGACTGTGGCAACTGGTAATGAAACCAACATTAAGAATTTCTGGAATTATTTCGGGGTTTATACCAAGAATATTCCTATCGAGGATAAAGCAGCAACCGATTGGCAAACGGGAAAGCCAGAGGCGTATGACGTACAACATGATGATGTCGTTATGCTTATTGATCCAAAAGGGCATTTTCGTTGGTTAGATCTCGGAGTTCCTGCCGTAGCAAATACTAAAAGCGTGCCGCTTATTTTGAAAAAGTTCTTGAGCAAACAAGGTCAAGCAAATCTCGATCATCCCAACCAGAATCAAGATTGGGATGTAAGTGCTGTCTATGGTGCGATACAGCAAATTTTTGGATTCCAAATCGGACCCAAGACTCATATGTAAAAGGATATTGAAGGAGAACTAATCTCTATTCGATTTCCCTCTTGGGATCATCGGAGTCGTCATATGGTTCCATTTTCTCACTTAGTTTCATGTACATGTAGAGAATAAAAACACCAAAAAATGGCCATTCAAAAACATATACCCAACTCAAGTGATTTCCACTGAGTGCCCTATTAAATTCAAGCAACCCCATAATCACACATATGGGAATTCCAGCAAGAATCCATTTTCGCTTCGGATCTGGATTTCCGTTTAGTTCCGGACCATTTTCAAAGTTCGGGTCGAAATTAGGATCTGAGTTTTTATGAATCTTCAATATCTGTCACCTGTGTAAATGAGGTTATCGTCTTTATCAGCTGCATCAGCAGAAAGTTTTTCTTGCGCCATCCAATCCCTCGCTGCGAGCACAATCCAGCAAGAGTCAATCAACATTCCACCAGCCCACATAATTGCGCCACCTTTGTGTTGATCAACTAATCCCATATTCATCCCTGTTGATCCACCCATATTCATATAGACGGGGAGTGAGTGAAGTAATTTGTTTCCAGAATAAAGGAAAAAACCAACCATGGTTTCAGGGAGCATCATCGCAAAAAGGGATAACACTCGATGAAAATAGGGAACAAATACTGGATGCGGATTCCCTTCCAAAATTGGGTAGTAATAAAAAAGTCCACCTGTGAGAAAGAGGATTAATTCGAAGCAATGGATATTTGGATTAGTCATACCAGCGTTTGCCAATGGTGAAAAGTGGGTCAAAATAAGTACCGCCAGGAATACCCCAAAACCAATCTGTGGGCGTAGCAGAGCGCGAAAAAATCTATTTCGACCGATCCTATGGGTGATGTTTGATATGGACTGGTACTGAGAGTGTGAAGCTATCTGACCGGGAGATCCCAAAATCAACATCGGGGATACCAGCATCATCAACCCAATGTGCTGAACCATATGAACCCAAAATGTGTTGATTGCCGCATGGGGAATCGGGCCTACTAACAGAAGCGCAGCCAGCGACCACCCAAGTAAGAAAATGAACTG
>Ga0164296_1001292_pt1 | contig 27033 bp, 35 predicted proteins | sample GEODES057metaG_FD_113533 | JGI IMG/M metagenome (GOLD analysis project Ga0164296, IMG submission 113533) | Dystrophic lake water microbial communities from Trout Bog Lake, Wisconsin, USA - GEODES057 metaG | ecosystem: Environmental > Aquatic > Freshwater > Lake | place: USA: Trout Bog Lake...
CCAATAATTGTTCCAATCCTGTTCATCAAATGTGTTGAAGTCGAAGTCTGCTTTCATAAATGCATCTAAACGTGCTTTATCATTAAAGACATCATCCGTGGGTCTGTTCTTCATTTGAGCCCACGCTTGTGCACCCTTTCTATAATCCCCATTAAACTTGGTTTGAACGTAGTTTTTATATTCATTACGTTCATTTTGATCTCCTTTTACCCATGTCTCTAAACGTCCATCTCTTTCTTGAACCTTTTTATATGCCTCTTCTAGTAGTTTGGTAGTGTTGTCTCTCATGTTATTATATGTCTATGTCTACTCCGGATTCTTCGGAACCTTTTTTAAGTACTGCTTGAGCCTTTTGGTAAGTTTTAAATTGGTTATAATATTCTTTTAGTTTTTTTACCGCTAATTTATCTGAAATATCATTTATCTCTTTATGACTTAAATGCGGGTTCTTATCTCTTATATCCCCTGCAATACTGTCTACCTCATGTCCAAACATCGTAGTAATGAATTTATCAATACCATACGTAACTATTTCAAAATAATCTACACTAACACCGTATATGTGTTTACATAAAAACTTTATAAATTCATCTGGATGTGGCCAATCCTTTATTGTTTTAAAGAAAGAAAACCCGTAGGCTCCGTCGGAACTATCTATCTGCTTTCTTGCATCATTGTACCACTCATTAGAGGTGTCTTCTTTTGTAATAGGCTTACTTGTTTCAAGTACCCTATTATAAGCTTCTGCTAAAACTTTATATTGACTCCTCATGTACCATTACTTATCATTATAATACAATAAAAAAAGGATATACCAATTAAGATATATCCTTTTAATATGTTATAGCTCTACTTCTTTAACAATAACCGGGTCAAATCTAATAAATCTAACAGTCTTACCAACGGCATCCTTAAACGATTTAGGTCCAAGGCTATAAACCTTTAGTATCTTGTTAGCACTTCTCATTGAATCGTGCGTTAATGTACCACCTGGAAAGTACCATTCACCTTTCTTGTTTTTAAGTTGAGTGGCATAACGTACTGGTATGGTTGTATCAATAGGTAGAGATTTCTTTGATAATAGATGATTTTTAACTTTCATAGAACATTATAATAATGAAACGTAATTGTTTCTTTTATTATACGTACATTATGCATACTTTAAGGTATAAAGGCAACAAAATATTACCTTTTTTTTACCTTTTTTTAGCTTGCCTTATTGGTGTTCTTTAGCTGTGCTCTTCTTTCTCTAGCTCTTTGAGTCTTTATGGCGTTTCTTCTAGCGTATTCTTCTGGGTTTTGTGCTTTTAAATCCCTCCACCATTGCGCACTTTGTATTGCTCTTGGCACTGTTGGGTGCACTAAACCAGATGGCTTTTCTGGTTTAGGTTTTCTGTCTGGTTTAATTGCATCTAACCTCTTTTTGTTGTACTCGCGCATCTTGGCCTTGTACTTCTCTCTGTGCTTGGCATATAAAATAGGGTTCTTTTTCTTAAGCTCCTCCCACCAATTGTTCTCTTTTACTTTATCATATGCCTCTTCTAGTACTTTGTACCGGTTGCGCATACTTTATTACGCTTCTTGTATGTAAGTTTCAAACTCTATATCAGGTATTTGTGAAACAATAAGATCAGCTAATTTCTCTAATTGCCTGACATCTTTACTGACATAATACACCTGACGCATAGGTGGATTAAAAGCTCCATATATTTCAGCACCATCATACCCTTCTGTTATTCCTACTTGAGCAGCTATTCTATCAAGCTTACTAAGCACCTTATCATCTGTTTCCATAACAAATTCATATCTAACTATTAGTTCATGGTTACCTTCTTCTTCGTCCATATCCATTTCTGGTTCCTCTTCTGGTTCATTAGAAGGCATTTCCTGATATCTTTCTAGTAAAACTTTATATTGGTCGCGCATATATATTAATACTTATACTATTCTTAAGGTGTTATCAAGCTATTCTTTAAGTCTCATTTTACATACTCTAACCAGTTATTCATTCTTTGTTGCCACTCTTTAAACAGAGTTAGTGCCTCTTTACTATCATCTGTTATATGTTCGTGAGAGGCTTCTAGGGCTGCAACAGCTTTGGTTACACTACCTTGATAGTAATTATCTGCAAAGTACTGCACATGCTTAAACGCTTCTAATAATGTCATGTTATTTTTTTATGCTATCCAATTAAACCCGTCCTCAATTAACATAGTTTCAGAGAACGTAAACTTGGTCTCTTTGTTTAAGTACTTAATAGCTACTTTAAAGTCTTCTAGAAAGGTAACCGATCGGGCTATATTCTTACCCACTACCTTTGTAAACTTTAGATTGTCTTCGGTCTTATAACCGTAAAACTTTAACATCCATTTCATATCAATGGTTTGTTGTTCTTGTCTGTTCATTTTATGTTAGTTGTTTGTTTATCTTTTTCAGAGCGCTTTAATAGTTCATCTACTCTTTTAAGCTCTCCTTCTAAGAAGGCAACTACTTCTTTGACTTTCATTCTGCGACCTTTATATTCAGTATAATGCTCTTGAGGCATTTTCTTCCAGTCACTTAATGAATTCATAAATTTTTTATATGTCAATCTCTATACCAGCTTCTTCAGAACCCTTTTTAAGTATTTTTTGAGTTTTTAACCAATTTTTATATTTAGACCAATTATCTACCCCGACACTAAAAGGTACAGTGGTAGCTAAAGGTAAGTGCGGTTGAGATTTATCGGGACATAATAACCAATATTCAATAGCTTCACCACCATCTAATTGTGTTACACTATAGTAACTATTAACAAGTATAGGTACTTTATAAAATCGGCTATAAAATATAGTATTTATTTTAGGTTTATGATCATAGGTTATTTGTTCGTCTTTTAAAAAATTTAAAGTAGATTCCTGTTTTTTATATTTACCTAGTACTACATATAACATTTCATTTTTTACATCTATATCTGTAACTACTAATGTCCCAAATTTCGTATAATGAGTTTTGTTTTTAAAAGTGTTTTTATAAATTTTATCCCACTCTTCCGGATTAACTTGAGCAATATCTCCTACCCTTGGTATTTCAATATCGAATTTTTTATAGTCTTCTTCAACACCTTCTTCTATATCAATCTCTATACCAGCTTCTTCAGAACCCTTTTTAAGTACTTCTTGTGTTTTTTTCCACACAGTATATTCTTTGTACATTTGCTTAAAGCTATCAGCGATAGCTTTTTTAATTTTTGGCGGTTTTGACGACCAATTATAATTAATATTTATATAATCGTATATACGCGGATCCAAAAAATCTTTACCGTTAAGATTTTTATCTATATATTCGTTTACGTACCTTTGCATTGCAGCGCCTGCATAGTCCTGATAACCTAGACTAGGCCCTACCACCTCTTCCAAAAATTTTATAATATTATTAACTTCTCTAGCATCTTTTATACCTAGTATTTTACCTAATAATTCTACTAATTCCCCGTTGTAAAAATTAACTAAAGCAGGTGGATCATCTGGATTCCTCTCTTCAGATATTACCTGCTGGTAAGCTTCTTCTATATCAATCTCTATACCAGCTTCTTCAGAACCTTTTTTATATATTGGATCGATTTTCTTTTTTTCAAAGCGGCTCTTTATAAGAGAATCATCTCTAATAAAATGTACTTTTAATAAATTTGCTACCTCTTTTTGTAATTTAGGGTGGTCTTTTAATTGAAGATTACCATTATTACACATTTTATCTAACACAACATACATTGAATTTTTAGGTGGTTGATCATCCGCTTCATCTGTATCTTCAGGGTCGTCTTGCCACCAAAAACTAAGCTTTAAATCGTTTATGATAACCCCGTAACATAGCAAATGATCATCTACCCAGTAATCCTCAACTTTAAAACTCTCAATCGTTTCAGGCTCTATCACTAAATCAATAATTTTATTTTGAATGCTTTCAGGTGATTTATCAAAATCAATATTTGCTAAGTATTCATCTTCTTTGTTTACCCATTCTTTAATCTGAATGTATTTTTCTGCTAAAAGTTTGTATTGGTTGCGCACCTTATTACTTATCTGAAGTACTAGTTGAATCCAATCTATATAGCTTATAAAAAGATACACCCAAAGAGGAAACCTATAATAACTCCTAACAATAACCATTTAGCATAATACCATATCTTGCCTGAAGTAGTTGAAGGTAATGGTTCCTGATATGTTAAGTGCTTTATTATCTTCATAGTATAGGTTTAACGGTATGCTTCTTTTATTTCTCTTATCCATTTATTTGATTGTAAGAGAGCTTGACTTTCATTTAAACACCTCTTACCATAGTTAACAAAAAATTCTCTTGTAGTTTTATAGGTATAGCATTTACCATAATCCCGCCACAAAAGTAAAGTTCCTTTATAATCCTCTTCATCTGATTCAAGGTATAATGGCTCATACTCTTTAATAGTGGATATACGTCCTTCTATTTTATCATTTTCATCAAACCAGTACCTAATATCCGCAAATCCCTCATCAATTAAATAACGAAGATAGTCTTTCACTTTTTTCTTTCTACCTTGGATACCTTAAACGAACCACCCTCTTGTGGAGTCCAAATAAGAGCATCATCATTTGTCCAACCTAATTCGTTTACAAGAGAGGTTGGCAACTCAACATAATGGCTTTGCGTTCTTGAATTCTTTTGAACCATCACAAGCCAAGAAGCTGTTTGTTTAATAATGGATTTCTTTTTCATGTTATAGCTTATTTACTTCTCTTTTAGTTTCTTTTTTCTCAACATCTAAGAACTTAACAACCGTGCCCTCTCTTGCAAGGTCTTTTAACATTACCTCAACCCATTCATCTCCGTACTTGCCTTTTAGATAAGCATTACCATAGATGTTATTGAAAGCTTCTTTGGTTACTTGTAGTATTCTTTGTCTCATATTAGTATTTCTAGTATTCCACAGTGAGCGTTAGTACGTATAGATACATATTAACGGATATAATAAAGTGTAATTGGGATTTTATACAGGATAATTGTGTTTAAATTCTTGTTCAGTTAACTGTTTTCCGTCAACCCAGTACTCAAAATAGGTCTTATTTTTAAAAATAATAGCTGGACCATCAGTTCTATGTCGTGTACCATTTAGATAGTATTCCCTATCCCCGTTAATATGCTCAATTGCTGGACCATCTTCTCGGTGCAATAAATTGTTTAACCACCATTCCTTATATCCGTTTTCTTTTAAATAAACAGATGGAGCAATTGGATCATGTAACCAAACTTTGTGGGTGATTAGACCTGGGATGGCTGAATAAGCTCTCATACACCATATTATGGTACACAAGAATAAAAGTTCAAGTTATTTCTTTAACTTGTCTTTACATTTACATTTACCACAAGTACAGCATTTGGATTTATTTACAAACGCTTTACGGATACTATAAACAACTGCCCCAATCACTACTCCAAATACAATAACTGTTTGTGTCATTTAACTTTTATTTAAAATCCTGTATCTAATTTTCCAGCAGCATTAGGTGCTGAAGTAGCAGCTGACTGAGCTGCACTAGCGGCGGATTTACCAATTTCAACACCTTGGGCATTAAAGTTGTGAACCATACCGTCATTACCTTGTATGTGGAATGCTCCATTACCATCGCCATAAATTGTAGCGCTTTTAAGACCTAATGATTGCATTGCATTTGCTTTAGCGTCACAATCTGCATTAATCTGATCAACTTCCTGACTTAAAGCACTCTTATGTGTACCAACTTGTTGAGCAGATTGAGTTGCTTGATGTAAATCGTTTAATGATACTGTACCACTACCGCCTTGTAAAACTGATTGCAATCCATGTGCGATCTTAACACCACCAGCAATAAGTCCACCTAATGCAGCACCTACACCACCGGCAACAGCACCAGCTTTAGCACCAGCTTTAGCTCCTTGTAAAGCAGCTTTACCAGCCTGTTTCCAGTCTACCTTACCGCCTTTAGACATTTGACCTACTACATTAGCACCACCCTTTAAAGCACCACCAACAACACCAGCACCTGCAGCACCTGCTGCAGCACCATGTGCTACTGAAGCAATTAAAGGAACAATACCACCAGCACCTAATGTAGCGACACCAAGTGCGGCCATTAAAGCCAAACCACCCGCGGCTGTTAGTTTAGGATGTTGTTTCATCCATGCATAAGCTTTTTGAATAAAACCACCTTGTGCTGCTGGAGGTTGAGCAGTAGTAGGTGTAGTGGGTTTAGCTGATGGAGTTGCTGGAGCTGCTGGTTTTGCACTTGGCTTAAGCACTGGAGGTTGTTTACCTGGAGCAGCTTTATTTGAAGCTGGTTGCTGAGAAGCAGCTCTCTTTTGTGCAGCTAACTCTCTACGGCGAACATTACGAGGGTCATTGCTTAGTACTCTAGCTTCAATTAAATAACCGATTGCCTCTTCAAACACTTCGCTATATAAACCATCATCAATACTTTCAGTTGTAGCAGCAACGTCTTGACTGATTTGTTGCTGTTGTTGCTTAACCTCAGGGCTATTTAATAATTGTTGTATACCACTTTCACCAGAAGCAGCTGCTGCTTGAATCTTTTTAAAACCTTCTGGATCGCTTTGAGCGATCTTATTCATGATAGCTTTAATTAAAGGCTGCACTAAAGCGCTCTTTGCACCAGATGCTAAAGCAGCACCTTTCTGTTTAATGGTGTCCCAAAGGCCTTCTTTAATAAGATATGCTTCAAAAGCTTCAAGGTCTCTGTTGAAACCTTCTATTAAAATTTCATTGACCTGTACTTGTTGATACTGTTCAGCAAGTAACCTTAAAGCTTGATCATTCTTCATATTGTATTACTTATGTAATCTAGTACTAGTTTTTACTAGCTAAATACATACCTTCTAATACTAGAATAGCTGCTCTGTCTCTAGTAACATTAGGGTAATTGGCAATAACAACCTCTTGCATATAGGTTCTATTATACTCTCCAGTATCAACCATACCCTTAACCATAGCTTTAATAGCTATTTCATCTATCTTATTAAATCCTATACTAGTAACCTTATACGTTTTATCTTCGTTGAATGAATACATTATATGTCAATGTCTACCCCGGCTTCTTTGGAACCTTTTTTAAGCACTTCTTGCGCTTTTTGCCATAGTTCATACTTTTCCCAAAGCTGTTGTATAATTTTTTTACGACATAATGCTAGTTCTTCATCTTGTACTCTATAATATCCTTTTGAAGTAGTGCTTGGTAGCTTTTCAGCTGCATCCCAAGTCATTTGCTCATACATACTATCAACTGTATTAGCGTCTGTTTTACGCTGTTTAGGTTTAATGTAAGTATCTAAAAACTTTATAAAGTCAAATATCTCGTTTTTATTTTCAATACCTATATATTTTTTAGTAAAATAAAACGTATCACCAGCACCTACAGGCATGAAGTCTTTAGCATTTTCTTCTATATCAATCTCCATACCAGCTTCTTCAGACCCTTTTTTGTATACTGCTTGGGTTTTTACACAATTTTTATATATTTCACTTTTTCTAAATTCACTAAAATAGTTTATCTCAAGATTTCTTAGTGCTGATTTAAAGCATTTCTTTTGTATTTCCTCTTTTTCTTTTTCATTTGTACCTAAGTGCTCTGTTTTTATAAGGGCCTTAGTATAGTCTTCTATAAAAACTATATTCCATAAAAAATACAAATTCTCTTCAAAATCTTCAGAGGGTTCTCTATACCCCCAATAGTTTTTGATTTTTTTAATCCCTTTGAAAAATGAATCAGCACAAGCACCAAATTCTTGTCGTAATATATTATATAAATTAATTGGATCTTCCGGCCAAATCGGGTCAACAAGTTTAAATTTTTTTTCTAAATCGGTTAAGATTTGTTTTTTACTAGTTTTGCCTTCAGCATTTTCTTCTATATCAATCTCCATACCAGCTTCTTTAGAGCCTTTCTTTAATACTGCTTGGGTTTTTAAACAAATTTCATATTCTTTACTTTCTCTAAATTTCTTAAAATAATCTATCTCAAGAAAATACAGTGCTAATTTAAAGCACTTCTTTTTTGCTTCCTCTTCATCCATACCTTTTTCAAGTGCCTCATTGTAGTCCTCTACAAAAGCTACATACCATAAGTACTCCAAATTCTCTTCAAAAGAGTCTAAATAATGCCAACCAATTCCTTTGAAAAATGAATCAGCACAAGCACCAAATTCTTGTTGTAATATACTATATAAATTAATTGGGTCTTCCGGATTATACGGGTCAATAAACTTAAATTTTTTTTCTAAATCGGCTAAGATTTGTTTTTTACTAGATTTGCTTTTAGCATTTTCTTCTATATCAATTTCCATACCAGCTTCTTTAGACCCTTTTTTGTATACTGCTTGGGTTTTTACATAATTTTTATATTCTTTACTTTTTCTAAACTCTCTAAACCAAGACCTAAGTTCTTTTAATGCTGATTGTAAACATATTTTTTCTGCTGTTTTTTCATCTGTACCATCTTTAACTGTGTAAAGATAACCACTTATAAAAAGATCATCCCATAAATCCTCCAAATTCTGTTCAAAAGTTTCTTCTGGAGACCAAGCAGTTACACCGCTATAAGTTTGAATTGCACTTGCGCCTAACCATTTGTAGAATGTATAAGCACAATCACCAAGTTCTTGTTTTATTATATTATATAAATTACTTGGATCTTTCGGATCGTTCGGAGCAAATACACTTTTTTTATCTAAAGCAGATAAGCTCTGTTTTTTACTAGATTTGCCTTTAGCATTTTCTTCTATATCAATGTCTATACCAGCTTCTTCAGAACCTTTTTTATATATTGGTTCGGTTTTCTTGGATATTATTTTTTTTAAACAAATTTCATATTCTTTACTTTTTCTAAATTGTTTAAAAATAGACTCAAGGTCTTTTAGTGCTGTTTTTAAGCACATTTTTTCTGCTTCCTTTTTATCTATACCGTCTTCACAAATAGCAATATAGTCCTTACTGAAAAGATCATCCCATAAATCCTTCAAATTAAATACTAAATGTTCATATGGATTAAAAAAAAATGTCCCAAGATGTGTTCGTACTGTATTTGTACTTAGCCATTTGTAAAATGTATCAGTAAAATCACCAAGTTCTTGTTTTATTATATTATATAAATTACTTGGATCTTCCGGATGAAGCGGGTCAAACACGCTTTTTTTATCTAAATAAAAAGAGCTTTGTTTTTTACTAGATTTGCCTTTAGCGTTCTCTTCTATATCAATTTCCATACCAGCTTCTTTAGAACCTTTTTTGTATACTGCTTGAATTTCTAAACAATTTTTATACGCTTTACTATTTTCAAACATTTCAATGTTACTATCAAGATAGTTTTGAGCTTGTTCTATAGAATCACTTTTACTCATACCGCCATCTATACCGTTTTCAACCATATTTTCCCAGATACTTCGTATATTTTCTTCAAGAGATAGATCTGAATCGAAATCAGCAAAATCTTCTTCGTATAGCCATTTACAGAAGGCATAAGTACAAGTTCCAAACCGTTGTTTTATTTTATTAATTACTTCAGTTGTGTTGTACAAGTCTTTAGTTTTTTTACTTTCTTCTATATCAATCTCTATACCAGCTTCTTCTGATCCTTTTTTAAATATTTTTTGAGTTTCTAACCAATTTTTATATTCAGCCCAATTATCTACCCCAATACTAAAAGGCACAGCTGTAACTAAAGGCAAATGTGAATGAGATTTATCAGGCACTAATGTCCAATATTCAATACCACCGCCTTTAAATCCTGTATCAAAATAATGGCTAGCAAATATAGGTCCTTTATGCGACCGACTATAAAATACTGTGTTTATTTTAGGTTTATGAGTATAGGTTATTTGTTCGTCTTTCAGAAAACTCAAAGTATCTTCATTAAATACGTGTTTACCTAGCATTACATACAACATTTCATTTTTTACATCTATATCTTTAACTATTTCACAACCTACCTGGGCAAAATCGATTTCGTCTTTATGAGTGTTTTTAAAAATTTTCTCAAACTCTTTCATATCAATATCAATTATCTCCCCTATACTTGGTATTTCAATATCGAACTTTTTATAGTCTTCCTTAACCCCCTCTTCAATATCAATCTCCATACCAGCTTCTTCTGATCCTTTTTTAAAGATAGGAGCTGTTTTAATACTAATTATTCTTTTATTCTTTATAATTTCAAACTCAGGATCGGGTTCCAATTCTTCTTCTGATTCTAGTCGTTCAAGCTCTTCATACATTTGTAGCTCTTGATCCTTTCTAGCCATTAAAAACTCTTGCTCTTCTGTTCTTATACCTTTTACTACATGACCATTTGTAATATGTTGAATAAACTCTGTTTTAGTAGGAAAGTCTTCGCTAAATTCATTAAAAGGGTTCCCATACTCTGCAAATTCTCCACCTGGTTCATATGATTCGTAAAACTCATCTACTAGTTCTCCCAACGTTTTTTCAGATAAATCTACAGTATACTCCCCTCTACAAAAGGTACGTATAAGTTCAATACACTTTAAATTCTTATCATAAGGTATTGCTGGTACTTTTGAAAAGGTATCTTCATCGTACATTTGACTGTATTTTTTAGCTATATTTTTATCTAATTTTTTCATATATCTATTTCTATTCCAGCTTCTTTTGACCCTTTATTTAGTACATCTCGTGTAGCTTTTGTCTTTAAATAATGATCAGTATTAACAAACTCATCATAAGAGAACTCTATAGAGGTTAATGCTAATTCTATATTATCTTCAACTGTACGTTTTTTACTGTTATAACGATTAGGATCTAGTCTCGAAAACTCATCAACTGTATTATCCCACCATTCTTGTAATGGATTATCTTTGTTGTGACTTGGCCAGTTATCTACTCGTTCAGATAACCACTTTATAAACAAATCTCCATCTTCCCAGTGCTTAACTAAACTATATATATCCCCATAATCATGTTCATTATTGCTACGTTTTAATAGAATATTATTATTATTAGATTCTTCTATGTCAATCTCCATGCCAGCTTCTTTAGAACCTTTTTTAAGCACGTCTTGTGTTTTTTTCCATATTTTAAATTTTTTATAATACTTCTTTAACAATTTTAAAGTATCTTCATAAGCTAAACTATCAACTTCATCCTCATCAGTAGTATCCTCATAGTAATCATCACGAGTTAGGTAGCAGTGTTCATCAATATAACAAGCCACCATTTGAGCGTGTGTCCAATTTTCAGCTTTAGAGTCTATATTAATACCTGGCTCTATATCTATTTCTTTATACAACCATTCTGTAAACTCGTCTTTATTTTTCCAATTATGTACAACTTTAAAATACGGAAAAATATGATACGATGAATTTAAATCAGAATAAGGTTCATTGTTTTCTTCTATATCAATGTCTATACCAGCTTCTTCAGACCCTTTTTTGTATACTGCTTGGGTTTTTACACAATTTTTATATTCTTTAGTTTTTCTAAATTCATTGTAAAATCTTTTAATAAGGGCTATTGTAACTTTTTCTGCATCTTTAGCAACTTCTGGAAATTTATTTTTTACTTTTACATAAACGTCATGTGTTGTTCCACCTAATTGAACACTCTTTTGATAAATATAATCCTTTATATGTAAGGGCGCTACATTAAACATATTCTCAGAGTATACATGTTGGTAGTAGTGATTAAGTTTTTTAGTTATATTATCAAGTTCCTCTGGATACATGTCCCAATGCCCTTGATCAAAATCTGGATTATTAACTACCTTTAAATATAGCCATTTATAAAAATCATTTACACATTTCCAGTCTTTAATTTTATCTGTAAGTTTAAAAATATCAAAATTAATTTCCCATTCATCCCATGAAGTAGCCTCTTCTATATCAATGTCTATACCAGCTTCTTTAGAGCCTTTTTTAAGCACGTCTTGTCTTTTTTTATAAATCTTTTTATAGTTTTTGTATTCCGGGCTATTATAAAGCTTCTTTATTTCACTTTTTATATTTTCTTCAATATTATTACCGTCATAAGAAGCATTTTCTATTCTACTATTATACCATATTTGAATAGATTCAAAACCAGGTTTAATATCACACTCTAAATCATTATCTACATCTATACTGCCTTCTTCTATTAAATGCTTATATAGCCATTCAATAAAAATATTAGAATCTGGATAACTTGTTATTAAAGTTTCCCACTCGTAATCAAAATCATTATTACTTTCTTCTATATCAATCTCCATGCCAGCTTCTTCAGACCCTTTTTTAAGTACTTCTTGTGTTTTTTTCCATGCATTATATTCTTTATACATTTGCTTAAAGCTATCAGCGATAGCTTTTTTAATTTTTGGTGACCAGTAACCATACACAAGATTCATATTATCTAACAAATGTTGATCAACTTTCCTACCCGAATTAAGATTTTTATTTATATATCTGCTTACGTACTTCTGCATTACCCCGTCTGCATAGCCATCATAACTTAAACTAGGACCTACCACTTCTTCCAAGTATCTTATAATATCATTAACCACTCTAGCATCTTTTATACCTAATATACTATCACACAGGCTTACTACCTTGCTGCGTAATCCTTTAACTAAAGCGGGTGAATCGGATGGGTCTCTCGATTCAGACTTTACATGTTGGTAAGCTTCTTCTATATCAATTTCTATACCAGCTTCTTCAGAACCCTTTTTAAGTATACTTTTTGTTTTTAATTCAGTTTGTAATGCTTTCTCTACTTTTCTCTTAAACCCTTGAAGAGCTACCATGCCTGTTTTATCGTTAGTTGTTTTGTTTATTTCTGCAATACACTTTACTAAATTTGAATCGAGTGTTCTTGGGTCGTTAGGGACTGCATAAACTTTATTAATTACCTCTTTACTTATATATAAAGATGGGGAGTTAATAGAATCCGCTTTTTTAGAATTAGAATAAACAAAAAGAAACACATCATTACAATCTTCTACTAACGGTACCACATTTAGTGTGTCGCTTTTATATAAAAAATCTCTCTTTCTTTCCAATTGTTCTAAAGCACTATTTATATCCGTACCATACTGCCACGTTACAAAATACCACCTATAGCTATCCTTGTCTGTATCCTTGTGTTGTTGAAATAAATAATATGTTTTTTTAGGGTTTATACTGACATTTTTTATTATCTTTAATGGAGGCGGTGCATCAGCCATTATTTTACTTGCAGATGGTTTCTCTTTGCTTTCTTCTATATCAATATCTATACCAAGCTCTTTACTTGGCTTCCCCATTATATCATTATACTTCTTTTCGTATTCAGCTTTTATTTTAGGTAAATAGTTTCTTTTAAAGTCTTGATAAAAATTTTCATCTACTTCTTCATCTAACTCATCTTGTTCTATTACATAGTCTACAGCTTCATCTCCTAAATTATCAATAAGCTCCTCTCTCATTCTTTCTTCTGTTAATTCACTATACTCTTTCCACATACTATCTACATCAATTCTACTTTGGTTATCAAAGAAGCCTTCTTTTTTAGCTTTGTTAATTAAATATTCTTTATAATAATCTTTGTACTTTATAAACTCTGATGACCATGGATCGGTAACTTTTCTAGCTTTTATATGTGCCACGTCCACGTCTACTTTATCTAAAATACTACTAGGCGCCACACTATGTACATTTTCAGAGTAAACTTCAAATAGAGTTTTATATTGGTTTCTCATATATCAATGTCTATACCAGCTTCTTCTGATCCCTTTCTATATACTTCTTTTATCTTTACTTTATTATGTACAAAAGGAATAAAGTGTTTATATAGGTTTTGTTCTATATCTTTTGCTGGACATCCTTCAGGTAATTTAAGTCTAAGTTCTTTAAAAGTGTCCATATTAGGTATATTGTCTAGTTTTTCTGCTTCTACAAAAATATAACCTTTTATAATTCCCCGTACATTTGCTATTTTAACAAATACGATTTCTGACATACTTAAATTTTCTACATAAAGGAAGTAAGGTGTGATACCGCTAAGAATGGCTTTATTAAAATTTAAAACACTCGTTATAATTTCTGACCCCTTAATTGTAACCGAATAAATATCCCAACCGTGTGCCTTAGGTACCCACTTTTGAGTTTCGTCTACGTAATAAAACCTATAATACATTGCTTCAGGATTAATCTTTGCAGTATTAAATATGGATAAGTTTTTCCCGTTCATTTTTTGGGTTTTACTAGTCCAATTTTCTGTAAATTGTTTAAAGGTAAGCACTCTATATATACTTACTTTTATTGTATGGTTATCTTAAACGTTTACGTGCAGCTTGTGCAATAGTGTCATCATACTGACTACTAGTGTTTATAGGGTGATAATTTCTTGTTAAATCCCATGCTGCTTTTTCAGTTAAGGTATACACATATGTAACATCCTTGTCAACAGCAGATTTAAAATGTGTAAATCTCCACACATTTTGTAACCATGCCCATTGTTCGTTCTCAAGTTTTATTGGCAACAAAGCAAACACTTGATACGGGATCATTTGATCAAAAAGCTTTTCACGCTTTTTATTTTCAATATTAAATTTGACGTATTTATCTTGACCTATTAACACACCTTATATTAATATATAATCTTAATAAATCAACTTATGAAGTTAAAGAATTAAGCTTGATCATTAACTCGTAAATATCGTCTGCTTTATTAACTGCCTTCAAAATAGAGTGCTTATCGCTATCAGCTGCTTTACTATGTTTTACGTGATTTTCAACAAAGCTTTTAATTTCATCGAACTTATTATGATTAACAGGATTAGCTTTTAAATCACTAAAATGTAAACCAAACTTATCTTCTACTTTGTCTACAATTGAATCAGCTAGTTCTGAACGGTCTTGAAAACTAATTGAAGGAGTTTCTGATTCAAAATGTGCTTTAAAGCTACGATATATATCAGCTTTTTCTGGAGTAGTTCCGTTAAGCTTGTGCTCCCAACGTGTACCTTTAAGCAGTTTTAAATGCTCAGGTTCTGGAGTCTTACCACCCAATATAATGTCTTCGTAAATTTTTTTAGGAGTAGGTTTTTTCATATTATATTTAATTTTTATCTTCTTTTTCTCTTCCTAATGCATTTGCATTAGCTGATTTCATTGATGCAAATACTTTTTGAAACGCTTGAAAGTCATTAGGGTATTCTTCTTTAACTGATTTTAATATAGGTACAATAAATTCAGTCCAACGTTCTGCTGCTAGTAAATTTGCATCTAACTCATTCATTTCTTTAGGTGTATCTTTTAACATTTGATGCTTTATAACTTTAGCAATCATAGAAGCCTGTTCTTTATCTACACCTGTAAGTATTGTAGCTAATTGTATGTTTAGCATGTCTATGGCTTTTTGCTTTTCAGCTGGGTTTTTACTTTCCCGCGCTTGAAGCCAACGTGAATAGGTTTGATCAGTTATATAAGATGTAAGAGCAAACTTTTCAGAAGCTCCAAACTCTTTTGATTTGGTTTTAAATGCGCCCTCTTTAGCTTTACCAACAATATCATTCCAGTTAAACTTATGCACTATTCTTAACCACTCTACAAACTTATTAACCCACTCTTCACCTAAGTCCCCACTTAAAGCTACAGATAAATCTTGATAAATGTCCCCTGTTGCTCCTGCTGGTAAAGGAGTGTTAGATGTCCAATGATCGTGATATTGACGTTCAACTTCTTTTAAAGAATTACTAGCAAACTCCAACGAAGCAGGATTAATAGGTATATCTTTATTTATTTGTTTACCCTTACCAAACATATTATCGCTTGGGTTAGACATAGCAAAATCAATTATATATTTGCTAATGCCTATTTCCATAGCATATTCTGCCCATTCCTCAGGTTTTAATACTAATACACCTGCTTTAAAACGACGCATATGTGCTGTATCAAGCTCTTGTACGTTGCCTTCAAACTCTGCACCCCAATTAGCTGCTGCACACACCATAGCGTTTTTGCTTAGTGTGTGACCACTAATTTCTCTATCCAAACTTAATTGTAATAATGAATTAAGAATATTCTTATCACTTCTATTAAGTTCATCTAAAAATAACATACCGCTGAATTTTGGATTAGATACAAGCTTAACCCAATCAGGCGGTAAAAACCTTAAATAACCATGTTGTTTACCGTAATCTACATCTGGTATACCTTGTACTTGTTCTGGGTTAAGTTCACCAGCACGTAAGTCTAAAAATACATAATACTGACTAGGGTCTTTTATAGCTTCAGATCGCTGTAAACCGGCTAAGTTGTTAAATTTAACATATACTCTACCTTCTTTTTTAGCAGCAGTTTGTGCAAATTGTTTCATTACAGCGCTCTTACCGATACCAGCTGCACCGAGTACTAAAAAGGAACGAGATTTATCATTGTATGCACCGTTTAATAGGTACATTATGTTCTTCATTGACCATACTGGTAAATTAACATCGTTAGCAGCACGGGACAAAGGCTCTGCTTTTGATGCAGAACCACCGAAACGCTTATAAATGTCAGGCATTTGAGAGCCTGAAGTGGTATCGATTTTACTAGTACTCATTTAATTATACAATATTTAGTCTAATTTAGGTGTAAAAACAGCTCTTCCATGTGAACCAAGAACTCTTTCAATGTATTCTATCATATTTGAATCTAAGAATTTATTCACTATAATGAAGAGTTTCTTATATTTTGCAAGCCTTAACTTTATTGCTGTATCCTCTCCTTCTTGTCCGTCAGTAACATATATACATACAGTTGGTTTAATATTTTTTGCTATAATTAAATTATTAATATCCCCTATATCATTACCACCTGGTTGTGTTTTTTTTGTTATTTTTTGTAGTAAGGTATGAAGAGTGCCTTTAGTTGCAAGAGGTGCACTACAATAATAAGCATTATGATGCCACAATATAACATAGACATTTAAGTGTTCTGCTTGTTTAGCAATTTTTTCAACATAATGAACAAATACTGAAAGTTGATCAGAACCAATTGAACCAGAAGTGTCTATTGCAAATACTGCGTCTAATTTGTTAGGTGCAGTTGCTCCACGACCTGGCAACGGTACACCAGCTGCCATGCCACGACGGGAAGGCTTAGCCCATGTATATGATTTACTGTTTGCTTGTTGCAAATAGCTTTTAATAAGAGCTCTCCAGTTAATTGGATCAGGCGGTATAGCTCTTTGGATCATTTTTCTTGTAGCTAATACTTTACCGCCACTTTTACCAAAGGTACGGGATGCTCTAGTTTCAATATCGCCTTGTTTAAGATCATTTTCGATCTCTTTTTCTCTTCTTTTTTGTTCCTCAGGGTCAAATTCTTCTATTACATCCTTATTAACTCTCTTAGCTTGTTCCTTGGTTAAGTGTTTATCTGTTTTATTGTCCAGTTGCTCAAGTATTTTATCAATTATTTCAGGTGTTAATTTACCTTTAACAGGTTTACCATCAACAGTAACTTTACCGTCTGGATGAACTTCAATATTGCCTTCACCGCCATTACCCTTACCGTCACCTTTACCTGGCTTGCCGTCACCTTTACCTGGAACAGTGGGGCCGTCACCACCTGGAGGACCATCACCACCTGGAGGGCCATCACCACCTGGGGGGGGGTTACCACCTATTTTTTCTTTCATTTTTTCTAACTGTTCATACACATCTTCACAACTTAATATATCTTTTTTACTATCTAACACTTTAATTTTTTCATTAATAGGAGACGGGAAAGTATATTCGCCTGTGGCTACATTAGGAATAATACCACCTTTAGGTAACTTAAACCCATCTGCTGCCAAATACCAATTCATTACAGCATCAGTAGCAAGGTTCCATAGAGTATGATCTCTCCATTCTTTTCTTAAAAACGTTTTATTAATTATATGAAACGCTTCGTGAGCAAACACTCCATAAAATTCCTCTTCAGTTAAATCAAGAGAGAATATTGGACTGATATAAATGTTACCGTAATCATCTACAGCCATTGTCTTTACATCAGGATCAAGAAAGCTTACTATCTTAACAGTCAATCTGTTTAACAACCTAGCAAGTTCAGGTGCTACAGCTAATAATCTGTGCTTACCACCAATAACACTTGCTTCAACATCAATTCCAATTTTATCATTAATAAAATTAACTAATTCAGGTTGTACGGGTATAATGTTAAACATACCCTGTATTATTTTTAAAGCGTCGTTATCTTCACAATCTTTTGATACTTTTTTAGCTAAATCTAAAACTGTTACTTTACCGCTCTTTACACTGTTAATCATTTCTTCTACTTGTTTATCAGTGTAAATGTATGTAGAAGCAATAGGAGCAGCTGGGGAAGCTTCAGTAAGATATAAAGGCACTACATTAGGTGCAGCACGTTCAACTGTAAACATGCTTGTGTAAATACCTTGTAACGCTTTAATGTCCATGTGTTATATATTTATAACAAATAGATGTAAATAAAGTAGTTATAAAGTTAAATCCAGCTATAATTTTATAGCTGGAAGTTTCTAGAGCTCTTAATATTATTTAAAAAAGCTTCAGTCTCAACAAGTAACGGACGTAGATAGTTTATTGTAAGATACTCTGCTTCGGTTTCATCCTTAGCATAAGCAACTTCTTTAGCAATATTACTTAAACGGTTAAGTTGATAAACTAATTCAGGTGTATGATTAATGGATTTCATACAGTAATAATGTTAACTTTTAGAGTTAAAGGCAACTACTATTTTACTTAAGTTTAGGTCCACAAACCCAACCAACTAACGAATAACGAGTACCAGAAGTAACAGGCGTTACTTCATGTAATGCATGAGAAGGGAACAAGTTCATTACACCTTGTGTTCTATTAGAAGGTTTAGGATTGGCTTGACTGTAAACTAATAAGTCTCCACCAGTATAGTCATTAGTATCTGATAACTGTATTGTAAAGCTTAATTTTCTTGGCTTACTTCTAGTTTTTTGCATAACATCAATATGTTTACCATAATATGGATGCTCTGGTGTATATGTAGTGAATTGAAATAATTCTATATAATCTAGATCATATTGAAAAACTGTTTTGTTTGCTTTTTCAACAGCTTCCCCACATTTTTCAAAAATCCATTTATACTCTGGTAATTCGTTAGGTTTAAGCCAAGTAATAAGACTGTTCCTTATATTCTCATCAACTTTACTAGGTACAGACTTAATAACTTCAACTTTAGCCGGTTGTAAACCTATTTTGGTACCGAGTTTTATAATTTCTTTACATTCATTTACATTAAACACCTGCCACCATGCTTCTTGATAGTTTTCTTCTGTATTTAAGTACCACATATATTATATATAAAGGCACTTTAACTTTAGTCAAGCTATTTCTTTAGCTTTCTACTACAACTACCCAATCGTTAGTGCAGTAAGTACCACCATCCTTATTAAGCACTTCTTGCCATGCGGCTGCTAAAGCAGTTGGGGTACCAACTAAGTCGTTTAATGCTGGCGCCTCAGTTAAATATCTTTGTGAGATAGAAGCATCTGCCCAGCTGATTGTTTCTTTTCTACTTGGAGATTTTGCAACTAAGTTCATAATTGATATTATTTATTTAGCTGTTTTTAATTGTTTCTATTAATTGTTTATGAGTAATTGTATTTAAATTCTGTTCAATTGTTTTAAGTAGATTTAAATCTTTAGCTACTTTTTCTTTAGTTTTTAAAGGTAAAGAATAGTATTCTTTAATAATACTCTCTTTATTAAATAATCCCAATCCTTGCAAAACAAGTATATAATTTGCAACATTAAACATTCTAAGAGTGGATCCGTTGGAAAAATCCTCTCTAATCGGTAATTTATGTTGCCAGTACTTTAATTTATCATTTAATCCGTTTGGTAACTCTATATTTTGCATATCTTTCCAAAAGATACTATTATTTTTTTTAGTTACATAATGTAATGCAACATACTCTTGGATTTGTTCAACTATAGATGTAACTGAATTATTATAAGAATCAATTACATTTTGCTGATAGTTAATTAACCTGTGCATTAACAGAAATGATTGTTGTATACTTGTACCTATACTGGTTGCTTCTAATGGTTCAATAAAACTAGAACTTAGACCAATTGCGACGCAATTTTTTATCCAAACCCTATCTAACATGCCAGGATCAAAAGTAAATGATTTATTGATTTTTATTTCTTTACCTAGTAATTTTTCAACTTCTAATTTTGCATCATCTGCACTTATGTAATCTTTATCAAATACGTAACCGTTACCGTTTTTCTCTTGAGTGGGTATAGTAAACATCCATCCATAGTCTAATGCCGTTGTTGCTGTCCACAAGTTATAGTTTTCATCCTTTTCAGTATTGAAAGTAATAGCAGCTTTCATTTTTAAATGTTTACTAAAGCTCCGCCATTTTGCACCAAGTTTAGTTATAAGAAGTCTCTTAAAGCCTGTACAGTCAACATAAAAGTTATATACATATTCTTTTTTATTACCTATTAATTTTTTAATTTCTCCGTTTTCATTTAAAATTACATCTTTTATTTCATCTTCAATAATTTCTATGTCTTTTTTTATTGCTATTTCATTTAAAAAATTATTAAGCTTGTATGTATCAAAATGGTACTGATACGCTATTGGCTTGTTTAGTTGCTCTAGACATGAAATATCATGGCGATTGCTCCACCAAGATTTTTTAGAAAATTCTATAGAGTCGGCCTCGTCACATATTAACTTAGAATAATAACACGAATACCCGTCTAACACACCTGCATAAGGCTCTTGCACTGAATGCAAATAATCCTTATCGGTCCAATTTTTATACATTATACCGCCCTTATATGTAGCATTACAGTGTTTAATTATATCAATATTACTTACATTGATAAATTTCATAAATTCATTCCAATGCTCAGTACTACCTTCCCCGACTCCAACTATACCGATTTGCTCCGATTTAATTATAGTAATATTAATACCAGGAAATCTAACCTTTAAAACAAGAGCTGCAATATAACCTGCAGTTCCACCACCAACAATAACTATTTTTTTCCTGTTATCAGTACTCATTATAAGTACTACTTACTTTACCCTTTAATATATCAATTAGTAGTAAACATTAATTACTAACGTATCTTCTCGTTGAATTAGAAGGTGGGGGTATAATATGTTGTATATTAAAATTATTGGAGGCAGTATTTTTGTTAAATAAAGTTATTGTTTCGGCAGCTCCTGGCTCTAAAACTCTATTATAAATATCGTCATATATTGAATTAACTACTATTACAGGTACAGCTGAAAGTCCCGCACTTACTGCAGCATAAAACTGAACGTAATTATAACGCACCCAATACATATTTGTATCGGATTTAAAACTTACATAAATTATATTTGATGACCAATCAAACGTGTTGTTATTAATATCGTTAATATAACCTTGTAATGCAACTGTGTCTTCTTTGGAAAAGTTAATACCACTTAACCCCGCCCATTGACTGTATTCATATACTACTTTAATACTACTTACTGGCATATATATAGTTGGCAGGCAAGCAGATAAAGAATCTTGTACTAAAAATGCATTATTACTTTGACCAGAAGTATTATTATTAATATAGGGAGAGTAAAATGAATCCATATTATTATTTACTGGTATTTGTAGATATTAATGGTACCCACCCTTGGCTTTTTAGTTTTTCCAATTCTGTTTGAGTATCAACAATAACTGGTGTATTTGAATGTTTAGTTAAAGTAGGTACAGAATATCCTCGTATAGCTATAACTGCAGCATTATAATGAAGAGAATGATTAGTAGATTGCATAGGTGTATTGTTTTCTTCTATGCTTTTGACTAACTCTTGTGCTTTAGTTATATTATTTTTATAATACTCTATTAGCTCTAATTTAAGTAAGCTAGTATCACTATTAGGATTAGTATTAGTGACTTTTTCTCCTGCTTTACGAAGAGTTTTTACATAATCTAATACATTGGACATTTACTTTACTTATCTTTATGTAGCCACTTAAAAGGACACTTCTTTTCTTTTACCCCGAATTTAGTCATTTTAAAATATGGTGCAGCTAAGTCATATAAAAAAGACAATGGTTTGTTGTGTAACATTTTTTTTACATTAACACAATTGCTTATTGCGTTACACAAAGGTTCATCATATCTTTGTCTTTTTAAGATTACTTTAGAATTATCCTTAGTTCTAAATCTTATACAAAATAAAGGATCCCCTCTATTAATAACTATAGGTTTACTAGGATCTACTATTTCAAAAGAAAAATCTACAGGGCGTACCCATTTGCCTATATCAAAAGTGCCAGGTATGTGGTTAGTATTTGCTATATGAGGAGAGGAGTCTAAAAATACAGGTATAGATTCTGCATATACAGACTCATTTGCCCAAAATACAATTCTCGGGGAATTTAATGTAACAAGGAAAGGATTAGAATCATTAGGTTTTGTTCTATTATAAAGTAAAGAATTAATTAACTTTGCATTTTTTGCTAGTAATCCTTCTAGAGCTACTTGACCAGTTTCAACAATAGGTACAACTTTTATGTTGTAAGGAGCTAATATAAAATAAGCATTTTTACAGTAATCTGCAAAAGCGGGGCAGAATATATATTCTATATCATCTCTCCTCTCTTGTATGTATTTATATGCACTAACAGGCTCCAAAAAAGCAATATCATACACTTCCTTACGAAGTGTACTTGATTCTGGGTTAGATATAGGATCAAAAGCGTAATTAACTGTTACTGTACTCATTATAAAGTTGTTTTAATAAAGTTAGGTAAATAAGATAAAGAAAACCAAGCTAATAAATCTCCGTCTGTAGATTCTTTTAAGTTGTTTCTGTCTTCCCATTTATATTTATTTTGACTTTTAAGATACTCTACCATTTTATTTCTATTGTATAATGCCATTTTGCCAGTACTTAAACCATAATGCCAGTATAGAGTAGTTTCTTTATTAGGATCTCTTATCCACCCGTTATAATACTCGTCTTGTTCTTCACTGTATTTGAACACTTCTACTGCAAAGAAACCGTTCTTAAGATTGTTCTTTACATCAATAACATGATGTTTATATTGTAAATCATAACCTTTTATTTGATAATCTCTATCAGCTTCAAAGTCTTTAACTTGTTCGTCTAGTCTTTTATTTTTGATAATGTAATCTAATACAGCAAGCTCAGCTTTGCGTGCATCTGGCCCTTCTTCAGGGTACGATTCTGCACAAGTAGCAGTCCAATGTTTTGTTGTCCTTCTATTACTCATTGAAATCTATTTTATGAGTTAGATAATAACCAAGCGCTTTTACATTCTTTTCATTAAAAGACATAAGGCTACCATATATCTGTCCTTTAGTGTCTATAAACTCTTCATCAAAACCTTCTTTATATAAACGACTTATTTCTCCTAATTTAACTATACAGGCTTTTGCGTTTCGTTTAACAAAATCAGGCATCACTGCTACTGCCCCTAATTGAGTAGTAATAACAGCTCCATTTGCTATTTCAGTTTCTTTTACATTAGCCATTTCAACAGTATCTATATCAATGTCTAAGGTATAATCATGTTCTTTTATACAATCAACTATATCTTTAACATACATGATTACAGCTGTATTAAGATCTTCAGTAGAAGTATTACTTGTTAAATTCTTATTTTTTTTCTTGCTTTTCATTTGGGATTTATTTTAATCAAAAAACCCTTCGTCTCTTAATTTTTTTAATATAGCATCATTACCTAGTAGTGTAAGGAATATAATAGCTAATATTGCTAGTAATCCAAGTACTACAATAAAAACTATACCAAGTAAGTGCATATTATTATTATGTAATATTTTTAATAAAATTCAAGTAAGTTATGTCCAAAGTATATCTCTATTTTGTATTACCCATATACATAGTTCAGTATCTCTATCCTTAATCTCTTTATTTATTACATCTACTCTATCATAACGATTCGGATCATATTCAATAGTTATTTCTACCTTTTCATAAGCCATACTAAGCTTTTCTAATAAAAACGGTCGTTCGTACTTAACATAGTTGTATAACTCTTTAAGTTTTTTTCCTTTTTCAGATATACTTTCCTCAGACCAGTCTGTTACTTCAAATGTCTTTTCTACTTCTACAAACTCAATAATAGCTTGAAAGTGAAAATGCGGTACAAGTTCAACCAGGTCCATATACTGTACTGGGAATACAGCTTTACGCATTCTGCGGCGAGGGTTAATAATGTAACGCTTTAACCCTTTAACAGTACGATATAATTGTCTAAATGTGTATTGAAAGTTTTCTCTTAACCAATACTGAACAGGATATTCTTTCTTAATATGCTTTTCCCAGTTATCCCAGTCGTTCATCATCATAGCAAAAGGTGCTTCATACCAGCCAGTAGGCCAGTACCATTTACAAGGTACCTTTTCAGAGCGAGGCAACTTCAACCACTCTTCAGTTGTAATAACTATCTGTTTTTTGTTCATTTTTTCTTTCTGTTACTACTTCAGCGTAATGTATCACTCCGTCAACATAATTATGAAAAGCCGTATTTAAGTTTATCAAATGCGGATATTTTTTAGTTTCTAACAAATATTTTGTATCCGCATTATACTCTAAACGATAATAAAAGCGTAACGTACCGTACTTCTCTTTCACTTGTTCAGCTATTACCTGCGGACACTCTACGCTATAAATGTAGCTATCTTCATCTCTATATCTAACTGGTTTTATACCTAAGCGCTCTGCATCCTCTTTATCTATATCCAGATATGTAGTATAGGTATAAGTTAAAGCGTGACACAATGTATCAATAATGTCATACCAATCATCAGGCGTCTCGATGCCCCAACACATACAACTCTCTTGCATGCTTTTATCTTTATCAGCAAATATTTTTGGATATTTACTGTAAAGTTTATCTTGTAGTTCGGGACTCATCTTTTACATACATTGATCTAAGCAGAGCTTACCTTTTACTGTGCTTAAAAGGTAAAAAAAAATTCATTTTACAATTTCTAAAACTACCGTTTTCTTCTTCAGGTATTAATGTATCGATTGGGCATATATCAAAAGCAAGTGTTATACGAGGTTGAGTATCGTCTTCCCAAACGGAGCTCCAATGCCTGTCGTCTCTAGAACGGCCAATAACTAATAACCCGTTTTTACTTGGTACTACTATTTCTTTTTCAACGTCTGGTATTTTATAAGTAGTATAGGAAGCGTTTTTTCCCACATTTACACAATAAAAGCCGTGCCAAGCATCAAACTCTGGTTCAAAATGATGATGTGGATTTACATTTTCTCCTTTACGAAAAATGTTCATCCAGCTTTTAAGAGCGTAAGATCTGTTATAGTCTAACAAAGGAGATATCTTTTCTTGCATTGTTTCATATAACTCATAAAGCTCAGGCACCGGAAATGTAAAGAGATTATACTCCATATTCCATGCAGATGGTTTGTTACCAAACCACGACTTTTCTACGGGAGGTAGAGTATGTGTGAGTTTCCTTTCTATATTAAAACAACGCTTCATTAACTGAGCATTATCGATATGATTTGTTTCAAATGCGTAAAGATAATCTGGACTGTATGTAATCATAGTATTTAAATTCTTGTAATTTTAATTTAATTTAATTTCAATGGTTAATTATGAAATTACCTGAAACGGAAATTCTGTAACCATCAGTAACATAATAAGGGTAAACGGTATGCTTCATTTTAGAGGGATATAATATTAATTTATTTTCGAATGTTTTATTGATACGAATAGGTACACTACTTATATTACCTAGTACATTTACATACGAAAGTTCAAAAGTACTATTAGGATCGTATGGATTATCTTCTCCAAACATATTTTTTCTTTTTTGTTCTACAAAATCCAGTATGCTTAACCAAATTGTATAACGAAATATACCTTGATACGCTCTAGCATTAAGAAAGTCATGTTTGCCTTGAAAATTTACGGTTGCGCTTTTTATTGAGATTTTTTTACTTATATCATCTTTAATATCAAAATCTGATTTATAGAATGGATACTCGTGTAAATATTTTTTAATATAAGGCAATATTAAACGTTCTTGATATTTTAAACTAAAGGTTAACCCGATTTCTTTATTTACATTGCCTCCAAATTCACTATCGACTGTAGGAATATCTATACTATTTTGTATAGTGTTGACCTCATCCCAAATAGGAGCTAATTGCTCATTTGTTAAATCACCTAAAATGTAACCTGGTGTTTTAAACGGTATTGCTGTGTATGATACATCTTCCATATAATTATATTAACGTGTTTTTTAAGAAAATCAATAAAAAAAGGCTCTATTTCTAGAGCCTTTGTAGCTTTTATAAACTGTTGTATTAGAACTTAAATGTAACGTCAGCTGTTAGGTTAGTATCAGTTAACGTTGCTTGTTTTTGCTGACCGGCGCCAATAGTACCAGAGATGGTCTTTGTTGGTGTAGCTTGCAAGTTAAGCTTGTATGACGTAATACCATCAATACCCTTTGACTTAGTAGGTGTTAGGTAACCACCTTCAGCAATAACTCTGAAAGCATCACCGAACTGATAATCAAAGCGTAAGCCACCTTCTGCTGCAGCGCGGGTTACTTTAGCAGCATCAAATGATTGAGCTGTATAAGCATCGCCTGTTTCAGCAATAGCATCTAGTGAGCTTGTTTCGAAACGACCACCTATGAAAGGCGCAAAACCAAAGTAGCTCTTTGAATATAAACGCTCATTTAACCAAATGTCTTTACCATTACCCTTACCAGCATTAGCGTAGTTTAAAGCAGCTAATGTATGGGTATTAGCAAAACGGTCATAAGCAAAACCAAGATCAGACTTTAATACTAATAGATTGTTGAACGTGGTTAAGTTATATAGACCTAAGTGATGTTTTTGTAATGTACCAGTAGCTTGATCACCGTTAATATTAGCATTAACGAAATCGTACTTAATACCGAATAATACGTCAGCAGTTACAAACGACTCAGCACCAATAGTGAATGTGTTGCTTGAA
>Ga0164296_1001296_pt1 | contig 26982 bp, 24 predicted proteins | sample GEODES057metaG_FD_113533 | JGI IMG/M metagenome (GOLD analysis project Ga0164296, IMG submission 113533) | Dystrophic lake water microbial communities from Trout Bog Lake, Wisconsin, USA - GEODES057 metaG | ecosystem: Environmental > Aquatic > Freshwater > Lake | place: USA: Trout Bog Lake...
CTTGCGTCAGACTTTGGTTACTATTGGCATATCCATTGTATTGGCGGATCTGATGCTATGGATTTTTGGGGGTGACTTTTACCAAATTCAAACACCGGACTGGTTGGTTGGTCCAGCCCAAATACCCTTTGTTACGGCCGTCAAATCATCGGGTGAGGCCGTTTATATGACCTATCCGATTGTTCGGTTGGCGATTTTTGCTGCCTCTGTGGTTATTGGACTTGCGATGTGGTTGGTCCTCAACCGTTCAAAGATTGGCATGATCATTCGCGCAGGTGTCGATGATAAGGACATGCTTTCGGCAATGGGCGTTCCGATCCAGCTTGTTTTCTTGCTGGTCTTTGCTTTTGGCGCTGGTTTGGCCGGTATGGCTGGTGTTGTTGGCGGGACATTCCAATCGATTTCTCCCGGTGAGGATACGCGGTTTCTTTTGGCCTCTCTCGTCGTGGTAATTGTCGGCGGCATGGGGTCGATTCCCGGCGCGGCGCTGGGCGCGTTGCTTATTGGGCTCGCCGAGCAGCTCGGATCGGTTTATGCGCCGACCTATGCCGTGGTTCTCACCTTCCTCATTATGGTTGTGGTGCTAGCGATACGCCCACAGGGCCTATTGGCGAGGTGATAGAATGACAGGACGCGACCAAATCTCGCCACCGCGCAGAACCTCCGGCGCAAGCGCTCCGGCTGCTAATCTGTTTGGATATCATCCTGTGGTCGTTATCCTTGCGGTGTTGTTGGTTATCATGCCGCTGATAGCCAATGATTTCATTTTGTATCAAATATTTTCCTGGTCATTCATGCTGGGTATTGTTGCGCTGAGTCTGATGTTCCTCGCCGGTTACGGCGGTATGGTCAGTTTGGCTCAGATGACGATCGCCGGGTTTGCCGGCTATATGGTGGCTATCTTTGGCGTAAACGGAATAGCATCTGTATCAATTGGATGGCCATGGTGGCTTGCCGTTCCGATGGCTCTATTTTTGGCGACGCTTTTAGGTACCATCACGGGCGCGCTCGCGGTCCGTACAGAAGGCATTTATACAATTATGATAACGCTCGCGATCGCAGCAGCGTTTTTCTATTTTACCAACCAAAATTACGCGATTTTTAATGGTCATACCGGAATTAATCGTGTTGCTACGCCGCATTTTCTTGGTGTTGAATGGCGTTCTACAGTTCCCTTTTATTATCTTACTTTAGGCTTCGCTGTCCTGTGTTATTGGGTTACAAATTGGATCTCCCGCGCACCATTCGGGCTTGCGCTACAAGGGGTGCGCGATAATCCCAGACGTATGGCGGCGCTTGGCTTTAATGTAAATGCACACCGGATTGCCGCCTATGTTTATGCCTCGTTTATGGCATCGATTGGTGGCATTTTATTGGTATGGGGTAATGGCCAGATATCGCCTGGTTCGGTAAGCGTTGATGTTGCGATTGATAATCTGATCATCGCTGTTGTCGGTGGTATTTCACGTCCGATAGGCGCGTTCATTGGGGCATTAATTTATGTTGTCCTTCGTACATTCGCTTTAGATGTGCTTGTTGCCTTTGGCTTAGATGGCAATCGGTTTCGTTTGCTGATCGGTCTCGGCTTTTTGGCTATCGTTTTCTTCTCGCCCGACGGTGTCATCGGATTGTGGAATCGTTGGCGCAATCGCCATGCGCAGCCAACCGTAGCAAGACAGGGTGGCGCGCATGGATAGCATCGCGCAACGCCTCTCGGCAGCTGGAACCAATAATGCGCTTGAATTGCGCGGCGTAACCAAAATGTTCGGTGCGCTAGCAGCGCTGACTGATATCACGCTTTCCGTTAAACCAGGTGAAAGACGAGCGGTACTTGGTTCGAATGGGGCGGGTAAAACCACTTTGTTTAATTGCATTACGGGTGATTTTTTACCAAGTTCGGGTACGATTCGTCTCTTTGGCGAGGATGTTACAAACTTTCCGCCACAAGAACGTATTCGTCGGGGCCTGCGTCGCACCTATCAGATTTCAGCTTTGTTTCCTGGCCTGACCGTTCGCGATAATGTTTATCTGGCTTGCCGTGGCGTTTCTCGCGGCCGATTTTCATTCATCCGCCCACGCCATAATGATCCCTTGGTTCAAGCTGCTGAGAATTTGATCGAGGCGGTCCATCTTACGGGCGTTATTGATCGGCTGGTGGCAGAGTTAAGCTATGGGCAACAGCGTCAGCTTGAAATCGCTCTTGCGCTTGCCGGTGCACCACGGTTTATTTTATTCGATGAACCGGCGGCTGGATTATCTCCAACGGAACGGGCCGAGCTCGTCGAAATATTAACATCGCTGCCTACTCATTTCGGCTTCATCATTATTGAACATGATATGGATGTTGCGTTGCGGGTCGTCGAAAGTGTGACCATGATGCATAATGGCCGCATCTTCAAAGAAGGCACGCCACAAGAAATTGAATCCGATCCCGAGGTTCAGGAATTATATCTTGGAGGCGGGCATGGCTGAAACCCGTCGGACAATAGCACCTGCCATGCTGCAGGTTAGCGGTCTCAATGTTTATTATGGACGTTCTCACGCCCTGCAAGGTGTGGATCTTGCCGTGCAGCATGGCGTCATGTCCGTCGTTGGCCGTAATGGCATGGGTAAGACGACCTTATGCAAAACCATCATGGGCTTGGTATCTGCATCAAGTGGTTCGGTCCGTATGGCCAATCAAGATTTGCTTGGTCTTCAGCCAGCCCAAATTGCACGCTTGGGTGTAGGCTATGTACCGCAAGGCCGTCGGTTATGGCGCTCGCTAACGGTTGATGAACATCTTCGATTGAGTACAGGCAGGCGCCGTGGCGCTTGGAGCGTTGAGCGCATTTACGATACATTCCCGCGACTGGCCGAGCGCAAGAACAATGGTGGCGGACAATTGTCGGGTGGCGAGCAGCAAATGCTTGCGATCTCTCGTGCTTTGTTGGCCAATCCGCAACTTCTGATCATGGATGAGCCGACTGAAGGTCTTGCACCCGTGATTGTGTCGCAAGTTGAGGAAATGTTGATCCGCCTTGGTGAAGAAGGCGATATGGCTATCCTCGTGATCGAGCAAAATATCGGCGTGGCGACTGCTATTTCCGATAAGGTTGCGATCATGGTCAACGGGCGGATAAACCGTATCGTTGAATCAAGATTGCTCGCAAATGATCGCGAATTGCAACAGCGTCTCTTGGGTGTTGGCCGTCATTCCGAAGCCTCACCTGAGCATGACGAGCAAGCCGCGACGAATACTCGTGCTAACGCTGAGACAGTTCAGACCCAACGGCGCGCGGGCCCCACTAAAATTTATGTCTCTAACCCAGTTATTCCTAACCGTTGGTCGCAACCGATTTCGCTAGCGCGAATTGAGGCTGCCGCACGTGTTGTTACAGGGGGCCTCACAGGCGCCAATGATTCAAATGTGCAACGCAATTCTTCGGCTACAGGCCGCGCTATCGGCCAACCGATTGTAATTGTCGCAGGCACTCTTGATACCAAAGGGCCTGAATTGCGCTATATTCGAGATCTAATTAAGGCGAGTGGATTGCGGACTCGTCTTGTTGACGTTTCGACCAGTGGAAAAATATCTAGTTGCGATGTAACGGCGCAGGAAATCGCTCTGCATCATCGCCGAGGAGGCCCCGGCGTCTTTAATGGCGAACGTGGACAATCGGTAACCGCGATGGCCGAAGCCTTTGAGGTATGGATCAAACGTCAGCCCGATATTGCAGGAATTATCTCAGCCGGTGGATCTGGTGGCGCTTCATTGGTTGCACCAGCGATGCGGGCGCTGCCGGTTGGTATTCCTAAAATGCTTATATCGTCCGTCGCCTCCGGGGATGTCGGGCGTTATGTTGGGCCGGCCGATATCGCAATGATGTATTCGGTAACGGATGTTCAAGGCATTAATTCCATCTCACGCCAAGTACTTGGCAATGGGGCGAATGCGTTGGTCGGTATGGTCAAAGCCCGCCTTCATGAAGAACAGAAAACCCATTCCTCGGACCGTCAGGCCATAGGGCTTACAATGTTTGGGGTTACGACACCCGCCGTTCAACAGATTGCGGCCGAGCTTGAGGGCTTGCGCGAGTGCCTCGTATTTCACGCGACGGGCGTTGGTGGACAGTCGATGGAAAAACTCATCGATTCCGGACTTCTATCAGGGGTCATCGATTTAACGACAACTGAAATTGCCGATATGTTATTTGGCGGGGTCTTTCCCGCAACATCAGATCGATTCGGTGCCATTATTCGAGCACGCATGCCCTATATCGGCTCCGTAGGGGCGCTCGACATGGTGAATTTTGGTGCGATGGAAACTATTCCCGCAACGTACCGCAATCGCAAACTGCATGTTCACAACCCGCAAGTTACGCTGATGCGGACTACCATTGCCGAGAACGAAGCTATGGGACGTTGGATTGGGGAGCGCTTGAACCAGATGGATGGGACTGTGCGCTTCTTCTTGCCCGAAGGCGGGATCTCCGCGCTTGATGCTCCAGGCCAAGCATTTTACGATCCCGATGCCAACGCCGCATTGTTTCGTAGTCTGCGTGAGACCGTGCGCCAGACATCGACGCGGCAACTTATTTCTGTACCGCAGCACATCAATCACCCTGATTTTGCCAAGATCATCGCGGCAGCATTCCGTGAAATTCATGGCGTTTCAACAATCCGAAAACGAGTAGCAAAATAAAGATGGTACGCTTTCAACGAACAGATGTGATGGCAAAATTTCGCTCCATGGTGGCGCGGGGTGAGCCTATTGTCGGAGGTGGTGCAGGAACCGGCTTATCGGCAAAATGCGAAGAAGAGGGCGGCGTTGATCTGATCGTGATTTATAATTCTGGACGTTATCGGATGGCCGGTCGTGGCTCATTGGCCGGATTGATGGCTTATGGTGATGCCAATGCCATTGTCATGGAAATGGCCTCTGAGGTCTTGCCGGTTGTGAAACGCACGCCAGTCTTGGCAGGCGTTAATGGGACCGATCCCTTTCGTCAGATGGACGTTTTTCTTGATCAAATCAAATCCATTGGATTTTCTGGCGTCCAAAATTTTCCTACTGTTGGACTTATTGACGGCGTCTTTCGCGCTAATCTGGAAGAGACCGGCATGTCATATGGGCTTGAGGTCGATATGATCGCTAAGGCCCATGCCATGGATTTGCTGACGACACCCTATGTCTTCAATGAACACGAAGCCGAGGCGATGGCAAAGGCCGGAGCGGATATTATCGTTTGTCATTTGGGGCTAACAACTGGCGGAGCGATTGGAGCGCAAACGGCACTTCGATTAAAGGATTGCCCGGTCTTGATCGATCGTTGGGCAGAATCTGCATTGCGCGTCCGGCCTGATATTCTTGTGCTTGCGCATGGCGGACCCATTTCCGAGCCTGAAGATGCGGATTTTATTATGAAGCAAACACAGGCATGCCACGGATTTTATGGTGCATCTTCGATGGAGCGTTTACCTGTCGAACGTGCATTGACCGATCAAGTAAGACGTTTCAAATTGATTGGAAAAACAAAAGAACATTAGTTTGGTAGGACTGCTCAAATAGGTGCAGACTGTCGGGGGAGGAAGAGAAGATGTCAGGTGTATTGATTGGTGAAATGATCCTTTGGCTGATTGTTGCAATCATCGCAATTGTTGTGATCGTCTACATCGTCAATTGGCTTTACCATCGTTCATCGAAGGAAGTCTCGTTTGTCAGAACGGGTTTTCTCGGTGAGAGAGTCGTTATTGACGGTGGTGCCTTTGTGCTTCCCTTTATTCATGATTTCACTCCGGTGAACATGAATGTCCTCCCGATGGCCATTATTCGTGAGAAGCAGGATGCGCTGATCACGCGCGACCGCATGCGCATCGATATTGAAGCTGATTTTTATGTCCGCGTTCAACCAACCCGCGAAGCGGTATCCATTGCTGCAGCCACACTCGGACGGCGTACACTTGAACCTGAACGACTGCACACGCTTCTCTCGGGTAAATTTGTATCGGCTCTGCGTTCCGTTGCCTCCGAAATGACCATGGAGCAGATGCATGAACAACGTGGCGAATATGTTAGCCGTGTAAAGGCAGCCGCAGCTGAAGCCTTGGCTCAAAATGGTCTTGAACTTGAATCGGTAGCGATTACAGATCTCGATCAAACGGATCTTGAATATTTCAACCCATCAAACCGCTTTGATGCCGAGGGCTTAACGAAGCTGATGGAAGATATCGAAGACCGCCGGAAATTGCGCAATGATATCGAACAAGATGCCATGATCAAGATTCGTACCCGCAATCTTGAAGCCGAACGTCAAGCTTTAGATATTGAACGCGATAGCGAGGCGGCAAGGCTCGAGCAGCAACGTGATATAGAAGTTCGTCGTGCCACTCAACGGGCTGAAGTTGCGCGTGAACGCGCCAAACGGGACACAGAAGCTGAGCAAGCACAGATTTTGGCTCGTGAAGCGATCGAAAAATCACGGATCTTGAACGAACAGGCGATCAACGAAGCAAGAATTTTATCAGAACGCGAAGTTCGTCAGAAAGAAATTGAACGGACGCGTGTCGTCGAGGAAGTCGAAATAGCCGCCCGCGAAGAAATCGAGAAGGCGCGCATTGCAAATCAGCAATCAGTTGATTCTGCTCGGATTGCTTCCGAGAGGGACATTCGCCAGCAAGAAATCAATCGCACTCAATCCATCGAGGAAGCCGAAATCAAGGCGCGTGAAACCGTGGAGAAGGCTCGCATCCTTCAAGAGCGCTCGATCACCGAAGCCCGTATCGAGAATGAAGAAGAAACTCGGCGACGTGAAATTGAACGTGAAAGTGCGGTAGATGCCGCCGAAATTGCGGCCCGTGAAGCTACGGAGAAATTACGCATTGCCCAAATGACGGCGGTTAATGCAGAGCGGATCAGCTCCGACGAGCGGACACGCAATTTAGAGATCATCCGTACCCGAGCGATCGAGGAAGCCGAAATTACAGCCCAACAAGCGATTGAAGCTGCCAAGATTGCGCGTGAAATGGCCCTAGCGACCGAGCGCATTGCTGCCGAGCAGCAAACACGGACGTTGGAAATTACCCGCAATCGTACGATTGAAGAAGCCGGTATCAACGCGCGTGAAATCACGGAGACAACGCGTATCGCTCAAGAAGAGCGGATCCGGAGTTTGGAAATTGCACGCAACAAAGCGCTCGATGAAGCTGATATAGCAGCTCGGGAAGCCATTGAGGCAGCACGGATCGCCCAGGAAAAGAATATTTCGTTGAACCGCATTATTAGCCAGCAAGAAACGGAAGGCAAAGAGGTTGCCCGTAAGCGTGCCTTAGAAGAAGCAGAAATTGCTGCACTTCAGGCAACACGGACGGCCCGCATTGCTCAGGAAAAGAAAACGGCGGCTGAGTCGATTGCGGCTGAAGGTGAAACGCGCAAACTTGAAATTATCCGTAACGAGGCATTGGAGAAGGCTGAGATTGCGGCCCGCCAATTAGTTGATCTTGAGCGGATCGTTAACGACACGAAAACGCAAGCGGAGCGTATAGCGCGTGAAGAAGAAATCCGTGCGCTCGAAATCGCCCGCAATCATGCTGTTGAAGCGGCTGAGATTAAGTCGCGTGAAGCGATTGAAGCGGTACGAATTGCGCAGGAAAAGGCCAATGCCGCTGAGCGTATTGCAGCCGAACAGGCAACACGTAGCCTTGAAATAGCGCGCAATGAAACGTTGGATCGCGCCGAAATTGAGGCCAAACAGCATGTGGCAGCAGCTCGGATCGAAACAGAAGAGGAGATCCGCGAACGCGAGATTGCCCGTAACCAGGCGGTTGAAGCGGCAGAGATCAAGGCCCGCGAGGCCATTGAGGCAGCGCGTATTGCGCAAGAGAAGGCAGTTGCCGCCGAGCGGATTCTTGCTGATCAGCAGACCCGCAGCCTCGAGATCGCTCGAGGGGAAGCCCTTAATTCGGCTGAGCTCAAGAGCCGTGATACGATTGAGCGCCAGCGCATTGACGTTGAGCTTTCACTCGAGAAGGATCGGATCACGTCTGCCAAAACACGCGAAGTGTTAGGCATCGAGCAAAAGAAGGCCGTTGAAATGGCCGAGGAAGAACGCGTTATAGCGTTGGCTTCCAAACGCTCGCAACGCATTGATGCAGACAGACAGGTTCGTCAGGCCGAAATCGTTGCCAAGACGCAGGTCGAGACGACGGATGTCGAGCGTGAACAGGCCCTTGAAAAGGCTCGTCTTGAAAGGCGTCGTGCCATTGAGCAACTTGAGATTGCCCGCGTGCAGGCCTTGCAGGAAGCCGAGATCGCCGCGCGTGAAGATATTGAACGGGCACGTATAGCGTCTGATCGTGGTATCGATGAGGCACGCGTCTTGCGCGAACGTGATTTGCGGAAGCTTGAAGTTGAACGCGAGAAGATTGTTGAAACCGCGCTTATGGATAAAGCGATTGAGCTTTACCAAAAATCGCTCGAGCACTCGGCCGCACAGGCAGAAGCGGAGATCGCCAAAGCCCGCGCAACCGAGGCTCAAGAGCGCGTTGTTACAGTACGCGACAGCGAAATCGCGAAACGGCGTAAAACAGTCGAAGTTCTACTTGCAGAGAAGGCTGCCGAGGAGACACGCATTGCTGCAGAAGCCGAGCGTATTCGCGCTGCGGTAGAGGCAGAAGCACAGAAACTCTTCAACGAGGCAGAGAATGTCCTCACCGATGGTGCAAGACAATCGCTCTTCAAGCGGAAATTGTTGGAGCATATTGAGGGTATCGTTCGTGAGAGCGTGAAGCCAATGGAGAAGATCGAAGGTATCCGCATTCTTCATGTTGATGGCCTGAATGGAACAGGTGGCGGTGCAGGTGGCAGTGGTCGCAACGCGACTGATGAAGTAATCGACTCGGCCCTGCGCTATCGGGTTCAAGCCCCCCTGATTGATTCCGTCCTGTCCGAAATCGGCATTGAAGGTGGTAGCTTAACAAAAATGCAGGGTCTTATTCGCGAGGCACGTGACCTTCAGGGCATCCGTAAAGATGTAGCGCCTAAGGAGAGCTCCGCGCCTAAAGATACGCCTCCTGCTGCCACCGAAACGGGCGGCAATACCAAGCCGACCAAGAAGGGATAAAGCTCATGGCGCGCGTTTATACGTCCAGTGTCATCAATGCTCGTTCGGATCGGGTGTGGGCTCGCATTCGCGATTTCAACGGCTTGCCGAATTGGCATCCCGCTATTGCCGAAAGTCGCATTGAAGGTGGCGAGCCTGCCGACAAGATTGGCTGCGTGCGCGATTTCCGTCTTCGCAATGGGGACCGCATTCGAGAAAAGCTGCTTGGCCTTTCCGACTACGAAATGTTCTGCACCTATTCGATCCTTGAATCACCGATGGGTGTTGAAAACTATGTTGCTACTTTGAGGCTCACGCCGGTCACCGATGGTGAGAGGACATTCGCAGAATGGACCGCAGAATTTGACTGCGCGATCGATCGTGAAGCCGACCTCATTGCAACGATCGGGGGCGGGGTATTCCAAGGTGGTTTCGACGCGCTCAAGCGGGCATTTGGAGGATAGTTATGCCGCGGATCGTAAAAAGTACGATCATTGATGCGCCAACCGGAGCGGTTTGGGCCGTACTGCGTGATTTTAATGGCCATGATCAGTGGCACCCCGCCGTCGCGTCAAGTGCTATTGAACGCAGTTTGCCGTCCGATAAAATTGGATGTGTCCGTCGTTTTAAATTGGCGGATGGATCAGAATTGCGGGAACAATTATTGGCGCTCTCCGATCTTGAACAAAGCTTCTGTTATTGCTTGCTCGATACGCCTATTCCTTTGTTCAACTATGTAGCTCACGTTCGCTTATTACCAGTGACCGATGGCGATCGCACATTCTGGCATTGGGAATGTCGTTTTACCACTCCGGTAGGCGAGGAAGAGCGCATCACCGCGATGGTGGCAGAAAATATTTATCAGGCAGGGTTCGACGCGGTGCGCGCCTATATTAGTAATCAATCGTGAGACCGGGAGACATCAAATGCCGCTAAGTGTAAAAACATTTGATACGATCCATGAAGCAGCAACTGCGCTATCGTCGGAACGGGGCGCACATTTTTGTGCCGGTGGAACTTTGGTGATGCGTGCCGTCAACGAAGGTGACACGAGTCTCTCAACGCTGGTGCGCGTGAAAGATCGCTCGATAACCCAAATACGCGCGAGCGGTGCAAGGTTTTTGATCGGCTCTGGTGTAACTTTAGTGCAGCTTCTTGGTGAAAAAGATCTAGCCTTTCTTCATCCCGTTGTTCGATCTATCGGTGGGCCTGCCGTTCGCAATATGGGAACCGTAGGGGGTAATCTTTTTGCTCATGCTCCCTTTGGCGACCTTGCCGTTGCCTTACTCGCCTTAGATGCTGTCGTTTCGGTTCAAGGTAGCTATGGCCTTCGCGAAATCCCAATGGAAGAATTTTTATCAGGACGTGATGCCAATCGCGGCTCCCTTGTGCTCAGCGTGTCGTTTGAGCGCCCATCAAGTCCAGACGCGTTCCGTTACCGCAAAGTCTCGCGTGTCAAACCTAAGGGCGCGTCGGTCTATTCAATTGCGGTTCATTTGCCAAATATGAGCGGCCGAATTTCGGGCGCCCGTATTGCCTACGGTGCTATGGCGCCAACGGCTATTCGAGCAAAAGCAGCCGAGCGGTTACTAGAGGGAAAGATACTTGATCAAGCAACAGCCACCGCGATTGCTGCGGTTGCTGCTGAAGGAACGTCACCTGCAACTGATTCGCTGGCAAGTGCTTGGTATCGCCGTGAAACAGTTGGTGTGCATTTGCGCCGCCTTCTTCTCGGTCAAAATGATTAAAGGGACAAAAGGCAGATGACAAAAGTAGCATTGCAATTTTTCCATAATGGCCGTGAGGTTGCGGTGTTTGCGGATGCAGGCGCCAATCTTCTAACCGTGTTGCGGGAAAATATTGGCGACGTATCGCCAAAATTTGGATGTGGTCAAGGTGGCTGCGGGGCATGTACCGTTATCGTCGATGGCGAAGCGCGGCTTTCCTGCCTGACCTTGGCCGAGACGATATCGGGTTCATCCGTAACAACCGTTGACGGCATGAAGGATGGACCGGCTTTGCATCCTCTCCAGCAGGCCTTTATGGATCATTTTGCCGCTCAATGTGGTTATTGTACGCCAGGCATGTTGATGGCGGCCAAAGCGCTTCTGGATCGCAATCCTGCGCCGACCCGCGACGAAATTATTGAGGGCATATCCGGCAATATTTGTCGTTGCACGGGTTATGAGCCGATCATCAATGCCATTCAATCCGTCGCTACCAGCGGCGCTATGCGGCGCTAAGGAGTCACGTTATGTTGGAACTTAGGAAAGACATTTTTGCAGATGAGCGCGACGACAACCTTAATGAGGTTGGCAAGCCTACCCAGCGTCAAGATATGCTGGGTCATGTCACCGCGACATCTCCCTATTTCAATGATCACAAGCTGCAGGGCATGTTGCATTTGAAAGTATTGCGGAGTGCGCATCATCATGCGCGTCTTCGTCGTATCGATGTGAGCGAAGCAGAACGGCAACCCGGTGTACGCCGGATCATCCGCGGTTCGGATGTGCCGCGGAACATTAATACATTGCTGAGCCTCATTAATTTCGGAAAAGATGACGAGCCGTCCTTAGCCGTTGATAAAGTACGTTATAAGGGTGAACCGATTGTAGCGGTCGTGGCTGATAGCGAGCGCGAAGCGTTCGAGGCTTTGGCGAAGATCAAAGTTGAATATGAACCATTGCCGACTGTCTTCGATGTCGAAGAAGCAATGAAAGCCGGAGCCCCCGTCGTTAACGAAACTTATCCAAAGAATACTTTCACATATCATGATATTTATGATCATCAGAAGTTGCGTTTTGGTGATGTTGAGCGGGCTTTCGATCAAGCCGATCATGTGCTTGACGAACGCTATCAGATGTCACCGATCGAGCACGCGCCGACCGAAACAAACGGGTCGATTGCTGCTCCAGAAACCAATGGTCGTTATGTCGTTTATACATCAACGCAGGCATTGTTCTTTTCGCTCGATACATCGGCAAAAATTCTTGATATCCCGTCCAACAAACTTCATTTTATTGGTGGAACGGTTGGCGGTGGCTTTGGAGGAAAAGTTGATACGCTGACAGAGCCCTTGGCGATTTTGGGATCGATGCTGACGGGTCGTCCTGTTCGTTACATGCTCGGTCGTGAGGAAGAGATGCAATATGGCTCACCACGTGGTGGTGAGCGTATCTATATCAAAGACGCCATGTCGCGTGATGGCCGGATAATGGCGCGCAAAATGCGCTGTATTTTCGATAGTGGCGCTTATACGAGACTTTCAAGCTATGCAGTTGTTAAATGCGCGGCCCATTTGCCAGGTCCCTACACGATTCCCAATGTCCATGCGGATGTTTACTGCGTTTATACGAACCGAGTTCCTGCCACGGCCATGAGAGGATTTGGCGTTACGGCTGTTGATTTTGCGATCGAGTGTCAGATGGATAAACTTGCCCATCTCATTAATATGGATCCAATGGAATTTCGCATTCTGAACGCTTATCGCGATGGTGATATGAAAGCCCATCGCCGCGAGGCAAAGAATACGGCGTTAATCGAATGCGTTCAAGTTGCGGCCGAAAAAGCAAAATGGACTCTTTCTGATACGGCAAAGCGTGCGTCATCGCGTAAAAATGGGGGCGGCAATCGCGCATCGATTCCTGACAGCATTCGGACACCTGAGCCGATTGCTGCTTCTTATGAACGACCGATACCTTCTGCTTCGTCATTCTCCCAGCCTATAGCGCCCAGCCCCGCTAGTATGCCGCAGCCCATGTCGTCGCCACCGCCAGCACCAGCACCGGCGTCGACATCACATGGCGCAACTCGATTTTCATCGGTCTTTGGAAGGAGACGCTAATCATGGCTAAACTTCGTGGCCGCGGTATAGCGGCAATCAATTATCCGATAGGTATGAATTTAGGAGGCGATCCAAGCCAGGCCCTGGTTCATTCAAATCCTACCGGAAAATTCACGGTCGCATTGTCTTCAATCGATCTTGGTCAAGGGATGAAATCGGTAACACGTCAAATTTGCGCTGAAACATTGGGCGTTCCAGTCGAAGATGTCTATGTCGATACCGCTGACTCGGATACCGGACCGCATTGCATGGGAAGCTTCGCGTCACGTGGCACCCACCGTGTAGGAAATGCCGTTATGGCTGCCGCTCAGGAAGCGCGTGCTGTGATGATGGAAGCCGCTGCAGAAGAGCTGGAAGTTAACGCCGGCGATCTTGTTACCGATGGCAAGGGTAACATACACGTCAAGGGCGCTCCTCATCGCAGCATTTCTACGAAGGATGTGGCAATTGCGGCGCAATTCAAACAAGGGCGCACAATATCTGGAAGAGGTATTTTTCTGGTGCCCTTGTCAGCGGTTAATCCCGAAACCGGTGAGATGTCGCCGGCAACTTGTTATGCGCATGCCTGCCTCGTTGCTGAAGTCGATGTCGATGACGAAACCGGCGAAGTCACTATGATTCGGATGGACAGCGCCTACGAACTTGGGCGCGCCTTAAATCCTAAACTCGTCGAACAGCAGCTGGTTGGCGGCGCTTGGATGGGCTTAAGCCATGCGCTCTTCGAGACACCAGAACCTTACTATCCAGAACCAATTCATGGGCCACGTGATTTTGTGGAATATATCATGCCAGGCCCGGGAGATATCTGCCCGCATGATATTGCGGTGCTAGAGCGACCAGCGGCGGACGGGCCATTCGGAGCAAAAGGCCCCGGTGAGATGTGCGCTAATCCGGTGTTGCCGGCTGTTGCAAATGCGATTTTCAATGCGGTTGGCGTCCGGGTTGATGAGCTGCCGATTACGCCTGAAAAAGTTTTACGTGGCATTCGGGCACAGGGCGGTGCCAGACCTCAAACCCGTCGATAAGGCATAGCATGTCGGTGCGTTCAAACATTGTTGGAATTGATAGTCCAGAGGCGCTCGAACAAGCGCTTCGATCGGCCTATTATCTTGCTGACGATGCGATAGCGACCGCCTCCTATCTCGCTTTGGCATTGGGCAAGCCTCTTTTGCTAGAAGGCGCACCTGGTGTTGGTAAAACAGAAGCGGCCAAAGCTATAGCGGCTGTGCTTGGTCGCAAACTCATTCGATTGCAATGTTATGAGGGCATTGATGCGTCGGCCGCCCTTTATGAGTGGAACTATCCCCGCCAAATGCTGGCCATTCGCCAAGCAGGCGAAGAGAATATCGATATCTACGGTGAGTCATTCTTAATCGAGCGACCCATGCTCGCTGCTTTACGGGCGCCGGATGCAACTGTTTTGCTGATTGATGAAATAGATCGCTCCGATCAGGAGTTTGAAGCATTTCTATTGGAATTTCTTTCTGATTTTCAAATTTCGATTCCTGAGCGCGGTACATTACGGGCGGTTGAGAGACCGGTTGTCATCTTAACCTCCAATCGGACCCGCGATTTGCATGAAGCGCTTCGCCGCCGCTGTGTCTATCATTGGATTGGTTATCCCAATTCAGAGCGTGAAGCCCGGATCATTATGATGCGCGCATCGAGCGTAGCCGAAGCCACTGCTCGATCGGTTGTTGCGGCGGTAGGAAAATTGCGCAGGGAGCCTTTGAGTAAATCCCCCGGTATTGCCGAAGCAGTCGACTGGGCCGAGGCCGCAACGTTATTGCATAATGGTGGTGCGCGTTGGCCTGATGCGTTTAAACGGTCGATTGGCGTGGCCTTAAAAGACGAAGAGGATTTATCCTTCATCGCACCGCGACTGGACGCATTGATTGCGGAGGCGACCGCATGAGTATGCATGTAACTCTCCCACGTGCGGCCCAACCATTTGTGAGTTTTGCAACATTGCTGCGTCGCAATGGCTTTGCGATAGCGCCAGAACAAACAACCACATTTTTAACGGCAATCGATTTATTAGGGCCACGTAGTACGGAAGATATAAGGCGTGCCGGATTGGCGACCTTTGCTCCGCCGCCTGAGCGTTTCGCCGACTTTAATGCTCTGTTTCGGATTCACTTTCTGGGCGAAGACACTTTGTCCGTTTTGGGCGATGACGAGGAAGAAACGGTTCGCGTACAGGAAGAACAAAGCGGAGAAGACGAGCCGCCACTTGCCGATGAAGTTAATGAAGCGGGACAGGCAGCAGCGCGCGCGGAGGCCTTGGTTCAAAGAGACTTCAGTATAGCTGCTCGTGATGAGGCTTTGCGCCGATTGACGCGAGAGGCGCCTATGGCCTTGCCGCGCCGTCGAAGCTATCGCCGGACGCGCGGTAAACGTGGTCGAATGGTTGATTTACGTCGTACGTTGAAAGAAGCGTCTCGTAATGATGGTGAAATTTTAAAACTCTCGCGATTGAAACGTCGCACGCGTCAACGGAAAGTTTTATTATTGATTGATGTCTCCGGATCGATGAAACAACGCACCGACGACAATCTCCGCCTCGCGCACACACTGGCTCAAGTCAGTCCACGGATGGAAGTGTTTACCTTTGGTACGCGATTGACTCGAGTTTCTCGTCCCTTGCAATTGAAGCGCCGAGAACAGGCCCTTGCAAATGCGTCGCGTCTCGTGAGTGATTGGGACGGCGGCACGCGGATTGGTGACGCGCTACAAGCTTTTTTGGCGGTTCCACGTTTTGCTGGGTATGTTCGAGGTGCGGTTGTTCTGATCATCTCTGACGGACTTGAACGTGGCGACCCGCTTTCGCTTGCTGATGCCGTAGCCCGAATCTCCCGCCGTGCTTGGCGGCTAAGTTGGATGACGCCTCTTGCCATCGGTAAGAATTTTAAACCTCAAACGGAAGCCTTGATGGCAATAGCAAGATTTGTTGATTATTTCGTAGATGGTCGTTCGACGCCTTCCATGGTTGAGCATCTTCTTTCATTTAGAAAGGAATTGGCGGCGTGATCCCGATTATTGACAGTCACCATCACATTTGGCGTCAGACGGATCTGCCTTGGCTTGTCGGTCCCATGCAACCGCGTATTTTTGGTCCATATGAGGCCATTCGCCGCGATTACTCGATCGATGAATACAAATCAGAGGCGACGGCTTCGGGAGTTGTCAAATCGGTATATGTTCAAGTTAATTGGGCTCCCGATCGCTTTGAAGATGAAGCGGCATGGGTGCAACGTACTGCTGACGCTCAGGGTTGGCCGCATGCAATTATTGGCTATGCTGATTTCAATGTTGACGATGTACGCCCTCAGCTTGATCGGTTGGCGCGCTATTCCAAAATGCGCGGTGTGCGAATGCAATTTCACTGGCATGAAAATCCGCTCTACCGTTTTGCCTCAAAGCCTGATCTTGCCGCGGATCCTACTATTCGACGCAATATTGCGCGGTTGGCAGATTATAATTTCACATTTGATCTTCAAGTTTTTGCCAAGCAAATGGGTGACGCAGCGGATCTAGCGGAAACTTGCCCAGGCGTTAATTTCATTTTGCAACATTCGGGTATGTTGGAAGATCTTACGGACCAAGGTCGGGCGGAGTGGCGTGCGGGAATGGTGCGCCTTGCCGCCTGCCCGAATGTCATTTCAAAATTATCAGGTCTAGGCACATTCATCCACCGCAATGACCCTGAACATATTGCGGCGATCATGCATGAAACCATCGATCTATTTGGAGCCGAGAGATGCATGTTTGGTTCCAATTTTCCTATTGAAAAACTCTGGACCAGCTACTCTGCATTGGTCGATGCCTATAGACGCGCCGCCGGTGCGCTCAGCGAAGCACAACAACGGTCTATTTTTCACGATACCGCAAAGCGGATTTATCGCATCACGAATTAAGGGCGAAGACCCACGATAAAAGGAGGATACGAGCATGGCACTTGAAATTAAAATATTGGATTATGGTGATATCGAACTTGAATCGAGCTTTCTGGTTCTTGGCCGCGACTGCGGCCGAACCCGTCGTGTTTTAACTTTAGGTTTTTTGATCCTCGGTGGTAAATATCCAATTGTTGTTGATACGGGTTTTAGATCCAACCAAATTATGGAAACGCTCGGCATGCGCGGGCTTCAATTCCATGAGAACATGATCGAAAATCAATTGGCAAAACATGGCGTGAGGATGGGCGATGTGCGTTATGTTTGCCACACCCATCTGCACATTGACCATGCCGGAAAGGATGATCTGTTCTCGATGAACACATCGGTGGTGGTCAATCGTAAAGAGCTTGAATATTCTGTTTCAGGACTGATGCATCCGCAGTATCCGGCGCCTGATATAAAGCATTTAATCGATCGTCTTCATACACGCCATGCATTACGTCTGCTTGATCTTGAAATTTCTGGCATGATCGAGTTGATTCCTGGTGTCTATTGTGAGGCCGCAGGGGCGCATACTGAAGGCTCGATGAATGTTCATGTTCATACGGCGGAAGGTATTGCGACGATTTGTGGCGACGTTCTGTACGATATCAACGATCAATTAGTTGATCCATTTCATGAATTGCATGACGCGGAACCTCGTGTCACAGGCAATCATGGAACAACAAAGCGCGCAGAAAAAGGGGCGATAAAGAAGCTCGTGAATGGTTCACGCTTCTTGCTTCCTGTTCATGATAGACCCTGCAAAATTGAAGGCGGTGAAGTTGTCGGGCGTTTGCACGATCAAGTGCCAGGTCCGATTGTGCAGTCTTTGCCAAAACGTAATTGGTTCCCGGCCTGATTCTTGAAGGATCTCTGCTATGACACATGCAAGCTTACGTCCTGAATTTGAGAGCTTGATCGATCCTTATGCTCCGGTTGCCCAAATAGGAACCGGGTTTACCTTTACAGAGGGGCCAATTTGGCATCCGGTCGATCACTATCTACTATTCTCCGATATGCCTGCAGATGTCCGGCGTCGTTGGGATATGCAGCGGGGTGTCTCAGAGATTCGCCGCCCCTCCAACAAATGCAACGGCATGACGTATGATGGTGATCTCAATTTGATTGTATGCGAACATGCTACCTCCTCATTAATCCGTGAGCGGCCGGATGGGCGACGTGAGGTGTTAGCATCGCATTTTGAGAATCAGGAATTGAACAGTCCAAATGATGTGATTGTTCGCACGGATGGCTCAATATATTTCTCGGATCCTTGGTATGGTCGTATGCCTGTATATGGAGTCGAGCGGCCACGGCAATTGGGGTTTCAGGGTGTCTACCGAGTGCCACCGGGTGGTGGAGCGCCACAACTTTTGGTCGATCGCTATTTATTTGATCAGCCTAATGGCCTTTGCTTCTCGCCCGATGAAAAACTACTTTATATCAATGATACGGTACAATGCGTCATCCGCGTTTTTGATGTAGCGAATGATGGATTGCTATCCAACGGACGTATTTTTGCATCCGGCATTAAATCTTCTTTAGAGCCCGGCGTTCCCGACGGAATGAAATGTGATGCTAGCGGCAATATCTGGGTAACGGCGCCCGGTGGTGTTTGGGTCTATTCACCGAAAGGCGATTTGATTGGTAAAGTACGGGTTCCCGAACTTGTAGCCAACCTAGCATGGGGTGGTCCGGATTTCCGTACGTTGTTCATGACGTCAACGCATTCCGTTTATACCGTAACAACGAAAGTCGGCCCGCGTAATGAGCCTTATATGCTTTCGCGTAACCGCAACCCTTCTGCAAACACGGCAGAACGCGCTTCGTCACCAGCACTTGGTGGTCAAGGTATGACGCTAGATCCAAGCCGTTGTGCAATGATCATTCAGGATCTTCAAAACGACGTGATCAGTGAAGGGGGTGCCTTCGCAGACTCGGGCTCGCCCGCGCATGCGCGATCCCAGCGCGTTGTCGACAATGTGCGCCGTTTGGCTGACGCTGCACGGGCGCGGGGCGTGATGATCATCCACGTCTGGTTTGTTGTCGAACCCGGCGGCCCTGGTATGACATTAAATGCGCCTTTATTCGAAGGACTCGTCGACGCCAAAGCGATGGTGCGCGGTGGCTGGGGAGCGGCCCCTGTATCTGGTCTTGAGCCGAGGCCCGGAGACCTAATTGTTGAAAAAATGCGCATGAGTGCATGGGAAGGCACGCGTCTCGAGACTTTACTCAAAAGCGGCAAGCGTGACGTGATTATCAATACAGGCGCGTGGACGAATATGTCGGTTGAACATACGGCGCGAACTGGCGCTGATAAAGGCTATTTTATGATCGTGCCTGAAGATTGTTGCTCGACGATGAATGCGGACTGGCACAATGCTTCGATTAATTTCGCATTACAGAATGTTTCGGTTGTGACCAAGGCAGATGCTGTTATGGCAGCGCTAAGCTGATACATTCTCTCAAAAAAGGAAATAACAGAAGGTGCCTAAACTATTCCATCTCCGTGCTTCACCCCGTCGGGACTCTGTTTCGGCGGCGGGTGCCGAGCTGTTCATAAGCCGGTTTAAAGAAACGCATCCGGGTTGGGATATCGACACGCTCGATATCTGGCGTGATACTTTGCCTCAATATGATGTCGAGGCGGTAGATGCCAAATATGCACGCCAATCGGGACGTCCTTTAACGCAGCGCCAATCGGAAGCGCAAGCGGAACTGGGTCGAATGGCGGTTCGTCTCTCTCTTGCGGAGCGCGTCGTCATTTCGACGCCCATGTGGAATTTTGGTATTCCGTATAAATTTAAGCAATGGATTGATATGATCGTTCAGCCCGGCTTGACTTTCTCTTTTGATCCTAAATTTGGCTATAGCCCTTTGTTAAAAGACAGGCCTACGCTTGTTATTATGGCGAGTGGTAGCGATTTTGTAACAGGAATGAATCGCGGACGCACAGATTTAGCCACGCCCTATCTACGTGAGGTTCTTGGCTTCATTGGATTATCCAATCCACGTTTTGTTTCGATAGGGCCAACAAATGGTTCAGCAGATATGACCACTGCGGCCCGAGAATTAGCTTTCCGACGTTTGCGTGAATTGGCGCCAACTTTTTGACAATTGGCAAGGAGAATAGGATGTCAGGACAAATACAAGATCCATTGGCCCACTGGCCGCAAGACTATAGAGACGAGATAAAGGCTAATGAATTTAATGCCTGTGTCGGGCATGTTTTGTTATCGGAAACCGATCGGGTGCGGGTTTGGTCGCTGAGCCTAAAGCCAGGTGAAAGAGTTGGATTTCATCGCCACGTACTCGACTATTTCTGGACGGTCTTAAACGATGGCCGTGCTTTATCGCATTATAATGATGGTCGAATTGTTGAGGCGAGTTATAAAGCAGGTGATACGAAACATATGAGCTATGGCAAAGGTGAATTCATGATTCACGATTTGCATAATATTGGCGACGACGTTCTCTCGTTTACGACTGTAGAATTTTTAGATAGTGCCAATGCTCCACTTCCGGTTCCTGAGCATGTTAGGCGTGGCTAAACGATATTAGCCTCGCCTATTTTCTGCCGCACGTACGAGATTGCGAATACGAGCGGGTGTTGCTGGAAGCGTATCGATCTTGATATTGAATGGCCGCAAAGCATCTTCAATTGCTGATGCTATAGCGGGGGGAGCCACCATGCGCCCCCCTTCACCCGCGCCCTTCACGCCATATTCTGTATAGGGTGATGGCGTCACAATATGTCCGATACGGATCTTATCTGGCATTTCAGCCACACGCGGCATCAAATAATCATAAAATGAAGCGTTGCGAAGTTGACCTGCGGGATCATATTGGAATTCTTCGTAAAGCGCAGTCCCGATGCCTTGTGCCGTTCCGCCACGCACATGGCCGTCGACCGTCATTGGATTGATCATCGTTCCGCAATCATGCACGGCAACATAATCAAGAATTTTAACTTGGCCTGTTTTGGGGTCCACTTCTACGACCGGCATATGACACATATGGCCCATGATCGGATAGAAAATGCCAAAATCGCTATCGCTTTTTGGTAAGGTTGCGAGTGGGTGATCATAGGTATAATTGGCATCTAATCCTGAAGTTAGGTCATCGTCGGGAAAAGACAGACGGAACATATGCGATTGCATCGCTATTTCGGCAATCGTTTTACCGCTTCCAGGAATTCCTTTGATGCTAACCTTGCCATTGATGAATTCAAGATCATGCGGTGAGGTCTCAAGCATATGACCAGCCACGCGCTTCAGTTTTTCTTTCAAGATTCGCGCTGCTCCCGCAACCGCGCCTGTTATCATTACTGTATAGCGACTACCGCCGGGTCCCGTTCCGGGTAGGCCATGATCGGTATCAGAATAGGTGATGGCGATGTCTTTGGGATCTAGCGTTAACTGCTCAGCCAGAACCATCGTTGCAACTGTCTCAGGGCTATTGCCCCAATGGGGTGCATGAAGTGAAATGACTGCTTTACCGTTTGTGTCGATCTTTATTGAAACACTTTCCGGTGAGCTCGTCAGTGCGAAGCCCTTTTCGCGGTTCAGCATCCAGAATTCAGTAGCACTGAAAACGCCCTTTTCTTGGCAACTTGCTATACCGATGCCGATATAGCGGCCTTCAGCGCGAGCCTCTTCCTGCTTGCGGCGCCAGCCTTGATAGTCGAGCATATCGAGTGCCATATTAAGAGCGCCAGGATAATTGCCGCTGTCATACAGATTGCCAGTCGGGATTTGATAAGGAAATTCCTCAGGCTGGATAAAATTATCCCGGCGAAATTGAACAGGATCAAGCTTCAATTCACTGACCGCTGCATCGACCATACGTTCGATCATGAAATTAGTGACTTCCGAACCAAATCCACGACATGCGCCTTGCTGACATTTGTTGGTGAGCACAGCAATAATTTCGGCGCCAACAGCACGGATTCGATATGGGCCAACGGTTTGTGAAAAGCCATTGCCATGTGTACCAAGACCATATTGCAGATAAGCGCCGTAATCGTCTACGACGCGGTATCGGAGTGCCGTCATGTGATTAGATGAATCAATTGCAATCTCTGCATCATAGATCCGGTCAGAGCCATGATTGTCACAGGCCATCATATTATCTACACGATCTTCGACGTATTTTACGGGACGTCCTGCGATCCTTGCGGCGGTAGCGGCCAGTACAGGTACTTTGTGCAAAAACAATTTTGAACCAAAACTACCACCAGCATCCATTGGTATAATATTAAGCTGATGGCTTTCGACGTTAAGCGAGGCAGCGATTGTAAACCCAATATAATTATACATAGATGTATTGGCGTAGATTGTAAATTTCCCCGAGCCTTCGTCAAAACTCGCTACCGCGCCGCAGGTCTCAATCGGTTGGCCACCGGAACGCGCCCAGCGCAGTCGACGCTTGACGATGTGGGCGGCATTTGCAAATTCTTCATCAACCGGTCCAAAGGTAAATTTGCGATGCTCAGCAATATTGGTAGGTCCTCGTGATGGATGAAGAACGGCATCACCACTCGAGTTAAGAGCGTCCATCATGTCTGAAATAGCAGGCAAAATATCGTATTCTACTTTAACGAGCGCAGCCGCATCTTCCGCAATATAGCGTGTTTCGGCAACCACCAGCACAACGGGCTCCCCAACGTGGCGAACTTTGCCAAGTGCGATACACCGCTGTTCAACAGGGGGATTTGCAAAGCAAGGCAGTGGCCCTGTATCGAGCGCCGCCTCTTCGCCTGTTATAACCGCCAACACGCCAGGTAAAGCTTCAGCCGCTCGTTTATCGATCGAACGTATCCGGGCATGTGCATGAGGGCTTCTTAAGGCAGCGGCATGGGCCATATGCGGCAAAGCAACATCATCGATAAAGCGTCCGTTTCCCGTTAGAAAGCGGGGATCCTCTTTTCGCTTCATACGCGTGCCAATTATATTCAGCTTTTGATCCGCAATTTCCTTCTGCCGTCCCTTTGGTGGCGAGTGTATTTTTCCTGCCTGAGCCATTATTAAATTCCTTGTTCGGTGCGCATCAATTCGACGGCCCGTTCTACCGAGCTGATAATATCCTCGTAGCCAGTACACCGGCACAGATTATCATTCAGTCGCTCGCGGATTTCGCTTCGGTCAGGATTTGGATTTTCACGAAGTAGTTCAGTCATAATCATCAACATTCCAGGTGTACAGAAACCACATTGCAACCCATGCTTTTCCCAGAACGCCTGTTGCAGAGGGCTGAGTTTATTGACACGCCCTAGGGATTCAATCGTTTCAATTTGGAGTCCCTCCGTTTGCACTGCAAGGGTACAACAGGATCGGACGGCGGTCCCATCGACCAAAACGGTACACGCACCACATACGCCGTTTTCACAGCCGACATGGGTTCCCGTTAGCCCTAGCTCATGGCGGATGAAGTCCGAAAGCAGCATGCGTGATTCTATGCGCTTTTTTGCTTTTCGGCCATTTACCGTGATATTGATATCGCGCTCTTTCATGAAAGCCTGCCTGAAAATGATGGGGTATGAGCAGTGTGACCAGCCGCGCGTGCTAAAGCTGTTTCGATGACACGTTTGGTCAAAGTGGCAGCGACATCGCGGCGATAGTCTGCATCAGCATGCATGTCGGTTTCGGGCTGCACCGAACGTCGGGCAACATCCGATGCAACATCAAGCACTGCGGCGGTGACAGTCTTGTTTTCAAGCTCCACCTCAACGGCACGAACTCTTCCCAACCCTTCGCCAAGATTACGAAACCCAATGCGAACATCGGAAACTACGCCATATTTTAATGTTAGCATGCAGCCTGCCGCAGCGAGCCCACGGTCTCCATATCGCTGGCTGATCTCAATAAAGCTATAACCATGTCCGGCCTGTTGCCGAGGTATACGAACCTCGACAAGCATTTCATTAGGCATGAGACTATTCTTGAATGGACCTTTAAAGAATTCATTCGCTGAAAGCGTACGCGATCCCCACGAACTACGGATGACGAATGTGGCGCCCAAAAGGCTCGTGATCAGGGGCATTTCTGCGGTCGGATCATTGAAGCAAAGAGAACCACAAAGGGTACCGCGGTTTCGGATTGTATGATTACCTACATGCTTATAGGCTTCAACAACGATAGGGCACTCCTTGATAACCGCGCTAGAATTCATAATCTGGCCATGGGTGGCGAGTGCACCAATACGGATTGCGCCCGCCTCTCCCGTAACATAGTTGAGTTCGCTCAGGCGGCTAATGTCAATAATACGTTCTGGCGAAATAGCACGCGAATTCAGCAAAGGCATTAAGCTATAGCCACCAGCCAATAATCGGTACGTGCCGGTATTTCGTGACAAGCTGTCAAGCGCTTCGCGTAATGAAGTTGGTTGTTCATAATCGAAGATAGGTGGCTTCATTTTGCCCTATTCCTCCCGAAAACACGCTAACTTTTATATTAAAGTCCTATTTAAGCAGTAATGTGATCGAACAATAGTGGCTTGGCAATAGTCTCAATTGCGCGCTAGTATCATTAAATTATTCAATGGCTTTGTTAATTTCATGCTTTCGGCAATCGGGAATTTGGTTGATTAAAGTAGATATCAGTGTGGATCGTTTTATAAATTGAATGAGACATTGGATTAATCGTTCCCTTCGGATTTACCATTTATACCGTATAGCTTTTTGTAGATTGAGGAATTAACTATGAGGCTAGCACCGACAGGTTATAATCAGCTTGCATTGATTACGGGGGGTGCACGCGGCATTGGGTTCGCTGTTGCTGAAGCTTTATTAGCCGATGGTTATCATGTTGTTGTTACGGGCCTTTCAGATGATGAAGTTGCTGCCGTACCAATGCATGAGCGTCTTTCAGCCTATCAACTCGACGTAACCAATGACAATTCAGTTCAAGAGATCCTAAGCAAATGCGATCGCTTAGATGCGTTGATCAATTGCGCCGGGATGATTATCCGCGGTGGCGGAGAATATGATCTGGATATATTCAAGAAAGTGATTGATGTTAATCTCACGGGTACGATGCGCATGTGTGTTGCTGCACGGAAAAAACTGGCGGAATCGGGTCATGGAGTTGTAATCAATACGGCGTCCATGTTGTCGATCTTTGGGGGCCCGTTGACGCCGGCTTACTCAGCTTCCAAAGGTGGAGTGGTTCAACTCACAAAATCATTAGCCGTTGCGTGGGCAAGCGACGGTATTCGTGTAAACGCCATTGCGCCCGGCTGGATCGAAACAGAACTCACAAAGGGTGCACGTGAAGATCCGCTTCGCAATAAGGCGATAATAGATCGAACGCCGATGAAGCGGTGGGGACTACCTGGCGATATTGGCGGTGTTGTCGTACATTTATGTTCGGATGCCGCAAGATTTATAACCGGTGCAGTTGTCCCAATTGATGGCGGCTATTCAGCAGTGTGACATTTAAGGGCTTCTACCATGACTAATTTGAAGACTAATCGCATCGGACTAAAAGAGGATGATGCTAAGGCACGAATTCCATACCGCCACCCCCAGCCAAAAGATGCATTTCCAGAAATTGTTATTCCTCACGCCATTCCGGAGGATGAGCGGTTATGGGTCCCGCAGGCTGAAAATGTCTGGTTTCGTCCGCTTTGTTTATCCGCTAGTCGGGGATACTGGGTGAATATGCTGCGGGTCAGAAAATCGGGTATATTATCGAGGCACCGCCATCCTCAGCCTGTCCATGGCTACGTCATAAAAGGCTCATGGCGGTATCTAGAGCATGATTGGGTTGCAACCGAGGGTTCTTATGTCTACGAAGCACCAGGTGAAACACACACGCTTGTTGTAGAGTCCCATGTTTCCGAAATGATCACGATGTTCCAAGTGAATGGGGCCATGATCTATGTAGACCCGGATGGTGCCGTGCAGGGCTATGAGGACGTATTTACTAAGATTGATATGTGCCAAAAACACTATGCTGAAATCGGATTTGGCGAAAATTTCGTTGACCAGTTTATCCGTTAAATACCAATATAGAAGAGGAGCAGATCTTTATTTATTTCCTTTGATAGCATTTATTAACTTGGTGCTATATTAAGTTTTTTATTAAGTTTTTTTGCAGAAAGTTTTGTTAAACTTGCAACGCGGTTAGGGCAGCAAATCTCGCCCTAATCACACAGATCATCGTGCAACTTCCGATAGCCGTAAACCTTACCGCTGTCCGTCCATGCTTTAAGTATGATATCGATCTGTCGGTGATCTTCCTTCGCCCGATTACTAAGTGGGGACTTCTACCACGCATAGTAATAGCTTGGATGAACACGCAGACAACGGCACATCACCCGAACTAAAAACTGGCTACGATGCTCACCAATAAACGCGTATCTCACTTGCCATCCTTGGCGAAATACGCTGTGGCCATCCGCCGGGAAATCAATTCACAGGATCGATTTATGATTCGACACCTATTTAGGATGTCACGCTCTTCAGTAACCTGAGCCAGTTCGCGCTTCAGCTGTCTAATCTCTACATCACGATTGTCCTCGACCGCGCCCTTGGGACCCGAACACTTCTTCTTCCGCCCGTAGAGAGAATGCTGGCTGACCCCCAACCGGTTTGAAACCTCAGCCGCTGAATAGCCGCGCTCGACGATTTGGGCCATGGCATCCCATTTAAACTCTTCCGTGAAATGTACCTTCGCCATATTAGCCTCCTTGCCTCAAATTTAGGAAAGAAGGCGTCTACAAATCTAGGGGCTATTCACTAAGACATTAGTGGTTTTGATTAAAAATAATATAACGGAGACGGCTACAGCGAGATGGATTTCAGCCTCCCACTGAGCTAATAAGCGCATCACACTATTAAAACCATTCCAGCCATAACAAGTTCACTTCTCTATATTTGGATATAGTGATCGGAACGCATTTCTATTTGCCTTCGCATTATATATAATTTGGAACTAATTTATTTTAGCTGAACTGGTTTAGGTTTATCGCAAAACCTCCCCATAAATATACGACCTTTCGGGATCGCTAGCAGAATTCCCCTCGGGCATTGTGGGCACATGTCCGTTCGCAGCTCGTCCCGCTACGGCTCCGCTTCCCTGTCTGAAGCTGGCAATGCCGCAATATTGAACCCGAC
>Ga0164296_1001297_pt1 | contig 26956 bp, 25 predicted proteins | sample GEODES057metaG_FD_113533 | JGI IMG/M metagenome (GOLD analysis project Ga0164296, IMG submission 113533) | Dystrophic lake water microbial communities from Trout Bog Lake, Wisconsin, USA - GEODES057 metaG | ecosystem: Environmental > Aquatic > Freshwater > Lake | place: USA: Trout Bog Lake...
GATATTGAAACTCCCATGCTCACAAAGAGTACACCCGAAGGTGCAAGAGATTATTTGGTTCCAAGCAGGGTGCACGATGGTCAGTTCTTTGCTCTTCCTCAGTCCCCACAGCTCTTTAAGCAACTTTTGATGGTGGCAGGGTTTGACCGTTACTACCAAATAACCAAGTGTTTTAGAGATGAGGACCTGAGAGCGGACAGGCAGCCCGAATTCACCCAGATAGATATTGAAACTTCATTTATGACGGAGGAAGAAATTCGAGACCTCTTTCAAGGGATGATTGAGTCTGTGTTTAAGAAGGCGTTGGATGTTGATTTGGGCCCGTTCCCGGTCATGACTTACGCGGATGGAATGCGTCTTTACGGCTCTGATAAGCCTGATTTACGAGTCAAGATGGAGTTTACCGAGCTCACAGATGTTATGACCGATGTGGACTTTAAAGTATTTTCAGGTCCAGCAAACGCAAAGGGCGGGCGGGTCGTTGGCTTGTGCGTTAAGGCTGGCGCAGAACTCTCACGTGGGGAGATCGATGGCTACACCGAATTTGTGAAAATTTATGGGGCCAAGGGCCTGGCTTGGATTAAGGTCGTTGACCTCAGCAAAGGCAAAGAAGGCCTGCAGTCTCCCATTGTCAAGAACTTGCACGATAAAGCGATCCATGCGATTTTGGAGCGTACAGGGGCTAAAGACGGGGACTTGATATTTTTCGGTGCTGACAAAGCAAAAATCGTCAACGACTCAATCGGTGCACTTCGCTTAAAAATAGGGCACAGTGAGCACGCAAAAAATAACGGGCTATTTGAGGACCGTTGGGCACCACTGTGGGTTGTTGATTTTCCGATGTTTGAGTTTGATGAGGAGGCGCAGCGCTTCACCGCGGTTCACCACCCCTTTACAGCCCCCAAAGACGGACACGAAGACTGGATGGTCACAGCCCCAGAGAAGTGCATTGCCAAAGGTTATGACATGGTCTTAAACGGGTGGGAAATTGGAGGAGGCTCAGTGCGTATCCACAGGGCCGATGTGCAGCAAAAAGTATTTGACGCATTAAAAATTAGCCCTGAGGAAGCTCAACTCAAATTTGGCTTTCTGTTAGACGCTCTCCAGTACGGCGCCCCCCCTCACGGTGGTTTGGCTTTTGGTCTTGACCGCATTGTCACTTTAATGACGGGTGCTGAATCCATTCGCGACGTTATCGCCTTTCCCAAAACTCAAAGGGCCCAGTGTTTGCTCACCCAAGCGCCTAGCCCAGTTGATGAAAAGCAGTTGCGTGAATTACACATACGGTTAAGAACCGTTCAAGCCCCCCAGGCGACTTAGCGCCTTTTAGAAAAAGAGCGCACTTTCAATAAAAGCCTTACCCTTTTTTCGTAGATGTCAAAAGAGTCTTTACTTTTACTACCCGGTCTGATGTGCAACGAGACGGTATGGGCGCCTGTCATCGACAAGTTGTCTCTAACTCACGAATGCACGGTCATTGACCATGGGCGGGCGGACTCGATTGGTGCGATGGCTAAAAATATTCTAAGACTTGCACCTTCTACCTTTGCACTTGCCGGGCACTCTATGGGTGGGCGAGTTGCACTTGAGGTCTATAGACTAGCTCCTCAAAGGGTCACCCGAATCGCCCTTATGAACACAGGCTACTTACCACGTCCAGACTCACAGGCGGGGGCCAAAGAAACTCAAGGGCGATATGATTTACTTAAAATTGCGATCGACCAAGGTGTCGAGGCGATGGCCAACAAATGGGTTCAGGGCATGGTTGCCCCCAAGCGCTTAAGCGATGAAGCTTTCATACAAAGCATCACCGAGATGTTTAAGATGAAGAGCGTTGATATCTTTAAACACCAAATTGCAGCTCTTTTAAACCGCCCCGATGCAACTCCTGTTTTAAAATCACTGAACATACCGGCCTTGGTACTTTGCGCCGAGTTTGATTCGTGGTCTCCTGTGCAGCAACACCGCGATATGGCTAATTTAATGCCCCGCCCGCCCCTTTGGTGTGAAATAAGCGGGGCAGGGCATATGTGTACGATGGAGGATCCTCAAGCTGTCGCTAAAGGGTTGGTTGAGTGGTTGAGGACCCCTGACTGAGTGACAACCTGCACGCGCAGTCTGAGCTTTAAATGACCCAAAGCGCTCCCCCCCCCAATTGGCTTTTAAGATTTCGGTAAGATTCTTTCGTTTTCTGCTTTAACAAATTTAAAGCACTGACAAGACTGCTTTTCAAGCCCTTTCAGATCAAGAAATTTGACGGGTCCCGCGCAGTAGTTAATAAGATTAGTCTTTTGAAGGTCATCTGTAATTGATTTAATTTCTTCACCCCTAATACCAAGGGACTGAGCAACAAGTTGAGGAGTTAGATTCAGCGAGTCAGCGGGTAACAGATCTTTGGCAATTAAGAGTAGGCTACAAAATTGATCTCTGACAGAGTGGTGGAGACCGCATACCGCTGCTTGCACTGTTTGGGCTACAAAGGCCTGTGCATATTTCAGCAAAGACACCATGAGCGGGCCTGCTAGAGCGAAAGAATCTTGCACTAAATTAGATTTAATTCGGTAACCTGTACCTGCAACTTGCACAATATGGGCTGTAGTGGTATTTTGATCGGCCAAAAAAATTGAAATACCCGTACAGCCCTCTCGACCCACAAGAGTCATAGCGGCTGAGTTATTTCCCTCTAATTGCTGAATGACTCCGATGAGTGCGGTGCCAGGGAAATAGAGGAAGTTACGCACTGAATTGTGCTCGGCAAGGACCTGTCCGAGGTTCATTGCAATAGGCTCAATGTGCTTGGAGACCCTTTCCCAAACGTCTATGGGTAAGGATTTAAAGATGTCGTTTTGTTCCTTGAGATTCGAGAGTTGCATGGATGTCCAAAAGAGATGAGGATTTATGGATACTTTATAGAAGGTTTATAGAAGCTTTATAGAAGCTTTGTTGACGCACATCAACTTTAATCAACTGTTCTTACTTCTAATGATCGGTAACGCACTTATACGGAAAAATAACTCAAAGAGTTAAAGCCCTCACCTTGCGTGCTTTAAAGAAGTCCCAACGTAGATTGGGATCCCCAGTTAGAGCGCAGACACAAATAATTGGGGTGAGTGTGGGGGTTGTAGTCCTCACTTTGAAGCATATTGATCAACACAAAAGTCTTGCGTATTCTTTTTTGACAACTTTGTAACATTCACATGACTGCTTTTCTAATCCTTCAGGATCGAGCACTTTGATGTGTCCTCGAGCGTATTTTATGAGTCCATTCTTTTGCAAAGCACCTGCGACCTCAGTGATACCCTCTCGTCTTACGCCCAAAGACTGGGCGATGAGCTCATGGGTCACATTGAATTCATCGCTAGGCAACCTATCAAGGAGGAGCAACAAGTACCTACAAAATTGTTGCTTGATGCTGTGATGACGGTTACACACTGCAGTTTGAGTGACTTGGACGATAAACGACTGGGTATACTTGAGCAAAGCAATCATGAGAGGCCCTGCTCTGGCAAAAGACTCTTGAATTAAGTTAGCTTTAATTCTGTAACCCGCCCCCGCTATTTGAACTATATGGGTCGTTATGGTGCTTTGCCCTCCCATAAATATTGCAACCCCAGCACAACCCTCCCTGCCCACCAAAGCCATGGTGGCTGATGTGCCGTCTTCTAATTCATAAAGTACGGCAACAATAGAGGTAGTGGGAAAATAAAGATAGGTTTGAGTTTCACCGGATCTGGACAGGATTAGTCCTAAGGTCATATCAACGAGTTCTATTTTGTTAGAAACTCTTTCCCAAACGTCAAGAGGTAGGGATTTAAATATACTGTTTTGTTCTTTAATTGTTAAATGTTCCAATTTTACCTTATATATTTATAATAATAATATTTAGCAAATATAGCATAAATAGACAGTATTTTTATGTGGGTTAACGCACGTACAGATCAGGTAAAGAATTGAAAGCGCTTTTAAACTCACTTTTAAGGATAAGAGGTGTTGATGCATAGGGGTATTCCTTGGAGAACTTATACCTTTAATACTCTAAAGTCAGGTTTCTCTTTGGCTTTTTAAAAGAAACTGGTTAAAGGCACGGTTTAATTCGACAGGGGTTATTCCGCTTAGAGTTATTCCGGGTGGCGTTATTTCGAGCTTAAACTAATGCATTTGCACATAGGGTGCGCGGTTTTGTCGATCGCGGTTGTCAGGTAAGGGGTTCAATCCACTGGCTAATTTACTTGCTCACATAACCCAAGTAACTCAAGTAACCCAAGTAACCCAAGTAAATCAAAGTCAAGATTGATAAATTTTTTTCAAGTTTAAAGAGTGCTTAGTTGTGCAGTGCATTTAAGAGAAATACCGCCGAGATTTCTTTTTAAAGCGGTCTCCCACCGGGTGCGTAGTTGAGGGGAATGCTCGTGTTCTTTTGCAATTAAGGTGAAAAACCCAAACTTAGCGTCTAATTTTTCATAAGAGATGTTTTTGCTTAATTTCTCAAAACTCTCAAGTACATCCATATCCGTATCGATTCGAAACCTGGACAGTGGAAGATTAATATCGATATTTGAAATTGCCATATTGGAGTCGAACTCGGATGTGGACGGGTGAAAATTATTCCACGCCGCCGTATTTCCAAAAAAGTTTTGACCCAAGTACTCGACAGACTTTGTGTGGTAATGTTTAAGGACAAGGGGGCGTGAGCTGTCTTCCAACATGCTTTGATAAATGAGCTCAGAGCACTTTTGAACAGGTTGGCGCTCAAATAAATGAAAAGTTCGGTTGCTCACGCGAACCCAAAACTCGTTGGGCAAGTTGATTGAGTTTACGTCCTCTATAGGCAGCCAATTGGCCGCATTAGAGGGGGGGACAAACGCCAAGGACACGTTCAGATAAATAAAAAGGTAAAAGAAAAAAACCTTGATCTTTGAAAAAGTGTTGATGTGGCCGGGCATGTTTTAGAGATTATTGAGCAATGAAGAGGTCAGATATCTTGTTTGATATTACTCTTTAGGTAAAGAACGGATGCAATAGAGGGATTAGACAACGCTTTATTGGGTTCGCTGCGCATGTGCGCACAGACTTCATTGATTATTTTTTAAGCGCGTAGCCAAACAGATTGCTTTGAGGGTTAACTGTTAATATGCCTCAATGAATTCTGATTTAGCCCCTGTTCCCGCTTTACCCAGCACCGATCTTCGGATCGTTACCTACAACATTCACAAAGGGGTACAAGGGCTTGGACCAGCCAAGAGGCTAGAAATCCACAACTTAAAGACCGCAATAGAGCACCTTGATGCCGATGTCATTTGTCTTCAAGAGGTCAGAGGATTTAATACCAAACACGCTAAGAATTTCAAGAGTTGGCCAAACGCCTGCCAGTCTGAGTACTTGGCCCCGCCTGGGTATTACTCGGTCTACAAAACCAACGCTGTGACCAAACACGGCGAACACGGCAACGCACTGCTCTCAAAATGGCCAATCGTTGGGCACTTCCACGAGGACCTATCCGATCACGCTTTCGAGCAACGCGGCTTGCTGCATGGCCTCATCAACATCAACCAGATTTTGGTGCACGTCATTGTCTTGCATTTGGGTCTGCTGGGGGGCAGCAGAAAAAGACAGATTGCGGGTTTGATGGACTATATCAAAAACAGGATCTCACCTAAGGCCCCGATACTGATTGCGGGGGACTTTAATGATTGGGGTAACTCTTTGATGCCAGTCATGCAAGAGGCAGGTTTGACATTAATGGATGGGGTGAATCACAAAAATAAGCACTTTTCAAATATTCATTCCAAAAAGCGTTTGCTGACCTTTCCCTCGAAGCTGCCTTTGTTAAAGTTGGATTACGTGTATTCAAGAGGCATAAATGCTTCCACCGCTTACGTGCTTAGTGGAGGACAGTGGAGGCGTTTGTCCGATCATTTGCCCTTGGTTGTTGAGTTCAAAAAAGATGAGCTAGATCTTTTCCCTAAATCATGATGGATAGCCTCCCTCATCTGCATTTATTAAAGGGCTCGAGGGAGTTCTTTCCCGCCCTAACCCAGGCCATAGACGGGGCAAGGCTAGAGATCAGGCTTGAGACCTATATATTTGATTTTCATGCAGGCTCCTTATCTGTTGCACAAGCGCTTGAAGGTGCTGCCAAGCGCGGGGTTTTCGTTTATTTGATCGTTGACGGTGTGGGCACACCTGTTGTGCCAGCGGAGTGGCTTAAGAGGTGGCAATTTGCAGGCGTGCACCTCTTGGTCTTTGACCCGGTTGGGGCGGGAGCCCTTTGGTATCCAAGTCGTTGGAGACGACTGCATAGGAAACTGTGCGTGATAGATCAAGAAATTGGATTTTGCGGAGGAATCAACATCTTGGACGATCACTACAACCCGCAAACGCGCAAAAGTCTTCCCGAGGCTAGGTTGGACTTTGCTGTGCAAATTAGTGGCCCTTGCGTGAACCCCTTACTAAAAGAGATGCAAACCACCTGGCAAAGACTAGAGTCGGCACAAGCGCTTAAAAATACAAAAATAATTGAATCAATCAAGCGCTTAAATAAAGAAAATCGGTTGTGGTTTCATCTGCAAAAACTAAGGGATGCATTTAGGCCACAACCCTTTAGCCGTAGGCGCCAATCGGCCCACTGTAAGCTTGTGTTGCGGGATAATTTGCGGCACCGCAATAGCATCGCCAACTCTTATTTGAAGGCTTTTGAGCGTGCAGGCAAGGAAATTTATATTGCCAGCGCATTCTTTCTCCCACAAGACAGAATGCTTAAATCGCTTATCCAAGCCGCTAAGCGGGGGGTATCAGTGACTTTGCTGCTCCAGGGGCACTATGAGTTTGTTTTGCCCTACAGGGCTGCCAGACAAATTTACGGCAAACTCTTGGAGGCGGGCGTTCAAATAGTTGAGTATCAGTTGACTTATTTGCACGCCAAAGTGGCTTGCGTGGATAGCGCATGGTCAACTGTTGGCTCCTCCAATTTGGACCCCTTGAGTTTGCTGCTTGCCAGAGAGGCTAATTTGGTAATTAAGGACCAGGCTTTTAATGCAAATCTAAAGGAGCAGCTCAAAGCGGCCATATTACACGGGGGAGTAAGGGTTGACCCCGAGGCATACCTAAGTCGAGGGTTTGGAGATAGGATTTTGGATAGAGCGTCCTTTTGGTTGATGAAGTTGGCTATTTTTGTGTCCGGCCAACACTACACCTGTGAGCCCTTTTGAAAGCCGTGTTCGCATTTGGGGTATTTACGGTTTTCAAGGCATAAGCCTTGGAAAAGTTGTGGCATTTTTTTGACTGGTAAGATAAGATCATATAAATTAGTGGATGAACATGAGTAAAAAAATCGACCAATCCGGAGTGCCCGTTTCAGTCAAAATACGCGAAAAAATACTGGCTGCAAAAAAACGGTTTCATGCAAACGACAATATCGCAGACTTCCTTGATCCCGGGGACTTGGATAATTTAATCGACGAAGTTGAAGTTAAATTCCAAGGCGTTTTGGACAGCTTGGTGATAGACACTGAAAAAGATCACAACACGGACAAAACGGCTAGGCGGGTTGCCAAAATGTTTTTAACTGAGGTATTCAGCGGGCGTTATGTGCACCCCCCGAAAATCACAGATTTTCCAAACGCAGAGAATTTAAATGAACTCTTGATTGTGGGTCCCATCGCTGTTCGCAGCGCTTGCAGTCACCATTTTTGTCCCGTGATCGGTAAAATTTGGATTGGAGTTATGCCCAACAAAAAAACCAACGTCATTGGCTTATCCAAATACGCGCGTTTGACGGAATGGGTGATGGCGCGACCCCAAATCCAAGAAGAAGCAGTGATTCAACTTGCAGATCTTATAGAGACTAAAACAAAACCTGACGGAATTGCGATAGTTATGGAGGCCAGCCATTTTTGCATGTCTTGGAGAGGGGTGAGAGATATGGACAGCAAGATGATCAACTCGGTCATGCGTGGCGCCTTTCTCAACAACACTACTTTGCGCAGAGAGTTTTTATCCCTCATACCCAGGAATAATTAAAGCGTGCCATTGGCTCAGGATACAGGCAGCTTTGTGTCTGGTATGCGGCTGGTACGCGGCTGGTATGCGGCCAGGTAAGCGGCCAGGTATGCGACAGCTCTAGTGTAGTTCTGGGGCAGTTCTGGAGTAGATCTAATTGAACAAATGACCACAATCATCGGATGCGACTTTACGAGTCGGCCCACACGAGCAAAGCCCATAACGGTTGCAGTTGCGAGCTACGACGCCTTGCTTGACCCCAAAACGCTTTGGATAAGAGCTTTGCACCCTTTGGATTCACTTGAGAAATTCGAATCCTTTTTAACTCATGACTCAAGCACTTTATCTAAGCCCTGGGTAGGAGGGTTTGATCTTCCGTTTGGTTTGCCCCGCGAACTTATAGAGCATTTAGATTGGCCCAACACGTGGCTTTCCTGCATGCAACATTACTGCTCTTTAGAGCGCAGCGAAATCAGAGAAATCTTTAAAGCATTTTGCTCTGCCCGTGCAGTCGGCTCTAAATTTGCTCACAGAGCAACGGACTTGATCGCTAAATCGAGTCCCTCTATGAAGTGGATCAATCCCCCTGTGGCTTATATGTTGCATGCGGGAGTGCCCATCCTCATTAAAGCCAAAGTGTCTTTGCCTGGGCTACTGATTGGCGACCCAAGTAAAATTGGATTGGAGGCTTATCCTGGTAAGTTAGCCAAAGAGGTTGTTGGTAACAAGAGCTATAAAAGTGATGATAGGAAAAAGCAAAATCTAGAAAGACTGCATGTTAGACAACACCTGGTGAGTGCTCTTATGGAGGGTAAGTATTCGCTGGGTATAGAGCTGAAACTCTCTAAATCAATCGCCTCACAACTTGTAGAGGACGCAAGCGGGGACTCTTTAGATGCAGTTTTGTGCGCCTTGCAGTCAGCTTGGGGTGTGAGACAAAATCACCTAGGAGACCCCCTTTACGGGTTGCCAGGGCAAATGGATAAGCTGGAGGGTTGGATTCTTACTTGCTAAGACCTGCGCATTCGGTACAGACTGAACAGTTTGGATTTTTTTTGTAAATGATCTCGGACCATTTAAACTGGGTTGCGTTAAAAAGTGACAGCCTACCGATGAGGGGTTGTCCAGTTTGCATGATGAAATTTAGAGCCTGCGCAGCTTGAGCGGCTCCAATGATGCCCACCAAGGGTGCAAATACCCCCATGGTTGCGCAACTGTCCTCAACAGGTGCGTCCTCAGGGGGGAACAAACAAGCATAACAAGGGGAGTCGTCAAGACGCGTATCAAAACAAGTTAGTTGCCCGTCCATCTTAAGTGCAGATCCACTCACAAGAGGGGTCTTGTGGGCTGCACATACGGCGTTGATCATATGTCTGGTCTTAAAGTTATCGGTGCAGTCTAAGACGACTTGCACGCCCCCGTCCGTGCTTAATAGTTTACCGAGCAACTCGCTCGTACATTTTTGTGGGTATTGATGAGTGCAAACGTTTGAGTTGATAGATTGAATGAAATCGGCAAGCGAGCTTACTTTGGATTGCCCCACCCGGCTAGTGGTATGTGCAATTTGCCTTTGAAGGTTAGTGAGGTCGACAACGTCATCATCGATAAGGCAGACGTGACCTACACCTGAGGAGGCCAAGAAGGCTGCAGCTGAACAACCCAACCCTCCGGCGCCTACGATAACTACACGACTCCTGAGTAATTTCTCTTGTCCCTCTATGCCGATTTCGCTTAGTAAGATGTGGCGCGAGTAGCGCAACAGCTCATCATCGTTCAACTCGGATTACTCCTTTTTCTCAGCCGGGCGCTCAATCTGCGTTTTACTGACCACAACTGTGAGACCTTTGAGTCGGTTAAGAGCTTGTTGAAGTTGGAAGTCTTGGGCTGAGCCAAACTCAGGAGGGCGTCTCTCGGCGACTGGTTTTTTGGACTCCTCTTCTAGCTTTTGTATCGCCAGCTCTTTGGCTTTCTCGCGCTCGGGATCTTTTATCTCGGAGCCTTGACCACTGTTCAGGTGTTTGTCCAAATCCGCTTCGCGTGTGCGCAAAACTGCAAAAGGGCTGCCCTCGAGTGTCTCGTCGAGTAAGACATCTGGCACGATACCTTTGGCCTGAATAGAGCGCCCACTTGGGGTGTAATACCGAGCCGTAGTAATTTTGAGTGCAGTGTCAGGGCCAAGAGGGCGCACAGTTTGTACGGAGCCTTTTCCAAAGGTTTGGCTCCCCATAATCGTTGCCCGTTTGTGGTCTTGTAGAGCACCCGCAACGATCTCGCTGGCTGAGGCAGAGCCTTCATTGACAAGCACAATCATTTTCAATTTCTTAAATGCACCGTGGGTTGCATCGCTCAAACGTGAGATGGGGTCATCGTTTGATCTGCGTTGATAGTACTCGGGAGAGGCTTTAAAGGTAAATTTGCTGTCAGCCATTTGACCATTGGTAGAGACAACGGTTACGTTGTCAGGCAAAAAGGCGGTTGAGATTGCGACTGCTGCGTCTAACAAACCGCCCGGATCGTTTCTCAAATCCAGAACGACTCCCTTTAGGTTGGGGTCTTCTTTGTAAATGGCAATTAATTTTTGGGAGAAATCGTCAACCGTTCTCTCTTGGAATTGGCTCAGCCTGACCCAAACGTAGCCGGGTTCAACTTCTTTGGCTTTGACGCTGACGGTCTTAATTTCTTCACGAATAATCGTGACTGGGAAAGTGCGACTCTCGTCTTTTCTGAAAATATTTAAAACAACTTTCGTCTTTGGCTCACCCCTCATGCGGGAGACGGCCTCGTTAAGAGTTAAGCCTTTAACCGCGGTATCATCAATTTTCGTAATCAGATCGTTGGTCTTCATACCTGCGCGATCGGCGGGGGAGCCCTCTATGGGGGAGACAACCTTGACGAGACCGTCCTCCATCGTAATCTCAATACCCACGCCCACGAACTTGCCAGTTGTGCCTTCTCTAAATTCTTTGTAAGTTTTCTTATCAAAATACTGAGAGTGTGGATCTAGGCTGGAGACCATCCCAGATATGGCATCCGTGATCAACTTCTTCTCATCAACTGGCTCTACATAATCGGATTTGATCATGCTGAAAACCGCTGCCAGTTGTTGTAACTCTTCCAGTGGCAAAGGCGCCAGGTTACCTCGAGCAACGGTTTGCAAGGAGATAGTGGTCAGCGCTCCTGCAACGATACCAACGCTTATCCAACCCAGTGTTTTGATTTTTTGACGCATGATGCCTCTGTGAGATGTACTCATTTAGAAAGAACTTCTATCGCCGCATTTTAACCTAGCCCCATTACCCAGCGCTTGTCAAGGGGACTACTGGGCATGTAAAAACCCACAAATACAGAGAATTCCTAGTTTTTTAGGAAAAAAAGCCCGCTCAAAAAAACTTAACCCACGCTCAGGGCTCTAAAAAATAGTGTCTGATCGGTTTGAGCTCTTCAGTGAGCTCATAAACGAGGGGGACCCCGTTGGGGATATTAAGGCCCACGATATCTTTCTCTGATACGTTGTCTAGATACTTGACGAGTGCCCGGATGGAGTTGCCGTGAGCAACGATCATCGGTTTTTTCCCCGCTTTTAATGCTGGAGCCACCGATTCGTTCCAAAGTGGCAGAACTCTAGCGACTGTGTCTTTGAGGCATTCTGTGAGGGGAAATTCTTGAGGCTTTAAGCGACTGTACCTGGGATCCGATCTCTCAAGTTGCGCGCTCTCAATTGACATCGGTGGAGGGGGAATATCGTAACTTCTTCTCCATTCGAGAACTTGTTGATCACCGTACTTTTGTGCGGTCTGTGCTTTATTGAGTCCTTGAAGCCCCCCGTAATGACGCTCATTCAAACGCCACGTGTTCACCGCCGGTAGCCATGGACGCTCTAGGCCGTCAAGGACCTTCCACAAAGTGTGAATGGCCCTGGTGAGGACGCTGGTGTAGGCGATGTCGAACTCATAGGAGTTGGCCCGAAGAAGCTTACCCGCGGCTGTGGCCTGAGCCGCTCCTTTTTCGGTCAGACCCACATCTGCCCAACCGGTAAAGCGGTTTTCAAGATTCCAAGTTGATTCCCCGTGTCGAATAAGTACCAGTTTAAGCATAGGTTTTTAGATAAATGAGGGTAATGGTTGAGAAAATTCGCAGGTAATTGAAAAGCACTGGGAAATTTTATGACAATGATTTTAAAATAAAGGAGAATAGAGAAGTTTATATAAAGGATTTTTAGTGAAATTTATTATTGATAATTGGATGCTATTTGCCATTGCCATAGCATCAGGCTCCCTTCTTTTGCTGCCTATCGTTCAATCGGGCATGACCACTGGTATATCTACTTCAGAGGCCGTTTTGATGATGAACCGGGAAAAAGCAATGGTGATTGATCTGAGCGGACCGGCTGAATTTGCCCAAGGCCACCCGGCTGGGGCCATTAATGTTGCGCTTGATGATTTAAGTGCCTCTTTAAACAAACGGGTCACGGATAAATCTAGGCCACTCATTTTCTTTTGCCAAAACGGGGGCTTATCCGCCAAAGGCGTTGCCCAGGCACAAAAGCTTGGTTTTACCAATGCTCATTTGTTAGGTGGAGGCATGAAGAGCTGGCGCGAGGCCAATCTCCCCTTGCAAACATAAATTACCCGCCAATTTTAAATTCCATCAACCTTTCATAAGTTTTAGCAATATGTCTTTACCTACCGTCAAAATGTACACAACCGCTGTCTGTCCTTACTGCGTTAGGGCCAAACAGTTTTTAAATTCCAAAGGGGTAAAAACAATTGAGGAGGTGCGAATCGATCTTGACCCGCAGCAAAGAGATCACATGATGCAGGTCACGGGCAGAAGAACAGTCCCCCAAATCTTCATTGGAGACCACCATGTTGGAGGCTGTGATGATTTGATTGCTTTAGACGGCAAAGGCGGGCTAGAGCCCCTTTTGAAGCTTTGAGTGCTTAAAAAACGCATGGGCTTTTCCGGCCACTTGACCCCCCAATTAGTTATGGACTTCTCTGAGATAATCTGATGGTTGCCAAAAGCGACTGGCCCAATACCTAAAAACATGACCCGCTTAGGATTAAATCTGAAGCGGGTTTTTATTGAAACCCCAGGAATATTTAATGTCTGAATCTGACCAACAAGCCCCCGTCTTTTCAATCCAACGCGTCTACTTAAAGGACATATCGCTTGAGCAACCCAACGCGCCCTCAATTTTTACAGTTCAAGAGACCCCAGCCATTGATATCAAGCTGGGCCTAGGTGCTGAGCACGTGGTGCCCGGTATCATGGAGGTCACAGTCACTGCAACTATCACTGCTACAGTGCAGGGTAAGACACTTTACTTGGTTGAGGCTAAACAGGCCGCAATCTTTGAGATCCGCAACATTCCAGAAGAGCATATTGAACCCATCGTGGGTATTCAATGTCCACAGATAATTTATCCTTATCTGAGGTCCAATGTATCCGATATCATTCAGCGCGCTGGTTTCCCACCCATTCACTTGACAGAGATAAACTTTCAAAGCATGTATGAGCAACAAAGAGCTCAAGCCTCTTCAGTCCCTACGCAATAAATTATTTGGGGTCTTTCGATGAAGATCGCCGTGTTGGGGGCGGGAGCTTGGGGGACGGCGTTGGCGGTTCAATCCGCCCTATCCCATCACACCACCTTGTGGGCAAGAGATTCGACTCAAACTCTGCAAATGCAGGCAGAGCGCGTCAATGCTAAGTATTTAAACGGCGTTAGCCTGCCCGGTAATTTGGTTCTATCCAGCGCGCCACTTGGTGTTTGGCTGCATGATTTTGATTTGATCATTATTGCCACTCCCATGTCCGCCCTTCGCTCTGTGCTTGTTGAGTTGGGTGGCTTAAAAATTTTGAAACCCGTTGTTTGGTTGTGCAAAGGCATTGAAGCACCAAATGAGGATCGGTTTTTAAGCAAAGGACTACTGGCACATGAAATACTGGACCAAGTAGCACCTGAGCTGATGGCTGGCGTGCTCAGTGGGCCCAGTTTTGCTCAAGAGGTGGCCCACTTAAAGCCCACTGCTTTGGTCGCAGCGAGTGTTCATGCAAATGTGCGCAACACGCTGGTAAAAGCTTTGCATACAGAAAAGCTGAGGATTTATGCAACGACGGATATCGTTGGTGTTGAAGTGGGAGGGGCGGTTAAAAATGTAATGGCCATTGCAACCGGACTATGCGACGGACTGCAATTAGGTCTTAACGCACGTGCAGCATTGATTACGCGCGGCTTGTCTGAGATGACTGCCTTAGGTGTGGCACTAGGCGCTAGAGCTCATACCTTTATGGGTCTGAGCGGGTTGGGAGATTTAGTGCTTACAACGACGGGTGACTTGTCAAGAAACCGCAAGGTAGGCCTGTGTTTGGCCCAGGGGCTGACGCTTGAGCAAACTTTGTCTACTTTGGGGCACGTTGCAGAAGGTGTTTACTGCGCAAAGACGGTTTCTATTCGGGCCGCACAGCTCGGAATTGAGATGCCGATTACGAACGCCGTTGTCGCGTTACTTGAGGGACGGATGAAAGTGCAAGACGCTGTAGGCCATTTGATGGCGAGGTCTGCAAAAGATGAGGGAGTCGATTTTTAGGCTCTGCATCTGCTAGCACGCCAAGTGCAAATCAAGGCTCAGTACATTGAGTTGAAAGTTGACTGGAGCTTTTTTTCAAGATGAAGAATAGCTCAGACGAACGTAGATGGGGGCGTAAACCTCGGCCTGTGTAATTTCTATTAAGGTCTCTTTGGCCAACTCCAGCAGCGCTACAAAAGTGACAACCAATGTTGAAACTCCTTTGCTTGGATCAAAGAGCTCTTCAAATTGAACAAATCTTTTGCCCTGCAGCTTTTTGATCACTAAGCTCATGTGCTCTCGAACGGAGAGCTCCTCGCGGTCGATCTTATGGTGCTGAATTAAGGTTGCACGTTTTAATATATCTGCCCAAGCTTGTTGAAGCTCTGAGATCTCAACGTGGGGGAAGCGAGGTTGTAGGGACTGCTCAATGTAGATTTGAGCTTTAAGGAAGTCTCGCCCGTACTGAGGAATTTCTTGCAGTTGTGCTGCGCCCAGCTTAATCTGCTCGTACTCCAATAATCTTCTAACCAGCTCCGCTCTAGGATCCTCTGCCTCCTCACCGTCTGCCTGTTTTTTGGGTGGGAGGAGCATTCTTGACTTAATCTCTATGATCATGGCCGCCATCAACAAGTACTCGGCTGCGAGCTCCAAATTGGAGTTTCTAATCTCCTCGATATAACTTAAGTACTGGCGCGTCATAGCGGCCATCGGTATATCAAGAATATTAAAGTTTTGCTTTCTAATCAGATACAAAAGTAAGTCAAGCGGGCCTTGAAAAGCCTCTAAGAAAATCTCCAGCGCGTCTGGAGGAATGTAGAGATCTTGGGGTAGGGAGAATAGGGGCTCACCATACAAACGAGCGACTGCGACGTGATCGATCACGTCCACCGACGCAAGGGAGCTAATCGGCTCTTCTGAGAGAGTGACAGTGGGGGCTGAACTCACGAACCGTTTTGATAAACGTAGGATTTTTGGGCAACCCGAGCCTGAGCAAATTCGTCCATCAACTCTTGGTCTTGTTTTTTATCCCAAAGTAACGCTCTGCCCAGGCGCTGCTCGGCTTCAAGCTGAGGGCGAGAGGCTTTCATTTTTTGAATGAATTCAGTCGTGTCTGAGCGGTAATCTGGACGTCTAAAAAATGGCATAGTTACTTACATATTGATGCATGCCCATATTCTACAGGCCCGAGTGCTCATCAGTGTGGTCTCTTAATTTGGACTATTTTTTAAAAGTGTTTTTAAAAAATAGAACGAAACTAGATCTTTATGATTAACTTTTGAATTCAAGGCAGGATCTCATGTTTCACAGCAGCGTCAATGTCATCGTATTGGTCTTCTTTTAAAAGGAGTGCCATCAGTCCCGCGCGCTGGATCATCTCAAGGGGTTGGTGCGACAGGCCACAGACCACAAATCTTACTTCCCTCTTGTGGCAAGTTTTAATTAAATGCCTGAGCGCGTCTGTGCCCGAGGAGTCTAAATAAATTAAATTCTTAAAGTCTAAAATAAGAGTCCTCTGGGGCAGTGCCTGCTCCAACTCTTCGACCAACTGCACTGCTCCAAAAAACAAGGATCCATAAAGTCGCTGCACTTTAAACTTCGGGGTGTCGTGTGTGGTTTCAAAGCGAGTTAGGCTTGATATCCTGTAAATAAAGGTCAGGCAAGCTCCAATCAATCCGAGCTCCACAGCGCTTGCAAGATCGATCAAGACAGTACATAAAAAAACCGTCATGAGAATCAAACGATAAGGGACTCTAAATTCCTTTAAATGAACAAACTCTCTCCATTCCCCCATATTCCAGGCCATAAACACCAAAATTGCGGATAAAGCGCAAAGCGGTATGTAGTAAGCCAAGGGGGCAGCCACTAGGATAATCAGTAAAAGAGTGAGCGCGTGAATGATTCCAGAGACAGGCGAGAGGGCACCATTTTTTATATTGGTGACGGTTCGCGCGATCGTTCCCGTCGCGGGCATGCCTGAGAAAAGCGGGGCGACAATATTGGCAATACCTTGGCCCATCAGCTCTTGATTGGGATCGTGGTGCTCGTCCGTTAAATTGTCTGCGACTCGGGCGCATAGTAAAGATTCAATGGCTCCTAAAATGGCCAACGTAAAGGCAGGGCGCACCAACTCAGAGAGCGATCGCAAATTCATCTCAGGCCATACAAAAGAGGGCAATCCCGACGGTATTCCCCCAAACCGTGAGCCAATCGTTTGCACGGGTAGATCACCCATGTAAACATAAGTGGTCGCAAAGACCAAGACTAAAATGGATCCTGGAATTTTTTGTAGCAAAGAGAGCCATCTGTATGCGTGTGAACACTTTGATGTTTTCTCACCTGAGAGCCAACGCGGTAATGCCCATTGCCAGGAGAATAAAAACACCAACGACCCCAAAGCCAATGAGAAGGCGTAGAGGTTAAAAGTTTCTCTTGCATCTACCAAGCTTGTTGCGACGCCGAAAAAATCAGCAGGCATATTTGTCACACTAAGCCCAAAAAAATCCTTAATCTGTGACAGCATGATGAGCACTGCAATGGCATTCGTAAAACCAATGATCACTGCAACAGGAATGAATCGAATGAGGGTGCCTAAGCGCAGCAACCCCATGACAAACAAAATAACGCCAGACATGAGTGTTGCTGTGACGAGTCCACCCCCGCCGTATTGATGGAGTACGGCGTAAACGATTACGATGAAAGCGCCCGCGGGACCACCAATTTGCACTGTGCAGCCCCCCAGCAAAGAGATCAGCAAACCCGCAGTAATGGAGGTGAAGATTCCCGCTTGCGGGGGCAAGCCTGAGGCGATGGCAAATGCCATCCCAAGAGGCAGTGCCACTACGCCCACCGTGACACCCGCGCCCATATCGCGCAGCCCCATCTGCACTGTGTAGTGTCTTAGCGAATCGAGAATTTTAGGTCTGAAACTTAAGTGGAACATGAAGCGTAAGATCTATTCAATGTTAAGGTTGTGAACCTAATGAATTCGCATTCCGGGCTTAGCGCCGGGCCAAGGATGTAATATGTAAATGCCCGGGGTCGCTTTCTCATCCGCGTGACTGGCGGCTAAGACCATGCCCTCGCTGATACCAAATTTCATTTTGCGGGGCGCTAAATTAGCGACCATTACAGTCAACTTGCCAACCAAATCCTCGGGCGTGTAAACGCTTGCAATGCCGCTGAACACTTGCCTTTGCCGGCCCTCTCCTACATCTAACATCAGTCTGAGCAGTTTCGTAGACCCCTCAACTCTTTCACACGCCACTATTTGAGCAATGCGAAGATCTACCTTAGCAAACTCATCGATTCCAATTGTTGCTGCTATCTCTTCGCCGCCAGGGGCTAAATTGGGCGTTGGGTTGCTTTGCAAATCGGTGCTTGCCGCTTTAGGCTTTAAATCGTTGACTGGGGCCTTAGAGGCGCTCTCGCTTTGGATATCAAACAAAGCATCAAGCATCTTTTCATCCACTCTTTGGATGAGATGTTTGTACGCGTTTATGGTGTGACCCGCACCAAGCCTTGTGTGGACGTCTGCAAAGGTAAGCGGTGCACACTGAAGGAAAGACTCTACTTGGGTGCTTAAAGCGGGCAACACGGGTTTGAGATAGATGCTTAAGTACCGAAATGCCTCAAGACACGTGGAGCACACTGCGTGGAGTTCATTTTGTGCCCCATCTTTTTTGGCCAACTCCCAGGGCTTGTTTTGATCCACATATTCGTTGACCTTATCGGCCAGTGCCATGGCCTCTCGCAACGCTTTAGCAAATTCACGTTCCTCGTACAGTGCACTGATTGCGTCGCCGCTGGCTTGTAAATCACTCACTAAGCTCTCACCATTGGGGAGCAAAGTGCCTAGTTGAGAGTTAAATTGTTTGTGTATAAAGTTGGCTGCGCGAGACGCAATGTTGATGTATTTGCCCACCAAATCAGAGTTCACTCTCAGGGTAAAGTCCTCCGGATTAAAGTCCAGGTCCTCCACCTTGGAGCTGAGTTTGGTGGCTAAATAATACCTAAGCCACTCGGGGTTCATCCCCAAGGATAGATACTTTAGGGGGTCGATACCGGTGCCCCGGCTTTTACTCATTTTCTCCCCGCTCACAGTGATAAATCCGTGAACAAAAATACTGGAGGGAGTTTTGCGCCCGCTAAAGTGAAGCATAGCGGGCCAAAACAGCGTGTGAAAGTAAGTGATGTCTTTGCCAATGAAGTGGTACTGCTCGACCTGTGGGTCGGACATAAATTGATCAAATGAGAGTGCTCCAGGAACCGATTTTTGGGTATCGTCTTTGTCTAAGTAATTCTTCAAAGATGCCAAATAACCAATCGGCGCATCCAACCAGACATAAAAATATTTTCCGGGAGCTCCCGGTATCTCAATTCCAAAGTAGGGGGCGTCTCTGCTTATGTCCCAGTCTGCGAGACCGGTTTTCCCGCTCTCATCTTTAACGAACCACTCTTTGATTTTGTTTAAAACTTCCGGTTGCAAACGCAAACGGCCCTGGGTGTTGGGTGTTTGAGTCCATTTTTGTAAAAACTCAACGCACGCGGGGTCAGAGAGTTTGAAAAAATAGTGATCTGATTTTTTCAACACCGGCGTTGTGCCCGAAAGAGTTGAGTATGGATTCTTAACCTCTGTGGGACTATAAACCGCCCCGCACGACTCACAACTGTCTCCGTACTGATCTTTAGCGCCGCATTTGGGGCACTCACCCTTAATGAACCTATCAGGGAGAAACATACCTTTCTCAGGATCAAAAAACTGCTCGATTTCACGCACCTCGATGAGCCCCTTATTTTTAAGCTCAAGGTAGACCTCTTTTGCAAGAGCATGGTTTTCTACGCCATCTGTTGTGTGCCAATTGTCAAAGTGAATGTGAAAACCCTCTAAATAAGGTTTTCTCCCGCTTGCAATTGAGGCTACAAACTCTTGAGGTGTAATCCCCGCTTTTTCTGCAGCAATCATGATGGGCGCACCGTGGGCGTCATCAGCGCATACAAAATGAACTAAATTGCCCTGCATTCTTTGAAACCGTACCCAAATATCAGCCTGAATGTATTCCATGATGTGGCCAATATGAAATTTTCCGTTGGCATACGGCAGAGCAGTGGTGACGAATAGACGACGCTTGGACATAACTTTACTTTCTTAGAAGGGGTTGATTTTATGCCGTAGTTTGAGTTTTTTCGCTTTTTAGCCCCTTGGATGTGAAAGGCAGTGGGATTTGGTTAGACTGTAAGAGTTTTAGAAATAATTTTGGAGAATTCTTTAATGGTACTGACACAAGAGAGCGTTTTGCATGCGTTAGCAAGCGTTAAGGATCCTTATTTGGGAGTTGATTTTGTTCAAACAAAGTCCATAAAAAACTTAGTCATATCGGGTAACACTGTTGCCTTTGATCTGGAGTTGGGTTACCCAGCGAAAAGTCTTTGGAACGGCTTTCAGATGAGCCTGACAAAGGCAGTTCAAAGTCTACCCAATGCAGCTGAAATAAAAGTCCTGATCAATTGCAAAACAAACGTCGTCGCGCACGCCGCTCAAACAGGAGTGCAGTTGCTGCCCCAGGTAAAAAATATCATTGGAGTCGCCTCCGGTAAGGGGGGAGTGGGTAAGAGCACGACGGCGGCAAATTTGGCGTTGGCCCTTTTAGCCGAAGGCGCAAGCGTTGGCCTCTTGGATGCAGATATCTATGGCCCAAGTCAACCCATGATGATGGGTCTTAGTGCAAGACCCCAAAGCGCAGACGGTAAAACAATGCAACCCTTGGTGGCTCACGGCGTGCAGGTCATGTCGATTGGTTTTTTAGTCGACCCCAACGAAGCGACGATTTGGCGAGGACCCATGGCAACCCAAGCGCTCGAGCAGCTGCTTAGGCAAACAAATTGGAACGCTCTCGATTATTTGATCATTGATCTGCCACCTGGCACGGGGGATATTCAACTCACCCTCAGCCAAAGAGTTCCAATGACGGGCTCAGTGATTGTCACGACCCCTCAAGATATTGCTTTGATTGACGCGCGCAAAGGCATTCGCATGTTTGAGAAAGTAGGGGTCCCAATACTTGGAATACTAGAAAATATGGCGGTCCATACCTGCACAAACTGTGGTCACACAGAGCATATTTTTGGAGATGGAGGGGGTAAATCCATGTCAAAAGACTTGAACGTAGATTACTTGGGAGCGCTCCCATTGGATATGCAAATACGCCTGCAAGCAGACAGCGGAACCCCAAGCGTTGCAGCCGACCCTAGCAGTGTGGTGAGTGAAATTTACAAGGAAGCAGCCAGGCGAGTTGCGGCAAAAGTGTCCGCCAAAGCAAGGGATTTCTCCTCTAAGTTCCCCTCCATTAAAATATCAAAAGCGACTTGAAAAATTAAACAGACTTGCCGTTTGTGGAAAAACCTCTAGGACTGAAATTAATAGAGCGCTCCCAACTAAAAAAGGGCCAAAGGGAATTAAGCCTTGTGAATCCAATTTTCCTTTGAACTTTAAAATAAGGGCAACCACGATCCCGCTTAAAGAGGCAAAAAGCATGAGCCAAACGAGGGGCGCCGCCCCAATCCATGCCCCTATTGCTGCAACCAACTTTAAGTCTCCGTCTCCCAGTCCTAATTTGCCGCGCAAAACCCAGTAGGACCTACTTATTAGCCACAGTGACAGGTATCCTAAAACTGCTCCCCAAAGGGATAGGCCCAAGGGCAGGGGACTCATCCCCAGTGAGCTTGCAATTAAGCCGCCCCATAGCAAGGGGTAAGTGATTGCATCTGCAAGGAGGGTCGTTTGCCAGTCCATAAAGGCCAAACAAATTAAAGCTGAGCCGTAAACGCAGTAAGCCAATGCGGTCCAACTTGCGCCGTATTTGAAGGCGCAAAAGACCCACCAAAATCCGCACAACAACTCAATCCAAAAGTGCCATGCTTCTATTGGTTTTTCGCAAAACCCGCATTTCCCTTTTAGTGCCAAATAAGACAGGATTGGAATGTTGTGGGTTAACTTTAAAGCTTGTTCACAGTGCATGCAGTGAGAACCGGGATAAGCCAAATAAGACAGTGTGAGTGGGGCCTGTGTTTCAACCGCAGCCGCTTTGCTAGGGAGCACTTTCAGGTGTTCGTCATGGTCTAGATCATGGCCTAAGCCAAGGGGTTCTGCTTGATCGTTCCAATGGGCTTGTGAGATCAGTATTTTTGGAAGCCTCACAACAACAACACCTAAAAAGCTACCCACAATTGCGCCTAAGACAAGCGCAAATGCGCAAAAAGACAGGCTGAGGGGTGCAGCTGCTGTTTGTAGGATCCAGTCCCCCATTTGGTAAATCATCAGCCCTCAGCACTGGTGAAATTGAACTGCAATTTGGCCAGGCCTGCGTATAAGCCGTTTTGCGCCATCAGCTCGGTGTGGGTACCTTGCTCACAAAGTGTTCCTTTGTCTAAAACCCAAATGCAATCGGCCTGCAACACAGTTGAGAGTCTGTGAGCGATGACGAAGGTGGTTCTGTTTTTCATGGCCTGTGCAAGAGCGTCCTGCACCACTCGTTCACTTTGAGCGTCAAGTGCGCTTGTGGCTTCGTCTAATAACAAAAGCGGTGGGTTTTTAAGTATGGCTCTTGCAATTGCAATACGTTGTCGCTGTCCGCCCGATAATCTAACGCCCCTTTCTCCAAGAAAGGTGTCGTACCCATTGGGCAGCTCCAAAATGAATTCATGGGCAAAAGCAGCTTTAGCCGCCTCCATCACTTGTGAATGGCTTGCTTGCATGCGACCATAACGGATGTTGTCCATAGCCGTTCCTGAAAAGATCACTGGCTCTTGAGGGACTAGGCCTATTCTGTTTCTAAGTGAGTTGAGGCTCATCTCATTGATTTTTACCCCGTCCATTTCAATATAACCTGAGGATGGGTCATAAAACCGCAGTAATAAACTAAAGAGAGTGCTTTTACCTGCGCCACTGGGTCCAACGATAGCGATCGTCTGGCCCGGTAGGGCCTTGCCGGACAGGCAGTTGAGTGCAACTGAATTAGGACGCGAGGGGTAGGTAAAGGTGAGGTTGCGTATTTCAACGACTGAGCCTTGTAAGGGCAACTCGGGCTCAGCGCAGGATTCGTGTGCATTGATGCTTGATCTGCTTTGCAGCAACTCAACGAGACGTTCAGTTGCGCCTGCTGCTCTGAGCAGGTCGCCGTAGACCTCTCCGAGTACCGCCGCGGAACTGGCCAGCAAAATAACGTAAACAATTGTCTGCCCAAGCTCCCCCGCGCTCAACGTACCCTCTTGAACTGCAAGTGTGCCCTCATAAAGTCCCCATAATAATGCGGCGCTGGTTGCCAAAATAATAAAACCAACCAATACCGCACGCGCTTTAGCTCGGTTGACCGAAGTGGTGAATGCGTATTCTGTCGATTCCGTAAATCTTTTTGATTCTCGGGCCTCTGCGGTGTAGCTTTGCACCACAGGAATTGCATTTAAAACTTCTCCAGCTAAAGCACTTGAGTCCGCCACCCTGTCTTGGCTGGCTCTTGAGAGTGTGCGTACTTTTTTGCCCATTTTCCTGCTGGGCCAAATCACCAATACCAAAAGTCCAAGGACTTGAAGCATCAAAAGTGGGTTGGTCCAAATGAGCAATACCAAGGCCCCAGCCCCCATGACCAAATTTCTCAGACCTATCGATAGCGAGGAGCCAACCACAGTTTGTACTAAGGTTGTGTCGCTCGTCAGTCTTGACAAAATCTCGCCCGTTTGAGTGGTTTCAAAGAATTCTGCGCTTTGCTTTATGACGTGTGCATAAACTGCGTTCCTCACATCCGCAGTAATTCGTTCCCCAAGCCAGCTTACGGTATAAAAACGAGCTGCCGAGAAAAGAGCCAAAGCTGCGGCTACGCCGAAAAGGGCTAAAAAATGCTCTGCCAAATGCAAATGTCCCTCAGGGTGCGCCAGTCCTTGGTCTATAAGAACTCTTAGCGCCCAGGGAAAGGCCAGGGTTGTGACGGCAGCGAGCAACAAAAATAAGCCCGCCAGCCCGAGCGCGAGTTTGTAGTTCCTCAAAAAAGGCCATAACTGTTTGAGGGCGTTGGGGCTTGATGAGGCACGCCTTTGTCCAGGGGTTTGTATTTTCTTCTCAGCGGGGCTGGTATTGGCTTTTGTATCGGTACTGGACATAAAAAATGTAAAGTTTTGATGCCACAATGGCACCATGGAAATTCAAAACAATGTTATTACAAGCGCGCCCGTAGACGCCGCCACACTTTTGATACTCAGGGACTCAGATGAGGCAAAGGGTATTGAAGTTTTTATGATCCGCAGGCACACCAAATCATCCGTCCTGGGTGGAGTGTATGTGTTTCCTGGTGGCAAAGTGGATAAAAGAGATTCAAATGTCGATCTGATAAGCCGAATTGACGCAGATACCGAGGCATTAAAGCAAAGTTTGAATGAGCCCGAACTAAGCGCTCAACAGGCTGCCGCTATTTTTGTCGCCACAATTCGCGAAACTTACGAGGAGTGCGGCGTCTTATTTGCAAAATCCATTAAAGACTCTGGGTTGGAAAATCTTAAGCCTTACACAAACGAGGACCCCTTTCTAAAACACCTGGATACAAATGGGCTTGCTTTAAATCCAAGCCAATTGGTGCCTTTTAGCAGATGGATTACCCCCCAGTTGGCCTCTGTGATGACCAAAAGATTTGATACGAGGTTTTTTATTGCTAAAAATCCAAATCTGCAAGAGGCAAAACATGATAATTTCGAGGCCACTGAGAGCGCTTGGTTAGCACCCCGTCAAGCGCTTGAGAAATACTGGAACAATGAGATCGAAATGGCTCCTCCTCAGATCATGAGTTTGATTAATCTGTCTTTCTTTGACCGCGTAGACGCCGCTCTTGAGTATTACGGATCAAGAGCGCCGGCTTGCATCAGGCCCCAGCCATTTGACTTGGACGGGGTCAGACACATCTGTTACCCTGGACATCCCCGCCACCCCGAGCCAGAAAAAGCGATGCGGGGTCCAAGCCTCCTGAGATTTACAAATCAAAGATTTGAGCCCCAAGAGGGCTTTGAATCGTACTTTGTAGAATAAAAATTAGGCCTATTACTATTCACGTTGAGGAGATGACATGAAAACAGTTCTTAAAAAAGTTACAAAACTCTGTGGCGCTCTTATGTTGGGGTGTCTGTCTGTCTTAGCCGCACAGGGCGCTGACGTTTATCCCAGTAAACCGATAAGATTGATTTGCCCATTCTCTCCTGGAGGCGCAGTCGACATGGCGTCTCGAGCAATTGCCATTGAGTTATCAAAAAATCTGGGTCAACCCGTTACTGTAGAAAACCGACCAGGTGCAGGCGGCAATCTTGGAGGGACTGAATTAGCGCACGCCGCCCCCGATGGTTACACCCTCATGTTGACCACAAGCGGGATTCAGGCGATAAATCCAGCTCTTTACTCAAAAATGCCCTTCAACCCAAGTAAAGACTTTGCGCCCATTGGCACCATAGTCTCGATGAACAACGTTTTAGTTGTTCCCCCTAGCTCTAAAATTAACTCCGTACAAGATTTAATCACGATGGCTAAGGCTGCTCCCGGACAGCTTAACTACGCCTCTAGCGGCAGCGGTACAAGCATCCATATGTCTGGGGAAATGTTTAAAAGTTTAGCCAAAGTAGATCTAATACACATCCCCTACAAGGGAAGTGCGCCCGCACTTACTGATTTAATGGGAAATCAAGTGATGATGATGTTTGACAATATTCCGTCCTCTATTCAATACATTAAAACGGGGAAGATAAGGGCGATTGCAACAACGGGTGCTAAAAGAGATCCCAGTTTGCCTGATTTGCCAACCCTTGCGGAATCTGGAGTGACAGGGTATGAATCAGGAGTTTGGTTTGGACTTGTAGTCCCTAGCAACACGCCCAAGGAAATTATCATGAAACTCAACGCCGAAATGATCAAAGGCACCAAGTCCCCTGAGTTCGTGAAAAGGATGACCGAATCTGGATACAACGTCAGTGGCTCCTCACCTGAGCAAATGGCGGAGCTGGACCGCACCGAAGTCCTGCGTTGGGGCTCAATTGTTAGAGCTTCTGGAGCAAAAGCTGATTAAAGCCGATCTAGCGCTCTAATTTTGATTGTTTTAACGACAAAAGCTCTGCCCGAACCTAAAAACTCCACACTGTGCATCCCTGTCAACTCCTTGAAGTTAAAAATGTCTCTCTATCGAGAGGCGGGAAACAACTTTTAAAGGCCATCAATTTCAGTTTAAAGCCGGGCAAATGGATCCATATTCAAGGTGATAACGGCATTGGTAAAACCACTTTGCTGCGCGCAATTTGCTCCCTAATCCCCTTAGATGAGGGGCAAATTTGTTGGGCCGGTCAAGATACAAAAGAAGATTTGCCCTTGTTTTTGCAAAATATACTTTTCCTGGGACATAAGTTGGCACTCAAAGATGAGTTAAGCCCCCTTGAGAATCTATTGTTTGAGACCCAATTAATGCAGACTAATCCTCAGGAGGAGGAACTCTTAGAGGCGTTAAATTATTTTGGCCTAAAGGGACGCGAACACGTACCCCTTGCGACGCTCTCCCAAGGCCAGAAACGGCGCGTATCTTTGGCCAAACTAAAGCTCTCCCCAGCTCCCCTATGGATACTTGATGAGCCGTTGGTGGCGTTGGATGTGCAATCAATTAAGTGGGTGACAAAGTTAATGGATCAACATATAGAGCTCGGAGGATCGATTCTATTTACAAGCCATCAACCTCTTGAGCTCTTGCATTCAGGCGACGAGCTAGGGCTGGGCGGATGAGTGGTTTTGGAGCTATTTTGCGCAGAGACTTAAAAGTTGCGATGCAGCGCAAAGTGGAGGTGTTGAGTGGTTTATTTTTTTATTTAGTTGTTGCCACTTTATTTCCTTTAGCGCTAGGCTCAGATTTGGATATGCTAAGGACTCTTGCTCCAGGCATTTTATGGGTGGGTGCGCTTTTGTCTTCGATGCTTACACTCGGACGTTTATTTGAGGCAGATTGGCAAGACGGCACATTAGAGCAAATGGCATTGACCCCAAATAACCTATCTCTATTGGTTTTAGCGAAAATACTTGCTCACTGGATTCTTTGCGGTATGCCTTTGGTGTTGATGTCAACCGTTTTGGGGATCTTGTTTGATTTACCCTTTGATATTTGTTTGGTATTGGTGGGTACACTTTTAGCGGGTACACCCATTTTGTCTTGTCTTGGGGCCATTGCGTGTGCATTGACACTGGGTTTAAGAGGCGGGGGGGTCTTGATTTCGTTGCTCGTTTTACCGCTTTATGTGCCCGTACTGGTGTTTGGCACGGGCGCTGTGGAGTCCCTCGCATCGGGTTTGGGGGTTCAAGCTTATTTTTCAATTTTACTGGC
>Ga0164296_1001300_pt1 | contig 26934 bp, 26 predicted proteins | sample GEODES057metaG_FD_113533 | JGI IMG/M metagenome (GOLD analysis project Ga0164296, IMG submission 113533) | Dystrophic lake water microbial communities from Trout Bog Lake, Wisconsin, USA - GEODES057 metaG | ecosystem: Environmental > Aquatic > Freshwater > Lake | place: USA: Trout Bog Lake...
ACCTTCGACAGCGCGACGACGTTGCCGAGACCCCCAGGATGGCGCCACTCGGCCGGCTCCAGCTGCGTCCAAGCTTCGACCGCCAGAAGATCGCAGAGGATCCCGCCTACGGAGAGATCCTCTGCCACTGCGAACAAGTGAGCCTGGGAGAGATCAGGGATGCCTGTCATTCCGAATTGCCACCTCTTGATGGAGAAGGACTACGCAGGAGGACGCGCGCGTACAACGGTCGATGCCAAGGATTCTCTTGTGGGGGAGCATTCGCAGCACTCGTGGCGACGGAGCTCGCGCAATGACCACAAGAAAGATGTCTCCCGAAGTTTTGGTCGTTGGAAGTGGACCTTCGGGACTCGGCGCTGCCACTGAGCTGGCGAGGCGCGGCCACGATGTCCTCGTCGTAGAGCGCGATGCGCATGCAGGTGGAATTCCGAGACTCTGCCATCATCAGGGCTTTGGAGTCCAAGATCTACGACGAACGATGAGTGGGCCCCGCTATGCGGCTGAATTGGTCGATCGGGCTCTGGCGAGTGGAGTTGCGATCGAGACCAAGACAACTGCGCGTCGTGGATCGAAAGCCGGCTCGATCGAACTGGTCTCGCCGATGGGTTGCGCCGAAGTCGCTCCTGCCTTTGTCGTACTGGCCACAGGAGTTCGGGAACGACCTCGTCCAGCGCGACTCGTGCCGGGAAGTCGACCCTCAGGCATCTTTACCACCGGCGAGCTCCAGCGCTGGGTCCATGAAGAACACCTACCGATTGGACAGCGTGCTCTCGTCGTCGGAGCAGAGCATGTTTCCTTCTCTGCAGTGATGACGTTGCGTCATGCCGGCGTGCGGACCCTTGCCATAGTCACAGAAGCAAATCGCCACCACTCGCTTCCAGGTGCGGGCGTGTTAGCCCAAACTGCGTGGAGAACTCCACTCGTGACGAACCACCGTGTCGCAGAGATCGTCGGACGTCACAGAGTTTCGAGCGTCCGCCTCGAACAGGTGACACGCGGTACCTCAAGGTGGCTCGAGGTCGACACGGTGGTCTTCACCGGCGACTGGGTCGCAGAGTCCACGCTTGGACGTGAAATTGGCCTCGAGACCGAGCTCCCGACCCAGTTGGTGATCACCGACGATCGAGGTGGGACATCGCTCGAGAATGTGGTCGCTGTCGGCAACGTGACGCAACCCGCGCAGACGGCCAGCAAGGCCGCCTTGGATGGTCGACGTGTCGGCCAACTGCTGGCCGCGAGCATCGAGGCAGGTTCACCCAGCCCCGCTGCCTCACAGAAGGTCGTCGCAGATCCGTCGCTGCTTTGGATTGCTCCTCAGCGAATCACGCCAGGGAATCCACCGAGTCAGTTCGCATTGCGAACGTCTGGTGCATCAACGTCGAAAGTTCTCGAAGTCCACCAAGGATCCCGATTGCTCTTCCGCAAACGTCTGCGCCACGTGACACCTGATCGAGGACTATGGATTCCAGGTGCTTGGGTGAAGGACGTGGACCCCCAAGGTGGCGACGTGCACGTTGGACTCGCCGCCGAGCGATGAAGATCTACTCGGAATGGGTCGTGCCGGCTAGGTGTTGAGCTTGGCTGTAGCTGGACGAACCAAATCCAAGGATGAGGACGAACAACGCCGGGAGGAGCCAGAGTCCCACTCCGAAGCCGGTTCCCTTCTTGAACACGCGCGCGAGGTCGATCATCACGATGAGGTCGATGACGATATTGACGAATGGGATGAAGTAGAGAAAGAGCCACCAACCTGGCCGACGTGCGATTTGGCAGGTATGCCAGAGATTCCAGAGTGGGATCACGGCATACCAACCGGGACGTCCCGCTTTGGCGAAGACCTTCCACCACGCGGCGATCTGAAGTGCCAAGACGATGGCGATGACCACGTAGGAGATCACAGATTCGGTGGCAACGCCTACTACGTTCATCACTCGTTGCTCCCACCCCGTTCGTTCGCCTGAGAGCGTACCGTGGCCGTTACCTCAAGGTGAGGTTCGTCGGCGACAAGTGGCCACGCGTGGGCGCCACTAACCACCGCGCGCAAGTGCGACTGCAGCTGGCAGAGGAGAGGTGTACCCGACAATGGGGTAGCCGCTGATCGTGCTGGTGGCTGGATCGAAAAAGCCAGAAAGTGAGACGTGATCAGTGCCGTCGTTACCACTGATGACGTTGATCTGACCGTTCTTCACTGCAGCCACGATGCCAACGTGCGTCCCGTACTGACTGGACAGATCACCCCAGACGACGGCATCTCCTGGTTGTGGATTGTTCGTCGGACCTTGCTTGAAGGTCCCGTGGGTCATGCCATAGTCCACGAAGGTGTAGCTCCAGCCGGTAAGTCGAGTCACGCCAGCACCGACGACGAGCCATACCCAGTTGGCGAAGTCTGAACACCACTCTTCAGATCTGGTTCCTGGCGCGCACCCTGTGGCGGAACCCCTTCCAAACCACGCGGTGAAGAAGTTGCAATTCGAGCCCAGTGGAGTTGCTGCGTAGCCAATCTGTGCGGAAGCCTCCATGACCACTTCGGCCGCGATGTCGGTGCCTGAGGCCCACAGTGGTCGATTCCCCGCTGCGTAGAGAACGAGATTGCCGTCGTCTTGCATCTGGAGCCACGTCACCGTCGTAGAGGACGTGCTTGTCGCCCACACTGCACGAGAGCCGGCATAGAGCACGAGATTGCCATCGCCTTGGATCGAGAGGGTTGCTGCTCCTGTTCCATTGGTGCCCGATGCCCAGATCGCGACAGGCGACGACTCGACTCGGTAGACCACGAAGTTGCCGTCGCTTTGGAGGATCGCCATGTAGTCACCTGAGGGTGAGTACAACGGTTGGCTTACCCCGATGTTGGTGGAACCAAGAGGTGCTCGACCGTTCATCGAACTCCACAACGCTTGTGATGAGTTGTAGAGCACGAGGTTGCCATCGTCTTGCATGACCAAGTTGATTGAAGTCAATGACGTCGTGCCTGACGCCCAAACCGGGTAGTACGAACCCGGCGAGCCGGCGTAGAGCACGAGATTTCCATCGCCTTGGGCAACCAGCAACGTTCCGTTGTTTGTGCCGGTTGACCAGAGTGGCGTTGGAGCCGCACCGCTTCGGTACACGACAAAGTTCCCATCGCTCTGGAGGATGGCAAAGTACTGGCCACTCGGCGACGTCAAAACCTGGTCCGTGGTCAGCGACTGACCTTGGCTGAGCACTGGCGTTGCAGTGGCCTGAGTGGCCGTTGCGACGGTCAAGCCCGCTGCGAAGAGGCTCGTTGCCACGACCAGCGCAACGAAGAAGCGAAGTCGAGCAAACATCGTTGTTCGTCTCCAAGTTCTAAGCCGCAAAGCGGCTTCGAGTAGTCCGACGAAAAAAAGCCTACCGTCAACCTCCTGCATGGGTTGGGTCGGGGTTGACATCCCAGTGCAACTTGACGTTTTCCTTGGATTGGCTAGGGTCGCCATTGCCAAGAACGAAGGGGGAGCTGGTGAGCGAAGAGTCGAAAATCCTCGAAGGAAAAGTTGCCATTGTTTCTGGAATCGGACCAGGACTTGGCCGCCGTGCGGCAGTCCGTCTTGCCGCAAATGGAGCGGACCTCGCGATTGGAGCTCGACGCCAGAGCAGCTTGGATGAGGTAGCCCACGAAATCGAAGCGATGGGTCGACGAGTCATCACGCTTCCAACCGACATCACGGACTCCGAGCAATGCACGGCGCTTGCGTCAGCCGCAGCGAAGGAATTTGGTCGGATCGATGTCTTGGTCAACAACGCATTCCGATTTGATGCGTTTCAATCGTTCGAAGACGTCGACATTTCGGAGTGGGAGAAGATCACCACCACCAACGTCTTTGGAACGCTTCGCATGACGAAAGCAGTGCTGCCTCACATGGAACGTTCCGGTGGTGGATCGGTCATCATGGTGGCGTCCATGATCACGCGCCACCCAGAGCCCCTTCAGGGCGGCTACGCGACGTCAAAAGGTGGGCTGTTGACGGCCACGAAGGTCTTGGCATTCGAACTCGGACGAAAGAACATCCGCGTCAATGCAGTCGTCCCAGGTTGGATGAAGGGACCGGGGGTCGACATCTACATCCAGATGACTTCGTCGCAGCGCGGCATTTCAGAAGAACAGGTGATCAAAGAGCTCGAAGAACCGATTGCACTTGGCCGAATTCCATCTGATGAAGAAGTGGCGGGAGCGATCGTCTTCTTGGCGTCAGATCTCTCGAGCGCGATGACGGGTCAATCTGTAGATGTCAACGGTGGCCAGTACTTCCACTAGAGCTTTCTAACTATCGAATCCGAGGCCCAATCGATCCAGGAGTCGGAGCCAGAAATTGCGCTTTCCTTCGTGACGGTCGGCGCGTGCAATGCTTCGACGCGTCACTGAGATGCCGAAGTACTTGAGTGGCTCTGGAGGGAAGGGTGTCGCCGTCTTCTTCACCATCGATAGACCTGTGATTGGTGAGGAAATTCCCTCGAGTTGATCCAAGGCGGCCAGTGCAAAGAACCTCGAAGCACCGACGCCTAACCCTGTGAAGCCGTTGACCGTGATGAGCCGTCCGCTATGGCTTGGAATGAGTGACGCAGCAAACCTTGTCGAAGTGTCGATGGCACCGCCCCATCGATAGGCGAAGGAAACGTCCCGAAGTTCTGGGAACATCTGGTCGAAGTGCTCTTGGAGTACAGAGAAGACTGCTGGATCTTGATCGAACTTGGGGTCCACGCGTTGGTTGAAGCGGTAGACGGCTTCGTAGCCTCCGAAGAGGATGCGATTGTCGCTCGTGAGTCGAAGGTAGTGGAATTGATTTCCTGCATCGGCGATGCCGCGACGGTGCCTCCAGGCAAGGGTGGCAAGTTGATCCGATGTCAACGGCTCGGTAGTCAGGACGTAGTCGTACACAGGGACGATCCGCTCTCGTGCTCTTCGCGAGAGCGCCCGGAACGCACCAGAAGCACCAATGCCGGAGCGAGTTCGGATGCTTCCCGACGCACAGAGCGCGTGGAGTCCATCAGGAACTTCCTCGACGTGCGCAACCTCCGTGTGCTCGAAGATCAGGCCCCCGAGAGACTCAAAAGCGTCGGCCAGGCCCCACGAGAGCCTGGCCGGATCGAGAAGCACCTGGCTCGAAGGATCGAGGAGTCCAGCAATCATCATCGGAGAGGAGATCTCTCGTGCGAGTTCCTGGCCGTCGAGGAACTCCACGCCCTCACCAAGTGCGCTGAGCGTCTCATATTCAGCACGCAGTTCATCTCGTTGCCAACTCGCGACGGCAACGTCGAGTTGGCCAGTCGTTTCCATGTCGCATTCGATGTTGTAGCGATGGACGGTATTGATGATCGCTGCAAGGTTGGCTTTGCCAAGTTCCCTGAGGAGTGGCATTTCCTTGGGCCAACGGGCACGCCCGTTTGGATCCCCATGTGTCAGTGACGCGGCACAGAACCCCCCGTTTCTCCCTGAGGCTCCAGAACCAATGCGATTGCCCTCTACGAGAGCGACGACTCGGGAAGGATCACGCTCAAGGGCTTGGATTCCCGACCACAACCCCACGAGGCCACCACCAACGATCAAGAGGTCCACGTCAATCTGGCCATCCAGTTGGGCTCGCGCTGGGGGTCGGCGTCGATCTGCCAGCCAAAACGAACCGGGTGTTGCATCACGCCATCGCTGCTTTGTATTCATGTCACCTCGTTCTCAACACTCTGGAACGCAAGGACTACGTTTGGGGTCGATCGGTCGAATCCAGGATGTTTCGCAAGCTCTCTTCAGGCTCGCTGAGACCTACGACACTGAGCGCGAGCGACTCCATTGCATTTCGAAGCACATGGTCGCTCTCTGAATTGGGTCCAGGAACTTCGCTCGTCAAGAAGATGAACTTGGAAGATGCGGGAACCGAAGCGGATGCAACCGCAACCTTGCCAATCTCGCGGAGAGCAACATCGGGCTTGGCAAGGCCACCACGGTAGTGAGATCCCGAGCCAATGACATCGACGTAGATGGTTGCGCCGTCGTGGTTGGTTGCGCAAAAGTCGAACGAGATTCCTCGAGCAACCTTGACGTCACGCGTGAGACCGAACAACCCTGCTGCCTCGAGGAGTTGTTCTGCCTTCGACATTGCTGATGCTCCGTCGTCCGTCTGGCTGCGTGGACTTCCCTCGTCCTGAACGCGCCGCTGGGCAAGTTCCACGAACGCAGGATCGAGGTCGTAACCGATGAACCGGCGCTCAAGGCGTGATGCAGCAACAAGGGTGGATCCAGATCCCATGAACGGGTCGAGGACCAGATCGTCGACGAACGTGTAGAGCTCGATCAGCTGCGCCGGCAATTCCACAGGGAATGGTGCTGGATGACCGACTCGTCGGGCGCTCTCGGGTTGGATCGACCAGGTATCGAGAGTGAGCGACAAGAAGTCGTCCGTAGAAATCGTCGACTTGTGCGGCAAGCCTTGCCGTTCTCGTTCCTTGACCGAGAGTGCGCGATCAAATCTTCCCTTGCTCGCGATGATGACTCGCTCCGTGAGGTCGCGGACAACCGGATTCGAGGCGGAACGGAACGATCCCCATGCACAAGAGCCACCGGCACCTTCTGCTTTTTGCCAGATCAACTCGCCACGCAACAACAGCCCGAGGTCGTGCTCGAGGATCCGAATGACATCAGCCGAAAGGCTTCGGTAGGGCTTGCGGCCGAGGTTGGCCACGTTGATCGCTATGCGCCCACCTGGTTCGAGCTTGCGAACGCACTCTGCAAAGACGTCAGTCAGCATCTCCAAATACTCGAGGTATGAGGACGGAATGCCATCGCGTTCCATCTCCTCCTCGTATTGCTTGCCTGCGAAGTAGGGAGGCGAGGTTACGACGAGCGCAACGGAACCGTCGTCAACGGCGTCCATCGAGCGAGAATCTCCAAGCTGGAATGGCTCGTCAATTGGTTTGGGAGCCAAGATCGATCGGTCCGTAGAGAGCTCGGGAGCTCGAAAACGCTCGTAGAAGCCACTGGCATCGTGGCTTTCCCTTCCCGATACACCAAAGTTCGATGTCGACGTTCTCCGACGTTCTGCCACGACACCCCTTCGCATCCGCTGTTGTCATGCTACTTCGGGACGAAGCCGTGCAAACGAGAGTCGTTGCGTTGGCTACCCGCGTTCGTGCGACTGGTCAGAGGCGAGTCCATGGTCTGTATCGAAGCGCGCTGCGCATCCGGGGCCACAGAAGTAGTACGTGGTGTCGTCGAGGTCGCGGGAGATCGAGTCGGGTCCGATCGTTACTGTCATCGAGCAAATTGGATCGACGGCGTGCGCTCCGTCGTCGTCGTGGCTTGACGCGTTGTCGCGGTCGATGAAGGAGTTGGGACGCTCGGTGAAGCGTTCCTGGCATCGATCAGAACAGAAGTAGTAGGTCTCTCCATCGAAGTGGGCACGTGCTGGTGCGTCGCTCGTTCGGACCTGCATACCACACACAACATCGGTGGCATATCCTGCACCGCCACCAAACCGCGCACGGTTCTTTGCCAGCCACCAGACGCAACCGGCCACCATGATGAACACGAAGTTCAGGTAGGTCGTGTAGTTCCACGAGAAGTGTGCAGAGGAGACCGACAGCGTTCGGTGGGTTGGAATGGCGTTGGCAAGGTGAAAGACACCCTCGGTGAGCAGGCCGCCGACGACCATCACCACATAGAACGCCACGACGAGTCGGATCGTCACCTTCCAGCCGTAGAACTTGGCGTAGATCAAGATCAACGGCATGGCGATCAAGTCGGCGAAGATGAACGCAATGACGCCACCAAAGCTGATGCCACCTGACCAGAGTGCTGCGGCGAGCGGGACGTTACCGATCGAGCAAACCCAACTGATGATGGCAATGAGTGGCCCGACGAGTGCGTTTTCGAGCACAGTCCAAAATCCGTGCCCTTGGATGAAGAGTGCGTTCCAAAACGACGTCGGTACCAAGACCGCAAGGAAACCGGCAACGAGGTAGCCAATGAGGAGCTCGCGGCGCAACATCGTTGCGTCAGCGACCGAATAATTCGCCGCATCAGACCAAGCGGCGGGAGAAGCAACCTTCTGGGTGAAGCGCATCGTTTCGAGTTCTTGGACGCGTTCGTCGCTGACGGGTTCACCGTGGCGCGCTGATTGTTCGCGTGCTTCGAGATGTCGCCGAGCCATCGCGATCACCTTGCTCGTCAACAGCAAACCTCCGAGAGACGCGAACAAGACGATCATGATCGGACCGCCGACGAATTCAGCAGCCATGAACTGCCAGCCCATCAAGACCAACAAGATCAATCCGAGCTCCAACACCAAGTTCGTCGAGGCCAGCATGAACACCATCGCAGTGATGAAGTCCGCACCTTTCCTAAAGAGCGATTTCGACATCGCGGACGCTGCATAGGAACAACTGGATGAGACCATGCCGAATCCCGTAGCCCGGGCGATCGCAGCCGGCGATCGCGATCCCATCTGGCGCTGCATCGCCGTTTTCGAGATGAATGCTTGGACGAAACCGGAGAGCGAAAACCCAAGGATCAGCGCCCAGAGGGTCTCCCACAACATGAAGAACGCCTCACGGAATGATCGACCAATCGAGACCAACGCGGAGGTTGCAATCAATAGGTGCATGCTCCTCCTCTCGAATCTCCCCTGGTGCTTGGATCTTAGAAAGGCGATACGGGGGCAGACCCCGTGGGAACTTGATGGTCGGGCTGCCGGGATTTGAACCCGGGACCTCTGCGTCCCGAACGCAGCGCGCTGCCAAACTGCGCCACAGCCCGTAGAACTCGCCGATGGGGGCAATTCCTAGGAACGAAACCCTACCAAAGGCTCGGTTATGCCTCGACGGCCGTGTCTCCCGTCGGCTCCGTCTCGGTGAGGTCGAGGTGTCGGACGAGAACTTCGTCGATGCGCCGCTTCTCCATCGTCTGGATGCGAAAGGACCAGTCTTCGTAGGTAACTTCGTCCCCTTCGCTCGGAATGCGATCGAACGACTCGAGGAGGAAGCCGGCCAAGGTGACGTACTCCCCGTCAGGAAGGTTCAGACCAATCTTGTCAGCGAGGTCGTCGAGGGTGATCTGGCCATCGACGAGCCAACGCGTGGCATCGATACGAGAGACCTCGTGATCGTCGGTCTCCTCAAATTCGTCGATGAGATCGCCGACGAGGGGTTCGAGGAGATCTTTGAGCGACAAGATTCCTGCGACTCCACCATATTCATCCACCACCAACGCCACGCTTCGGCGCTTTGCCCGCAGTTCCGACAGCGCTTCAAGCACGTCCATGGACTCTGGGAGAAGAAGTGGTGAACGCACTCGACGTGAGATATCGAGAGTTGTCAGGCCAGATCCTGTTTCCAAGAAGTCCTCACGACCAGCGCGAAACAAGTCCTTCACATAGAGAAGGCCGACGACATCATCGAGATCATCGAGGACAACCGGGTAGCAACTGTGCCCACTTGCCCTCACTTCACGAGCTACATCCTTCGCGGTCACCGGCGTCGTCAACATTTCGACATCGACGCGAGGGGTCATGACCTCGCGAATCTGGACTTCATGGAGCGCGGCGAGGTTCTCCGCGATCTCCTTGCGCTGCTGTTCTTCGTCGCTTTGCGCAGTCGCTTTGGCCTCTGCCCGTCGACTTCGCCGTCGCCATCGACTGGTCTGGCTTGACTGTTCTGGGTCCACGCGAGCGTCGATTAGGCGGGTGCCGTGTCGGACACCAAGAGGGGAACCGGTTGATACGAGGGATCTTCGTAGCGCTCGCCGCGCAGGATGGCTCGGGCACCGGCGCGAATCCTGAATGCATCGAGCGGTTTCACAACCCATCCGTCGGCGCCCGATCGACGCGCCTGGAAGATGTCTGGTCTCCGGTCGAGCAACAACATGACCGGAATCTCGTCGAGCGCGTCATACGACGCCTTGAGACGCAACTCCAAGCAGACCGCCACTCCACCCATGGAGCCGATCTGCATGTCTGCGATGACGAGGTCAACGTCCTCGCTCTCCACGAGCCCAAGGACGTCGCGACCAGAGTTTGCATAGATCACCTCGACCTCGGGACCTTCGAGCACGCTGCCGACTTCTCGACGTACGGCTTCGGTGTCGCTCGCTACCAAGATCGTTTCCACGAGAGAAAATCTATCAGTCAGACTTGCGGCGGGACCGTGGGGGTTCTGGAGGAACATCATCGAAGAACTCTCCCAATCGTGCGAGGCCTGTGAGATCGTGGACTTCGTCGATGGTGAGTGGGATCAATGCGACAGGAGCGGGCGCAACCGCTTCGACAAGCCCGGAGCACGCTGCAGCTTCTTGAGTACTGATCTCCATGGCTCGTGCAAGGTTCTCGACGAGCACGCCAAGATCGCCCTTCTTCTTCGATGTGAGACGTCGTGGGATGGAGCCATCGAAGAACATCGGATAGACGCGGTTGATGACGAGTCCGGCCGTAGAGAGACCCGCCTCATTCAAGCGTCCGTCAAAGAACGTGGCTTCTGCAATCGCGTCGCTTCGTGGCGAACTGACGAGGACGAATCCTGTGGAAGGATTTCGAAGCTGTTCGTGGATCTCTTGTGCTCGGGTTGCAAAGCCTTCTTCCATGCCGGCGAATGCTTGGAAGAAGGTCAGAACATCGTCCAGGAGTTCTGCACCAGCAACGTTCCCGATGGTCGAAAGCAACGTTCTTGTGGCGAGGGACACCGCCTTGAGATAGGCCTTCGTCGGAGTCAAGAGTGCTCGAAAGATTCGATTCTGCAGGAACGAGGTGAGACGTTGAGGTGCGTCGAGGAGTTCCAGCGCATTTCGCGTCGGTGGAGTGTCCACCACGACCACGTCGTACTTTCCTGACGAGACGAGCTCGTACAGCTTCTCCATTGCCATGTATTCCTGCGTACCGCTGAGCGCAGAGGAGAGGTTTTGGTAGAGGCGGTTCGATTTGATGGAGGTCGCTTGCTCTGGAGAGGTTGCGTACCGGTCGATGAGGCCGTCGAACGTCTTCTTGGTGTCGAGCATGACGGCCCAGAGGGAGCCATCGATCACGCCAGGAACTGACACTGGATCGTTGGAAAGCTCATCGAGACCAAGAGCATCCGCCAACCGTCGCGCGGGATCGACGGTCAAGACGCAGACGTTCTTGCCTAGCGATGCCAGCTTGAGTCCGAGCGTCGCTGAAACGGTCGTCTTCCCCACACCGCCAGGCCCGCAGCAAACGAGGACTGACCGATCTTTAAGTTCTCCGATGAACGAGCTCATCGCGATTCTTCCTCGCGTGCCCGGAACTCGAGGGTGAGAAGGTCAGCAAGTTGGTGAGCTTCATCTGGCCCGATTGCTGCGCACGCCAGCCTCGGCAGCAAGAAGATCGGCAACGGCAACTCTTGGCGAAGCCGTTCGAGTTGCTCCTCGTTCAGGTTGGCTCGGTTGGTCTGAAACGCTGCTGCGTCGTCAAGGGCTCGCTCGAGCTCAGGATCGAGGGATTCTGCCTCTTCTCCTGCAGCAGCACGGGCAGTCGTTGCGAGTGCAGATGGAGCAAATTCCATGCAGTTGCAGAGCACAGGACCTAGGGCCACCGATGCTTGATCTTCGATGAAGAATGCTGCATCGATGGTCTCTGAGACAGGAAGTTCCTCAGGCAGCGTGACGAGGACAACCTGGCAGCGCTGTCCATCGGTAAGCATGTCGACGACGTCTTGTGCTTGCTTCCTCACGAGTCCGCTTCGCGCCACGTTCATCATGCCGGACGCTGATGTAAGAAACGTCTTTGCATGTCCTGTCGCTGGTGCATCGACGAGGACGATGTCGTAGTTGCTTGAATTTGCAAGTTGCTTGACCTTGCCGAGCACGAGGACGTCGCGCAGTCCTGGAATCGAGCTTGCGACGATATCGAGGACTCCCGATGCCACAAGGCGCTTCGAGAGCCGTCCGAGTCCATGTTCTCCGAGGTATTCGACGAGTGCGTCATCTGGCGTCAGGCGACGGGCATCGATTCGTCCCTCCGTCGAACTCGTGTAGAGACGGGTTGGTTCGTAGTCCAGTGCTTCGGCGTGGTCGAACGCCTGGACGATTTCAGGTCGTCCTTCCAACTCGACGATGAGAACATTGAGCCCCGCGTCGGCGTAGTGGATCGCCAGAGCGGCGGTCACCGTGGACTTGCCGACGCCTCCTTTGCCGATCACGATCCGAACTTGCGCTGGAAGAGTTGGCGAAGGATCCATGTCCGTTTTGAGGCTACCGGTCACCGTGCCTGGCTCGAAATGGGATCTGCATTTTCCCAGGTCAGAGGCCTTGTCAGTCTGAGTTCCAACTACTACCGTGGGCGTCACTGACGAACGTCAGGTCACTGGGGGGTGGCGAAATGCTGGAGATGGCTGACGATTGGCAACGCTGGGCGGCGTGCAAGGGTCCCTATGCGGAACTCTTCTTTCCACCGAGTCTTCCTGAGCGCAAAGAGGAGAAGCTCGCACGCGAAATGAGTGCGAAGTCCATCTGTGCTGAGTGCGAAGTGCGACGCGAGTGCTTGGACTACGCCATTGAAATCCAAGAGCCACACGGCATCTGGGGTGGGTTGAACGAGGTCGAGCGACGCATGCGACTTCCGAACGTTCAACGAAACGCTAGCTAGGACGAACTTCCTCGCTCGAGCCAAGCAGTACCGGCGCTGTCGTGACGGTGATCACGAAGAGGAGGAAGGTCACGATGTGCACGCCGGTGCACCACAAGCAGATGTTCTTGATGATCAGGAGCTCAGCAGTAATGAGCCACAAGATGAACAAGACGCCTGCGATTGAAAAGACGACTCGTCCAATGACGATCCGCCGATCTTGCTTGCGCCACGCCCACGGCGAGTACACGGCCAACGCAACGACGTAGTACGCAAGTCCAAGTACCGCAACGGGGATGCCGAGGATCACGCTCTGAGGTGAAGTCGTCACCTTTGCGCAGTTGATGACTCCCGTGTCGGCACACGCAAGGACCTGGGTCCCTTCGTAGTGGGCAATCGTCAAATAGGTCGAGATTGCAAGTCCGATGAGCGCAAGCGCACCCGTCGAGATGAGGATCCAGAGCGCTGGCTTGCCAGAATGGGATGGTTCGTTCGCGCTCATCGGTCGATGACTCAGAATGAGATGTTCATTGCCTTGGCTGCAGCCTGGACGCCCTTGGTTCCACAGACCGAACTTGGCTGAGCGCCGGTGATCTTGCAGATCGACGCCGTGAGGTAGTTCGAGGTTGCAATGATCGCTTGTGTTGCCGGATTCGTCGGATCCTTCAAACCTGATGCGATCTGCTCACGACTCAGACCCGCCAAGATCGACGGCGAGTAGCTCGAACCCGAGACGAGGAACTGGTTTCCGATGTCGATGAAGGGAATCGAACCGTTCTGGCCCCCCGGGATGTACTGCGTCGTGTCGTACTTGTTCACGAGAGCGTTTTCAGCCGCCGTCGGAACCTCGAGTGACGTGTAGCCCTGCCCATTGGCCAGCGGGATGTTGGAATAGCGCTCGACCGCTTTCAAGGTGAAGTACTGGCTATCGAGTGTTGCTTTGGCGAAGGTGATCGATTGGGTGTTGGGATAGACGTCGGTTCCTGATGAGCTCGTGATGCCGAGGCCACTCAACGTACCGAAGCGTGCCATCGTGACTGCAACGGCCCAGCGCTCTGCTGCGCAGAACGGACAGTATTCCGCTCCGAAGTAGAAGACCCCGGGCTGCGCAGTTCCACTGCCGTTCTCGAACGTCAGCGCTGGTTGCCCCGAGACGGCCGTCGGTGCAGTGACGGGAACAACTGAAGAGGTAACGCCCACGGTGTCGAAGACGCTTTGGGGCACCTGGGAGATGTCAGAAGCGATCGAGGCGGGAACCGGCGCATAGGCGTTTCCACCCGATGAGGTCGTCGAACTCGACCCAAAGACGCTGACGAGGATCAATGCCACCACGACGATGACGACGACACCAACGGCTCCCCAGGTGAGCAACGTGGCAGTGGATCGCTTCCCTGCCTTCGTGGGAGCGCCCTTCTTCTTCGATCCAGAGATTTGCCGGTTCTGGTTGATTGCAGCTTGCTTGTCCTTGCGGGATGGCTGCTGGGCCATGACGTGGAACCTTCCTGATGGGCGACGATCCCAAATGGTAGTTGAGCGGTGCAGGGCGAGGTTCGTCAGGGTTAGCCTCGGAGGCATGGCAGAGGACTCGGCAAATTCCCCTATGGAACCTCGGCCAGCAGCCACGATCATGTTGGTCCGAGATGCCTCGGGTGGCGGTATCGAGGTCCTCATGGTCAAGCGGAACCTCAACTCAGATTTCGTCGGCGGCGCCTATGTGTTTCCCGGAGGTGGGGTAGACGCCAGCGATGGTGGGCCGGTTGCCGAAGCTCGGTGCCGGGGTCTGAGCGACGCTGAAGCGAGTTCGATCCTGGCCGTGGAGCAAGGCGGGTTGGCCTATTGGGTTGCTGTGTTGCGCGAACTCTTCGAGGAGGCTGGGATCCTCGTTGCCACCAAGCCCGATGGAACGCAGTTGGAACTGACGGGTGAGACCGCACAACGCTTCGTAGCCCATCGTGCGGCGATTAACGACAAGTCTCGTCGCTTCCTCGACGTGATCGATGAGGAACAGTTGACGCTCGATGTTGGCGATCTCTACTACTTCGCCCACTGGATTACGCCAGAGGGCGCGCCGAGGCGATACGACACTCGATTCTTCGTTGCCCGGGCGCCTGCGCACCAGACCGCTGCACACGACGCGAGCGAAGTCGTCGCCGACGAGTGGATCACGCCCTCCGACGCGCTGCGCCGGCATCGAGAAGGCGACATCGAGCTGATCTTTCCGACGATCCGAAATCTTCAAGCACTAGACCGCTTCGACAACGTCGATGCTCTCTTGACCGCAGCAAGGACGGCAAGTTCGGTGCCAGCCATCTTGCCGAGAATCACCGTGTCGGATCGTGGTGTGCGAATTCTCCTGCCTGGAGATCCCGGCTACGACGAAGCATTCCGAGACGGCGAACCACCTGAACCCAAAGGGAACTTCAATGACGCAGTGCGGCAGATCTCGGCGTCGGCAAATCCGGAACCCGAGGCACCAACTTCCTAAGGGAACGCAACCAATTGACCGACTGTCTTCTCGGTCACCGATTCCCTAGCATCGCAGCATGTCCTTCGACGCATCCAGATGGATTGGGTCAGCCCTGGCGATTGGACTGATCGTCGTTGCGAGTGCGTGCACTTCGACGACGACTGCGTCACCTTCTCGTCCGCACCTCTCGGTCACACCTTCACCAGCAGCCGAACTTGCGGCGAATCAGGCAACCCGTTCATATCGTGCTTCGATGACCCAGGCTGGTCAGCAACTTGTGGCATCGATCGACCAGTTGGCTCAGGATGACGCTTCGAATCCGGCGGCACTTCCGCAAGACGTTGCACGGCTGGACCAGGTTTACGACATCGTCCGTCCGCAGTTCACCTCGACGCTCTCGGGTTCGGTTTCGGGCCCTGCCGCATCGGGAGACGTCCTCGGTGGCGTCGACATCTCACCTTCGCTCTTGGACCAATCGACTCCGGCAAGAAGTTCGGCCATCACTACCTTGAGCGACTTGGCTGGTGACGTGCAGCTGACCCTGGGTCGAGTCGTGCTCGCTCCAAGCGGCATCGCACTCGCAGCTCGCCAAGACGCCGAATGGATTGCGCTGAATGCCGCATCGTTGGCAACGAATCCAGCAACGACCGATGTCACGTGGACGGACATACAAGTCACGGCGGCAACACTTGCTGGTTGGGTCCATGATCTTGCTGGCGTCGGGGCGATCGTGGCGTCGACCACGACGACCACGACCCTCGATGATCTGACTTCTCTCCAGAGTGCAGTGGCATCGTGGAACGGTGGCAGCGTTCACGACGTCGTCCAAGAGGCCGATGGTGTTGCGAACGATCTCGGCCAACTTGCCTCTGCTCTGAATGGCTACGGATCGAGCGGTGCGTATCAATGAGCGATGATCGCTTCCGACTCAGTCGACGCCAGCTCTTCGGTTCGTCGGCCTTGGCGTCTCTCGGCATCGTCGGTGCGATGGCGACGGAGTTGCCTGCGAGTCAAGCCGGGGCAGCCGAGGCATCCGCAGTGGCGTTTCACGGACCTGTGCAGGCAGGCATCGCCACTCCGGCCCAGGGCTACCTGGTTTTTGCGACGTTTGATGTTGCAACGACGTCAGCGCAACGAGTGCGAGGCGTGCTCGACCAATGGAGTACTTCTGCTTCGGCTCTGGCCGAGGGACGCCAAGTCGCAGGTGCATCAGGCCTAGGGTCGCCTCCACCAGATACTGGGGAAGCAGTAGGGCTTGGCCCGGCCAACTTGACGGTCACCCTCGGCCTCGGCCCTTCGTTCTTTAGTGGAGGAGCAACGAGCGCAGTCAGCAAGCCAGCGGCGCTCGTAGATCTCCCGTCGTTCCCTGGTGATCAGCTCGATCCGAACAGATCGGGGGGAGCACTGTGCATCCAAGCCTGTGCCGACGACCCCCAAGTTGCGTTCCATGCGGTGCACAACCTTGCTCGACAAAGCCTTGGCGTCTTCGCACTGCGCAATGTCCAAATTGGATTCGGTCGAACTTCCTCGACGACAGCCAACCAAACGACGCAGCGCAACCTCCTTGGCTTCAAGGATGGAACGAACAACTTGCTCGCCGACTCACCTGGCGAATTCGCTCGCTACGTCTGGGTAGATGAGTCTGAGCCCTCGTGGATGCGGGGAGGTACCTACCTCGTTGCGAGACGGATCAGGACGCGCTTGGAGCAGTGGACGTCAAGTTCCCTCCAGGCCCAGCAAGACGCAATCGGCAGGGTCAAGAGCTCGGGTGCTCCACTTGGGAGTAGCGCTGAGCATGACCCCGTCGACCTGGCGGCAGTCGGTCAGCACGGGCTGCCAGTGATTCCCGAAGGTGCCCACATTCGCGTCGCTGCGCCTTCGCAGAATGGAGGCGTACGGATCCTTCGACGGGGGTACAGCTTCGCCGACGGAATTGATCCTGTTTCCGGTGAACTCGATGCTGGACTTTTCTTCATTGCCTTCCAGAAGGATCCCATCAAGCAATTTGCAACGTTGCAGCATCAATTGAGCCGAGCTGACGCACTGCACGCGTATCTGGTCCATACGTCATCAGGAGTCTTTGCATGCCCGCGCGGCCTGGAACCGGGAGAAGGATGGGGTCAGCAACTGTACGCATGACCAAAGGTGTCGAGGTGCTCGAACACACTATGGTTGGGTTGTTCTTTAGTGGAGAAGAAGTTGAGGGGGGGACATGAAGATCCGACGTCACCAGTTGCGTAAGTTCATTGCAACGCTCACGGTGTTGCTCACGACGTTTGGCACGATGGCAGTGATCTCGGTCGTCCCATCGGCATCTGCAGCATCCTCGGCGCAGGTACTCACCGTCGGCACCTTCAACGGCAAGAAGGGGATGTACTCGTCGATCCAGGCCGCGGTGAACGCGGCGAAGCCAGGAGCGTGGATCTTGGTTGCGCCTGGCGACTACAAGGAGGCAGCAGACCTCAACAACCCTCCGACTTCGTTCGACCATGGTGACTTCGGTGGGGTGCTCATCACGAAGTCGAACCTCCACATCCGAGGAATGAATCGCAATACGGTCATCGTGGACGGGACCAAGCCTGGCTCCCCAGCCTGTTCGTCGAATCCGGCCGACCAGCAGTACGGAAACGTCCTTTCTGGCCAGGCAACGGGACGCAACGGCATCGTCGTCTACAAGGCCAACAACGTCTCGATCGACAACTTGACCGCGTGCAACTTCCTCAGCGGCTCGCAAGACTCCGGAAACGAGATCTATTGGAACGGTGGCGCTGACACAGCCAAGATCGGCCTCAAAGGGTACGAAGGCTCCTATCTCACCGCAACGTCGACCTTCTTCAACAACAACACGACCGCCGCTGCCTATGGAATCTTCTCGTCGGATGCATCGGGTCCTGCGACGTGGTCGCAGATCTACGGCTCGAACATGAATGACTCGGGCATGTACGTGGGAGCTTGCCAGCAGCAGTGTGGCATCACGATCAGCCATGCCTGGATGGAGTTCAGCGCCCTTGGCTATTCGGGTACGAACTCCGGTGGCGCGATCGTCATCAAGAACTCGATGTTCGACAACAACCAAGACGGCTTCGACACCAACACCCAGATCAACGGCGACCCACCGGCACCCCAGAACGGCGCATGTCCTAAGAACGGGACGTCACCAATTACGCACACGCACTCCTGCTGGGTCGTGATGAACAACACCTTTGCCAACAACAACAATGCGAACGTCCCGCAGGCAGGAAATGCTGCACAAGGACCTACGGGAACCGGCATGACGCTCTCTGGGGGCAAGAATGACACGGTGATGAACAACACGTTCATCAACAACAACGCGTGGGGACTCCTGGTGATTCCGTACCCGGATTCGAGTACGCCTGAGTACAACCAGTCCTGCACCGGGACCGGAGGTGTACCGGTTGCTGGTCTCGGGTGCGTCTATGACGCCAAGAACAACACGATCAAGGGAAACCACTTCTCCAACAACGGATCGTTCAAGAATCCTTCGAACGGTGACCTGGGCCAGATCGTGTTGAACGCGAACCAGCCAACCAACTGCTTCGTCGACAACGTGGTGCCCAACGGAACGGCACCTGCGAACTTGCAGTCGGCATACACCAAGTGCGGTCTGACCAACAAGCCAGCCAACACGGGAGGCGACCTGTTCGCACAGGTGCTTTGCGACACGGGATTTGCACAGTGCCCGGCTGGAGCGAACTACCCGCAGACCACGCAGGTCGTGATGCACCCGTTGCCGAAGAACTTGCCGAGCATGCCGAATCCTTGTGCAGGGGTTCCTTCGAATGCTTGGTGCAAGAACGGGAACCCGATCTAGAACTACGCGCCCGTGCTCGCCGCTTCGTCAAGAGCGGCGAGCAGGCGTGCAGTGCAACCTTGCACTTGAGCGAGTGGCGCGATCTCCGTCGTGATTCGTTCGGCGATCTTGTGGATCTCTCGCGCGGTCGTGCTCTCGCCAAGGGCAATGGGCGCCCCAGCGTCGCCACCACTGACGATCTGAGGATCAAGAGGGATCGATCCAATGAAGGGAACGCCTAGGTTCTCAGCGAGGCGCTGGCCACCGCCGCTTCCAAAGAGCGAGTAGCTCGTGCCGTGCTCGCACGTGAAGTCGCTCATGTTCTCAAGCACTCCAGCGACGCGCAGGTTTCCGCGCTGCGCCATGTCGGCGGCACGTGCCGCGACTTGCTGGGCGGCGAACGGTGGAGTGGTCACGATGATGAGTTCAGTGCGGGGAAGCATCCGCGCGAGTCCCATCTGGACGTCGCCTGTCCCTGGAGGCAGGTCAATCAACAAGTAGTCGATCTCGTCCCAATGCGCGTCCTCGATGAACTGTTGGACGGCACGATTCAAAATCAGGCCTCGCCACATGATGGCTTGGTCCTCGTCAGCAAGGAACCCCATCGACAAGACGCTGATCGAACCGTCGCCGATCGAGATCTTCTTCGGCACCATCTTCTTGCCGCGTGCTTCGACAGGACCTTCGATACCAAGGAACCGAGGCATCGAGAATCCCCAGATGTCGGCGTCGAGCACTCCGACGTGGAGTCCTTGTCGAGCAAGCGCTACCGCGAGGTTGGCAGTGACGGACGACTTGCCAACACCACCTTTGCCTGAGGCGATGCCAAGAATGCGAGCCGTGAGTGGAATGGTGGTCGCTGACGGATGTTCTTGCGCATGACGCCGGGCACGATCCATGAGTGCCGCCTTGGCGTCAGGGTCGAGTTGTCCGATGGTGAGGTTGACGCCACTGATGCCTTCCATCGAGGAAACGGCATTGGTGACGTCGGCTTCGATCTGGTTCCTCAATGGGCACGAAGGAGTCGTCAGTGCCACCGTGATGTCGGCGATGCCTCCATCAGAGACGACGATGTCACCAACCATGCCCAACGAGACGATGTCGAGTCCAAGCTCCGGGTCGATCACCCGCCCAAGCCGCTCACGGATGGCGTTGACCAGGGCCGGCGTTGACGGCGATTCGGACAAGGACCCCATAGGAGTCACGCTACCGGCGGGGTAGCCCGGAGAGACCGGGCGATCGCCGGGCAGGGTGATGAAAACGGAGGTTCTTCGCTAAGATGGACCTGTTCGAACCCTGGTGCTGTGCCTGGGGTCCGCCTCGAGGAGGGAACCACATGAGCCTTGCCACATCGGTAAACATCGGAAAGAAGCCAGACCCCATCACGTTGTCGGAGTTGGCAACGGCAAAGGTTGCTGAGTTGCTGGCCCAAGAGCCATCAGGTGAAGAACTTGCCTTGCGCGTGGCGGTCAAGGCTGGAGGTTGCTCTGGCTTCAGCTACGACATGTACTTCGACTCAGAGATCGCCGACGATGACATCAAGCAGACCTTCGGCACGGTAACCGTCGTCGTCGACAAGGAGAGCGCGGAGATGCTCTCGGGATCGTCGCTTGACTACTCCGACGGTCTGAACGGCGCCGGGTTCCACATCACGAACCCGAACGCAACGCGCACCTGCGGCTGCGGTTCGTCCTTTAGTTAGACCGCGCCCATGGCGCCTGAAGACGTCGAGTCGATCGACCTCGAGATCGACGGAACGGTCTTCTCGGTAGGGGCCGAAGGATCGCTTCTTGACGCCTTGCGTCGTAGTGGCTTTTCGGAATCGGTCAAAGATGGATGTAGCCCACAAGGCCAGTGCGGTTGTTGCACCGTCCTTGTTGATGGTTCGCCTCGAGTTTCATGCGTCACCCCTCTACGGCGAGTGGCAGGTCGTTCGATCACCACGATCGACGGCGTCGAAGCTGGCGTGCTTCAGCGACTCCTCGACGCATTCGACGCAACGGCGGCTAGCCAGTGCGGATTCTGTACGCCTGGAATCCTGATCCGGTTGGTTGGACTCTCGCGCAAGGGAGTACCGACCGAGCAACAGGTGCGGACAGCGCTCGGCGCACACCTTTGCCGGTGCACCGGGGTCCAACCCATCGTCGACGCGGCCCTCCAAGCGTTGGACCCCTCGTCATTGGGAGGAGCACGGCGGGATCCAGAGGCTGCGGCCCTGCGTGCCACGCTGGAAAGTGGCACGCCCCAGCGCGTGGGCGAAGCGGTCATGCGAGGTTCCGCGGGCTTCGCCATCGACACAGCTCCGGAAGGCTGCAAAGTTGCCATCGGAACGTCAGATGGCGGCTATGTGGTTGGCGATGACTTCGACGAAGCTCGCAGGCACACGGCGAAGACGCAGGGGAGAAACTCTTCGATTCCCCTTCGATCGCCCGTCGAACTCCCCATGGTCGACGAAGCCGTCTTGAATTTGCAGACCACGTTTGTGGAGCCCGCGTACGTCGAACCGGACTCGAGCTGGTGCGTTCCTGGAGACGACCCAGCACCGCCGTTCGCCAATGCAGGTGCTTTTGGTGCAAAACGTCATTCACGAGTCATGGGTGATGTCCGCCGGCTCGCCGAAGAGTTCGGCTCGCCGGTCCTGGTGACGTGGCCGCGCGAAGAGGTGGTCCGCCGAGGAGCCAAGCGCCCGCCGATTGCCCTCTCGCTGCGCGCTGACGGCTCAGGTTGCCTTCGCATTGGCCGCACGCCAGAGAGCGACCCCTATGACGAACTCCTCGAGCAACTTTCATCGCTCTTTCCGTCGCTCCAGCTTGAGGTCGCCGAAATTGCCGGACCTCGTGTCGGGGTAACCCATCGAGGCGCAGTCATAGCCGAGGTCCTGAGCGCTTATGCCGTCCTCGAAACGCCGGCGAACGATCCGATCGCCGTCGAGGCGCCGAATGGCGGTCGGGCCCGTGTCGAGATCACAGGAGATGGAGCCATCCACGCCGCGGTCTGGGCAGGAGATCCTCTCTGTGGTGCAACGCTGAAGAGCTACGTCACCGGAGCAGTCCACCAGGCACTTGGAATGGTGCTCTCGGAGGGGATCGCAGTGGCCGAGGATGGCAGCGTCCACGACTTGACGATTCGTTCGTTTGGCATCCTGTCTCCCGCTGCGACGCCGCGCATCGACGTCGAAGTCGCTGATGACGACCGAGAAGCAGTGGCCTGTGGAGTCGCCGTGATGGCGGCCACGATGGCAGCTGCATGGCGACAGAGTGGTCTAGGTTCGAAATGGCCAACTACCAGAGAGGTTTCATGATGAGTACACCGATTGGTCCGTATTCCCCGATCGTTCGTGCTGGTGATCTCTTGATCACGTCAGGTCAGCTTGGACTTGCTCCCGGAGCTGATGGGACGCCGTCGCTGGTCGAGGGAGGAACCGGAGCCCAACTTCGCCAAGCGCTCGCCAATGGGGCCGCGCTCTTGGAAAGCGAGGGTGCTGCGATCACTGACATCGTCAAGGCGACCGTCTTCTTGACCGACATGGCGGAGTTCTCGATGGTCAACGAGATCTGGATCGACTACTTTTCGGGCCATCGCCCAAGTCGAAGTGCAATCGGCGTAGCTGCACTCCCCATGGGGGCGAGCATCGAAGTCGAACTCTGGGCCCACGTGAGTTCCTGACACGCGTCTCGATGCCTGAGATCGCCGACGCCAAGCGGCCGCTGCGCTTCCTCCTCAATTTGATCTTCGACTGGCTCGATCCAGAAGAGCATGCCGCAGGTGTCGTCTACGGCATCATCACCGTCGGCGCAGTCATTGCCATCGAAGGAGGCAACAACCTTCCGGTTTGGCACGACATCGGCGCAACGATCATCGTCCTCGTCATCTATTGGATCGCCCACGCGTATTCGACGATCATGGGCGATCTCTATCGCACGAAGGCGAGATGGTCGTGGAAACACGTCGCCACGACGCTGCGCCATGAGCGGGCCATTCTCCGCGGCGCGTCGATCCCGATCTTGGCGATGATCGTCGCTGCGCTCCTTGGCGTTCGGGAGTCGACGGTGACGTGGACGGGATTGGTTGTCATGATCACCTTGCTCATGGCCTTCCAGGTCGTTGCTGGACAGCGTGCAGGCATGCGAGGTCTTGCGCTCATCGGACAACTCCTCGTCGGTGTCTTCTTCGGGGTGCTCTTGGTGATCGTCCGCACGCTCACTGGTTGAACAACCTCAGCTGCTGGCCTCTCCTGGGGCCCAGCCATACTGACCGAATCGGTATCCGACACTTCGCACGGTCTGGATCAGATGGGCATGCTCTTCACCCAACTTCGCACGGAGGCGTCGGATGTGGACGTCGACGGTGCGAGCGCCGCCGTAGTACTCATACCCCCAGACCCTGCTCAAGAGCGTCTCTCGGGTAAAGACCTTGAGCGGGTGGCTGGCGAGGAATCGAAGGAGCTCGTATTCCATGTAGGTCAAGTCGAGGACTCTGCCACCGACCGCTGCTTGGTAGGTCGCCAAATTGATCTGGAGAGGTCCGTAGGTGACCATTTCGGTTGCGATGCCCTTGCCCCGCCGCTCGAGCTCCATCGAGAACCGCGTGGCGACCTCAGCCACGTTGAGCGGCATCACGCAAAAGTCGTCGAACAGGTCTTCTCGCAAGCTCAGTTCAGCGAGATGCCCAGGTTCGACGACGAGCAAGAGGGGCGCGACGGGAACGTCACGCTTTCGAAGCGCGCGGCAGATGGCCAAGGCATCCGTGAGATCGACCGAAGCTGAGATGACGGCACCTGACCAGCTGGCAGTGGTCAGCCGGACTTCGTCGGCTTCGGCATCTGCAGCAGAGCCGACGCAGTGGTACTCGGTTCCGATCTGCGTCAGGGCGAGGAGGATCTCAGCCGGTGCAGGGTTTGGATAGCAGAGGACCGGATCCATCGAATGGGCCTAGAGCCTTGGGAGATAGCGCTCGAGTTCGAAGTTCGAGATCTCCGACTTGTAGGTGTTCCACTCCGCTCGCTTGTTGCGGATGAACCATTCGAACAGGTGCTCGCCAAGCGCGCTGCGCACGAGATCGGACTGCTCCATTGCGTCGACCGCATCGTTCAAGTTGCTCGGGAGCGCCTTGATGTCGAGCTCCTTGAGGACTCGAGGTTCCAAGGTGAAGAGGTTTCCTTCTGCTTCGGGAGGCAGCGGATAGTCGCCACGGATGCCTTCAAGGCCAGCAGCCAAGATCACGGCGAACGCCAAGTAAGGGTTAGCCGCTGAATCCGGAGCTCGATATTCGAGGCGCGTTGAATTGGGCTTATCCGGTTTGATCACGGGCACGCGAACGAGTGCGGAGCGGTTGTTGCGGGCCCAGCTCACGTGGACAGGTGCTTCGTGGCCTGGGACCAGGCGCTTGTAGGAGTTGATCCACTGGTTCGTCACCGCAGTGATCTCGTGAGCGTGGTGCAACAGACCAGCAATGAAGCCTTTGGCCACACTGGAGAGGCCGTAAGGATCACCAGCGTCGACAAACGCATTCTCCTCTCCACGCCACAGCGAGATGTGCGTATGCATCCCGGAACCCTGCACGTTCGACAGCGGCTTGGGCATGAAGCTTGCCGCTACTCCTGCTCGTCGAGCGACTTCCTTGATGACCAAGCGGGTGGTCATCACCGTATCGGCCATGGTCAACGCATCGGTGTAGCGAAGGTCGATCTCATGTTGGCTTGGTGCATCTTCGTGCTGGGCGTGTTCGACGGGGATCCCCATCTCTTCCAACGTCAAGACGCTGCGTCGGCGAAGTTCGCTCGGAAGGTCTGCAACGGCAAGATCGAAGTAGCTACCCGAATCGAGTGGTTGGAGCGGTGCAACTGGATCGAGGTCAGCGAAGTAGAAGTACTCGAGTTCCGGCGAGGTGTAGAAGTTGTAGCCCTGCTCGTGTGCTGTTCCAAGGACGCGTCGCAGTGCAGTCCGAGGATCGCCAGCAAACGGCGTCCCATCGAGATTTACGATGTCGCAGAAGACGCGAGCAACGCTTTCGTTGTTCTCGTGGAGCGGGAGAAGTTGGAATGTCGAGAGGTCGGGCTGGGCGAGCACGTCAGCTTCTTGGACGCGACTGAACCCATCGATCGCCGAACCGTCGAACGTCAAGCCATCGTTGAGCGCGTCTTCGAGCTCGGCCGGCGTGATGTTGATCGACTTCGGCGTTCCAAGAACGTCGGTGAACCAGAGTTGGATGAACCGGATGCCCCGTTCTTCGACGGTACGGAGCACGTAATCTTGTTGCGATTGCACGTCTCTATCCTCTCACTTGATTTCGAGGGTTCCTTCCGGAAACAACAGACCGGGCCCTAAAAGGGCCCGGTCTGTTGGGAACTTCTCGGTGCGCTTGGATCAGCGGCGGCGAGCAGCCGCCTTCTTCGCCGTGCGCTTCTTCTTGGCTGGAGCCTTCTTGGCCGCCGTGCGGGCGGTGGCCTTCTTGGCCGGCGCCTTCTTCGCTGCCTTCTTCGAGCTCGAGGCCTTGGCAGGAGCAGGCGAGCTGCCAGTTCCGATTGCCTTGCACGTGGTCTCCACGATGACCCGGGTCACGCGGTAGGGATCCATGTTGGCGTTGGGACGCCGATCTTCGAGGTAGCCCTTCTTGTCCTTGGCGACCTGCCACGGGATGCGGATCGAAGCACCGCGGTTCGAAACGCCGTAGGAGAACTGCGTGTAGTGCGCAGTCTCGTGGTGGCCAGTCAGACGCTGCTCGATGCCAACGCCATAGTTGTCGATGTGCTCAGCAACGTTCTTGCCAAGTGCCTCGCACGCTTCGATGATGTACTTGTACCCACCGGTCGCTCGCATCTGCTTCGTTGAGTAGTTGGTGTGGCACCCCGCACCATTCCAGTCTCCGAGCATCGGCTTTGGTTCGAGGGTGGCAAAGACGCCGAAGTCTTCAGCAATGCGGAAGAGCAGCCAGCGCGCGATCCAAAGTTGGTCGGACACCTCGAGTGGCGAGAGCGGGCCGATCTGGAACTCCCACTGGCCCATCATGACCTCAGCGTTCGTTCCTTCGATCGAAAGGCCAGCCGCGATGCATGCTGCGGTGTGTGCTTCGACGATGTCACGACCGGGCATCATGTCGCCGCCGACGCCGCAGTAGTAAGGACCCTGCGGAGCCGGGTAGCCGTTCTCGGGCCAGCCATAAGGCCGACCGTTCTGGATGAAGGTGTACTCCTGCTCAAGGCCGAAGAGCGGCTCAAACGATGCGTACTTCTTGGCGACCGCTTCGAGCTTCGCGCGCGTGTTGGTCGAGTGAGGCTTCATGTCGACGTTGAGCACTTCGCACAAGACGAGCACGTCGTCGATGCCACGTAGTGGGTCAGGGCAGATGAACACCGGTCGCAAGACGCAGTCTGAACTGCTTCCTTCTGCTTGGTTGGTGCTCGAACCGTCGAATCCCCAGATCGGGGGTTCTTTGCCGTCGGGCAGGATCTTGGTCTTGCTTCGCACCAGTGGCGAAGGTTCGGTCCCGTCGATCCAGATGTACTCCGCCTGGTAGGGCACGGGTTCTCCTTTTTCTCAGATGGCTGTTCGGTGGGATCTCCACGCATCCCAGTGGTCCCATTCTGCCTGGCTCAGGGCGTCCGAAGTCCCGGATTGTGTAAACGGTGTGTGAACTCTGCCAACCATCCCAAAGTGGGTCCATTTCAGGTGCAGTTAGGCTCGTGGCGTGTCGTCGCTTCGAGTCGCCGCTGCGCAGATCAATCCCACGGTAGGGGACCTCAAGGGCAATGCGGCCAAGATCCTCGAACAGATGGACGTCGCCGAAGCCCAAGGATGCGATCTGGTCTGCTTTCCAGAGCTGGCCATCACGGGCTATCCGCCTGAGGACCTCTTGTTGAAGGAAGGCTTCGTGGTCGATGCGATGCGCGCCCTCGACGAGCTCGCAGCGGCCAGTGGCGAGTGCGTCGTGATCGTTGGGTGCGTTGTCGACGCAGCTCGAGCCGGCATCGACCTGGTGGCGCCAGGTGACGCCCGCACGTCGCTGGGGGGAACAGAGCGTCGACCCTGGCTCGTCAATGCGGCAGCAGTGCTGGCGCGCGGTTCGATCCAGGCCATCGTGGCGAA
>Ga0164296_1001302_pt1 | contig 26905 bp, 32 predicted proteins | sample GEODES057metaG_FD_113533 | JGI IMG/M metagenome (GOLD analysis project Ga0164296, IMG submission 113533) | Dystrophic lake water microbial communities from Trout Bog Lake, Wisconsin, USA - GEODES057 metaG | ecosystem: Environmental > Aquatic > Freshwater > Lake | place: USA: Trout Bog Lake...
CACCTAAAAACACATTGAGCCGTGCGCTTAAATTCATGCCCCAAAGCAATAAATAGGTCCAAAGGGCCATCTGGTTTTCAGCACCATAGGTCATCATTGCAATGGCAAGCGCACCTACAATGATCGCAATTTCATGCCAGAGATTGGCTTCAATCGCATGCCAGAAATGTTTGAGGCCAGAGCAGCCTTCCTCACACCGATGCTTGCGGAAGCCGGTTACAAAGCCGAGATAGAGGCTGATCTCCTGCCAGCCCCAAGCCAATAGGCCTGCCGTAAAAGCCATATAGACCGACAGCGTATCATTTGTGGTGGCCGTATCGCGGATCACAACGAGAGCGATGAGCAATAAACCGGTCGCGCCCAGCATGCTCCATTTGAAGGTTCGCGCCGGCAGATTATCCAAATAGAAAATCGTGCCGGTGGTGAACCACCAGATGAAAAGAGCAGCTAAGACGGGAACGGCGTATTGCATCATCGTTATTCCGTTTTATCTACCAGGTCGGCGCCAGACGAATATCGGCATTGAGACCTTTTTTCTTAGCCGGGATCATATAGAGGCGAAGGAAGGTGAGGCCTGCAGCTGCAGCTGTTGTAATTTTATTGAGCTTTGCCGCAATGCCACCTTTGGCTTGGATCTTCGCTGCCCGCTCGCTGATCTCAAGCAAACGATCAAGCCCTGCATAGAAAGCGGGGTGATCGAGATCGAGTTCAAGCGGGAAGGTTTGTCGTGAAATTTCCGTCGTGATGCGGAAGACTTTATCGTCGTAATCCTTGATGCTTATACCCAAAGCCTCATGGAAATAGGGGCGCTGATGATCGCGCACATACATGGTAGCAAAAACGGCCAAGAGGAAGAATTTCACCCAGTATTTATTGACGCCTTCCAGCAGATGCGGATTGGCGCGCATCAATAGCGCAAAGGCTTCACCATGGCGGAATTCGTCATTGCACCATTTTTCAAACCATTTGAAAATTGGATGAAAGCGACGATCCGGATTGGCCTGCAATTGGCGGAAGATCGTAATATACCGCGCATAGCCAATCTTCTCCGACAAATAGGTCGCGTAGAAGATAAATTTAGGTTGGAAATAGGTATATTTCTTTGCCTTCGTTAAGAAGCCAAGGTCGATACCAATATCGAAATCCTTCAGCGTATCATTGATAAATCCGGCATGACGCGACTCATCACGTGCCATGAATTTAAAGAGCTCGCATATATCAGGATTGGTCCCGCGCTTGCGCATTTCGGAATAGAGGATGCAGCCCGAAAATTCAGACGTCAGCGAGGATACGAGAAAATCAACGAACTCCTTACGAAGCCCTTCAGGAAGATCGGCGAGCGATACATCATCCCATTCTTCCGAACGCTTAAAGTGTGTCTTATTAGGGTCTGATCGCATTTCACCAATCAGCTTATCCCATTCTTCGCGAACGGGTGTGACATCGATACGATCAAGCGCATCAAAATCGGTTGTATAAAAGCGCGGGCTTAGAACCGTGCTTTCTTGGGCCATGAGGTTGGTGTCGCGCGAAGAAATTCCCAAGCGTTCAATCGTCATAGCTCTTCTCCCGAGAAGCTGAATTCAAGTAATTCCATAAACTCAAGGTCACCGGTCAACTTTACCCATTGTTGCTCAAACCAACCCGCGCGACGGATCGTCGCCTGCCGGCGTTCAATCCGGGTCTCGCCATAAGGCACGCGAATTTCTTTGCCATGGACAAGGACTTCATCGCCGGGGCGTACGGTCACATCACCATCCAACTCGACATGCGCCGCAAGACTCTCGAATGTGTTGACCACATGGACCGTGCACATCACGTCCTCACGGATTTCTTTCATGAATGGATTGAGCATCATCCCTGCCCTCCTTGGTTCGAAAGATTGGATTGGCTTTTGAGAAAGGCTTTAAAGACGTCGGCATTGGTATGGCCGTAGGCATCCAAATCGAGCGTAATTTTATCTTCCTCATCGATCAGCAAAACCATGCCGTTCGAGAGACGCTCCAACAGCATGGGCGCCGTTAAAGAGGCGCCATATTGTTTACGTGTCCGCATCATGCCGCGCATCATGCCGCGCAAGAAGCCGTTTGTACCAGGCGCTGCAATGGCGACCGTTTCCTCGGTTTGCGCGTCAAAAATATGTACGCTTCCATCTGCCGCATCTTCAAAGCGCAGGCTCCGGCTTTCCGCCACCTCGGTCTTCACGAGATCGGTCAGTGCAGGGGCAGGTGACATTCGGGCGAGACCGACAGAGGCAATCGTCGCCACAATCAAAATCCCTGCTCCAAAAAGCGGTGCCCGGGGAAAGTGAATGTCGATCTTCTGTGTCATACGATCCTCACGCCGTCAGAATATTGGAAGCAAAACGGACTACTTTGCGTTCCGATGGAATAGAGACCGTGGCTTTGCCTTGCAGGGCATCTGCCAAAAGCTTCGCAATTGTTTCCGCTTGTGGAACGGCACGCAGCATCGGTTGCGGGTTCTTTAGATGGAATGGACGCGCATGAGGCCACAAGATCAGCCATGCCACGCGATCATCGCCCTTTAACTCGACGGGAATATCGCCTGCGCCCGAGGCGTAGGTCCTCAATCCGGCATTCTCAATCAAGCTAAAGGGTACGTTCAAGGACATGGGAAGCGCAATACCAATCCGCAGAACAATGCGCTTCGTTGTGATCGTATAAATCGTCGTCTTGGCACTTGCCCAGGCGAGGCCCGAGAGCAGGCCAACGGCAACAAGCGTAAGCGGCAGATACCAAAGCACAGGCTTGAGAGCATCAAGCAGGCTCGAGCCCTCTGCAAGACGAAGTACAACGACGGAGAGCGTAATGACGGCAAAATACACCGCGACCTTGCGCACATGAAACGCGTGCAGCGCCATGTCTTGCCACCGGGGTGAGCCTTGCCAAAGCATCCGCTCGCCCGCTGGCAAAACTTCCGGCAGACCCCTTACGGGATCAAAGTCGAAATCATCATGGCTCATAGCAAAGGTTCCGAACGTGCTGGTGTCGCATAAAGATGGCCACCTGCGTAATAGGCGCAGATCTTGTCTTCCTCGAGACGCGTAACAAAATCTGTATTTTTATGGCCAGGAACTTTGGCGAATTGCGAGCCGAGGATCGACCTCACTTTAACCAAACGCTTCGAGTCGCTGATGCGTGTCATATTCGTTGGCAAGAGCACGTTACGTGCGCCTTCAACTTCAATCTCGAAATAGCGGATGATCGCTTCGGAACGGTCAAGCCAGACATCTTTCACCGTGCCACCTACTTTACCATCGGCACCTACAACCGACATGCCGCGTGGATCCGGATCATTGTGATCAATATGCCAATCAGGCACGATCCGAAGCGGTACAATCTTCGGAGTTCCATGAAGCGTGACATCCGGAATGTCGGCACGTTCGGCATAGGCTGCCGGACCAACACCATCAACCATCGGATCGCCATCGGGCTTTAAAGGAGCACCGAGAAATTTGGCGATAGGCGATGCTTTGATCGGGCGAGAATCATGCGGATGTTCACGAGGTGCCTCAACTTCGGAACCATCGGCCAACAAGAATGTCTTTGGCGTAGGGATCGCAGGGAAACCCTGAACGACAACGCCCGTGCGCTCGGATTCAAGCGGATATCCTTCACGCTTGTCTTCGCGGTGTAGATAATAAACCACACCTGCGAAAAAACCTAAAAATAGGTACAGAGTGATTTGCGCAACGTCGAAATAACTTGTGATTGCCGCGTGCATATTAGGCCTCCCTATATCCTTCCACCCGTCCTTCATCCCATTTGGGATTAGATCCGGTTCGCCGCATCGCGCGGCTATTATCTGAACCCAGTAACGGGCTAACGATGATGAGTGTCACAAAAAGTAAAATGATTTCGAGAACGAAAACGGCAATATATCCGGTGGATGTACCAACAAATTCTGCTCCGAACGTGCCGGATAAGGCTGCGCGGGAAATCAGATCCCGTGCGGCACCGCTAAAGGCGATACTTACACCCGCGCAAGTTGCTTGAACGCCGCCCCATGTGCCGAGCAATAAGCCGCTCATGCCGTTACTGGCGAGTCCCATGGTTTCTGTTAGCGTACCGACAGCAAAAAGACCTGCGCCAATGCCAACACCGAAAGTGCCACTTCTAAATAAGCCAATCGAGCCAGCAAGTGGCGAGAAGACAACGACGCCAAAGGCCATGACGCCCATTAAGAGACCAATGGACGAAACCTTTAATGGTGCAATCCGTTGATTGAGAAGTTGCTCCGAAAGCATGAAGCCGATCAACATTCCGCCCGCCAAAACGGCCATGAGCATGGTCGTTTGTCCGACGGCAAGGCCAAAAACCTGTCCGGCAAATGGCTCAAGCAGAATATCCTGCATATTGAAGGCGGCAGTTCCTAAACCAACCACAACCATCAGGCGGGTAAAGCCAGGTATGCGGCCAAGCTTCGACCATGCATCCCGAAAATCGACTGGCTTTTCTGCTGACTCAGCTTCGGCACGGCTGCGCCTTGGCTCCATTTTCCAAAGTGCAATGCCGTTAAAGACCATGGTGAGCAGAGCAACACCTTGAATAAGCTGGATCAGGCGAATTTCATTGAAGGTTTTCAAAATGAAACTATAGGCAACTGCGCTGCCAACCATCCCGATCAATAACATGGTGAAGAGTAGCGCAACCACCCGTGGGCGAACCGCTTCAGGGGCGAGGTCATTGGCAAGCGCCAGACCTGCCGTTTGTGTTGTATTGAGACCTGCCCCAACCAATAAAAAGGCGAGACCTGCGCCTAATTGACCATAAAGCATCGGCCCTGTCGTATCGCCCGAAAGGATCAAGAGAGCAAAAGGCATGATCGCAAATCCGCCGAACTGCATGATGCTGCCGAACCAGATATAGGGCACGCGCTTCCAGCCGAGGACCGATTTATAGGTATCGGATTTATAGCCGATCAAAGCGCGGAAAGGGGCGAACACAACAGGCAGTGAAACCATCAGCCCAACGAGCCAAGCGGGCACGTTCAATTCGACAATCATGATCCGGTTTAACGTACCCGTGAGCAACACAGTCGCCATACCGACGGAAATCTGGAACAAGGCTAAACGCAATAATTTGCTTAAAGGCAATTCCTTCGTCGCCGCATCAGCAAAGGGTAGAAATTGCGTTCCTACCTTTTGCCAACCACGGGCGAGTTTTCCGTTGATACGGTTGAAGGAGTTCATTGCTTTTTCAACTCCTGCGCTTTGGAGTGATAAAAGCCGCTCGTCACGTGATGGTCGCGACCGAGTTCCCACCCTTCAAATCGTTGATCACGATGAACGGTGATGGCGATCCGATTTGTGCGATGGGGAACAATCCAGGGGGAGCGATTGCCGCGCGGGAAAAGTTTGCCCACCGTCTGCATGGCACCCAAAAGCGGGGTCCAAGGCGCATAGGTGAAATGAACGCCAGAACGACTCATGGCCGTGAACCGCGCGAGCATATTGACCATATCGGGATAGGTGTAATGGATCACTGAATCCATGGCGACGACGTGATCAAACATGCCAAGTCTGTCATCAATCATGTCACCTGCAATAAAGGTAATCTTTCCTTTGCCGAGCGTTTCGGGAAGACGCTCTTTGGCAAGCTCGATCAAGGTGGGGGAGAGATCAATCGCCGTCACATCCGCGCCACGCATCGCGGCTTCAACGGCCAAGGCACCTGTGCCGCACCCGGCATCCAACAAGCGGCAGCCTGTCAGATCCTCTGGCAAAAACGACAGTAGCGTATTCCGCATCCGATCGCGTCCCGCGCGCACGGTGGCGCGAATGCCGCTCACAGGCGCGTCCGACGTCAATCGCGACCAGGCAGCGGCCGCTGTGCGGTCGAAATAGGTCTCAATCTTGCTGCGACGTTCGATATAGGTCGAAGACATCAGTCAAATCCCAAGAAGTCGAAAATATCGCGGTCCTTCATCGAGCGCGCTTCAAGCGGCTCGCTATCCACCAAGAGAGAGGCGGCCAATCGGAGATATTCTTTTTGCACGGCCAAAACCTCTGGCGATTCTGGCATTTCAAACAGCGTCGATTTTTTTAAACGACTGAGACGAATGGCATCAAGATCAGGGAAATGCGCGACGCGCTGTAAGCCCGTGGCATCGTTGAAGCGATCAATCTGATCGGTATCTTTGGAGCGGTTGGCAATAACACCTCCCACGCGAACGCCATAGTTTTTCGCCTTGGCATTAATCGCCGCAACGATGCGGTTCATCGCGAAGATCGAGTCAAAATCATTTGCCGTAACAATTAAGGCGCGGTCAGCATGCTGAAGCGGCGATGCAAAGCCACCGCACACGACGTCACCCAACACGTCGAAAATGACGATGTCGGTTTCTTCCAGCAAATGATGTTCTTTGAGGAGCTTCACGGTTTGGCCGACCACATAACCACCGCAGCCAGTGCCCGCAGGTGGGCCACCTGCTTCAACGCACATCACGCCGTTATAGCCTTCAAATACAAAATCTTCGGTACGAAGTTCTTCGGAGTGGAAGTCAACCGATTCCAACACATCAATCACGGTCGGAACGAGTTTCTTGGTGAGCGTGAAGGTTGAATCATGCTTAGGATCGCAGCCGATCTGCAACACGCGCTTGCCGAGCTTGGAAAACGCCGCAGACAAATTGGATGACGTCGTCGATTTACCAATGCCGCCTTTGCCATAAACGGAGAAAACTTTGGCGGTGGTGCCGATGGTTACATTAGGATCAAGATGAACCTGAACACTGCCATCGCCATCACCGCGGCGCGTTGTCTGCTTGGGCATACGGTCGAGAAGAATGGTCATGCCGTGGTCTCCGTCCTTGTTCTGTTCGGTTTTGGCCTATCGGCTAAAATGGGCTTTTGCATCATAGAGGGTTTCAATCGTGATCATCGCCAGCCCTAATTCATGGGCATAGCGTTCGGTGTTGCGTTTGGCTTTGCCGCGCACAAAGAAGGGAATTTTCTTAAGTTCTTTTTCGGCTTCTGGTGCCCAGCCCGCTTCGAGAGGAAGGGCATCCACCTTTTGCAGAGCAGCAACAGGAAGTGGCTCGGCAACGGCATCAGGCGTAGGTGCTTTATGTGTCGAATGGCCGTGATGCGATGATGCGCTATCATGAAACTCGGCATCGTCCCGGAACATGTGGATCAGATGTTCCTCGAGGCCCATCATCAATGGGTGAACCCAGGTATCAAAAATGACATTCGCACCTTCAAAGCCCATTTGCGGCGAATAGCGCGCCGGAAAATCCTGTACATGGACGGGGGCTGAAATTACCGCACACGGCAAGCCAAGGCGCTTGGCGATATGGCGCTCCATTTGGGTGCCTAAAATCAATTCAGGATGAAGCTCAGAAATGCGCGTCTCGACATCGAGATAATCATCCGTAATCAATGCTTCGATACCGAGCCGTGCGGCGGCTTCGCGCACTTGACGGGCATATTCGCGCGAATAGGTGCCGATGCCTACAACATCAAAACCGAATTCGGTCCGTGCCATCCGTTCGGCTGCCAAAACATGGGTGGCGTCACCAAAGATAAAGACGCGTTTGCCCGTCAAATAGGTCGAGTCAACCGATTTAGAGTACCATGGCAGGCGGCTCGTTTCCTCAGCCAAAATATCAGAGGTATCAATACCGGAAAGACGACCGACTTCCGCAATGAAATCACGCGTTGCACCAATGCCGATCGGAACGATACTGGTCATTGGCTGTGCGCAATTTTTGTCCAACCAGCGCCCAGCATTTTCAGCGATTTCCGGATAGAGGATCACGTTGAACGCTGCGTCACCGAGCCGCGCAATATCCGAAGGGCGCGCATCAAAAGGCGCAATCACATTGACCGTTACACCCATGCGCTCCAGCAAGCGCCGGATCTCGTTTAAATCGTCACGATGGCGGAAGCCGAGCGCTGTCGGGCCCAAAATATTGCAGCTTTTCGGATTACGATGTGTTGGGTTTGTATTCGCGGGGCATAACGCGCGAACAATCCGGTAAAAGGTTTCAGACGCACCCCAATTTTCCTTCTTCTGATAAGAAGGAAGTTCGAGCGGTACGACGGGAATGGGCAATGCAAGCGCTTGCGCCAATCCGCCCGGATCATCTTGAATGAGTTCTGCCGTGCAGGACGCGCCAACAATCATCGCTTCGGGCTTGAATCGCTCATAGGCTTCGAAACACGCGTTCTTAAAAAGTTCTGCCGTATCACCACCCAAATCGCGCGCTTGGAACGTCGTATAGGTCACAGGTGGACGAACATTGCGGCGTTCAATCATCGTGAAGAGCAGATCGGCATAGGTATCGCCCTGCGGGGCGTGCAGCACATAATGCAAGCCCTTCATCGCGGTTGCGATGCGCATAGCGCCGACATGAGGAGGGCCTTCATACGTCCAAAGCGTTAGCTGCATCTCAAAGCCCTCCCAACCGGGCTTGCCGGTTCAAAGGACGGGCAAACAAACCTGCGAGATCTCCTGCCTGGTCATAGCCCTGAATAGGGGTGAAGACGAGTTCAATGGACCATTTTGTCGAAAAGCCTTCAGCCTCTAAAGGATTGGCAAGCCCCAAACCACATACCACCAAATCAGGCTTAGACTCGCGGCAACGATCAAGCTGACGATCGACATCCTGCCCTTCGCTCAAGATCGTACCTGCTGGTAAGCGCTCAAGTTCATGACGCAGATGCTGACGGTGGAGATAAGGCGTTCCAACTTCAACCAATTGCATGCCCAGCTCTTCATGGAGAAAGCGTGCCAAAGGCAATTCAAGTTGCGAATCAGGGAAGAAGAAAATCGATTTTCCCGTGAGCGTTTCACGATGCGCCGCGAGCGCTTTTTCTGCCCGCTTATGACCTGCTTCTGTTGCAAGAGCGAAGCGTTCATCGGACACACCGAAATGATCGGCAGCCGCTTTAAGCCAAGCGGTTGTACCATTGGCACCAAGCGGAAATGGCGCCGGAATATGTTGAGCACCCAATTCATCAAGCGCGCGTGCTGTATCGTTTAAGAAAGGCTGCGCTAGAAGATAACGCGTCTCGGGTCCTATCGCTGGCATCGAGCCCGCATGGCGAGCGGGGAGAAAACCAACATTTTCAAGACCCATCTGCGCAAAGATGCGATTGAACTGATCTTCAACTACATCCGACAGCGCGCCAACAACGACAAGCGATGTAGGCTTCGTTTCGGGTAGTGCATCGGCAACCAAAGCGGCAAGACAGGCATCTTCGCCTTGTGTGAAAGTTGTCTCAATACCAGAACCGGAATAGTTGAGCACACGAACCCGCGGCAAATGAATTTTTGATAGGCGTTGCGCTGCGCGCTTAAGATCAAGCTTGATCACCTCTGACGGGCAAGAGCCTACAAGAAACAACATCTCGATATCAGGACGGCGATCGAGCAAGCGGTTCACAACGCGATCAAGCTCGTCATCAATATCGGCAAGGCCCGCAAGATCACGCTCATCAATAATGGCGGTTGCAAAACGCGGCTCGGCGAAAATCATCACGCCTGCTGCCGATTGAATAAGATGCGCGCATGTCCGCGATCCAACAACCAGAAAGAAGGCGTTCTGGATTTTACGGTGCAGCCAAACGATTCCCGTTAATCCGCAGAAGACTTCACGCTGGCCGCGCTCACGAATAACAGGTTGATCAACGCATCCTTTGGCGCTTGGCTCTGAAGCTGGCACACGGAAGGGAAGGTTCATTGTACAACCTCCATGGCGCTAAAGGCTTCTGCATCCATTTGAAGGCGCGCCGCGCGAAGTTTGAGAAGAAATTGCGCCGCATTGACGACATAGGTCGCGTAGGCCGCTAACGTAATCGCGAATAGTTGAACATCGGTCATGAAGCCCAAAGTGAGGCCCGCGAGATAAATCGTGTGCAAGGCGATCACGACAAAGCTCACCACATCTTCCCAGAAAAAGGCGGGGGCAAACAGATATTGACCGAAGACAGTTTTTTCCCAAATCGCGCCTGTCACCATGATGGTGTAAAGAACGAGCGTTTTAATTAGGATCGAAATATGGGCCATTGTAGCCCCCTCGCCCGTCATCAAAGTACGCATGACCAGACCAAGACTGATTAAAAAGACGAGGAATTGAAGCGGCGCCAAAATGCCTTGGACGAGAGTCCAGACGGTTTCGTCACGTCTTTTCCGCTCGGCTTCGGTATAAAGCCCCGGACGTTGACTTGGCTGGCGGCCACCTGCGCTCATCGATCCCTCCCGGGCAGCTCCTCTTCCGTGAACCGGAAATGGGGAAAGCAAACCCTCGATCAGAGGCTAACCTTTGCGGACATAAAGTGTCAAGCAATCTTGACGTAATTAATAAGTGACAAATATGATCTAGTAATTATAAATAGGCGTACTGGCCCCAATAAAGTCATTGGCGCTAAGGCTTGTGTCACGAAAAGGCGACACTTTTTGTGTCGAAAAGGTTCGGAATCCCTTCAATCTGACGGGGTTTTGGGCAAGAGGGTGGTCGGGATTACAAGAATAAAGGGGGGAGGCAGGCTTTGACGACATCCGATCGTGGAGAAAGTACGGCAACGGCCAGCGATCCTCAAAGCGCCGATTATGGTAGCGTTTACGCGTCCGAACCTTTTGAGAGCGTGATGAACGCGAGGCGCTCGGCTTTTGACGGGCATTTGCACGATTTAGCTGGAACAATTGAAAACGTGATTATTCCTCGTTTGCGGGTCAATTTAGGCGTCAGCGGCCTTCCAGTCCGTGAAGCAGGCATATCTGAGATCGGAATCGGTACAGAAATTGTGGAAAGTTTCGCCAAATTGGTCATGTCGCATGATAACCGTGAGGCATTCCGCTTTGTTGAGCGTCTTTTTGAGTGGAATATCTCCTTGGAGTCCATCCTGCTCGATCTGATGGTACCTGCCGCACGCTTTATGGATCAATTATGGATATCGGACAGCTGCAGTTTCGTTGATGTCACGCTCGGAATGACGAGAATTCAGCAAATTTTACGGCAATGTCGACAATTTGATGCTGGAATGGCTACAAAATCGAATATTCGAGGCCATATCTTGCTTGTTCCCGTTCCCGGCGAGCAACATACTTTTGGGCTCAGGGTTATCGAAGAAATGCTCATGCGGGATGGGTGGGAAGTCACAAGCAATCTGCGGGCAAGCGTCGGCGACATCATCCAAATGGTTAGCGATGCTCCTTATGAAGTTATCGGACTATCCATCAGCGGCGAGCGCCTATTAGAACCGTTACACTCTATTATTAAGCTCATTCGGCATCATTCTTCTAACCGTTCCATACAAATTATTGTAGGTGGCGCGGTATTTAGGGATAAACCCGAGTTAGCAACGTTAATCGATTCGGACTCGATATCTAGCGATGCACGGGATGTATTGGATACAGTCAATGCACTGTCGCGAAGCCTTAACATTCATTCTTGAATTAAAGTAAAGTATTACAGTGACTAATAAAGAACCAATGCGTGTAAAACAGCAAGGATCAGGCGAAAATCCTGCATCAGACCTTGGTATTTTATTTGCGAATATTGATCCCCGCGCTGCAGCAAAGCTTTTGTCGGCAGCGGCAGATATAGTTTTTGTTATTAATTCGGAAGGTATTATTTCCGATAAGGCCCTTTACTCTTCAGAATACTCCTCCGATATCTTTAAAGATTGGGTCGGCAAGTCGTGGCTTGATACGGTAACCGTCGAAAGCCGCCAAAAAATCAAGGAAATGCTGCAGGATCTCGCCACGGGACAGGCTGCACGGTGGCGCCAAGTCAACCATACTACCCCATCTGGTACCGATTTCCCCGTCCGTTATATTTTGGTGAAAGTGGGCGATGATGGGCATGCGGTGGCCGTTGGCCGCGACATGCGGACAGTCGCCGACATGCAGCAGCGGCTGGTGGCGGCGGAATTATCCATCGAGCAAGAATATGCCCGCTTAAGACACGCGGAAACCCGGTATCGGCTTTTGATGCAGGTCTCGACCGAGGCAATTTTATTGGTAGACGGCCGCTCAGGCCGCGTTGTTGAAGCCAATCCGTCGGCGGCTACCCTGTTAAATCGCCCGCTAAAACGCCTGATTGGGTCGGTCTTCTCAGATAATTTCTCAGGTTCGGATATCGGAAAAATCGAGGATATGGTGGTGACCCTCCGCTCGTCGGGGCGGATGGATGAAGTGGCCCTTTCCCTGGAAGGCGAACAGCAAGCCGTTGCGAGTGCTACGGTTTTCCGCGAAGACAATGCCATTTATTATCTCGTCAGACTGTTTCCATTGGCAGTTGGCACCGGCGGAACGGTCGTTTCGCGCCATCAATCGGCCGCGATTCAGGTCTTCCAAGGCATGCCTGACGGGTTTGTCTTGACCGATTTTGACCGGAAAATCCTCTCCGCAAACGCCGCCTTCCTCGAAAGCGCCCAACTCGGTACCGAAGAGCAAGCCCGTGGCGAACCAATTGACCGCTGGCTAGGACGGGTCGGCGTCGACACCGGACTTCTCTATTCAAACGTCATCGAAAACGGCATGGTTCGGCAATTCGCAACCGTGATGCGCGGCCAGTTTGGCACCGTTGAAGATGTAGAAGTTTCCGGCTTTGCAGCAAAAGATACCGACCCGCCAACGATTGGGTTTACGCTCCGGCGCGTGGCCCGACGCCAAGTGACCGAAGATCAAAGCAAGCGAAGCCTGCTCCGCTCGGTCGACGAAATGACCAAACTGGTCGGAAAAGTGCCGCTCAAAGACCTTGTCCGTGAGACAACGGACATTATCGAGCGTCTCTGTATCGAAGCCGCCTTGCAGCTCAACGACAATAATCGGGCAAGCTCGGCCGATATGCTCGGATTGTCGCGGCAAAGCCTCTATGTCAAGCTGCATAGACACGGCATTGAAGACAAAGGCTTTGGTGAGAAAGACTGACACTTTGCTTTTAAAAGTGTAAATCTAGATTGACATCAATTTTCGTCATGCCTAGTTTCGCTTCATGACGACTTCAATTACCCACCGTCCAACGGTTAACATTCCAGCTGTTGCTTCAGTGATCGAATTGCTGAAGCCGATTACCTGGTTTGCACCCATGTGGGCCTTTGGCTGCGGGATCGTTTCTTCCGGCGCGCCCGTCTTGGACAATCTCGGAATGCTCTTTTTGGGCGTTCTTTTATCGGGCCCTCTGGTGTGCGGCACGAGCCAAGCGGTAAATGATTGGTATGATCGGCATGTCGATGCCCTGAATGAACCAAACCGCCCTATTCCTTCCGGACGCATCCCCGGTCGCTGGGGGCTTAATATCGGCATTATCTGGTCAGGCCTCTCCTTGCTTGTTGCAGCCGCCATCGGACCTACCGTTTTCTTCGCAGCCATCTTCGGCGTTGCCGCCGCTTGGGCCTATAGCGCCCCTCCCCTTCGGCTCAAAAAAAATGGCTGGTGGGGTAATAGCGCGGTCGCGCTTTGCTATGAGGGGCTACCTTGGTTTACGGGCGCGGCCATTATGGTTCATGGCGTCCCTTCACAGCCAATTTTAGCGCTAGCCCTTCTCTACAGCCTTGGTGCGCATGGCATCATGACGCTGAACGATTTTAAATCTGTGGATGGCGATCGCGAAATGGGATTGCTTTCGCTTCCCGTTCAACTCGGCGTCAAAAATGCAGCGCGCCTCGCTTGCTTGGTTATGGCGGCTCCGCAACTCGCGGTGATCGGTCTCTTGATCCGTTGGGATAAACCTTTTCATGCGATCGGTATCGTAGCCCTTTTGGGCGCACAGCTTTTCTTGATGCGCCGATTGCTCAAAGATCCAAAAAAGGAAGCGGCGTTTTATAATGCAACGGGCACGACCCTTTATGTGATCGGCATGCTCGTCAGCGCCTTTGCTGTGCGAACGGTGGCAGGAGTGTTATGATGAACAATAATGGCCTCAGCTGGTTTGGCATCGTTCGCCTTGGACTCGTGCAAACATCCATTGGGGCCATTGTTGTTTTAAGCACGTCGACCGTCAATCGTTTGATGGTGGTTGAATTCGCTTTGCCTGCGCTGGTGCCGGGCATTTTGGTGACATGGCATTATCTCCTGCAAATCATGCGCCCGCGCTGGGGACATGGTTCCGATGTTGGTGGTCGTCGAACGCCATGGATTATTGGCGGCATGGCCGTATTGGCATTAGGCGGTTTTATTTCCGCGCTTTCGATCGACGTCATGGCTTATGATACTTCGCTCGGTCTTTTGGTTGCCGCTTTAGCCTTTACCTTGATTGGCGCCGGAGTGGGTGCGGCAGGCACATCGCTTCTCGTGCTCTTGGCTAAAAGCGTTAAAAAAGAACGGCGCGCGGCGGCGGCGACCATTGTCTGGATTATGATGATCGCCGGCTTTGTGATGACGGCAGGGTTTGTCGGTAAGTTTTTGAATCCGTTTTCAGCCGATCGGTTGATATTAATCGCTGCTATCGTTTGCCTCGGTGGATTTGCGCTTTCCTCGCTTTCCCTTTTCCGGCTTGAAACGACAGCGCTCATCGAAGCGGCTAAAAAGCAGACCGATCACAAGCCCGATTTTAAAGTAGCGTTAGCTGAAGTGTGGCAAGATCAAACGGCGCGGCGCTTTGCGATTTTTATTTTCGTTTCGATGCTCGCCTATAGCGCGCAGGAATTGGTACTCGAACCTTTCGGTGCACTCGTCTTCGGTATGAGCCCGTCGGAGACCGCTTTATTGGGTGGCGCCCAACATGGCGGCGCATTGGCAGGTATGATCCTCGTTGGAACGCTCGCGACGCTGTTTAGCAAATCGCGGTTCATGGCGCTTCGCAATTGGATCATGGTGGGGTGCGCGGGATCGGCACTCGCTTTGATGGGATTGGTCGCCGCATCGCGCATTGGTCCCGCTTGGCCGCTCGTTCCGTCGATCTTTGCGCTTGGTCTTGCCAATGGCATTTATGCGGTGGCTGCCATCGGCTCGATGTTTAATTTAGCCGCCAGCGGTGGCGAAGCGCGCGAAGGTCTGCGCATGGGATTGTTCGGTGCAGCGCAAGGGGTCGCTTTCGGTATTGGCGGGTTTGCGGGGTCCGGTCTTTCGGATCTAATGCGCCTTTGGTTAGGCTCACCCGTCGGCGCCTATTCGATTGTCTTTGCCGTCGAAGGCATTCTCTTTTTAAGCGCTGCATTTTTAGCTGCCCAGATCGGCCAGACAAGCGAAGCGCGCGACGATAGCGTTGCCTTTCACCATCAACAAAAAGCCCAAATGGGTATAAGCGGAGGATAGCCTATGCTTGATCGCAGTCTTTACGATGTTGTTGTTGTTGGCGGTGGTCCATCGGGCGCAACCGCTGCCAATGATTTAGCGCGAATCGGACATCGTGTCCTGATGCTGGACCGCGCAGGGCGGATCAAGCCGTGTGGCGGAGCTATTCCGCCCCGTGCGATTCGTGATTTCGAAATTCCCGATGAATTGGTTGTCGCCAAGATCAATTGCGCGATGATCGTTTCACCCAAAGATCGACGCGTCGATATGCCCGTTGAAGGCAGCTATGTCGGCATGGTTGATCGCGATGTTTTTGACGAATGGCTGCGCAACCGCGCGCATCAATCGGGCGCGGAGCGTCGCGTTGGTACCTATGAAAAGTTTGAGCGTGATGCCGATGGCACCGCCATCATCACCTACAAAGACGCAGAAGGAATTGAAGAACGGGTGCGTGCTCGCCTCGTGATTGGAGCTGATGGCGCCTTATCAAAGGTAGCGCGTGATACCGTGCGCGGCGGCGATAAAATGCCTTATGTTTTCGCCTATCATGAAATCGTCAAATCGCCTCAACCCGGCACTGCCGATTTTTCACCCGCGCGTTGCGATGTCTATTATCGCGGTACGCTTTCGCCTGATTTTTATTCCTGGGTCTTCCCGCATGGCGATACGATGAGCATTGGAACGGGCAGCGCCAATAAAGGCTTCTCGTTGAAAGGCTCGGTTGCCGATTTAAGGAAAATAACTGGCCTTGATAAGGTCGAGACCATTCGTAAAGAAGGCGCACCCATCCCATTAAAACCGCTTAAAAAATGGGATAATGGGCGCGATGTTCTATTGGCAGGCGATGCCGCAGGCGTCGTTGCGCCCGCATCCGGCGAAGGTATTTATTACGCCATGCTGGGCGGTCGACTTGCTGCTGATGCCGTTGATCTCTGCCTTAAAACCGGAGACGCGAAAGCCTTAGCAACCGCGCGCAAACGGTTCATGAAAGACCACGGAACTGTCTTCTTCATTTTAGGCATCATGCAACGCTTCTGGTATGGCAGCGATGCTATGCGCGAGCGGTTTGTAAAAATGTGCGACGACAAAGATGTGCAGCGTCTGACATGGGAATCTTACACCGAGAAAAAACTCGTTCGGAAAGATCCCCTTGCCCACGTTAAAATCTTTATCAAAGATATGGCGCATCTGCTTGGCATCGCACGCGTCGCATGATGGATTATTCAGATACCTATCTTCTTGTTCTTAAAATCGCAGCAGCCGGTGCCATCATCGTGGGTGGCGTCGGCGGATTTTTAACCGAAATTGGTCCTTGGTATCGCAGCCTACGCAATCCCTGGTGGAAGCCGCCGGATTGGGCGTTCGGTCCGATTTGGACCGTCATATTGGCGCTGACCACTATTGCTGCTGCGATGGCTTGGGAAGCTGCGCCCGATGATACGGCACGGCAATGGATACTAATTTCTTTCATCGCCAATGCCGTTTTGAATATCGGATGGAATTTATTCTTTTTCAAACTCCGCCGTCCCGATTGGGCGTTGGTCGAAGTTGTCTTTCTATGGCTTTCGATCCTCGCTATGATCCTTGTCGTATTTCCGTTTTCAATACCTGCGGCGCTTTATATCGTGCCCTATCTGGTGTGGGTCTTCATCGCTGCACTTCTTAACCGGCAGGTTGTGCTCCTCAATCAACCCTTTGGTCGCTCCGATCATCAAAACGGCTGAGGCTTAAATACCCTGAATCCGTGTCGAGGGCCTTTAACGACAATTTAACTGACGTTACGTCATTCATGTCACACTGCTCGAAAATAATACGAGTAATGTGGCATTCAATGCGAGCGTTAGCGGATGAAGCAATTTCTCCATGTCGGCTGCGGTCCGGCTAAAAAGGGTCCGCGAACGCCCGGCTTTGGCGGCGATGAGTGGGCCGAAATTAGGCTCGATATTGATGCTTCCGTTAACCCGGACGTCATCGCCTCCATCACCGATCTAAGCCCGATCGAGACGGCCTCTTTGGATGCTGTTTTTTCATCCCATAATATTGAACATCTTTATCCCCATGAGGCACCTATCGCGCTTAGGGAATTTCATCGCGTCCTGAACAATGACGGGTTCCTCGTCATCACCTGCCCCGATATGGCATCGATTGCGGCCTATATCGCCAATAATGGCCTCGATTCGGTGGCCTATATGTCGGGAATGGGACCCATTACGCCGCTCGATATGGTCTTCGGCCACAATGCCTCCATTCAAAATGGCAATGTCTATATGGCCCATCGCACCGCCTTTACCAGAAAGACGCTCCAAAAAGCCCTAGGACAAAGCGGATATGGGTCGATCATGACGTTTGAAAAGCCAGCCCGTTTCGAATTATGGGCGTTAGCGACCAAAACCGAACAAAGCCGCGCCAAAATCGTTGATCTCGTGATGCACCATATTCCCGGCAGCCAATCGATCCGGGACCGCCTGATGGCCGAATAATCGGTTTTCGGCATTAAAAACGATCTTTCGTTTAAACACGACCCCGCAAGCAGAAAATGCCCGATCCGGCTTTCTGTAAGGAAATGGCTTATCTTACCATTTGGGCATGCGATACACCTTCGTCCCAAAATCCCCGTAAGCCCAAAAATCAACCACATCTCATATTATCATTTAAAAACAATGAGTTAATTCCATTTAACCGGCAGCTTAACTTGATCTATGTCAAAACGAATTGACAATCTCATCTGTCATAATATCATTACACTTGTCGTCGTACGACAGCGGGAATGGGGTCGTCCGGGCTTTTGTTCGGGAGGCAACTTTGTCGCAACCCGCGTGCGGGTTCAGCACGAGAATGATCGCATTACTCCATGGAGGTAGCGATATGAGCGATGATGCAAACCGCGTCTGGCCAACCGGCCTAACACACGCGGAATCGGAGGAACTGCACAAGCATATGATCGATGGGACCCGTGTATTCGGTGCCATCGCGCTGTTCGCGCATTTCCTTGCTTATGTTTATTCACCCTGGCTTCACTGAGGGAGAACGGACATGAACCAAGGAAGAATGTGGACGGTCGTTAAGCCAACCGTTGGTATTCCAGTATTTCTGGGCGCGGTGGCTGTGACTTCGTTGATTGTGCACTACGCCATCTTGACCCACACAACGTGGTTCCCTGCTTTCTTAGAAGGCGGCCACAAGAAGGTCTCGATGGAGATTCAAACCACCGTTCCGGCTGGTTTGGCTCTTAAAGGCGTAGAGATCGTGAATTCCTAATTCAGGATCTTTAATGAGTAATGGGTCGGGATCGCACGGTTCCGACCCTTTCATCCTGAGATATTTTATACAATTGATGCATCGTCCACGCGGACGATAACGCATGGATAATGAAAAATGTGTTGGGCGGGTTGGTACCCTTACCCATAGGGCGGAAAGGACTGGCTCACATGATGAACCGCGTCAGCCTGAAACTGATTCAGACTTGGGCGAGTTTTGGCCCTCGCTTCTTGCCCTTTGCCGATGTGGCAACGCCCGATTTACCGCTGAGCCGTTTATTAAGACTATCCCTTTTCCAAGTTACCGTTGGCATGGCGCTCGTATTGCTCGTCGGCACATTAAACCGCGTTATGATTGTCGAATTGGACGTACCGGCGTCACTTGTCGGTGTGATGATATCGCTACCCCTGCTTTTCGCGCCATTTCGCGCTCTTATCGGCTTTAAATCAGACATTCATCAATCGGCTTTGGGATGGCGGAGAGTGCCGTTTATTTTCCGCGGAACGATGATTCAATTTGGTGGCCTTGCCATCATGCCTTTTGCCTTGCTCGTCCTTTCCGGCGGCGGTGAATCCGCGCGCTATCCGATGTGGGTCGGGCAGTTTGGGGCAGGCGTGGCGTTTTTACTTGTAGGCGCCGGGTTACACACGGTGCAAACCATTGGGCTTGCACTGGCAACCGATTTGGCACCGAGTGAATCGCAGCCGAAAGTCGTCGGCTTAATGTATGTCATGCTACTTGTTGGCATGATCATCAGTGCCGTTACCTTCGGCGCACTCTTGGCGAATTTTAGCCCGCTTCGGCTAATTCAAGTCATTCAAGGATGTGCTATTATCACCCTCGTTTTCAATACGATGGCCTCATGGAAACAAGAAGGGCGAAACGCCGCCCGACGAAATCCGGCAAAACAACAGCCTTCGTTTCGTGAATCCTGGGATTCGTTTGCCCAAGGCGGTCAGGCGGTCAGGCGTCTTTTATCTGTAGGCCTCGGCACGATGGGATTTAGCATGGCCGATGTGCTGCTCGAGCCTTATGGCGGGCAGATTCTCCATCTCAGTGTTGGTGCCACAACCAGTCTCACCGCAACCCTCGCAGCAGGTGGCTTGATCGGCCTTGCGCTTGCTTCCCGTGTCTTAAGCCGTGGGGCAGATCCTTTTAGAATGGCAAGCTATGGCGCGCTAACGGGTATTCCGGCCTTTATCCTGGTCATCGCCGCTTCACCTGCCGATGAACCTCTTTTTTTCGCAATGGGCACCTTGATGGTAGGGTTTGGCGCGGGCCTGTTTGGCCATGGGACGTTAACGGCCACCATGAATCTTGCGCCCCGCAATCAGGTTGGATTAGCGCTCGGCGCGTGGGGTGCATCGCAGGCGGTTGCTGCCGGATTAGCCATCGCGATCGGCGGCATTTTAAGGGATATTGTTGCTACTATGCCGCTACGCGGCGAGTTTGGTCCCGCAACCGGATATATGTGCGTCTATACGCTCGAAATTATGTTACTGCTGTGGACGCTCGTTGCCATGGCACCGCTCATTGGCCCCAATCGTCCATCAAAGGCTGAGAGCCAGTTGGGCTCACCCTAAGGATTTGGAGAGCCAGGCAATGCACAACACAACACCTGCAAGTCCGGCGCTCCCATGGGCCAGCAGCATGGCGTTGGATTTAAACGTCGAACCGCGTCCGAAAACAGGCCTCAACAATCCAAAAAAGGCTGCAAGCGCCAAGACGCCCGCCGCTATATCGCCAAATTCACCAGCGGGAACCGCATCGCCAATCGGCCACCCCTTCAGCATGATCACAACCATCTCAAGCGTGGCCAATCCCAATAAAACATGCGCACCGATGAGAACCGACTTTCGTTTGCCGCGTATGAGAAGCAAGACAAGTATAAAGCCAAGGAGCATGGTGACAAAGGGAAGGACGACAAACGGAAAGATTGGCATATCAGCACCCAGCCAAAAGGACGGAAAAGAGGGTTCGACGCACGATAACCTCCAAACTGCCTTTCGGGCAATGCCATCTTCTCGTCCCTTGATTACGCGTACGGAGCGTCATCATCAGGTTGTCAGAATGACCTTTCTGTCGCAAATTCCAGCGGTATTTAGAGGCGCAATTACCACCATGGGCGATCCTTATGGCGCTCAAATCCAACCTAACAGACAGGCGTAAACGTCATGAGCACACTTAATACGCGGATCTACAGAGCCTATGGTGACGCCGTTAGCACGGTGAATCGATTGCATAAAAAGAAGTTCGATAAAAATTTCGTCTTCTTGATCTCAAATGCCGAGAACCAAGCTTCTGAACCCGGTGTAACGCTCGAAGAACGGCTTGCAAAAGCAGGCATTCCCGCAAGCGACACAGCAGGCTTTATCGCGTTTATCAATCAGGGCTATTCGCTTGTTGCCGTTCACGCGCCTTGGGGCGAGTCGCGCAATGCGGCGATCATTATGGATAAGTTCTCGCCTGAAAAAACGAGTGCCGCGACCAAGAAATATGAGTCGCCCAGTTTCCTCGACGGGACGCCGTTTTCTCGATTTTTTGACATTCCTCTTTTATCCAAAGATCCGACCCCTTTTGCGACCTTCTGGAACATGCCATCGGTGGTTAAATCCTCAACGCCGTTTTCCGATTGGATTGGTATCCCGTCGATCTGGCGGCAGCCTTCGTCTGAGACATCCTTGTTCGGGATGCCAAAACTCCTTCGTACCAAACAAAGCTTTTCATCGTGGTACAATCTGCCCTTGCTGACAAAATCCGCCCGGCCCTTCTCGGAATTTTTCCGGATGCCAGAGCTCACCCGTGTTTCAACGCCGTTCTCGGCCTTCTTTCGAGTTCCCTCATTGATTAAGCAAAGGGGATGGGACGCGCAGGTTCACGGTTGGCCAAAGCTGACCCGGACATCGACCCCGTTTTCGGCGTTTCTCGGGATTAATGTATTGCTCAAAAAGGATGATACGACTTTCCCAACGGGCGGTGTCAGCCAATTAAGCCGGGTTGCGGCGCCACTCTCCTCTGTGCTGCACATACCAACAGTTACTAAGTCGAGCTGGACCTTATCGGGCCTTTTGGGCATTCCTACGCTGGTCAAGCCACGCAAGGCCGTCGACTGAAACTTATCGTCGAACGGGCCCGCTGATAGGCCGGAAACAGCATGGATGAATTGATAAAGAGTGGCATGATCACGGAAATTGTTCTCGTGGTCATAGCGGTTGAGGCCATAATCGTGACGCTTTATTTGCGCCGCGCTGGGCAAAATTCGTCGATTCCGGGGTTTTTAGCGGCACTTTTGGCCGGAGCCTGCCTCGTTTTGGCCTTGCATACGGCACTTACCGGATCGAGCCTTGGCCAGATTGCTGTATTTCTTGGTCTCAGCCTCCTTGCGCATCTTTGTGAGCTTGCCTTAAAAATTCGTGGTCTCAAGGCAAATCCAAATCAGGGGAGCCAGACGTAGATTGTCGTCAGCGCAAATGTGGCTGACTCCAGGAGGGATCAGTCATAATGTCCAAGAACTTTATTTTTTCGTCGATCGCCGCAGCAATGCTCCTTGCAACCCCTGCTTTTGCCGATGGCGACGCAGCAGCTGGTGCGACCGTATTCGTCAAGTGCAAAGCCTGCCACGAGAACGAACAGGGCGTAAACAAGATCGGCCCAACGCTGAAGGGCGTCGTTGGCCGGAAGACCGCCTCCATCGCCGATTACAAATATTCAGACGCGATGGCCGCCAAGGGTGCAGAAGGACAAGTTTGGGACGAGGCAACGCTCGCTGCCTATCTTCCAGACCCGAAAGCCTATGTACCAGGCACGAAGATGGCGTTCGCCGGTCTCAAGAACCCACAAGAAGTGGCCGACGTTATCGCTTATCTAAAATCCAAGCCATAAGCGTCAGCCAAGCTGGCTATTGCCGGTTTGCTCTATTAAGATCGCGCTCATGACTGATATTGAGCGGCGTAAGCGCGATCATCTAGATATCGTTCTTTCCGGTACGGCGTCCCATACGATGCCGGCCGGTTTTGACGCTTTATCCTTCGAGCACAATGCCTTGCCCGAAGTCGATTTTGATCAGATCGATCTTTCATCCCAGTTTCTCAGCTTCTCGCTGCGTATCCCCTTTCTCGCGTCCTCGATGACGGGCGGGCCGGTCGAATCCGTCACCATCAACCGCGCGCTGGCCGAAGCCGCGCAGCATTGCGGCTTTGCGATGGGTGTCGGATCTCAGCGCATCGCGCTCACGACCGAGGAAACGCATGGGCTGGGGCGCGATTTGCGCCGTTTGGCGCCTGATATCCCGATTTTCGGTAATCTCGGCGCCGTTCAGCTCGTCAATGGCATGGGGATCGACGATGCACGCCGTGCGATTGACGCGATTGAGGCCAATGCCCTCATCCTGCATCTCAACCCCTTGCAAGAAGCCTTGCAAAAAGGCGGCGATATCAATTTCAAAGGGGTCGCGCAGGCGATTGAACAGCTTGTGCCGCGCATCGGCGTGCCTGTCATCGTCAAAGAAGTGGGCAGCGGCATATCGGCAGCGGTCGCTAGGCGGCTGATTGAATGCGGGGTAGCGGCGGTCGATGTCGCGGGCGCGGGCGGCACCAGTTGGGCTGCGGTGGAAGGCAAGCGATCGGCCGAGACGAAAGACCAATCGCTCGGCGAAATCTTCCGCGATTGGGGCATTCCGACGGCGCAATGCCTGGCCGAGATCCACTCAGCCCATCCAACGCTTCCTTTGATCGCCTCAGGCGGCATTCGCCACGGCCTTGATGCCGCAAAAGCCATCCGCCTTGGGGCGGGATTGGTCGGCCAGGCCGCGGCTCTGCTGCCTGCTGCAACCCAAAGCACCGAGGCGGTGATTGCGCATGTCGAGACCTTCGAACGCGCGCTTAAGATCGCGTGCTTTGTCACGGGCTCGGCCTCGCTCGCCGCATTGCGGCACGCGCCCTTACGCGGCTAATCGCTTTTTCGTTGGACATAAAAAAACGCCGGAACTTGCGCTCCGGCGTTAAGTTGCCTGGGTGGAACAACCGCTCAGGGATTCGCGACGCGCAATTCAGGATAATCCTTCGCCATGCTCACACCGTAGAGGGGCTTGTTGACGCCCTGGTGGCAGGTTGCGCAGTTAACTTTAGCAACATCGCCCGACGGGCCTAACCGGTTCTTCGGGAAGGTGCCTTGCAGCGATGCCATGAAGGTTTCGTTGAGATCGGTCACCATCCGGAGCCCGTGCCAAGCGGGCACGCGTTGCGGACGGCTTTCCGACCAACTCGCGAATTGCCGCGAGTTGTGACAGAAGGTGCAGTTCACGCCTAAGGCTTCCGACATATGGATCATAAGCCCATAGGTGACTTCCGTGTCGTGAATCCTTGCACCTGGCTTGCCCGTTGGCAGCGCTTCCGTGCCATCAACGCGGATCTGTGCACCCTTCGCCAAAAGCGCGGTGAACGGATCATAAGGCAATGATGTCATGCCAACCGATTTCGAGGCCAAGCCCTCACCCTGACGGCTTGCCGACATGCCAGCAGCATGCGGAGGCCCATCATTCTTGAACCAGATATTGACCGGCACAGGATTACCACGATGGCAGGTGTAGCAGGTCACGCCAGTTTGCTGCACATGCGGCGTCCACATCGTGTTGATCTGACGCGTCATCTGCAACATGCGGCGCGCGACGACCTTGGTATAGAGGCCATCATCCGCCATGTTCTCAGGGTTATGGCAATAGGTGCAGCCTTCATCCGGTGCGACCCAATTTGTAATCGCCCCCATCAGACGGTTGAACTCTTCAACATCGAGATCACCAAGAACTTTGACGTTTTGGTAATCAGGGCTGTCTTTGACCTTGATGCCGGAAAGTTGCGCTGGAGGATCAGACTCTGGCGCGATGTTTTTCGACTTAACAATCGCTTCGGTGCGTGGGTTCTGTGTCCACACCATGCCCACACCACGAGGCCCTAATTGCGTCGATGCCATCGGCGGACGCTCCCAGTGCATCAGTGTGGCCATGGCCAGCAAAGCCCCGGCTGCAACGGCGATAAAGGCGAGACCATATTTCATGTTCATGATCGGGTCCTCCGCTTACTTGGCTGCTAGGGCAGGATCGAGGACCGGAGCCCACATGTCATACGCATATTCAGGTGCGAAGCCGTGCTTGATACCCCAGAGATACCAGTTGTCGACGACGGTCCCGGTTAGAAGAATGCCGATGCCACCTGCCAATGGGCAGAGCACCGCAAACCACCAAGCCCAGCGATGGATGGATTCCATCGTTGCGTTAAAGCCCATCGTCCAACGCCAGAACAATGCCGCACGCTCAGAAGCCGTGCCACGGTCAACAATCTGTTCGATTTCCCGCTCACCACCCAGCCGCGACACGGCCAGAATGGTCGCCGCATGCATCGCGAATAACAGAGCCGAACCATAGAGGAAGGCAATCGAGAGCATATGGAAAGGATTGTAGAAAAGATTGCCGTAGCGGATCGAGAATGCCGCCGTCCAATCGAGATGCGGGAAGATGCCAAAAGGGACGGCCTCACCAAAATTGCCCATCAGCAATGGACGAATAAAGCCCAGTACCAGATAGAGCCAAATCGCAGCGGCAAAAGCCCAAGCCACATGCGTGCCCATGCCCAGCGCGATGGCCCGGCGATAGGTACGAACCCACCATAAAATGATGCTGGCCGTTAAGAAGAAACCGGCCAAAAGCCACCATCCACCTTCCGCCATTGGCGGGAAGTGAAGGCCATATTTTGCTGGTGGCGGCTCAAGCGCAAGCCAGAAGAGCTGCCGCACAAATTGAATTGGGTTCCAATTCACCGATGCCCACATATTGAGACCGATAATCTCAAACGCGATCACACCGCAAAGAATGGATAGGATACCAAGCCAACCGAGATAGATCGGGCCAACTTGTGCGTCCCCCAACAGACCAAACAGGTGAACAAAGATAGGCTTTCCAACCCGATCCCGGTTGCCCCCATTCGGGAGTGGAACCCCCATATCGGCAGGTCCATGGATCTGCGTACGGGTAAAAATATTTTGATATTCGATCATTGTCATTGTCCTCGCTTAGGACCAGATCGGGAGGTCAAGCCACCAGTTCCACCACTCCGGCCAACCTTTGGTCCAAAGCGGTCCACTGATGACAATGCAAACGGCGCTGAAGAACACCGCACCAAGCGCCAGAAACAGGCCAAGACGGTGAATACCAAGCGTACCGATCGAGTAGCCAATCGTGTCACGGAAAAAGCTGTTTTCATGCTCGGCCGTTTTAACGGGTTCGCCCTTTTGCGGGTTCGTTGCCGATAAAACGAGAGAGCCGTGCAAGCCAAGCGCCATGGTCGTTGTGAAGAACAGCGACACGGCAATCATATGGGCGGGGTTATAATGGAAATGAAGGTATTGGTACCCGACATTCGAAACCCAATCGAGATGGCTGATAATCCCGTATGGAAATCCATGTCCCCATGCACCCAGCAAAATCGGGCGAACGACAACCAGCGTTACATAAGCACCAATTGCGAAGCTGAACGCGAATGGAACATGGTAACCGATGCCGAGCTTGCGGCAAATTTCTACTTCGCGAAGCGCCCATGAAACGAAAGAGCCAATGGCGCAAACGGTAATAACTTGCCAGAAACCGCCTTCTTTCAGCGGCGCTATGCCTAAACCATATTTAAGATCAGGCGGCGCGATGTTGATTTGAAAGACATTCCATGTCGGCCCTTGCGAGGCCGAATAGATAATCAAAGCGGTTCCAAGCGCTGCGAAGAAGATCGTCAGAACGCCGAAAAAGCCCACATAAAACGGACCCATCCAAAAATCGAAGAGGTCGCCACCGATTAAGGTACCGCCACGGACGCGATACTTTTTTTCGAAACTGAGCATTGCCATCCGGGTTTCTCCATCTCAGCCAGAGCAGTTAGTAAAAGTAAGGTGGTTAGTGGACGGAGCAGACCGCAAGGGAATACTCCGTCCACAAGTTAGCTAAGACCATCAGCGTTAGCTGATCATCTCGCTGATCGTCACATCCAAAGCAGCTGCCTTCTTTGGTCCTTCGATCCAGTTGAACCGGTTCGTCGAGAGAAGGATGAAGTGGATGGTGAATGCAAGAACAGCTAGAAATACCGCTAGGGCAATCAAGGTCCTGCGTGGATCGAACATCAGCCAAATACGCCACATGATACGATCCTCCTTACGAGAACATCGATGTCAGCTGCGAAACAGCTGGCAAGATGTGATCGTTGAGCGAATAGCCATTCACCCCAGGAAACCATGGACGCCAATTCCAAACGAGGAAGTGAGCGATAATCGCCACCACCACGTATGCAATCGTGCTGGACATGAACATCGAGTGGTATTCTTTGGCTTCCGCCTCAGTTAAACCCGTTGAACTCAACGGGCCATTATTATCAGCCATTGCAATTCCTCCGGCTGAGGGCCTTTAG